>Ga0160443_100204_pt1 | contig 76322 bp, 83 predicted proteins | sample HID1972I_E1MG_FD_108244 | JGI IMG/M metagenome (GOLD analysis project Ga0160443, IMG submission 108244) | Enriched pill bug-associated microbial communities from UW Madison campus, WI, USA - HID1972I_E1 MG | ecosystem: Host-associated > Arthropoda: Insects > Digestive system > Unclassified ... | reverse complement strand
GCACCGAAGCACTGCAGGCTGAGCGTAACGCGCGTTCCAAATCCATCGGTCAGGCCAAGCAGCGCGGTGAAGACATCGCGCCGTTGATGGCGGACGTCGAGCGCATGGCGGGCGAACTGAGTGCCGGTAAAGTCGAACTGGACGCGATCCAGACTGAACTGGACTCGATCCTGCTCGGCATTCCGAACTTGCCACATGAATCGGTTCCGGTCGGCAAAGACGAAGACGACAACGTCGAAGTGCGCCGCTGGGGCACGCCGACTGCATTCGATTTCGAAGTGAAAGACCACGTGGCGCTGGGCGAGAAGTTCGGCTGGCTGGACTTTGAAACCGCCGCCAAGCTGTCCGGCGCGCGTTTCGCCCTGTTGCGTGGCCCGATCGCGCGTCTGCATCGCGCACTGGCACAATTCATGATCAACCTGCACGTCAATGAGCACGGCTACGAAGAGGCGTACACGCCTTATCTGGTTCAGGCCCCGGCGCTGCAAGGCACCGGTCAACTGCCGAAGTTCGAAGAAGACCTGTTCAAGATCGCCCGCGAAGGCGAAGCCGATCTGTACTTGATCCCGACCGCCGAAGTGTCGCTGACCAACATCGTCGCCGGTGAAATCGTCGATTCGAAACTGCTGCCGATCAAGTTCGTCGCCCACACCCCGTGCTTCCGCAGTGAAGCCGGCGCATCGGGTCGCGACACCCGCGGCATGATCCGTCAGCACCAGTTCGACAAAGTCGAGATGGTCCAGATCGTTGAGCCTTCGACCTCGATGGAAGCGCTGGAAGGCCTGACCGCCAACGCCGAAAAGGTCCTGCAACTGCTCGGTCTGCCTTACCGCACCCTGGCACTGTGCACCGGTGACATGGGCTTCAGCGCGGTCAAGACTTACGACCTCGAAGTGTGGATCCCGAGCCAGGACAAGTACCGCGAAATTTCCTCGTGCTCGAACTGCGGCGACTTCCAGGCCCGCCGCATGCAGGCGCGTTTCCGTAACCCGGAAACCGGCAAGCCTGAGCTGGTGCACACCTTGAACGGTTCTGGTCTGGCCGTAGGCCGTACGCTGGTGGCCGTGCTGGAAAACTACCAGCAGGCCGACGGTTCGATTCGCGTGCCGGACGTACTGAAGCCGTACATGGGTGGCCTTGAGGTCATCGGCTAAATGAAATATCTGCCGCTGTTTCACAACCTGCGCGGCAGTCGTGTGTTGGTCGTCGGTGGAGGGGAAATTGCCTTGCGCAAATCCCGTCTGCTGGCCGATGCCGGTGCGCTGCTGCGGGTGGTCGCACCTGAAATCGAAACGCAACTGCGTGAGCTGGTTACCGCTTCTGGCGGTGAATGCCTGTTGCGCGGTTACGTCGAGGCGGATCTGGACGGTTGCGGGCTGATCATTGCCGCCACCGACGATGAGACGCTGAACGCCCAAGTCTCCACCGATGCGCACAAGCGCTGCGTGCCGGTCAACGTGGTCGATGCACCGGCCTTGTGCAGCGTGATCTTCCCGGCGATCGTCGATCGCTCGCCGCTGATCATTGCCGTGTCCAGCGGCGGCGATGCGCCGGTGCTGGCGCGTTTGATCCGGGCCAAGATCGAAACCTGGATTCCATCGACTTACGGTCAGTTGGCCGGACTCGCCGCGCGTTTTCGCAATCAGGTGAAAAGCCTGTTTCCGGATGTGCAGCAGCGTCGTGGATTCTGGGAAGACGTGTTTCAGGGGCCGATTGCCGATCGCCAACTGGCCGGGCAGGGCGCTGAAGCCGAGCGTTTGCTGCAAGCCAAGATCGATGGTGAAGCCATGGTCACCACCGGCGAGGTGTATCTGGTCGGGGCAGGTCCGGGCGATCCGGATCTGCTGACCTTCAAGGCTCTGCGCCTGATGCAGCAAGCCGACGTGGTGCTTTACGACCGCTTGGTCGCGCCGGCGATTCTTGAGCTGTGCCGTCGTGATGCCGAGCGGGTCTACGTCGGCAAGCGTCGCGCCGATCACGCCGTGCCGCAGGATCAGATCAACCAGCAGCTGGTCGACCTGGCCAAGGCCGGCAAACGTGTGGTGCGGTTGAAGGGCGGTGATCCGTTCATCTTCGGCCGTGGTGGCGAAGAGATCGAAGAACTGGCAGCCCACGGCATTCCGTTCCAGGTCGTGCCGGGTATTACAGCGGCCAGCGGTTGCGCGGCGTATGCCGGGATACCGCTGACCCATCGTGATTACGCGCAGTCGGTGCGCTTTGTCACCGGGCATTTGAAGGACGGTTCCACCGATCTGCCTTGGTCCGACCTCGTCGCGCCGGCGCAGACGTTGGTGTTCTACATGGGCCTGGTGGGTTTGCCAGTGATCTGCGAACAACTGATCAAGCATGGTCGTTCGGCGGATACCCCGGCGGCGTTGATCCAGCAGGGGACCACGGTCAATCAGCGGGTTTTTACCGGCACGCTGGCTGATCTGCCGCGACTGGTGGCGGAGCATGAAGTGCATGCGCCGACATTGGTGATCGTGGGAGAAGTGGTGCAACTGCGCGAGAAGCTGGCGTGGTTCGAAGGGGCTCAGGCGCAGGTCTGAGTCAGATCAAAAGATCGCAGCCTTCGGCAGCTCCTACATGAGAATGCGTTCCCTGTAGGAGCTGCCGAAGGCTGCGATCTTTTGCTTTTTGCTATTAACCCTTCAACCAAACCCCTTTCCCAGCCAGCCGCGCCCGATCATGCGCCAAGGTGAAATCCTGCGCCGGCCCCTTCGGCACAACCCCCGTTGGGTTGATGGTCTTGTGGCTGCCGTAGTAGTGGTTCTTGATGTGCTGGAAATCCACCGTCTCGGCAATCCCCGGCAGCTGATACACCTCACGCAGCCAGTTCGACAGATTCGGGTAATCGGCAATCCGCCGCAGGTTGCACTTGAAGTGCCCGTGATACACCGCGTCAAAACGAATCATCGTGGTAAACAGGCGGATGTCCGCTTCTGTCAGGTACTCACCCGACAAGTAGCGATTGGCACCCAGCACCTGCTCCAGATGATCCAGCTCGGCAAACACCTCATCGAACGCTTCTTCATAAGCCTCTTGCGACGTAGCGAAACCAGCGCGGTACACGCCGTTGTTCACCGCCGGATAGATCCGCTCGTTCAACGCATCGATTTCACCGCGCAACGGCGCCGGGTAGAAGTCCAGATCGTTGCCAGTCAAGCCATCGAACGCGCTGTTGAACATGCGGATGATTTCGGCTGACTCATTGCTGACAATACGCTTGAGTTTCTTGTCCCACAGCACTGGCACGGTAACGCGTCCGGTGTAATCGGCAGTGTCGGCGGTATAGCGCTGATGCATGAATTCAAAACCATCGAGCTTGTCGCCGGTCGAGCCGAGTGCTTCGTCGAAGGTCCAGCCGTTTTCCAGCATCAGCCAACTGACCACCGACACGTCGATCAGACTTTCCAGACCTTTGAGCTTGCGCAGGATCAGCGTGCGATGCGCCCACGGGCAGGCGAGGGAAACGTAGAGGTGATAGCGCCCGGCTTCGGCGGCAAAGCCACCTTCACCGCTCGGGCCGGGTTGACCGTCTGCGGTCACCCAGTTGCGGCGCTTGGCCTGTTCGCGCTGGAACGCGCCGTCCTTGCTGCTTTCGTACCACTTGTCCTGCCAGTGGCCATCGACGAGTAAACCCATGATCAAGACTCCGTAAACCAATAATCGTTGGAGTCGAGTCTATTCCGATGAGTTCGAACAAAAAGCGCAAAGATCGGGCGCGAATGATCGGTTAAATCGATTTGTCCCGCGCAGCCCAGTATTGCTCGGCAGTTTCGAAGGCTTGCTCACGCGGCTGGCCAAGGCCACGCAGGGCCAGCGCCATCGTCGAGATCAGCGCCATTTGCGGGTAGCTGTCGACCACTTCACCGCGCCACACGGCTTTCAGATGTTCGACGTCCAAAGTTGCCGGTTTGACGTGGCGTTGTGCCGACATCTGTGGCCATTCCTCATCCCAGCTCTCGCCGCCCGTGGTGCCGTAGAGATGGCTGTCAGCGTCCGGGTTGATCTCGATTTCGCCGCCATCGCCCTTGACCACAATCGCCGTGTCGCCCAGCAGCCCGCTGGCATCGCGATGCACTGCCTGATAGCCAGGATGGAAAATACTTTGCAGCCCGCACCGTGCGCCCAGTGGATTGAGAATCCGCGCCAGCGAATGAATCGGCGAGCGCAGGCCCAAGGTGTTGCGCAGGTCGATCATGTTCTGCAGTTGTGGCGCCCAGTCCACCAACGGCATGAACGCCAGGCCACCGTTATCCAATGCTGTACCGACCTGCTGCCAGGTGCGGCACAACGGGATGTTCAGCTCGCCGAGCAGTTGCTCGCTGTACAGACGCCCGGCGGTGTGCGCGCCGCCGCCATGCATGAAAATGCGCATGCCGTTCTGCGCCAGACACTTGGCCGCCAGCAGGTACCACGGCAGATGGCGCTTCTTGCCGGCATAGGTTGGCCAGTCCAGGTCGACATTCAATGCAGGCGCCTGCAAACGCGCGCGCAGCGCTTCGGTGAACCCAGCCATTTCCTCGGCGCTTTCTTCCTTGTGCCGCAGCAACATGAGAAAGGCGCCGAGCTGGGTGTCTTCGACCTTGTCGTCGAGGACCATGCCCATGGCTTCGCGAGCTTCCTCGCGGGTCAAATCGCGGGCGCCGCGCTTACCCTTGCCGAGGATGCGCACGAATTGAGCGAATGGGTGTTCGGCAGGCGTTTCGAGGGTCAGCGCGGGAAAGTCGGTCATAAGCAATTCGTCGGTTTGGGCAGGCCCGCCAGTTTCGCGGCGAGTTTGGCAGGGGTGCCTTTGAACAGTCGGTTCAGGTGCAGGCTGTTGCCTTTGTCCGGGCCGAGCTTCAGTGCTGTGTACTTGATCAGCGGTCGCGTGGCCGGGGACAGCTCGAATTCTGCATAAAAGCTGCGCAGCAGTTCGAGGACTTCCCAGTGCTCAGGGGTCAACTCGATCTCTTCAGCGGCGGCGAGGGCGCTGGCGACATCAGCCGACCAGTCACTCAGGTCGACGAGAAAGCCGTCCTTGTCCAGTTCGATGGCGCGGGCGCCGACGGTCATCGAATTCATAGCCAGCTGTTGACCTTGTCGTGGTGGATCGACAGTTCGACGAAGGCAGGATAATCGATCACTTCGGCCCATTCCGGAACTTCGATGGCGCGAGCCTGAGCATCTTCGGCAAGGACGAATAATTTGATTTGGCGGGTTTGCAATGCGCTGAACGGCGCGGTGCCCGGTTGCAGCGCATAAACCGCATCGCCGGACAGCAGTAACGCATCCGCACTGCCGATGATGCGCAGGCAACTGTTCAAGCGATCGTCGCCGAACGGGGAATGAGACAACACGTGCAAAGTCGACATCAGAGGGTGATCACCTGGTCGTAACGGTCAATAAGGGCGGTGATGTGCTCGGCGGCCAGTGGCTGCGCTTCGTCCAGCGACAACTTGTCGAGGCCTCGGGCGCTGGCGCTGTCGGCGCAGTAGAACAACTCTTCTACACCAAACATCGGCAGCGCTTGAAGGTTGGCGCTGAGGTCTTTCTGTTGCAAAGCCTTGGCGTTTTGCCCGGCAGCCAGTTGCAACACACCGTCATCGAGAAACAGCAGGCCGATCGGCAGATCGAAGGCGCCACCGGCGAGGACGATGTCCAGCGCTTCGCGGGCAGCGGGGCCGGACCATGGCGATTGGCGACTGATGAGCAGCAGGGATTTGGCCATGTTACGCACCTCCGAAGCAGATCAGACGGTCGGCGTCTTGCACCGCGTCGTGCAACTGGCCCAGACCGGACAATTCCCACGGTGCGCTGACGGAGACCGCTTCACGCTGATAGCGCCTGGCTTCTTCATTGTTCAGCACGCCGCGACGCAGGGCGGCGGCGATACACACTACGCCGTCGAGCTTCTGCTCAGTGATGAATGCGCGCCACTGCTTGGGCAGGTCGAGTTCATCCTGCGGCGTGACCACCGCATCAGAGGCGTTGTAGACGCCGTCCTGATAGAAGAACAGCCGGACAATTTCATGCCCACCGGCCAGCGTAGCCTGCGCGAACAGCAGGGCGCGGCGCGAGGAGGGCGCGTGGGCGGCGGAAAACAGCGCGATGGCAAACTTCATGACGGACTCGATCAGCAAAACTGCGGCCATGATAAAGCATTGCAGACCGCAAAGGATCGCAGCGCTTACAGGGAAACACGATCTCTGTAGGAGCTGCGGCACGCTGCGATCTGTTGATTTTGATTTTGAGAAACAAGATCAAAAGATCGCAGCCTCGTTTCACTCGACAGCTCCTACAGGGAGTACGGGTCGGGCGTTGGTTAGCGGGGCATATAGCCCAGTTGCCAGCGCCGCGGGATTTTCAGAGAGAGCAGCCCGATCGTCGCGGCCAGCAAACCGCTGACAAACATCGCTTTGAGTCCCAGATGGTGTTCCAGCACCGCCCCCAGAATCGCGCCGACAAACATCCCGCTCCAAGGCACCAGTTGAACGCGCCAGCCGCTGCGCCGTTCGCCGAGCATCCAGCGGCCCAGTCCTCGCCCGAATCGCGACAATGCACCCGTGACATAGGTAAGTCCGACCGGTAAACCATTCACTTCTTCGACGGAGGCATTGAGCATGCCCATCGCAATGATCGCCGCCATCAGCGCCGGCAGTTGTGTGTCGAATGGCCAGACCGCCGCCGCACAAAGCAGGGCGGCGATACACAGCAGCAGCGGTAACGCCCGGCGTCCGCCGAAACGTGCGACGACAACCCCCAAGGCATTCCCGACAATAAATGTTGCGACGAGGATCAACAGGCGCACAGTCAACCCGACGTCGCCATCACTGATCGCCACGGCAAGTCGGGTGGTGTTGCCGCTCATGAACGAGACGAAGTCACCGCTGGCCATAAAGCCAATGGCGTCGGTCATTCCGGCCAGCACCGAAAGGCTGGCCACCAGTGCCAGACCAATCCGCCCGCGCCACTTTTGTGTGTGCAGATGGCCGGGGCTGGCGCGGTGAGTCGAGGCGGATGGCAGCATGAGTGGGGTGTCCTGGGGCGACAGTTACGGTTCTATGCCATATAGATCGCAATATTCCAGCCAATCCATCCCGGCCATTTCCGCCACCTCACGGTGGACTTCCAGCCGCTGCGCCTGATACTCCTCAGGCGAATCAGCGGTCAGTTGCAAGGTCAACTCCCAGGCGAACAGCCCAAGACTTTCCGCCTCGGCTTCAAATGCTTCGTGCAGGCGCTCTTCACGATACTGCGCCTGAGTTTCGCCTTTGGCCTGGGCCAGCAACGGGTTGAGATGATCGAGGGTTTCGCGCAGTTCGGGACGCGCGTCGAGAAATACTTGCAGGGCATGTTCATGTCGCTGGTCGGTAGGCGCCATGTGGTTTCCTTATGAGGCTGATGAGCTTGGGTTGCCGCAGCGGCCTGCGCGTGTCGCGCTATAAATGCAGTAAAGCAGAACGATTTCTGCTGCTGCAATGATACAGTCCGCTTTTTTCTGAATGAGCGAATGCAATGCGAATTCTGATGGTAGCGCTGGCGGCGACGATGCTGGCCGGTTGCGCGGGTTCGGCGATGAACGATGCTCGCACTCAAGCCCCTTACAAGGTACTGACTTCGGACAAAGCCGAGAAAGTCGTGGCCCAGTGCGTGCAATTCGGCTGGCAGGATGAGGCGGTGTTCGGTGTCGATGCGGCGGCTTATCTGGAACCGCGCAAGCTCGGCGGGACGACGGTCTACACGCGTTCGGCGGAATCGTTTGTGGACGTGATCACCGAGGCTTCGGGAACGACGTTGAATTACTACGCGCAGAAGGATGATTTTGTTGCCAAGCGCCGGTTGGCGGCGTTGGCGACCTGCCTCTGATCATGCGTTGACGCAGCTGTCGGCATCGTCGGAACGCCGCCCGGAGCAGGCTCACTCCTACAGTGGAATGCATTCCAGATGTGGGAGCAAGCCTGCTCGCGAAGGGGCCGCAACATTCAACCGATCAATCGCTTCTGGAAGAAATGCCGCTTATGCCCCAGTGGATAATCCAGAATCTCTCCGCATTCGCTGAATCCAAGCTTCTTGTAAAACTCCGGTGCCTGGAAGGAGAAGGTGTCGAGCCAGATGCCAACGCAGTCTTTTTCCCGTGCCAGATCTTCCGCCCTCTGCATCAACTGCGAGCCGATACCCTTGCCGCGACCTTGCTCCGGCACGGCCAGTAACTCAATGAACAGCCAACGATAGAACGTGTGGGCATACAAACCACCTAGAATCGCGTCGTGTTCATCACGTACTAACAGAGCGATCGGCTCGAAGGTCGACGGTCCGGCTTTGGCAACGTTGTGCGCACGCAGCGGCGCGAGGATGGCTGTGCGTTCTTCTTCGGTCGGGTTTTGTGACAGCTCGATACGCAAGTTCATGCATGACTTCCTTGTTGTTTGAGTTCGCAGCCTATCCTGCCGCGCGGTCATCTTCCAAGCCCCGTTTCAACCCTTTGGAACTGCCGCTCACGCGCCGGGGTCTAGCTGTTACAGCGTCATTCCAGCACGCGGTTGATGAGGACATCCCATGAACATTTTCGAAGCCCTTCGCGAAAGCCATGACCGCCAGCGTACGTACGCCAAGACGTTGATCGAAACCAGCGGTGACACGCCTGAGCGGGTCGAAGCCTACAAACAGCTCAAGGCAGAACTCCAGGCCCATGAAACCGCCGAAGAGCGCCATTTCTACATCCCGTTGATGGAGCTTGACGAGGGGGTCGACCTGAGCCGCCATGCCATCGCCGAACACCATGAAATGGACGAGATGATGGAAGAACTCGACGAGACCGAGATGTCCAGTCCGGCGTGGTTGGTAACTGCCAAGAAGCTGTCGGACAAGGTTCATCATCATTTGAAAGAAGAAGAGCAGAAATTCTTCCAGATGGCCGGCAAATTACTCAACGAAAAACAGAAAGTACAGCTCGCCGGTCAGTACGAAAAGGAGTTCAAGGCACAGCTGCCGTGAGTACTGAATGGCAGCTTTTGCAGCATTGACGTGTAATCCTTTGGCGTCATTTAGGGTGGGTGTTATCGCAATTACTGTATATGCATCCAGTGTTTGCGGTGTTTTCAGGTTTTAACGCAGCTAACTGCGACAAAACCGCCGATGGACAAAAAATCCGTCTCCGTTAGCTTGAAGGCCTCTCCTCGGAAAGGAGAGTTCTTAAATCAACGGAGTGAAAAACATGAATCAACCACAAACCCAACTGCGACACGGTCGTGTGATTTCCCCTGCAAGCCGCGGTGCGGTCGCGATCGAGCAAGGATTGCTCGGCGCCTGGCAGGTTAACGAAATGGAAGGCGGCAAGAATTTCCCGGCGCTGGCAGCGGGGCTGTTTCCGGCGCCATACCAGAGCGACTCGGACAGTGTCACGCCACCGGCCGACGGCTACATTCTCAGCGGTGGTAAGAGTGATGGCCGCGACTGCGTTAACTTCACCCATGAAGAAATGAGCAAGAAACTCGGTCGTCCATTCACCTGGCCGCTGCTCAATGTCACCCCGGGACAAACCCTCGAAATCAAGTGGGAATACACCGCGCCGCACACCACTCGCGGCTATCGCTGGCTGATCACCAAGGACGGCTGGGACCCGAAACAGCGCATCACCCGTGCGCAACTGGAAAGCCAACCGTTCTTCGAGGACTTCTACACTCAGGTGCCGTATTACAGCTACCCGAATGAGCTGAAGGCCAAGGTCAATCACGCGGTGAAACTGCCGGCCAACAAAAAAGGCCATCACGTGATCGTGCTGATGTGGATTGTTGCCAACACTGGCAACGCCTTCTATCAGGCTTTCGACGTCGACTTCAAATAACGGCGCTGCGTCGCCAAACCCACACGTTCTGAAGGATTAGAACATGTCAAAAATCGATTTCTCTTTAGTGCAAAACGCCGCGAGCGATGCCGCCTCGCTGATGCCGAGCATTGCCGGCAAAAAGATCCTCATGGGCTTCTGGCACAACTGGCCCGCAGGCCCGAGCGATGGTTATCGTCAGGGCCGCTTCGCCAGCCTGTCGCTGGAAGAGGTGCCCAAGGAATACAACGTCGTCGCGGTAGCCTTTATGAAGGGCAGCGGCATTCCGACCTTCAAGCCGTTCAACGTTTCCGATGCCGAGTTCCGCCGTCAGGTCGGCGTGCTCAACAGCCAAGGGCGGGCCGTATTGATTTCCCTCGGCGGTGCCGATGCGCACATCGAGTTGCGCAGCGGTCAGGAACGACCGTTGGCCAATGAAATCATCCGTCTGGTGGAAACCTACGGCTTCGACGGACTGGACATCGATCTTGAACAGAGCGCGATTGACTTCGCTGCCAACAAGACCGTCCTGCCGGCCGCGCTGAAACTGGTCAAGGATCACTACGCAGGCCAGGGCAAGCACTTCATCATCAGCATGGCCCCGGAGTTTCCGTACCTGACCAGCACCGGTAAATACGTGAGCTACCTGCAGGCACTGGAAGGCTACTACGACTTTGTCGCCCCACAGTTCTACAACCAGGGTGGCGACGGGGTCTGGGTGCCGGAGGCCAACAATGGCGCGGGTGCGTGGATTGCGCAGAACAACGATGCGCTGAAGGAGGATTTCCTCTATTACCTGACCGAAAGTCTGGTGACCGGCACTCGCGGCTTCACGCGGATCCCGGCGGACAAGTTCGTCATCGGCCTGCCAGCCAACAACGATGCGGCGGCTACCGGTTATGTGATCGATAAAACCGTGGTCGGGAATGTCCTCAAGCGTCTGGCGATCAAGGGGCTGCCGATCAAAGGCTTGATGACCTGGTCGGTGAACTGGGACAACGGCACCAGCAAGGATGGCGTGCCGTACAACTGGGAGTTCAGCCGGCGTTATGGGCCGCTGATTCAGGGGGGGCGTTCCGTTGGGCAGGATGTCGATGACATGCAATCGCACATCGCCCGGTAGTTGCAAATAAAGAAGCCCGGTAGCGCTGCCGGGCTTTTTTTGTTCGCGCAATTATTCGACCATGGCGGCTTACTCAGGAAACAGGATCAAGCGTCATGTCCAACACAGCCGAGCGGGTCAACATCGTCGACACTCAGGTGTTGTCCCATGACTGGTATCTGCTGAAGAAAATCACCTTCGACTATCACCGCAACAATGGCGAGTGGCAGCGTCAGACCCGTGAGGTCTACGACCGTGGTAACGGTGCAGCGATTTTGTTGTTCAACCGCGAGCAGCGCACGGTGGTGTTGACCCGGCAGTTTCGCTTGCCGGTGTTCGTCAATGGTCATGATGGTTTGCTGATCGAGGTGGCGGCGGGGTTGCTCGAAGGCGCGGCACCGGAGCAACGGATTCGCGACGAAGCCGAGGAAGAGACCGGTTATCGCGTACATGATGTGAAGAAGGTATTCGAGGCTTACATGAGCCCCGGCTCGGTGACCGAGAAGCTGCACTTTTTCATTGCCGAATACGACGCCGCATCGAAGGTCAGCGACGGTGGTGGTCTGGAAGAGGAGACCGAAGAACTGGAAGTGCTGGAATGGGCGTTCGATGACGCGCTGGCGGCGTTTCAGCGCGGTGAGATCTGCGACGCCAAGACCATCATGCTGTTGCAGTATGCGGCGATGAATAACTTGTTTGACTGATAAATCAAAAGATCGCAGCCTTCGGCAGCTCCTACAGGTCAACGCATTCCAGGGTAGGAGCTGCCGAAGGCTGCGATCTGACGGCTAAAACAAATCCCCGGTTTTGCCAATCTGCGACCAGTCGCCACCTTCAAGGGTCAGCAAGCGCTCTTTCGCCTCCAGGCCCCCGGCAAATCCGGTCAGTTTCCCTGACGCGCCGATCACCCGATGACACGGCGCGACAATGGAAATCGGGTTGCGTCCGTTCGCTGCGCCCACTGCCCGCACGGCGCTGGGATTGCCGATCTGTTCGGCAATCTGGCGGTAGGTCCGCGTCTCGCCAAATGGAATGGTCAGCAGCGCCGCCCAGACCTTTTTCTGAAAATCCGTGCCAGCGAAATCCAGTTCCAGATCAAAACAGTCACGCGTCCTGGAAAAATATTCTTCAAGTTGTCGAGCCGTTCGAATCAGGATCGGATTGTCGTGTGCCTCGCTCATCGGCCCGAGGCGCACGCGGTTCGGTTTGTCATTTTCCCAGAGGATGGCCGCCAGTCGTGAACCGTTCGCGACCAGCTTCAGCTCGCCGACGGGCGAGGGCAGGGTGATGAACGTATAGGACATGACGGCAGACTCCGGATCAGGACGGCAACAGCGCCCAGCATACTGCCTGAGCGGGGAGGCGCAATACGCAAAGCCGACCATACTGCTTGGTGCTCTTGCAGCGTCCCCCGCTCTGTTTTGCACAGACCCTTGAAAACAAAAAAAGAGATCGACTCATGAAGTACGAACCTTTGGCCAGATCGCTGATTGCGACCTCACTGGCACTCAGCTGTCTCATGGCTCACGCGGCGTCAGTCGCACCGGTTGCCGCCGAAAACGGCATGGTGGTTACCGCGCAGCATCTGGCCACTCACGTGGGCGTCGACGTATTGAAAAGTGGCGGCAATGCCGTCGATGCGGCGGTCGCTGTGGGTTACGCGCTGGCGGTGGTGTATCCCGCAGCCGGCAACCTCGGCGGTGGCGGCTTCATGACCATTCAATTGGCGGACGGGCGCAAGACCTTTCTCGATTTCCGCGAAAAGGCCCCGTTGGCGGCGACGGCCAATATGTACCTCGACAAGGAAGGCAACGTCATTCCCGACCTGAGCACCCGTGGCCACTTGGCCGTCGGCGTACCGGGGACCGTGTCCGGCATGGAACTGGCGCTGAGCAAGTACGGCACCAAGCCGCGCAAGGAGATGATTGCCCCGGCGATCAAACTGGCTGAAGACGGTTTCGCGCTGGAGCAGGGCGACGTTGAGTTGCTGGAATACGCCACCGATGTGTTCAAAAAGGACATGCGCGATTCCGGTTCGATTTTCCTGCACAACGGCGAGCCGATGCAGGTCGGACAGAAACTGGTGCAAAAGGATCTGGGTAAAACCCTGCGGACCATTTCCGAAAAAGGCGCCGATGGCTTCTATAAAGGCTGGGTCGCCGATGCCATCGTCACTTCCAGTCAGGCCAACAAAGGCATCATCACTCAGGCCGACCTCGACAAATACAAGACCCGCGAACTGGCCCCGGTGGAGTGCGATTACCGTGGTTACCACGTGGTCTCGGCGCCACCGCCAAGCTCCGGTGGTGTGGTGATCTGTCAGATCATGAACATCCTCGAGGGCTATCCGATGAAGGATCTGGGTTTCCATTCGGCCCAGGGCATGCATTATCAGATCGAAGCGATGCGCCACGCATACGTGGATCGCAACAGCTACCTCGGCGATCCGGATTTCGTGAAAAATCCCATCGAGCACCTGCTCGACAAGAACTACGCCACCAAACTGCGCGACGCCATCCAGCCACAGAAGGCCGGGGTCTCGGCTGAGCTGAAACCCGGCGTCGCACCGCATGAAGGCAGCAACACCACGCATTATTCGATCGTCGACAAGTGGGGCAATGCGGTCTCGGTCACTTACACCCTCAATGACTGGTTCGGCGCCGGTGTGATGGCCAGTAAAACCGGGGTGATCCTCAATGACGAGATGGACGACTTCACCTCCAAGGTCGGCGTGCCGAACATGTACGGCCTGGTGCAGGGCGAAGCCAACGCCATCGCTCCGGGCAAGGCGCCGCTGTCATCGATGAGCCCGACCATCGTCACCAAGGACGGCAAAGTGGTGATGGTGGTGGGCACGCCGGGTGGTAGCCGCATTATTACGGCGACTTTGCTGACCATGCTCAACGTCATCGACTACGGCATGGGCCTTCAGGAAGCGGTCGATGCGCCACGCTTCCACCAGCAGTGGATGCCGGAAGAAACCAACCTCGAGGACTTCGCCGCCAGCCCCGATACGCGCAAGATTCTCGAGAGCTGGGGCCACAAGTTCGCCGGCCCGCAGGACGCCAACCACATCGCCGCGATTCTGGTGGGGGCACCTTCGCTGGGCGGTAAGCCCGTTGGCAAAAACCGTTTCTACGGCGCCAATGATCCGCGCCGCAACACTGGCTTGTCACTGGGTTACTGAGGGGCGTAAAAAAGGGGCGGGCTCACGTCCGCCCCTGTCTCAAGGACTGATCAAGGAAGGCTCATCATGACCACCGCATTACTGATCATCGACGTCCAGCGCGCCCTCTGCTCGGGCGAATATCAGTGCCATGACATTCACCGGGTGATCGACACCATCAACGGTCTCAGCATCCGCGCCCGCCAGGCAGGTGTGCCAGTGGTGCTGATTCAGCACGAAGAGAAGGACAGCCCCTTGGCCCATGGTGCCGAAGGCTGGCAATTGGCCGAAGGGCTTGAGACATCGCCCAAAGACCTGCACGTACGCAAAACCACCCCGGACTCGTTCTACCAGACTGACTTGCGCAAACTGCTGCCGAGCGAAGATTTTGAAAAACTGGTCATCTGTGGTCTGCAAACTGATTACTGCGTCAACGCCACCGTGCGTCAGGCCCATCAACTGGGTTATGACGTGGTGCTCGTTGCGGACGCCCATTCCACCGTCGACAACGGCAACATGAGCGCCGAAGACATCATCGCCGAACACAACAAGGATCTGGCGCACCTGACCGGCTCCGTGGCGCGTATCGACGTCAAACCCGCAGCCGACATCACGTTCTGATAACCCACACAAAACCTGTAGGAGTGAGCCTGCTCGCGATAGCAGTGTGTCAGTTGGCGCAGCATCGTCTGACTGGACGCTATCGCGAGCAGGCTCACTCCTACAGTGATTGCGAAACCCTGATTGCCATGTACATCAGGGATTTCCGCTGGCGGCACTGGCATACTGCCCGCCGTCCGAAGAATGGAATCTCTCGATGTTCGCTATTTCCCTGCGTCATGCCTTGCTGCTGTCGTCCCTTGCGTTTGCCTCTATTACCCACGCCAGCAGTTTCGACTGCACCAGCGCCGCCAGCAAAACCGAAAAAGCCATTTGTGCCGATTCGTACCTCTCGAATCTTGACCAGAAACTGGGTTCGCTTTGGCGTTACACTCTGGCAGAGGTTGCCGATCCGAAGGCGCTTAAAACGGATCAGCGAGGATGGTTGAAGCAACGTAATCAATGTGAAGACCGGGTTCCCTGTTTGCGCCGGCAGTATTTGATGCGTCTCACGGCACTTGAATACATGGTCAAACCGTTTTCCTGGGACGCCACTTGGCAGCTCATTCCCTGGGGAGTTTCGGAAGGGGCAGAAATCACCACCAGGCGCCAGGATGCTTCTTTCATCGCCTTTGATATTTCAGCCGCGAACGGCTCCCACTCGGGGGAACTGGAAGGCATTGCAACGATAAAGGGAACGCAGGCCCGTTACGAGCAGGGAGAATGTGTCTTGACCTTCAAGGCCCTAAACGGCGTGATGGATGTGACACAGGATGGCGCTGATTCCGATTGCGGCGCCGGCATGGGCGTTTACTACGGTGGACGGTATGTGCCATCGAAGCAGGCAGTCTTGGTCGACTATGATTTGCTCACGCTGGGTGTGGCACAAACCCAGCGGGAAAACGCAATGTTGCACACGCTGCTCAAGGACGACTATCAGACGCTACTGCAAAACTGCGGCTTGAAGATGGACGGTGAGTCCTCTGAAGACGTGCCGAACAGTGAGGTCAGCAACTATTGGGTCCGGGGATTGCCATCGAGCAACGCGGCGATTGTCATGCGTGCACCGAATGAGCAGTTCTGGATCATAGTCCTGGTACCCCAGTCCGGGGGTAAAACCCTTGCGCGTTACTACACCAATGTTGCGCAATGGAAAGGGCGTATGCCCGACGTCCTGCAAGCCTGGTATGCAATTAAAGGCGGGGAAGGCCATATGCCTGTGGATTTCATGCCCTGACCCGCATCAATCCTGCTGGCGTCCGAGGGGTTGTGAAACCACAGCCCTTCAAGTCGCAAACAAAACCCCACGAATCTCGCCGACTCGCGGCGCTACGACCACGCCCTCAAGCACCATACGCGTAATCGTCTGCGCCGCCATTTGATAATCCTCATCCTGCGGCACTTCGCGCCCGGTGATCCGGCCCATTTGCCAGCCAATATTGGTGTACGTCCGCGTCGCCGACCAGATGAACAGCATCAAATGCTCCGGGTCCACCGGCGCGAGCAAACCGCGTTCGATCCAGCTGCGCAGGCATTCAACGTTGCGCCGCGCTTCGGTCCGCAACAGATCGCGGCACTCGTCGGGCAACTGTCGACCGCCAAGCAGTAACTCGCCACTGAACACCTTGGCAATCGCCGGATGTTCGCGGGCTATACCAATCCGCGCGGCGACGTAGGCGCGCAGCCCCGTCAGCGGATCATCGCTTTCACGCAGCACTGCCGAGGCCTCCAGCAGCGGTTCGACAAAACCCAGCAGCACTTTGCTGTAGAGGTTTTCCTTGGTCTGGAAGTAATAATACAGATTGGCCTTGGGCACCCCGGCACGCGCCGCGATATCGCGGGTCTGGGTGGCGTCGAAGCCGTTGGCGGCAAACTCCTCGCTGGCGGCGGCGAGGATCAACTGCTCGTTGCGGACGCGGATGGCACTCATGGACACACAGATTGGCTGGACGGCATGAAAAGGTTCTGGCGATTTCGGATTCGCAATATACAAAACTATATAGCGGTGAGGCCAGCACACTCGACAGACAGCGCTATGATGATTCGATCATTGATTGGAAACGGAGCGAGGCCATGTCCCTTCATGCTTTGCGGGCCGACGCGACACATCTGGATGCGGTGGCGGCGTTGTTCGACGCTTATCGAAGCTTTTATCAGCAGCCGTCGAACCTTGAGCAATCGCGAGCCTTCATCGCAGAACGCATGGCTGCCAGCGAATCGGCGATTTTTCTCATTCAGGATGAAAACGGTGAAGCGCTGGGTTTCGTGCAGCTGTATCCGACATTCTCGTCAATCGATGCCCACCGCACCTGGCTGCTCAGCGACCTGTTCACTGCACCTGCCGCCCGTGGGCGCGGCGTTGGCCGACTGCTGATGAACACGGCGCGGGATTTTGCCTTGGCGACCGGCGCCAAGGGATTGGTGCTGGAAACCGCCACGGATAACTTCACGGCGCAAGGCTTGTACGAATCCCTCGGCTACGTACGCGACAGTGGTTTCTACACCTACATGCTCGACTTGCGGCAGGGCTGAGCAATTTTTTTGCCGATTTCGCCATTTCAGGCTTTCGCTGGAAGGCCGCTCTCTCTAGAATCCGCCCGGCCTTCGCAATGAAGGCTCAATGCCATCATTTGGTTGTGTACACATAGGGACGGACATCATGCAATTCGGGAAAATTCTGGCGCTGGGGCTGGTACTTGCGCTGGGCGGCTGTGCCAGTTTCACCAAAGACGAAGTGGCGCCGGTGACCATGCCGTCGATGGCCAGCTACACCAACAAGCCAAACGTCTACGTCGATTTCGATTTCTATCAGGGCGAGCCGAAAAGTGGTTCCGCCGTGGAAGTGCCGCAGGCACGTGATCAACTGAAACCACAGCTGCAAAAAATTCTTACCGATTCGGGTCTGTTCGGCCGTGTCACTCTGGACGAGTTCCAGAAGCAGCCGGGCGACTACAGCCTGCGTCTGAAAATGTACAACCATCCGCCGAATGCAGGTTCCATGGTGCTGGCCTTCATCAGCGGCTTCAGCATGATGGTGATCCCGGCGTACGGCACTGATCAGTACACCTTGAGCCTGGAAGGCATGGATGGCCAAGGTCAGGCCCTGACCACTGCGAGCAACCACGATGCGGTCGGTACCTGGATCGGCATCTGGTTTATCCCGCTGATGGCCAACACGACTAAAGACGCGGTAAATGACACCTTTACCCGTCAGGTCAACGCGTTGCTCAAGCAAATGGTTGATAACAAAAACCTGAAGTACTCGGCACTCGAAACCGGTATCCCACGGGTTTGAAGCGAAAAAAGAGCCGCAATCGCGGCTCTTTTTTTGCCCTTATTTGAGGGCCTGAATGAACTGTGGATCGCTGTACAGTTCCTTCAGCAAATCGCGCACCATCGGGTTGTAAGCGTTGACCGCGTTCGGGATCGCAATGAAACCGAAGAAGCTGCTGCTCCACTGGCTGCTGACATCTTTGGTGGCGTCGTACACCACATCGTTGCCGTTGAGCAGTGTAAAGCGAGCGGCCAGTTTGCCGTCGCCGGTGCCCATGCCGGCGGACAGTTCGTTCTTCACCACCAGTACTTTCAACTGACGCTGAGCCTGTGGATCGAGCAGACCGGCCTTTCTCAGTTCTTCGGTGATCGCGTCCTGAATGTGCGCCGGGATGCTGCCGGACGGCGAGCGCACCGGGTTGGCGCGGACCACCAGCGAACCTTCACCGGATTCGGCGGTGACCTGAGGATTGCTGATCGCGTGCAGCGGCGGGGTTTGCTTGAGCTTCTGGACGTTCTCAAAGCTTGGCTCGTAGCGGGTCATGGTCATGCCACAGCCTTGCAGTAGCACGGCCAGCATCGGGATCAACAACAGCGACTTCTTCACGGCAGTTCCTTGCGTGGGAATAGAGGAGGGCGCGAATTATGGGCAGAGTGCCATCATTGAGCAACCTCGTTCGCTTGCACGTTGAGCAAGTGCTCGATCTGTGCCAGTTCCCAAGTACTGAGCAAACTTACCGGGTCGGTGCCAAAACGCTGCCAGTGTTCTAGCGAGCCTTCTTGTCCATCGCCGCTGCGGGCATATTCACAGTGATGTAATCGCCCCCCGGCAAAATCCAGCAGCAGGCGCCAGCCGTCGATATCGACTGTGACCATTGCGGTCTCGACGGGTGCTTCGCAGACTTTGAACGCGAGCACTCCGAGTGCCGCTTCACGCAAACGCTGGCACACCTCGCGGGACGTCAGAAATGCAGACATGTCGAACTCAATGACCAGAGGAGCGCGCCAGCATAAAGCCCGAGCCGACAAGTGTCAGCGTTCACTGGCCCGATCCTGAACAATTCCGTAACATCCGCAACCCTCTTTTCCCCGAACACCTGCGGCCGTACTCGTCGGCCGCTCAGTCAGGTAAGCCATGAAACCGAAACGTCTGCGCGCCGATGTCCTGGCCGGACTCACCACCTCGTTTGCCCTGTTGCCCGAATGCATTGCGTTCGCGCTGGTGGCGCACCTCAATCCGCTGATGGGCCTGTACGGCGCTTTCATCATTTGCACACTGACCGCGTTGTTCGGCGGCCGGCCGGGGATGGTCTCCGGTGCCGCAGGTTCGATGGCCGTGGTCATTGTCGCGCTGGTGGTGCAACAGGGCGTGCAGTATCTGCTGGCGACGGTGCTGCTCGGCGGTCTGATCATGATGGCGTTCGGGCTGCTGCGCCTGGGCAAACTGGTGCGCATGGTGCCGCACCCGGTGATGCTCGGCTTCGTCAATGGCCTGGCGATCATCATTGCGCTGGCGCAACTGGAGCATTTCAAGAGCGGTGAGGACTGGCTCAGCGGCACGCCGTTGTACCTGATGACCGGTCTGGTGGCGCTGACCATGGCCATCGTCTACATTCTGCCGCGCCTGACCAAAGCGGTGCCGCCGGCACTGGTGGCGATCCTTGGCGTTGGCTTGCTGGTCTACCTGTTCGGCCTGCCGACCCGCACCCTCGGCGACATGGCGCACATTGCCGGCGGCCTGCCGACGTTCGCGCTGCCGGACATTCCGTGGAACCTGGACACCCTGCGCATCATCGCCCCGTACGCGATTCTGATGGCGCTGGTCGGTCTGCTGGAAACCTTGCTGACCCTGAACCTCACCGATGAAATCACCGAAACCCGTGGCTACCCGGATCGCGAATGCGTGGCGCTCGGTGCGGCGAACGTGGTCTCCGGCGCGTTCGGTGGCATGGGCGGTTGCGCGATGATCGGCCAGACCGTGATCAACCTCAGTTCCGGTGGTCGCGGGCGTTTGTCCGGGGTGGTCGCGGGCGTGCTGATTCTGTTGTTCATTTTGTTTCTGTCACCGCTGATCGAGCGCATTCCGCTGGCCGCATTGGTCGGCGTGATGTTCGTAGTGTCGCAGCAGACCTTCGCCTGGGCGTCGCTGCGGGTGGCGAACAAGGTTCCGCTCAACGATGTGCTGGTGATCATCGCCGTGACCACGATCACCGTGTTCACCGATCTGGCCACGGCGGTGCTGTGCGGGATCATCATCGCTGCGCTCAACTTCGCCTGGCAGCAAGCCCGCGAGTTGTACGCCGATGAGCATCTGGAGAGCGACGGCAGCAAACTCTATCGCCTGCACGGCACGCTGTTCTTCGCCTCGACCACGCCGTTTCTCAACCAGTTCGACCCGGCCAACGACCCGCAAAAGGTCACGCTGGACTGTCGCCACTTGAGCTTCGTCGATTACTCGGCGATCGCCGCGTTGAAAACCCTGCGTGAACGCTACGCCAAGGCCGGCAAGCATGTGCAGGTATTTCATCTGTCGGAGCGCTGCAAGAAGTTGCTCAAGCGCGCCGGTGTCGATCACGACTGAGTCGGGCTCCGATCAGCCCTTGAGCCAGGTCTTGCCGAGGATGCGCGAGACCTGATCGGCGGAGTAGGGCTTGGGCAGAAAGTCGTAACCTTCGTAACCGCTGCGCGCCAGTTCTTCGCTGTAGCCCGAGGTCAGCACCACCGGCAGGTCCGGGCGTCGCTGGCGCAGCTCTTTGGCCAGCGCGACGCCGCTGATCCCCGGCATCACCACGTCGGAAAACACCGCATCGAACGCCATGGCATCGGCGCCCACCAGTTGCAACGCTTCTTCGGCGTTGGTCGCCCAAGTGGTTTCGTAACCCAGATCCTCAAGGATCTGCTGGGCGAAACGGCCGACATCGAGATTGTCCTCGACCACCAGCACCCGACGGCGGATATCCGCCGTTGGCGTCTCCTTGATTTCGATGTCTTCCGGCGCTGCGACCACGCTGGCGCTGACTTGCGGCAGGTAGAGCGTAAACACCGTGCCCTCGCCAACCACGCTGGATACATCGACGTTACCGCCCGACTGCTTGGCGAAGCCGAACACCTGCGACAACCCAAGGCCGGTGCCTTTGCCGACATCCTTGGTAGTGAAGAACGGTTCGAAAATATGCTCGAGGGTTTTTGCGTCGATGCCGGTGCCGTTGTCGGTCAGGGTAATTGCCACGAACGGACTGCGCGAACCGGCATGCGCACGAATCGCCGGCAACGGTTTGCCGCCTTCCAGTCGCAGCTTCAGCAGACCCTGACCGTCCATGGCATCGCGGGCGTTGAGGGCAATGTTGATCAGCGCGGTCTCGAACTGGCTCAGGTCGGCGCGGATGTAGCACGGCTGATCCGGACGCTCGACGCTGATATGAATCTGCGCGCCAGTCACTGATTCGAGCATTTCGCCAATGTTCGCCAGCCGCTCACCGGCATCGACGACTTCCGGGTTCAACGGCTGACGACGGGCGAAGGCGAGCAGTTGGCTGGTCAGTTTCGCCGCGCGTTCGACCGTATCGGATACTGCGCGCATGTAGCGCTGGCGGCGCTCGTCGGAGAGGTTCGGCAGCCGCAGGAAGTCCACCGAGGAACGAATGATCGTCAGCAGGTTGTTGAAGTCATGGGCCACGCCGCCGGTGAGCTGGCCGATGGCTTCGAGTTTCTGCGACTGGCGCAACGCCGATTCGGCATGGGCCAGGCGCACGCTGCGCTCCTCGACCCGTTGCTCCAGCGTGGCATTGAGTTCCTCCAGCGCCAGCAGGCCCTGACGCACTTCGGCGTCGGCGCGCACGCGCTCGATGTGCGCCCAGCAGCGTTCGGTCACTTCACTCAACAGCGCCTGTTCGAACCGCGACCAGGCGCGTGGTTGCTTGTCGTGAATGGCCATCAGCGCGGTCAACCGGCCTTGCTTGATCAGCGGCATGCAAATGGTCGCGGTGAGGCCGATGGCCTGGAATGTCGCCGATTCCTCGGGCGGCAGTTCGGTGCGGTTGTCGTGGATGATCAACGGCTGGCCGGCGTGCAGCAGGGTCACGGCTTTCTCGCCGAAGTCGCGCAAGCTGTAGTGCCCGACGATGCTTGGCGAGCCCGCCGCGGCAAAGTCGCCGCGAATGGTGAAGCCGTCCTCGTCGGCATCCATGTCGGCATAGGCGCAATTGGACAGGTTAAGGTGCTCGACCATCAGGCGCGTGCTTGCGGCGAGAATCGCCTCGGCGTCGCTGGCGTTGGTCACCGCGTTGCCGATCGCCTCCAGCACAGCGAGGCGCTGGTTGATAAAAACGGTTTGAGTGGTTTCGGTCACAGTGTCGAGCAGGCCGACGATGTGGCCTTGGGAGTCGCGAATCGGGCTGTAGCAAAACGTGAAATATGCCTGTTCCGGGCCCGCGCCGCGGTCCACCACCAGAGGAAAGTTTTCGATATAGGTGGCTTTGCCGGCAAACGCAGCCTCGGCAATCGGGCTGATCTCGCGCCAGGCTTCTTGCCAGACTGTACTGAAAGGACGCCCGAGCGCCTGCGGTTTGTTGCCGAGGATCGGCCTGAACGCGTCGTTGAAGAGAGTGATCAGTTCAGGGCCCCAGACAATCGCCTGAGGAAAATGCGAAGCGAGACAGAGCGAGACGGTGGTCTTGAGTACATCCGGCCAGTGTTCCAACGGGCCGAGGGGCGTGCTCGCCCAGTCGTGCCTGCGTATCTGTTCGGCCATCTCGCCGTTGTCTTGCAACCAGTTTGTCATAGGGGGTCGGGTCTTTCCTGACGTCAGCCTGTGAAAAAAGACCCGCGCGCGTGGTGTTTGGTTTCAGAGCACCAGACCTTGGTTGGCAACGCACACGATTCGAGCCTGTGAACATCATGGCACGGCCAAACGATTTGTGGCGAGAGAGCACGCTCCCTCGCCACCGTTTCGATACAGGCGTTTATCAAGCGTCGATGGCCGGGAAATCGATGTCCGTCAGCGCGGTGTTGTTCAGATAATTGGTCAGGGTCTGAACCGCCACCAAGGCAATCACTTCGATGATTTTCACGTCATCGATACCGGCGGCGCGGGCGGCAGCGATCTGCGTGTCGCTCAGGTGACCACGGCTCTCGGTCAGTTGGCGGGCGAGGGCGGCGTACGCATTGAGTTCGCCCTGACGCGCCGCGACGATGTCTTGCGCCGACAGCCCCGACTTGCCGGCAAACAAGGTGTGCGCCGCCAGGCAGTAGTCGCAACCGTTGACCTGAGACGTGGCGAGGTACACCGCTTCTTTTTGCTGGGCGCTCAGCGAGGTCTTGCCGAGGATCGCCGAGGCTTGCACATAGGTGTCGAGGGCAACCGGCGCTGTAGCCAGTGTCGCGAACAGATTCGGCAGGAAGCCGATTTTCTTTTTCACGCCTTCCAGCACAGTGCGGGTGGCGTCGGTGGTGGTGTCGAGGTTGATGGTGTTGATGCGGCTCATGGTGATGCTCCGAAAGTCCGGTGCGAAGTGCGCCGGCGATGGAGTGAATGGTAGGCATCGCGAGTAGTGCTTTGGCGGCAAATCGTCGAGGATATGCGACAGATCGTCCAGATATGTCGACGGGAGTCAGCCATGGATCGTTTATCCACCTTGCTCAGCCATTTTGGCGTGAACGCCGGAACCTTTCACAGCGGCACGTTCTGCGGTGTCGCCGTGCACGAGGGCGAACCCGCCGGCCATGTGCATCTGTTGCAAGCGGGTGAACTGCTGGTCAAGCCGGGTAACGAACGTGAGATCCGTCTGACCGAACCGTCGCTGATTTTCTTTCCCCGACCGTTTGCCCATCGGATGTTTGCCGACGAAGCCATGCACAGCCAGGTGGTGTGCGCAACGCTGACCTTTGACGGTGGTTCAGGCAATGCCCTGGCCGCCGCGTTGCCGGATTATCTGGTGCTGAAACTGACTGAAATCCCCGAGTTGGCGAGCACCGTCGAATGGCTGTTCAGAGAGGCTTTCGAAGGGCATTGCGGGCGGATGGCGGTGATGGATCGGCTGTTCGAACTGTTGGTGATTTTACTGTTGCGTCATCTGATCAGCAGCCGTGAGCAACAACCGGGGATGATCGCCGGGCTGGCGGACGCACGTTTATCGCGGGCCTTGAATTCGATGCATGAGCAGCCGCAAACGCCGTGGAGCGTGGCCGAACTGGCGACGCTGGCGAACATGTCCCGCGCCAGTTTTGCCGAGCAGTTTCGCCGCGTGGTCGGGCAGACACCCGCGGATTATCTGCTGAGCTGGCGGGTCAGTCTGGCGCAGAAGCGTTTGCGCGAAGGCAAGCCGATTGCGCTGATTGCCGAGGAAGTCGGCTACGAAAGTCCGTCGGCGCTGGCCCGGGCGTTTCGGCGCAAGACCGGCCTCAGTCCACGGGAATGGAAAGCCGGTTCCTGAAGGTCATTTGGCGAATCTCTTCGCCCCGGCCACGCACACGATCACACCCAAGGTCACCGCGAGCATGCCGAGGCTGACCTGTTCGTGCAGCAAGGTCGCCGCCAATGCCAGACCGAAAAACGGTTGCAGCAACTGCAACTGACCGACCGCGGCGATCCCGCCCTGGGCCAGACCGCGATACCAGAACACAAACCCGATCAGCATGCTGAACAACGACACATACGCCAGACACAGCCACGCCGACAGGCTGATCTGGCCGAACGAGGCGGGCGCCAGCCACACACTCGACAGCGCCATCAGCGGCAACGCCAACACCAGCGCCCAGCAAATCACCTGCCAGCCGCCGAGGCTGCGCGACAGCTTCGCGCCTTCGGCATAGCCGAGGCCGCAGGCCACAATCGCTGCGAGCATCAGCAAGTCGCCGGTGGGCGAGGCGGTCAGCCCCTGAGAGACCGCGTAGCCCACCACCAGCGCACTGCCCAGCACGGAAAACATCCAGAACACCGGCCGTGGACGCTCGCCGCCACGCAGCACGCCGAAAATCGCCGTGGCCAAGGGCAATAATCCGACGAACACAATCGAATGCGCCGACGTCACGTGTTGCAGGGCCAATGCCGTCAGCAACGGAAAGCCGAGCACCACACCGAGCGCCACGATCAGCAACGACAACCACTGATTGCGCGCCGGGCGCCGTTCGCGAAACAGCCACAGCAAGGCCACGGCCAGCACGCCGGCGATGGCCGCACGCAGCACCGTGAGAAACACCGGGTCGAACTCCAACACCGCCAAGCGCGTGGCCGGCAACGAGCCGCTGAAAATCACCACGCCGATAAAACCGTTGATCCAGCCACTGGTTTTTTCCCGGATCGGGGTGTTCAGGGTCGAGGTTCGTTCCATGTCTGATCGCGCTCGGCAGTGGGGTTGCGTTGCGATCATCCTAGGGTCGAGAATCAGCACAATCAAAAAATTGTCATGGATACATCTCGCATGCCGCGTTCGCGCTACAAGACCATCGTGGATGCCTACGCGGCAGACATTCGCTGCGGGCGTCTGGCGCCGGGCACGCGCTTGCCGACCCACCGGCAACTGGCGGCGCAGGAGGGGCTGGCGCTGGTCACTGCGTCGCGGGTCTATGCCGAGCTGGAAGCGATGGGGCTGGTCAGCGGCGAAACCGGGCGCGGCACCTTCGTGCGCGAAACCGTGTTGTCGCCGGGGCAGGGCATCGATCAGAAAGACGTCGCGGTGGGCATGATCGACCTCAACTTCAACTACCCGTCGTTGCCCGGTCAGGCAGAGTTATTGCGCACAGCGTTGCGGCAACTGGCGTTGTCCGGGGACCTGGAAGCGCTGCTGCGATATCAGCCCCACGCCGGTCGCGCCCATGAGCGTGCTTCGGTGGCGCGGCATCTGCTCGCGCGCGGCGTGCAGGTCGATGCCGCGCAAGTGCTGATCGTCAACGGCGCCCAGCAAGGGTTGGCGGTGACGTTGATGGCGTTGCTCAAACCCGGTGATGTGATTGTTGCCGATGCGCTGACCTATTCCGGTTTCAAAGTGCTGGCTGAGGCGCTGCATCTGGAGGTCGTGGCGATCCCGGTCGGGGCGTACGGGCCGGATCTGCAGGCGCTGGAAAAACTCTGCCGCAGCCGCTCGGTGCGCGCCGTGTACAGCATGCCGACCCTGCACAATCCGTTGGGTTGGGTGATGCCGTTGGCGGCGCGCGAACAGTTGGTGGCGATTGCCCGACAGCATGATCTGACCATCATCGAAGACGCGGCCTACGCGTTTCTCGTAGAAAATCCACCGCCGCCGTTGGTGCAATTGGCGCCGGAGCGCACCGTGTACGTGTCCGGCCTTTCGAAGAACATCGCCACCGGTTTGCGCGTCGGCTTCATCGCCGCGCCTGAACCTTCAGTGCCGGCGCTGGAACGCATCATCCGCGCCACGACCTGGAACACGCCCGGCGTGATGACGGCCATTGCCTGTGGCTGGCTCGATGACGGCACGGTCAGCGTGCTGGAAGAGCAGAAACGCAACGATGCAAAGGCACGGCAAGCACTGGCGGCCAAGGTGCTGAAGGGATTGCCGTACATCGGCCATCCGGTTTCGTATTTTCTGTGGTTGCCATTGCCAGAAGATGTGCGCGCCGATCAGATCGTAGTGGCGTTGATGCACGAGCAGATTTCCGTCACCACCGCCGAGCCGTTTTCCGTATCGGCGCATGTGCCCCATGCGATTCGTCTGGCGCTGGGTTCGGTGGACATGGCGGTTCTGCGCCAGGCCTTGACCACGGTCAGGCAGATCATCGGCGCTTACCTGTAAAAACAAATGCTACCCTTGCGCCGCCCGATTCACGCCGATCCGGAACCCTCGATGAACAACTCCGCACGCCTGTCCCTCGCCCTGACGCTAACCGCCGCGCTGTTCAGCCCGCTCACTCACGCGGCGGGCGACCCCGCAGCCGGGGCGAAAATCTTCCCGCGTCTGTGCGGTGGCTGCCATCAGGTCGGCGAGTCGGCGCGACCGGGTTTCGGCCCGCAACTCAACGGCATCATCGGCCGACCGGCCGGCACCTCGGCGAACTATGTGTATTCCGATGCGATGAAAAACTCGGGGCTGACCTGGAACCGCGAAACGCTGATCGCGTACTTGAAAGACCCGAAAGGCGTAGTGCCCGGCACACGGATGATTTTCTGGGGGCTGAGCGATGAGGAGAAGGTGGAAAACTTGCTGGCCTATCTGCAGAGCTTTCAAGCCACTGCGCCATAAAACTGCGGCTCAAGTCTGAGCCTGATCGGCAAACCACTGCATGACTGAACTGCACCCCGGATGCGCCGCCGAGCCCGGCTGCGGGCACAACGCGTAAACCCCTCCAGTCTTCAACGGCTCGCCAAACGGCACCCGCAACACGCCACGCTCGATCGACTCCGCTGCCAGCGTCATGTCAGTCACCGCCACGCCCAAGCCGCGTGCGGCCGCGTCCAGTGCCAACTCATCCAGATTGAACGGAATGTGCCGGTAATCCTCCAGCGGCTGACCGTCGTTGGCCGCCAGCCATTCGATCCACGCCTGACGATCCGCCGAGCGGTGCAGCAAGGCAAAGCGCTGCAATTCTTCGATCGAGCGCGGTGCATGGGCCAGATTCGGCGAGCACACCGGCACCAGGGTTTCCTCGAACAGCGTCAGGCACGCCGCGTCGCTCGACGGCTGTGGCAGGTAAAGAATGTAGGCATCGCTGTCGCTCGCCGGCTCCACCACTTCAGTCGCCACTGTTTCAATCGCTAGCGATATTTCCGGGTGGCGCAGATAGAAATCGCTGAGCTTGGGCAGTAACCAGCGCACCGCCAGCGACACATGCATGCGGATGCGAAACGGGCGCTTTTGTGGCGCGAGGCGTTCTTCGAGGGTTTTCAGTTGCTCAAGGATGCTGCGGGCGCTGGCCAGTACCAGTTCGCCTTCCGGGGTCAGGCGCAGGCTGCGGCTGGTACGCATGAACAGGGCCACCTTGAAGTGGTTTTCCAGTTGCTGGATTTGCCGGCTCACCGCGCTTTGCGTCAGGCACAGGGTCTGCGCAGCGCTGGTGAAGCTGGCGCAACGGGCGACTTCAACCAGCGTCTGCAAGGCTGGCAGGGAGGGCATGTGGCGAATGTTATCCATGCGTTTTCCGAATGGCTCGATGATTTTATAGCGTTGGTCGGTTTGGCGAAGACCTTATAGATTCTAGCTCTGGTCGCGATCTTCTCAAGCGGTGCATGCGATTCACGCATGCCGAATCAGCAGAAGCAAGGCGCAGAACGACAGTCGAAGAGGTGGAGCATGGAAAATGTATGTGGCTGGATCGCGCAAGCCGGCAGCGCACCGCAAGGCGCTCGCCTGAGCGGCGCGCAAAAGGCTGACTGGCTGGTGATCGGCGCTGGCATCACCGGGCTCAGCGCGGCGCATACGCTGGCCGAATTGCATCCGCAGGCGCGCATTATCGTGGTGGATCGGCAGCGGGCGGCGCAGGGCGCTTCGGCGCGCAACTCGGGATTCGTCGTGGCCCATGAACACCCGGCGCACAGCGAATTGATCGGCGAGCCGGGTTTTGCCGGATTTGAAGTCGATACCGCCATTTCCCGCGCGGCCAGCGACGAAGTGCGCCAACGCATTGCCCGGCATGCCATCGACTGCGACTTTCGGGACTGCGGCTATTACTTCGCCGTCAACGACCGCGCCAAACTCGACCACGTCGACGCCAAACTGGCCACGCTTCGTGCCCTTGGGGCGCGGGCGGAATTTCTTCAGGGCGCGGCGTTGGCGCAAAAACTCGGTACCCGTCATTACCAAGCGGCGATCTGGTGCGGCCAAGGCAACGCGTTGCTGCAACCGGCCAAATACGTGAAAGGTTTGCTCAACGCTTTGCCGGGCAGCATTACGCTGTACGAGGACACAGACATCAGCGGTCTTGAACGCCTGAGCCATGGACGCCTGCGCGCCAATTCGGTAGACGGCAGCATTGAGGCGAAACAAGTGCTGGTCTGCCTCAACGCCTTTGTTCCCAGGGTCGGAATCGCTGACACCGCGACGTTCCCGATGGAACTCAGCGCCAGCCTCACACGGCCCCTCACCGAACAGGAGTTTCAGGCCATCGGTGCGGTCGAGTCGTGGGGCGTGTTGTCGACCCGACCGCTGGGGGCGACGGTGCGGCTCACCCCGGATCGTCGGGTGATGATCCGCAACACCGCCGAATACCGCACGCGCGACCTGTCCAACGGCGAACTGACTTTACGCCGCCAGCATCACGTCCGTGGTCTGCAACGGCGCTTTCCGTTCCTCGGCGAGTCGGACATTCAATACACCTGGACCGGTCACCTGAGCGCGAGCCGCAGCGGTCAGGCGTATTTCGATCGGGTCGAGGAGGGCGTTTTCGCCGTCGCCGGCTGCAATGGTTCCGGCGTGGCGCGCGGCACGTTGTGGGGACGGTTGCTGGCGGAACTGGCCTCGGGCATCGATTCACCGCTGCTGCAATCGGTGATGCACAGGGCCGAGCCGGGCTGGTTGCCGCCGCGTCCATTGTTCGATATCGGCGCAATGTTGCGCATGCGTGTGGAGGCGGTCAGGGCCAGAACAGAAATCTGAATATTCACCCCATTACCCAAGAACAAAAGCCACTCAACTCAGGTGATAGAACATGCGCATCCAGCCACTTTTTCTGACGGTCGTGCTCGCGGCCGCATCGGCAACGGTTTACGCCGATGAAACCGTCAACATCTCCAACTGGAACAGCTACATCGCCCCGGACACCCTGGCCAATTTCACCCAGGCCACCGGCATTAAAACCACCTACGACATTCACGACAGCAACGAAGTGCTGGAGTCGAAACTGATGACCGGCAACACCGGTTATGACGTGGTCAGCCCGTCGAACCACTTTTTGTCGCGGCTGATCAAGGCCGGGGCGATTCAGAAACTCGACCGTTCGCAGTTGCCCAACTGGAAAAACCTCGACCCGGTGCTGATGCAGAAACTGCAGGTCAACGACCCGGGCAATCAATACGGCTTTCCGTACATGTGGGGCACCGCGGGCATCGGCTACAACGTCGAAAAGATCAAAGCCATCTTCGGCACTACGGACGTCACCCGTTCATGGAAGCTGTTGTTCGACGAAGACAACATCAAGAAACTCAGCCAGTGCGGCGTGGCGTTTATCGACAACCCGACGCAAGTGTTGCCGATCACCCTCAATTATCTGGGCCTGCCACCGCACAGCCATGAGCCCGACGATTACAAAAAGGCCGAACAGGCGTTGTTGAAGATCCGTCCGTATATCCAGTATTTCCATGCGTCCAAGTACATCAGCGATCTGGCCAACGGCAACGTCTGTGTGGTGATTGGTTTCAATGGCGATATCGTTCAGGCAGCGGCGAGTGCCCGGGAAGCGAAAAACGGCATCGACATCGCTTACTCGATTCCCGACGAAGGCACGACGTTATGGTTCGACATGCTGGTCATGCCCAAGAGCGCGCCCCACGAAAAAAGCGCCTACGCGTACATGAATTACCTGCTCGAACCGAAAGTCATCGCCAACATCAGCAACAGCATCCACTACGCCAACCCGAACGCGGCGGCCCATGAATTCCTCGATGCAGATGTGCAGCAGGATTCAGCGATCTACCCGCCGAAAAGCGTGCTGGAAAAACTGTTCACCGTGGAAGAGTTGCCAGCGAAGATCGCGCGCCTGACCACGCGGCTGTGGACCAAGTTGAAAACCAATACGTGAGACCGGATGTGGCAACAGGGCGCTGGTCTGACGGGATGATTTGCGCTATTGCTAACAGGGCCGGCGCACCGCCGTTACTTGGGAGCAACACGATGAAATTGTTGATGTTGGCCGCGCCGCTGTTACTCGCCAGCGGATTGGCCCAGGCCGCAATCCCGATGTTCAACGCCACGTGCCCGGGCAAGATCGAAGTCCACGCCGATGAGGGCGGGCCGATCTACATCAATGGCAAGGAAGGCAAGCTGAAGACATTCAACGACAACTACTTCGAAGCCAAGGGCGCGGGCGTGACCATTTCCTTGAGCATCAACCCCGATGGCTCGGCCGGGGTCTCGTACACCGGCAAGAACAGAGCCAACGGCATTTGCGAAGTGAAGAAGAGCTGATCACGCCACCTGATTTCGGCCTGCCGCTTTTGCCTGATACAACTGCTGGTCGGCACGCTTGATCAGTGCGCTGTGGCTGTTGTCCGCCGGATCGGCCAGGCCGACGCCGATGCTCACGGTCACATGCTCGACGACCGGGAAGTGCGCCTCGGCGATGGCCACGCGAATCTTTTCCGCAACGACCTCGGGGGTGTCGGGTTGGGCGATTTCCGGGAGCAGCACGGCGAACTCTTCGCCGCCGTAGCGGGCGACGAAATCGGTGGTGCGCAGGCTGCTCTGGATCAACTGCGCTAACTGCTTGAGCACGTCATCACCGACGGCATGGCCGTGGGTGTCGTTGATCCGTTTGAAGTGGTCGGCGTCGATCAGCAACAACGCAAACGGGCGCCCGGTGCGCCGTGACAGCAACGTGTACTCGGTGAGTTTTTCGTCGAAGCGCCGACGGTTGTAAACGCCGGTCAAGCCATCGTGAACGGCCAGGCTGAGCAGTTCGGCGTTGGCCTGGGTGAGGGCGGCGGTGCGTTGGGCGACGGTGGCTTCCAGCGAGGCGTTGGCTTCCTGCAGTTCGCGCTCCTTGCCGAGCAGTGATTGCGTCATCGCATCCAGTGACTGGCTGAGCTGGGCAATTTCCTGCACCGGATGCTCGAGGGGAAAACGCGCGCCGGGTTCGTTGCGCTGAACCTGTTTGGCCGAACGCGCGAGCTGTTCGATCGGACGGCTCAGGTACAGCGCCAGGTAATACGCGACCAGACCGAAAAGCACCGCCGCGACGACACCCAGAATCAGCAATTTATACAGCAGCAGGCGTGCCGGTTGCAGCGCGGTTTCCAAAGGTTGGCGCACGGCAATCGACCACGACAGCGCGGTACTCGATGGCGTCGGCACGGTGACCATGCTGGTCAGGTAGCCATCGCCCACCGACCAGCCTGGCGCAGGCGAGTTATTCGCCGCCAGTTGCTGGCCCATCAATGCTTCGGGGTACAACACCTTGCCGTCGTGATCGACGATCAACGCTTCGATGTCCGGTGCGGAATTCTTATGGGAAAACGCCGCCGATTCGACAATTCGCGTCACCCAGCTCCAGTGCGCATGAGCACCGAGTACGCCGATGACCTGGCCTTCGGCATTGTGAATCGGCGCAGCGAAATCGATGAAGCGCAGCGGTTCGCCATTCGGCATGCCTGGTAGCAACTTGGCCAGCAGCACGGCTTCATGGGGATCGCCGGTGTATTCGCCGCGTAACCCGGCCTGGAACCACGGGCGCTGTTGTACCGATTGCCCGACCAGCAAATTGTTGACCGCTTGATGCACGTTACCTTCAGCATCGGTGACACCCATCCACGCATATTCGTTGCGGGCCTGGGTGCGCAATTGCATCGATCTCAGAATCGCCGGGTTGTCCAGATCGCCGCGCTCCAGGTGCGGTGCGCGGCTGAGCAGATAAACCTCCAGTTGCCGCTCGCGCAGTTGCTCGCCCAATAACGAGGCGGCCGAACGGGCGGTGTTGAGCAAGGCATTGCCACTGGCCTGTTTCATTTGTTCGGTGGCGATATGGCCGACATAGAAGCCCACGCTCAACAACGTCAGCAGGGACAAACCGGTAAACCAGAGGGTGAGGTGGCTGCGCAGACTGGCTTTGAGCATGGGCGATGTCGGTCTTGATTGGCGTGACGCCATGGTATGCGACATGGTCGATGGGCTGCCAGCAAAGTGCTGGATGAAACTTGTCGAGATTGATACCAATGAGCCATCATTTTCGGTAAGGTGTGCGCCGCCCGAGAGACGGATCCCGGGCGTTTTCCTATGGAGTTAAACCGTGAAGTACTTCAGCAAAGTAGTCGCCGCCGCTCTGTTCGGTGCGGTTCTGGCAGGTTGCACCGGCACCCCGATGAACACCCAGCAGTACGACAGCAGCCAATACACCGTGGTTGGTCACAGTGAAGCCACCGCCACCGGCCTGCTGCTGTTCGGCGTGATCCCGATCCAGCAGAACAACCGCTTCGTCCGCGCCCAGACCGCTGCGATCAAAGCCAAGGGCGGCGACGCCATGATCAACACCCAAGTTCAGGAAAACTGGTTCTGGGCCTGGGTTCTGACCGGTTACACCACCAAGATTTCCGGTGACGTGGTCAAGCTCAAGACCGTGCAATAAGCCCCGGTTGAATGCAAAAAAGCCCGGCTGATCAGGCCGGGCTTTTTTGTGGGCGTGCGGTACAACTATTCAATCATGCGACGCGGCGCTCAATCAGGCGATCGGAACCACCTTCAGCAACACGGCGCTCAATCAGGCGATCAGAACCACCTTCGGCAACGCGGCGCTCAATCAGGCGATCGGAACCACCTTCAGCAACACGGCGCTCAATCAGACGATCCGAGCCACCTTCGGCAACGCGGCGTTCGATCAGACGATCCGAGCCACCTTCGGCAACGCGGCGTTCGAGCAGACGATCCGAGCCACCTTCGGCAACGCGGCGCTCGATCAGACGATCCGAGCCACCTTCGGCAACGCGGCGTTCGATCAGACGATCCGAACCCCCTTCAGCCAGACGACTTTCAATCAGCTTGTCCGAACCGCCTTCGGCGATCAGGGTGTGAGCCGGGGTGGCGGCAAAAGCGTTAACTGCGAAAACCGAGAAAGCGATGCTGAGGATGGTTTGGCGTTTCATGATCGTGTGCTCCAGAAGGTTGTTTGTTTGTCTGGAGCCGATCTTACGCCGCGGATTTTTTATGAGAACTTCATTGGCGTGATGGTGACTATCAACGCCAACGATGTTTGCCAATCCCCCGGATTACGGGGTCTTCACCCGAACACACAACTCCCCGGTGGCACGCGTCAGCGCCAGTTCATGCAGCGCATCCCTGGTCAGACCGCTGCGTGCCTCGGCCAGCCATGCCGGGCAATTAGGGTCTTGGCGATAGGGCGTGAATTCGGCGTACTGCTGCAATAGACGGGTCTGCAGTTCGTCCAGTTGCGGGCGAATCTGCCCGGCGAGATCCGGACGCGGCGTATCCGGCGCCGCTCCGACGGCTTGCCACTGTGCGAGCAAACCGTACTGCACCAGTTTGTTCGCCTCCATTTGCGCGGCGAGCAGTTGCGCCACGTCTTGCGGGTCAAGCTTGCGTTCGCTGGCCAGCGTGCGGGCGTTGGCGATCACCTGCGCTTCACGGGGGCTGTCTTGAATCGGCTTGCCGCTGTCCCATTTGGTCAGCGCGACGAGATCGCCGATGTTCAGGCGTTCGTTCAGTGTTTCCAGTAACGGTTTCAGCGCTTGCGGTTGGCTGGCTGTCGGGGCTGCCTGGGCGGTCGCGGCGCAGAGGACGAAGAGCGTGCCGGTCAGCACGTGGGGCAAGCGGGGCATGGACAAAGCCTCTTTGAAGAAATTGAAAGTGCACGGTTATTTACCACAGCCGGGCGCCGACAATAAACGTCGGTGTGAAATGTTAATTGCACCCCACACGCAACTCACCGAAGCTATCCTTCATTAGCCCTCCCGCCGTCGAGATGGACCTCCAGTCAATGCAAACCCCCGCTGCCGTCAAACCCCTCTGGCACACCTACCTGTTGTTCCTCGCGCCCATGGTGCTATCGAACTTTCTGCAGTCGATGTCGGGCACGGTCAACAGCATCTACATCGGTCAGATGCTCGGTACTCAGGCGCTGGCGGCGGTGTCGGGGATGTTTCCCATCGTGTTCTTTTTCATTGCTCTGGTGATCGGTCTCGGTGCCGGCGCGGGCGTATTGATCGGCCAGGCGTGGGGCGCGCGTGAGCCGCACATGGTCAAGGCGATTGCCGGGGCGACGCTGTTGCTCGGCGTACTGATCGGTCTGGTCGCGGCGGTGCTCGGCAGTGTGTTCGCGCGCCAAGCGTTGACCGGGCTGGGGACGCCGGCGGATGTGCTCGATGATGCGGTGGCGTATGCCCATGTGATGCTGTGGATCTTGCCGTCGCTGCTGGTGTTTGTGCTGTTTACGCAATTGCTGCGCGGGGTGAGCGATACGTTGTCGCCGCTGTTGGCGTTGATCGTGTCGACGTCGGTCGGTCTGGCGCTGACGCCGGCGTTGATTCGCGGCTGGTTCGGCTTGCCGCAACTGGGCATTCAGAGCGCGGCATACGCGGGGCTGGCCGGTAATCTGGCGGCGATGGCGTGGCTGGCGTGGCGGCTGATTCGCACCGGCCATCCGCTGGCGCCGGACCGCGAGTTCTTTGCCGCTTTGCGGCTCAATGGGGCGATTCTCGGCAAGGTGCTGCGCATCGGTCTGCCGACCGGGGTGCAGATGATTGTGCTGTCGCTTTCGGAATTGGTGATCCTTGCACTGGTCAACCAACACGGCTCGCAGGCGACGGCGGCGTATGGGGCGGTGACGCAGATCGTCAACTACGTGCAGTTCCCGGCGCTGTCGATCGCGATCACCGCCTCGATTCTTGGCGCTCAAGCCATCGGTGCCGGACGCCTGGAACGCATGGGGCCGATTCTGCGCACCGGACTGTTGATCAACGTATGCCTGACCGGCGGCTTGATCGTGCTGGGTTATCTGCTCTCGCACTGGCTGCTCGGGCTGTTCCTCACTGAAGAGCCAACCCGGGTGATGGCTGAACATCTGCTGCACATCATGTTGTGGAGCCTGCTGGTGTTCGGCTTTCAGGCGATCATCGGCGGCATCATGCGCGCCAGTGGTACGGTGCTGGTGCCGGTCGCCATCGCGATCATCTGCGTGGTCGGCGTGCAACTGCCAGCGGCGTACTGGCTCGATGCGCAATATGGTTTGCAGGGCGTGTGGATGGCGTTTCCCGTGGCGTATCTGAGCATGCTGGTGTTGCAGACGCTGTATTACCAGCTGGTCTGGCGGCATCAGAAAATCGAGCGGCTGGTGTAGAAGCTGCCGCAGGCTGCGATCTTTTGATCTTGCGCCGGCGTAACAAGAACAAGATCAACTGATCGCAGTCTGCGGCAGCTCCTGCAAGGGTGGATTTTCTGCTGTTATCCGGGGAGAAAGCATCGTAGGTTACGCGCCATAACTATAAGGACGTTTGAGGGTGTAAATGGGGGCTTTTCGACTGCTGTTGGCGGTGCTGGTTGCCGTTTCGCATATGGGCGTAACCGTCGCCGGGCTCAATCCCGGTGTGGTGGCGGTGATTTCTTTTCTGATCATCAGCGGTTTTGTCATGACCTCGCTGATCGAGCGCAACTACAGCTCAACCGGTAAAATCGCATCGTTCTATCTGGACAGGGCCCTGCGCCTGTACCCGCAGTTTCTGTTCTATTTCATCGCATCATGCATCGTGGTGCATGTGCTGATGCCCGGTTCGGCACCCGACCTCGAACTGACGGTGCCGCGCGTGGCCGCGAGCCTGTCCATGGTGCCGCTGGGCTTCTATATGTTCGGGGTTTCGAGCCTGTGGATTCTGCCGCCCGCGTGGTCGTTGGGGCTGGAGATGTGTTTTTACCTGGTGATTCCCTTTCTCCTTGTCTTCAAGTGGCGCGGCGCTGCGTTCGCTTTGTCTGTCGGTGTGTTTGTGCTGGCGTGTTTCGGTTACATCAACACCGATTATTATGGCTATCGCTTGTTGCCGGGCGTTCTGTTCATGTTTCTGTGCGGCAGCTATCTGTACAAAGCCAACAGCAAAGGATTGGTAGTGGTGGCCGCGACAGCGATCAGTGCCGGGCTGTTGTTTGTGGCGATCATGGCGGGCGTGATTGAACGCCAGCCTTACAACGCCGAGGTGACGCTGGGCACCGCGCTGGGTATCCCGGCGGTGTATTGGCTGAGCAGGCTCAAGTATCACCGAGCCGACGAGTTCCTCGGCAACCTCAGCTATGGCGTGTTTCTCAATCACTTTGTGCTGATTTACTGGCTGCACGGTTTCTGGTCAGGGACGTACGATGCAGCAATCATTCTGGCTGTGTTGCTGGTCGCTTTTTTGTGCAGCGGCCTGACTTACTACTGCATCGAACGGCCAGTGTTGAAATTGCGCCATCGGCTTCGGACAGGTGTGCGGCCGGGCGCCGCTGATGTTCGCAGCGCTGAAGCCCTGGTCTGAGCGCAGGCACGCCAGCCTGCACTGGCGTAACCGGCGGATGTTTGCTTAAGTCAATCGAGGCCCTCGATGTCAGGCGCCGCCCGGAGAATCCCATGTCGATCCGATTGCTGCTGGCAGCCGCGTTTGTCCTGTGCGCCATCCCCGCTGCGCAGGCTGTCGAGTACACCCGGGTCAACACCCACGCCAGTCAGATCAGTTTCACCTACAACCAGATGGGCACGCGGATGTACGGCACCTTCGCCAGGTTCGAAGCGACGCTGGATTTCGACACTGAGCATCTCGACCGCGCCCACACCACGTTGCAGATTGACCTCACCAGCATCGACGCCGGCAGCGAGGACGCCAACACCGAACTGGTGAAACCGGCGTGGTTCGACACGGCAAAATTCCCCGTGGCAGTGTTCGAATCGAGCCACTTCACTCAGCTCGCCGAGAACCGTTATCTGATTGCCGGCCAACTGACCCTCAAAGGCATCACCCGCGATGTGCAAGTGCCGGTGGAATTGAAACCGGACAGCGCCATCGGCATTTTCGACGGCGAGTTGCTGCTCAAACGCGACGAGTTCGGCCTCGGCGCGGGGGAGTGGGCGGACAGCGTGGTGTCCAAGGACATCGCGATCAAATTCAAGGTGGTGGCGCCACAGCAGTGAGTCCGCTGGCTGGGGTGACAAGGTATGATGTCGCGGTTTTCTGCCGGAGTTCACCCGCCATGCCACGCATCACCCACTACAAGTCCCCCTGCCCGGAAAGCGTCAACAGCCAGATTCTGCAGATGGTCGTCGACTACCTGACGGACATCAGCGCCGTGGGCCTGGGCCCGAGCAATCTGCTGTACAACGTTTATCAGTACGCGGTCGGCTATGAGGTGCATTTGTATCTGGAAGCGTTGAACGGCGAGAAGGGCACCGAAGTGGAATTGCTCGTCGCCACTGCTGAGGACGACCCGGAACAGGTCACCGGTTTCCTCCTGTACCTGCCGGTGCAGGGCGATTGGGAAGCGTGCAGCGTTGCCTACATGGCGGTGCGCGAAGGGCATCGGCGTCAGGGCGTGGCGCGGGCGCTGATCAGCGAAATGGTCGGGCGTTATCCCCACGCGGAACTGGCCTGCACCGTGGGTAAAGTCCCGTACTTCGAAGCCTTGGGTTTTGAAGTGATCGGTTCACGGGAAACGCAGGTATTGATGAGCACCCGGCATTACCGCAGCAACGGCTTGCGCGGTTTTATCGACACCACGCCGATCTATCGCTCGCTGGAAGTGCAGCAGATCCACACCTATCTGCTGCAGAAAAACGGCAAACGCGCGATGCTCGACGCTGAGAAACAACGCGACCGCCACCTCGATCAGACCAGCCGCCATGTCGAGGAATTTGTCCGCCAGCGCCTGACCGTGCACTGACATCTCATCAGCGAAAAAGCCCTTGCCGTGAATTCCGTAGCAAGGGCTTTTTTGTGTCCGCGATTCAGCCGAGTTTGACGTTCATGGTGATCCGCGCCGTGAACACTTTTTTGCCCTCGGTATCGTGAATGTCGACGGTTACGATTTTGTCGCCCTCGCTTTGCCAATCCACGCCTTCACCGCTGGCCACTGCCGTCACATCGGTTTTCGCCTTGGCCAGATATTCCACGCTCATGCCTTTGGGAATCCAGCGTGCGCCGGCCGGGATCGACACATCGGTCATCATTCCGGCGGCGAGTTCGGCGGCGTTACACATGGCAATGGCATGCACGGTACCCAAGTGGTTGGTGATCTCACGGCGGAACGGTACTTGCACCGTCGCCGCGTTCGCGCGCAACTCGCTCACCAGCGGGTTGATGGTGCTGAAGTAGGGCGCGAACTGACAGGCCATCTGACTGAAGGCCTGCGCACCCACACTATTGAACATGCTAAGAGATTGACTCATGGAAAGCCTCGCGGAAGATGATTTACCGAATGATGTTCCGTTACAGAATATGATTCTGTAACGGAACGGTATTCTGTCTGCGGTAAATCTGTCAACCTGTGCGTGTTTTTGGCACGGGCACGGCAAGTGCCTTTCAACTCCAATCTCCAGGCAGTGAGCCGCATGGACACCGTAGATTTACTTGAACGCAGCTACCCCGGCCGCCGTGCCGAACTCAAGCGCGACATCTTTCGCAAGGCTCTGAGCCTGTTCAACGAGCAGGGGATTGAAGCCACTACCATCGAAATGATTCGCGCCGAGTGCGACACCAGTGTCGGGGCGATCTATCACCATTTCGGCAACAAGGAAGGCTTGGTAGCGGCGCTGTTTTTCACCGCGCTGGAAGACCAGGCGCGCCTGCGCGATGCCTATCTGGAGGCGGCGCAAACCACCGAGGAAGGCGTGCAAGCGCTGGTGTTCAGTTACGTCGATTGGGTCGAACGTCAACCGGAGTGGGCACGCTTCCAGTACCACGCACGATTTGCCGTGACCAAAGGGCCGTTCAAGAACGAATTGGCGGAGCGCAACAAGACGCGCAATGTGCGTCTGCGCGACTGGCTGGCCGAATCGGGGCGCGCTGCCGAGCTCAAGGCGCTGCCCGCAGAACTGTTGCCGTCGTTGATCATTGGTCAGGCCGACAGTTATTGCCGCGCCTGGTTGGCCGGACGGGTGAAGGGCAGCCCGGCGGAATATCGCGAGTTGCTGGCGCTAGCGGCCTGGTGCTCGATTCGCACCGATTCGCTGCCGGACAGCTGATTTGCGCAGACAAAAAAAGAGCCTCAAAGCTCTTTGATGGGGAGGAAGTGGAGCCCGTGAATTCCATCCTGGGAGTGTGCAAGTGGCGGCTCAAGTACCGCCAGTCGCCCGGGCAACTAGACGCTGGCCTCTTTCATGAATGTTCACAGACTCCCTGTAGGAGCTGCCGAAGGCTGCGATCTTTTGATCTTGTCTTTTAAAAGCAAAATCAAAAGATCGCAGCCTTCGGCAGCTCCTACAGTGTTTTTGCGGTGTCAGCGGGCGCCGGGCCAGCCTGATTTTTCGAGGGCAGCGAGCAGGGTGTCGGCGTCGAGTCCCGGTACTGAATGCCCGTTGCCCTCGGTACTGTCGCTGGCCAGCAAGGCATTGATGATCGCTTCTTCAACCGCTTCGGTTGCGGCCAGGAACAGCTCGCTGATGTGGTCATTGTTGACCATGCGCAAACCGTCGCAGGTCGGCGCGCCTTTGCCTTCGTAGGCCGCCGGCGGAACATGAGCGTTGCCAGTGGCAAAAGCGATAAAGATGTCGCCGCTGTGATCCTCGTTGCCACCGCCGGTGCGCGCCAGACCCAGGCTCGCGCGCTGTGCCAGACGTGTGCACTGATGCGGCAACAGCGGCGCGTCGGTGGCCAGGCAGACGACAATCGAACCCATGCCCGGATGCGGCAACGATGCCCGCAAGAACGGCGAGTTTTTCTGTTCCATATAACGCCCGACCGGGTAGCCATCGACTCGCAACTCATTGCGTATACCGTGGTTGGCCTGCACGATCGCGCCGACGGTCCAGCCGCCCTGCACAGGGCTCAAACGCCGCGACGAGGTGCCGATGCCACCCTTGAATTCGTGGCAGATCATACCGCTGCCACCGCCGACGGCACCTTCCATGACGGAACCGTCGACGGCTGCGGCGAGCGCTTCTGCGACGTGTTCGGGGTGCACGTGAAAGCCGTTGATGTCGTTAAGCAAACCGTCAAAGGTTTCCAGTACCACCGGCATGTTCCAGTAGAGGCGACCGTCGTCGGGTTGCTGCTGGCGATCCAGTGCAATCAAGGCATCGCGCACCACGCCGAGGCTGTGGGTGTTGGTGAACGCAATCGGGCTGGTCAGCAGGCCCGCCTCGCGAATCCATTCAAGCCCAGTGGCGTCACCGTTGCCATTGAGCACATGTACACCGGCAAAACACGGTTGCAGATTGGTCGAGCCCGGGCGCGGTTCGATCAGCGTGACGCCGGTGCAGATGTCGCGCCCAGCGCTGCTGCGGCCGCGCACATTGCTGTGGCCGACGCGTACGCCGGGGACGTCGGTGATGGCGTTGAACGGGCCGGGCGGCAGCTGGCCAATGCGGATATTGAGGTCACGGGCGCGGGGTTTCATTGATGGTTATCTCTCTAAAAAAGTCTGAGTTGCTCACCGTCCCCTGCAGGAGTGAGCCTGCTCGCGATAGCGTCGGCACTTTCAATACACCGGTGCCGGATCCACCGCTATCGCGAGCAGGCTCACTCCTACAGAGGGGAAATGTGTTGGATTCACTGGCCGTTCTTGACCTTGCTCCACACCCGCGTGCGCACGCGCTCGGTGGCTTTGTGCAAGGGTTCCAGGGTGTACAGCGTGGCCATCGCCGCAGCAGACGGATAAACCGCCGGGTTGTCCCGAGTCGCTGCGGCTACCAACGCTGTCGCCGCGCGATTGCCATTGGGATAAGACAGATGATCACTGACCGGCGCGATCACTTCCGGGCGCAGCAGATAGTCGATAAACGCCAGACCCTGAGGACGATTCGGCGCGTCCTTGAGCAGCACCAACGTGTCGAACCACACCGGCGCGCCTTCCTTGGGCAGGCTGTAGGCGATCTTCACGCCGTTGTTGGCCTGCTCGGCATTGGTCTTGGCTTCGAGCATGGCGCCGGACCAGCCGACCGCCACGCAAATGTTGCCGTTGGACAGATCGCTGATGAACTTCGATGAGTTGAAGTAGGCAATGTGCGGGCGCAGTTTCAGTAGCAGCGCCTCGGCTTTTTTATAGTCCTCGGGATCGGTGCTGTTGGGTGGCAGACCGAGATAATGCAGGGCAACCGGCAGCATCTCCGACGGCGAATCGAGCATCGCCACACCGCACTGGCCGAGTTTGGCGAGGTTGTCTTCGTTGAACACCAGCTCCCACGAATCCACCGGCGCCTTGTCACCGAGCGCGGCGCGAACCTTGTCGACGTTGTAGCCGATGCCGTTGGTGCCCCACAGGTACGGCACCGCGTACTGATTGCCGGGATCGTTGTTGGCCAGTTTCGCCAGCAGGTCGGCATCGAGATTCTTCCAGCCCGGCAGTTGCTCGCGCGGCAGCGGGGCGAGGGCGCCGGCCTTGATCAGCGTCGGCAGGCTGAAATTGCTCGCCACTACCACATCGTAGCCGCTGCGGCTGGTCATCAGTTTGCCTTCGAGTACTTCGGCACTGTCGAAGGTGTCGTAGACCGGTTGGATACCGCTGTCGCGCTGAAAGTCGTGCAGGGTGGCCGGGCCGATGTAGTCGTACCAGTTGTAGACGTGCACGCTCGGCGCATCGCCGGCCATAACCGTCGAGCCGGCGCCAATACTGGCGAGCAGGCCCAGGTTGAGGCCCAGGTTGATATAGCCACGGTGACGACGCATGATGCGGCACTCCTGGCCTGTGCAGGCCGGTGATGAACAGGAGTGCTCAGCCTATCGGGCCGGTCGCGCCGGACCCATTCCCATCATGGGTTACTCAAAAGGGGTAGTGCGTGGACGCGTTGTTGCAGGAAATGCCGGTGCATCAAAGTCTGGCACGGGTGTTTGCCGACGTCGGGCAGGACGGCTTCTGGCGTGCGCTGGTCGACACCTTGCGCTTGCTGGTGCCGCTGGACAACGCGCTGGTGGCGTTGATGAAAGCGGGGCAGGCACCGCAATTGCTGATCGACTTCGACAGCAAGGGTCGATCCGACGAGCAGGAAGAACTGGCCGGGTACACGGCCGGGATGTACTTGCTCGATCCGTTCTATCTGACCGCGTCCACCGGCATTGCCGATGGCTTGCACAGCCTCGCCAGCGTGGCCCCGGACCAATTCCTGCACAGCGAGTATTACCAGAGTTACTTCCGTTCGGTGGTCGGCGAAGACGAGTTGCAGTTCATGATCAACGTCGACGGCGGCGTGCTCGGTTTGTCACTGGGACGCTCGACGACGTTCACTATGGCTGAGCAAGGCCGCTTGCTCTGCGTGCGCGACTGGGTGTTGGCGGCGATGCGTCGACACGTGCAACTGGTGCCGCCGCAAGGCCCGCCTGCGGAAGGGGTGGCGGGGGATCTGGCGACGTTGCTTGACCGCTTCGATGCGCGGCTGACGGTGCGCGAGGTCGATACGGCACGGCTGATCTTGCAGGGCTTCTCCAGCAAGGCGATGGCCCAGCAGATGGGCATCTCGCCGGAGACGGTCAAGGTGCATCGGCGCAATCTTTATCACAAGCTCAATGTCACCGGGCATGGTGAGTTGTTTGCCCTGGTGCTGCGCCCACCAACTCCCTGACCCAACACAATCCCCCTGTAGGAGTGAGCCTGCTCGCGATAGCGGTCTATCAGTCAAATAAGTACTAACTGACACACCGCTATCGCGAGCAGGCTCACTCCTACAAGGGGATTGTGGTGGGTCAGATAGTGCGCTGGAAGACTAAAGCCTTGAGTCCGCTTTCAGGATCGACATCCGCAAACTCCGGCGGATTCTCCAGCCGCTGCTCAAAGCGCAACCCCGGCGCTTCCTGCGTCACGCCATCAATCAGAAAGTCCGAACCGAACGCCGGATCGTTCATGCAGGCCAGCACGGTGCCTTGCGCAGTCAGTAATTCCGGCAAGCGGCGCAGCACGCGCTGGTAATCCTTGGTCAGTAGAAAACTGCCTTTCTGGAACGACGGCGGGTCGATGATCACCAGATCGTACGGGCCGCTGTTGATCACTTTGCCCCAGGATTTGAACAGGTCGTGGCCGAGGAAACTGACCTTGCTCAAGTCGTGGCCGTTCAAACGGTGATTGTCGCGCCCGCGACTCAAGGCTGCGCGGGACATGTCCAGATTGACCACATGATCGGCGCCGCCCTCGATCGCGGCCACGGAAAATCCGCAGGTGTAGGCGAACAGGTTCAACACACGCTTGCCGTTGGCCTGCTCGCGCACCCAGTTGCGACCGTAGCGCATGTCGAGAAACAACCCCGTGTTTTGTTTGAGGCCCAGATCGATCCGGTACTGCAGACCTCCCTCGACGATAGTCATTTCGTCGATCTCGGCGCCCAGCAGCCATTCAGCCGTGCTTTGCGGCAAGTAACGATGCTGGATCAACAACGTGTGCGCGCCGCACTGCTGCCACTCCGGTGAACGGCTGATCTCCAGCAGCAAGCGCTTGAGGTCGTCCAGTTGCTCGGGCAGCGGTTCCTTGAACAACGACACCAGCACCACGCCTTGCAGCCAGTCCACGGTCAACTGCTCCAGCCCCGGCCAGCAACGTCCGCGCCCGTGAAACAGGCGACGGGTTTCGCTCGGTGCCGCCGCAAGCGCAGGCAACAGATGGGCGTGGAGGGTGGCGAGGGCTTCAGGGTTCATCGGTCAGGGTCGGCAAACAAAAGGGCCGGCATTTTAACCCTAAACACGCCTCTGGGAACGATTGCTGCTGACCGGTAAAAAAGACCTTTTGGAAAAGAGCTGTATCAAAAATGAATTTCTGCAAGACGCGCTGCTCATACCAGATAAGCAGCGGATTCAAGCCGCTAAATCGTTAATGTTATTCAGGGAGTGCAGTTTCATGTGCCCAACACCGACGGCGGACGCGCACCTTCCTGACGGATTGATTCTGGTGGTTGAGGATGATCCGTTGATTCTGGAGTTTCTCTGCGAAATTCTTCAGGAGGAAGGTTTCAAGGTCGAGCCGCACACCAGTGCTGACGCCGCATCGCTTTATCTGGAGCAACACGCCCAGCAAGTGGCGTTATTGCTCACCGATATCACCATGCCCGGCACCCTCAATGGCGCCGATCTGGCCAACCTGGTCGGTGACCGCTGGCCGGACAAGCCGGTGATGGTCATGTCCGGCTATGAAACGCCGGAGACCTCCGGGGTCAAGCATTCGGTGGCGTTTATCAAAAAGCCTTGGGCCATCGGCCAGTTGCTCGACTGTGTGGACAGCGCGTTCAAGTCCAAGGCCCCGCGCTTGCACTGACACGTTGGGTGAATCGGTCCGGCAAGTGCTACATTGCTGGCCCGGTTTCTAGCCAAAGGATGCGACGTTTTGTCTGCTCACGATTCTGTTTTCGATCGCGCATTCGGCGCGTTCCTGTTCGACATGGACGGCACCGTCCTCAACTCCATCGCCGCTGCCGAGCGCATCTGGTCCGCTTGGGCGGTGCGTCATGGCGTTGACGTGGAAACATTCCTGCCGACCATCCATGGTGCGCGTGCCATCGACACGATCAATCGCCTGAACCTGCCCGGCGTTGATGCCGAGGCGCAAGCGGCGTTCATTACCCAAGCGGAAATCGAAGACGTTGAAGGCATTGTCGAGATTCCCGGCGCGGCGGCGTTTCTCAACAGCTTGCCGAAAGAACGCTGGGCGATGGTGACCTCGGCGCCACGGGATCTGGCCTTGCGGCGCATGGCGGCAGCGGGGATTCCTGCGCCTGCGGTGATGATCACTGCGGAAGATGTGCAGGCGGGCAAGCCTGATCCAGCCGGCTATTTACTGGCTGCCAAACGTCTTGGCCTGGAAGCGCGTGATTGCCTGATTTTCGAAGACGCCACGGTCGGCATTCAGGCTGCCGAAGCGGCCGGTGCACCGCTGATGATCATCACCACCACGCATCAGCATGCGCTGGAAACGGTGCATGCGACGTTGGCCAGTTATGCTGCTGTTCAGGTCGAAATCGACAGCGACGGCAAACTTCACCTGCAAAAAAACTGACACACACAATCCCTTGTAGGAGTGAGCCTGCTCGCGATAGCGGTGTGTCAGACACACAGATTTGACTGACACATCGCTATCGCGAGCAGGCTCACTCCTACAGGGTGACGGTGTTCGCAAATCAATAAACCCCAGGCACCAACCGCCAACTCCGCGCGCAATAAGCATCGTACTCAACCCCAAACTGCGCCCGCAGCAGCGCCTCCTCCGAATGAATCCGGGCAATCAGCGGAATCAGCGTCAGCGCCGCCAGCAACAATCCCGCCACAGAGCGAAACGCCAGCGCCCAGCCCACAGCATTGATCACCAATCCCAGATAACTCGGGTTGCGCAGATGCTGATAAATGCCATCGGTGACCAACCGATGCCCCGGCTGAATCGCCACCAATCCACTGAAACGCCGCCCCAGCACAAACACCGGCCACAATCGCAGCGCGCCGCCGACGATAAACAACAACGCACCGAGCCAGCGCACGCCTTCACCACCGAAGGTCCAGACATTCACCCGGTCGCAGTAGGCCGGCAAGAATCCGCTGACCAGACCAATCACGCCAAAGGCCGGAATCACCCAGCGATTGGCGCGGTCTTCACGCTCGCCAGCACTAAGGTTGACCTCGCTGAACAGTGAAGCGATCACCATGGCCATCGTCGCCAGTGCCACGATCACCAGCGAACCGTGGGAAAAGAACATCGCCACACCACCAATGCCCCACACCGCCAGACCCAGCCAGGCGAGGGTGGCGAGGACTGCGACGACGGTCATTTGCGCAGACATTTTCATGGCGATCTCACGACAGATGGCTGATCTGTTCAGTGTAGAACGCTGACCAAACCCTGTAGGAGTGAGCCTGCTCGCGATAGCGTTGAATCAGTCAACGAAGATATCGACTGGCGCGACGCCATCGCGAGCAGGCTCACTCCTACAGGGTGTGTGTCAGTCGTCAGTGAGGACTTTGCGGAACGTCTCCACCAACGGCCGCAAATTGACCCGGTGCCACGCCGCCCACAATGGCGTGGTCAATGTCAGCCACGGCACCTCACGCAACACCACTCCCGGCGGTGCGTTATGGCTCAAACCTTTCTGGATCATCGCAATCCCCAACCCCGACGCCACCAGCCCCAGCGCGGTAAACGGCTCGGTCGCCTGCATGCGCACATCCGGATTGAAGCCCGCGCGGATGCACGCGCTGACAAACTCATCGTTGGCATCCTGACGCGGCTGCACGCCGATCCATTCCTGCTCGGCCAGATCCTCGGGGCTCAGCACGTTCTGCTGGGCTAACCGATGATGCTCCGGCAAGGCCAGCAGCATCGGATCATCGAGCACTTGAAAACCCAGCAGATCCGGGTCGTCATCGGTCGGCGGCTCACTCACCAAGGCGATATCGAGACTACGCTGTCGCAAGCCTTCCAGTTGCTCGGCGGAACTGAGGTTGTACAACGCGACGTGCACATTCGGCCGATCGGCGCGCAGCACGCGCAAGGCATTGGGCAAAACTCCGGCGTGCATGGCGTTCTCGATATAGCCGATGCACAGGCCGCCTTCTTCACCGCGACCGAGGCGTTTGCCGAGGGATTCCAGGCGATTGGCGTGGGTCAGCAGGGCGCGGGTTTCAGCAAGGAAGGTCTGGCCGTCGCGGGTCAGGCGAATGCGTTGCTGGCTGCGCTCGAACAGGGTCAGCCCGAGGCGCTCCTCGAGCTGGGCGATTTGTCGGCTCAGCGGCGACTGGGAAATATGCAGCCGTTCGGCGGCGCGGCCGACGTGTTCTTCCTCGGCGACTACAACGAAGTAGCGCAATTGGCGGATATCGATCATGTCAGACCTGTAGGGACTCAAGTGCTGCGCATTATGTCTTGGACGGTCTCGGTGTCGCAATCTAGGATCAGCTCAACGGTCAAACAGACCCAGAACCTATCGAGGAAAAACCAATGAGCTTGAAAGACAAATTGCCCGGCCAACTGGGCTTCGGCACCGCCCCGTTGGGCAACATGTTCCGCGCCATTCCGGAAGCGGAAGCGCAAGCCACCGTGCATGCGGCGTGGGAGGCTGGCGTGCGTTATTTCGACACTGCGCCGTTTTACGGATCCGGCCTGTCGGAGATCCGCCTCGGCGAAGCACTCAAGCAATACAAGCGCGACGACTACGTGCTCAGCAGCAAAGTCGGTCGGGTCATTCTCGATGAAATCGAAGACGCTAGCGCCCGCGATCTCGGCGAAAAAAGTGGCGTGTTCGAACACGGTCGCCCGAACAAGATCGTCAATGACTACAGCGCCGACGCGACTATGCGGTCCATCGAAGACAGCCTCAAGCGCTTGCAGACTGATCGCCTCGACATCGTCTGGGTGCACGACATCGCCCAGGACTTCTACGGCGATCAATGGCTGGAATACTTCAACCAGGCGCGTACCGGCGCGTTCAAAGTGCTGACCCGCTTGCGCGAAGAAGGCGTGATCAAGGGCTGGGGCCTGGGCGTTAACAAAGTCGAGCCGTGTGAACTGACCCTCGACCTCACTGAAGCGCAGCCGGATGGTTTCCTGTTGGCCGGTCGCTACACGCTGCTCGACCACGAACGTCCGTTGCAACGCCTGATGGATGCGGCGCTGGCACAGAATGTTGAAATCGTCGTCGGTGGGCCTTACAGCTCGGGCATTCTGGCCGGTGGCTCGCACTTCGAATACCAGAAGGCCAGCCCTGAGATCATCGCCAGGGTGGAACAGATCAAGCGCATCGCCGCGGTCTATAACGTCGATGTAAAAGCTGCTGCACTACAGTTTTCGCTGGCCAACCCAGCGGTCGCGGCGGTGATTCCCGGTGCAAGCAAACCGGGGCGGATTGCTGAAGATGTCGCGGCGTTGTCGGCGGTCATTCCTGCCGGTTTCTGGCAGGCATTGCGTGAAGCGAAACTGGTTTCTGAACGGGCGCCGTTGCCGGATCAAAAGATCGCAGCCTTCGGCAGCTCCTACATGGGAGGTGTGCAATGAAGATTGACTTGGGTGGCAAACTGGCGATTGTCAGTGGCAGTACGGCGGGCATTGGTCTGGGCATCAGCCAGTCGTTGGCTGAGGCGGGGGCTACGGTGGTCGTCATTGGCCGCGACACCGGCAAGGTCGAACAGGCGCTGGCGAGCATTCGCGAGAAAGTCCCTGGCGCGCAATTGCGTGGGTTGGCTGCCGATCTGGGCACTGCAGAGGGCGCGCAGAAACTGTTCGCCACCGAACCGCGCGCGGACATTCTGGTGAACAACCTTGGCATCTTCGACGCTGTCGATTTCTTCGAAGCGCCGGACAGCGAGTGGACGCGTTTCTATGAAGTCAACGTGATTTCCGGCGTGCGCCTGGCGCGGCATTACGTGCCGGCGATGGTCGAGCAGGGTTGGGGCCGGGTGATTTTCCTGTCCTCGGAATCCGGTGTGGCAACGCCTGCCGACATGATCAATTACGGCGTGACCAAAAGCGCCAATCTGGCGGTATCCCACGGTTTGGCCAAACGTCTGGCTGGCACCGGTGTGACGGTCAATGCGATCCTGCCGGGGCCAACCTTCACCGATGGCCTGCAAGACATGCTCAAGGATGCCGCTGCCGAGTCCGGGCGCAACCTGCGCGATGAAGCCGACGCCTTTGTACTCAAGGCCCGCCCGACCTCGATCATCCAGCGTGTCGCGGACGTTGAAGAAGTTGCGCACCTGGTCACCTACATTGCTTCGCCGCTGTCCTCAGCCACCACCGGCGCAGCCTTGCGCGTCGATGGCGGCGTGGTCGACAGCCTGACGATCTGAATTCCCGAGAGAGACGTTTATTTATGCCTACAGCATCCGCAACCATCGATATTCCGGCTTCGGCCGATCAGGTCTGGCAATTGATCGGCGGCTTCAACACGCTGCCCGATTGGCTGCCCTTTATTCCCAACAGTGAACTGAGCGACGGCGGCCGCGTGCGCACGCTGCAAACCGCTGACGGCGCAGTGGTGATCGAGCGTCTGCAAGCGTTCGATAACGCGGCGAAGACTTACAGCTATTCGATTGAACAGGCCCCGTTCCCGGCGACGGATTATCTGGCGACGATCAAGGTTGAAGCCCAAGGGCAGGGCGCACGGGTGACGTGGTCGGGGCGTTTCAATGCCAATGGCGTGAGTGATGAGGAAGTGGTGGCGCTGTTCAGCGGCATCTATCAGGGTGGCCTCGAGGCACTGCGCGCCAATTACCCAACCTGAGCTGATGATCGTTCCCACGCTCTGCGTGGGAATGCAGCCCGGGACGCTCTGCGTCCCATTCTCAAGCTGGAACGCGGAGCGTCCCTTGAGGCATTCCCACGCAGAGCGTGGGAACGATCATGTCGGGAGTCAGGAGTTCTCGATCAGGCTCTGCCGGCAATCGAGCAGCAGTTTCGCCCCGCCCAGATCGCTGCTGCCGACTTCCAGACTGAAGCCGTGCAAGCTGACAATGGCGGCGACAATCGACAATCCGAGACCAAAGCCACCTTGCGGCTGCCCACCCTCGGCGCGATAAAACCGCTGGAACACCGCCTCACGCTCAGCCTCGGGAATCCCCGGCCCGGAGTCGTGCACTTCAATCCGCGTCTGCCCACCCGCGTTTACACCACGCAACATCACCGTGCCGCCCGGCGGGGTGAACTTGATCGAGTTGCTCAACAAATTCGCCAACGCTTCGAACAACAGCGCCCGATCACCGTTCAGCGCTGGCAACGTCTCCGGCATGTTCAAGTCGAAACGCAGTTCGCCTTCCTCGGCCAGCGGCAGGTAAAACTCGTGCAGCTCTTCCAGCAATTGCACCGGATCGAGTTCGACAAAACCTGAGCGGCGCTGCCGGTCCTCCAGCTCGGAAATCCGCAGCAACCCGCGAAACCGCGCCATCAGCGTGTCAGCTTCGGCCAGCACCAGATCCAGTTGCGCCGCTTCCTGCGAGCCTTCGCCGGCCTGTTGCTGCATGCGGTAAAGCTGCGCGCGCAGGCGGGTCAGTGGCGTGCGCAAGTCATGGGCGATGTTGTCGCAGACGCCTTTGACTTCATTCATCAAGCGCTCGATGCGTTCGAGCATGGCGTTGACAATGGCGGCGAGCATGTCCAGTTCATCGCGGCGATTGGACAGCGGCAAGCGGTGCGTCAGATCGCCGGCAACAATCGCCTGCGCGCTGGCCTGAATCGCGCGAATCCGCCGCAACGGCCGGCGTCGCAGCAAATGCCAACCGGCAATCCCCGGCAGAATCGTCAGCGATACGCCCCAGAACAACGCGTGCAAAATGATCCGCGTCACCGCGAACAGCGAGCCGTTGTCGCGCAACAACACCAGCCAGCGACCGTCGCGGGTTTGTGTGGCGACGGCGTCGCAGCTGTCATTGGGCAGGGTCGGGTCGTCGGAGTTGGCGCAATCGGCGAGCATGTGGATCTTGCCGTCCAGCGGCAGCCCCTCGGGGATCTGCTGCAACGCGCCGCCGAGGTAAACGCCGTCGGCATCGAACAAGCCATAGGCGTCGATGCCGCGAATGTCGAAAGTCATGCTGGCGGCGAGGGCGTCTTCCAGCTGTGCGCCGCGAAAGTGCGAAAACAGGTGCTGACGTTGCATCAGCGAGTGTTTGGCGAGGTTGTCGAGGTAGCCGGAGACCTCGTAATACATGACCCCCATGAGGATCGCGCTCCACGCCACGAACAGCGAACTGTACAGCGCCAGCAAGCGGCTGCTGGAAGAGCGCCAACCGTCAGACGGGTTCGGCAATGACATAACCCGAGCCCCGTACCGTGCGGATCAGCGGAACATTGCCCGCCGCGTCGATTTTCTTGCGCAGGCGACCAATGTGCACGTCGATCAGGTTGGTGCCTGGGTCGAAGTGATAGCCCCAGACTTCTTCGAAAATCATCATCCGCGAGAGAATCTGGCCGCTGTTGCGCATCAGGAATTCGAGCAGTTTGTATTCGGTCGGCAGCAGCGTCAGCACTTGCTCGGCACGCCGCGCCTCATGGCTGATCAAGTCGAGTTCAAGGTCGGCCACCTGCAACGTTGTCGCTTGAGTGGCGCCGCTGTTCTGTCGACGCAGCAAAACTTCAACCCGTGCGGCCATTTCATCGGTGGCGAACGGTTTGGTCAGGTAATCATCGCCGCCGGCCCGCAAACCACGTACACGCTCGTCGACATCGGAAAGGGCGCTGATCATCAGAATCGGGGTGGCCACGCCCATGGTGCGCAGGGTGGTGACGATGGCCAGGCCATCGAGTTCGGGCAACATGCGATCAAGGGTGATCAGGTCGTAGTTGCCGCTGACAGCGCGGTCGAGGCCTTCGCGGCCATTGTCGACCCAGTCGACGTCAAGCCCGTGGCTGCTCAGTTCGGCGACGATTTCCCGGGCGGTCACGGCGTCGTCTTCGATGGTCAAGATACGAGTCATAGGCAGGCCTGTTGATCGGTTCAAACGGAATGGCTGCATTTTGCCAAGAAAATCCGTTGACGCTTTAAATTAACTTTCATGTTGTAGCTGTCATTGGCGCGCCTTGGGCATTTATTTGCCGGAACATTGATATCATCTGGCCATGAATTTGTTCAGGAGTGGTGCCGTGCGTATGTCGATTCGCCGTGGCTGGATGCCAGTCACCGGTCTGTTGCTGATGTTGTTCAGCGCTTCAACCTGGGCGGCCAACACCCCGTGTTCCGGGAAGAAGGGCGGCATCGCTCGCTGTGATGGCGACCTGTTCCTGTGCAATGACGGCTCGATCAGCGGCTCGAAGAAAAGCTGCGCGGCCATGTTCGGTGAACCCCAGCAGGCCCGACCGCAAAACTTCCTGCAGAACAACGATGGCTGCACTTGCGGCAGCGGTTCGTTCTGCACCGGCCCACGCGGTGGCGTGTATTGCCTGACGCCCAGCGGCAACAAGAGCTACAAACGCAAGTAACTGGCATTTGTGCCAATGCATAAAACCCGCTGTTATCCGGCCCTTGTTGCAAATTGCATGGTCTGAGGAAGTTCATTCTTTCTAACTGATTGAATTACAACGTTTTATTTAATTTCCGCGACTGGCACGGTCACTGCAATTCCTCTGATGACGAGTTGTAACACCATTTTTCATGCCTGGAGCAGAACAACAATGAATAGATCCCCTGATGGGTTTTATCCCGCCGTTGAAGAGTCGAGCAGCGTTTCGGGCGTGTCCTGGGGCGCGATTTTCGCAGGTGCTGCGGCTGCCGCAGCCCTGTCGATGATTTTGGTCCTGCTCGGTTTCGGTTTGGGTTTCTCTGCCGTTTCACCGTGGGCCGGAGAGGGCGTCAGCGCCAAGGGCCTAGGCATTTCAACGATTGTCTGGTTGGCGGCGACGCAGATCATCGCTTCCGGTATGGGCGGCTACATCGCCGGTCGCCTGCGGGTGAAGTGGGCGAACATGCACGGTGACGAGGTGTATTTCCGCGACACCGCGCACGGCTTCCTCGCCTGGTGTGTGGCGACGCTGGTCACCGCAGTGCTGGTGGTCGGCTCGGTCAGCAGCGTCATCAGTGGTGGTGTGCAGGCCGGTGCCAGTGTGGCTGGCGGTGCAGCCGGTGCCATGACCCAAGCGGCCGGTACTGCTGCGGCGAACACCGACAGCAACCAGTACGGTTACTACATCGACAGCCTGTTTCGCGACGACCGTCCGGCCTCCGTCAGCGATGACGCTGCGCATGGCGCCGTGGCCCGGATCTTCGCCCAGAGCCTGGCCAACGGTCAGCTCAGCGCCGAAGACCGTACTTATCTGGCACAACTGGTCGCTCAGCGGACCAACCTGACTCAGGCCGACGCCGAACGTCGTGTCGATGAAATCTACGCGCGTACTCAGAAAGCCCTGGCCGACGCCAAGCTGAAAGCTCAGCAAGCCGCCGACACCGCTGCGAAAGTCGCTGCCTGGACCTCGCTGTGGATGTTCATCTCGTTGCTGGCTGGCGCGTTCTTCGCCAGTTTCGCGGCCACTTTCGGCGGTCGTCGTCGCGATGCGGTCGAGTACGTTGAAGTCGACACCTACACCACGACCACTCCAGTCCGTTAAACAAGGAGCATCACCATGCGCTCACTACTGCTGTTTTTCCTCGGCGTACCGATCCCGATCATCATCCTGATCGCCCTGTTCGTGCACTGATTGCTCCATTGAGGCCCATGCCTCGGCCGCTTCCACCTTAGGGTGGAAGCGGCTTTTTGCTTTCTGACGGGCAACAAGGCGAGAATCCGCATCGGCAACGGGTCGGCCGTTGCGCGCATGTTTAAGGATGAATACGTTGGACAGGCAAGCAATCAAACGACGAGTCGTCGAAATGCTCGAGGGCGGGCATTCCAGGAGCGAAACCTTCAAGGCGCTGTCGGGCGGCGAGGTCAAGGATCGAGTGCTGGCGGGCTGGATCGGCGGGCGTCGTGATCCCGTCCTCAGAAAACGCCACGCCGTTAAAGTCAACATCCTGGTCGCGCTGATGGGCATCTGGGGGCTGCTCGGGGGGATAGCCGGGCTTGTGCAAATCAATGACGGCGGCATCGTTATGGCGGTGGCCATGGTGTTGATTGTCGGCGTAATTCCGCTGTTGTTTGCATGGGGTTTTTATCAGGGCATCGCGGTCGTTTACACAATCTACATCACCTTCACGATCAGTCAGATTCCTCGAGAGTTGGCAGGCTTCAGTGAAGAACCCGTGTCGACTCTGCTCGGCGTGGCTTTCATTCTGGCCATGGTGTTCTACGCCGCCTGGGTCAAATCGCTGCTGTTCCCGGACCTCGCTATGATCGGCCCGAAGAAGATCAAAGGGCAGTTCGTCTTCACCAATTGATCGTTGGACAATCCAACCGCTTTCACTGGCCTGGATCAATATTTCGTCCGGCGATATCGCCTACCGTAAATGATCCAAGCCTTTGCCGCGGTATCGACTACATTGCCTGTACGCGCACCAGGTTGCGCTGACGGAGTACCGCAGTCAGACCCTCAAAATGCATTAGAACAACGGGTCGGCACGGTGTAGTGCAGCAAGGAGCTGGCGCAAAACTCCACTGAAATTTTCACGGAAGATCATTCAATGCACTGCCAAGAAAGAACCTTCGATATCCAGCCCTTGGCGCAGGCGGATATGACTGTCCACATCAACGGTCAAGCGGTCAGCGCTGCTATCGGCGAAACCGTCCTGAGTGTCATTCAATCCCTCGGCGTACGCCAGATTGCCCGCAACGATCATGACCAGATCAGCGGCGCCTATTGCGGTATGGGCGTGTGCCAATGCTGCCTGGTGAAAATCAATGGCCGGCACAAACGCCGTGCCTGTCAGACCGTCGTGCGCGACGGCATGCAGATTGAAACCCAGGTCAACCGCATCACCGCGCAGGAGGTGGTCGTATGAGCCTGCAACCGGTGATCGTCGGCGGCGGCCCGGCGGGGATGGCGGCGGCCATCGAACTGGCGCGCCACGGTGTGCGCTGCACCTTGCTCGAAGAAGCTTCGCGCCTTGGTGGCGTGGTGTATCGGGGGCCGTTGCGTGACGGCGTGCAACTGGACTATCTCGGCCCGCGTTACTCCGAAGCGCTGGGCAAACTGCACGGTGAATTTCAGGAACAGTCGGGACTGATCGACGTGCGCCTCAACCATCGGGTGGTCGGCGCCGAAGGTACTCGCGCCCTGGTAGTGCTGGACGGAGACGAGCAACTGCGCGAGATCGAATATCCGCAATTACTGCTAGCCGCCGGTTGCCACGAACGCAGTGTGCCGTTCCCCGGCTGGACGCTGCCGGGCGTCATCATGCTTGGCGGTCTGCAACTGCAAATCAAAAGCGGCGTGGTCAAGCCGCAAGGGCCGGTGATCATCGCCGGCACCGGGCCGTTGCTGCCATTGGTGGCGACGCAATTACATGCCTCGGGCGTCACTGTCGCGGGCGTATATGAAGCCTGCGCGTTCGGCAAGATCGCCCGCGAAAGCCTCGCACTGTTGAACAAGCCGCAATTGTTCCTCGATGGCTTGAGCATGCTCGCTTATCTGAAACTGCACGGCATCCCGATGAACTACGGCTGGGGCGTGGTCGAAGCCCATGGCGAAGGTGAACTGAAAAGCGTCAGCGTCGCGCCGTACTCGGCCACGTGGGCGCCGGACTTGTCGCGGGTCGAACGCTTCGAAGCGAAGACCCTGGCGGTCGGTTACGGCTTCATTCCACGCACGCAAATCAGTCAGCAAATGGGCCTTGATCACGGTTTCAGTGATGACGGTTACCTGCGCGCCCATTCGAATGTCTGGCAGCAAAGCAACGAGCCGCACGTGCATTTGGCCGGTGACATGGGTGGGATTCGCGGCGGTGAAGCGGCGATGCTTGCCGGCAAGATCGCGGCGACTTCGATCCTGCTGCAACGCGGTGTCCTCGAAGAAGAACTGGCCCGCGTGCGCCGCGACCGTTATCTGGGCAAACTCAGAGCCATCGTGCGTTTTCGCGCCGCCGTTGATCGCTATACCGAGCGCGGTGTCGGCCAGACCGCTTTGCCCGCCGCCGACACGGTGATCTGCCGTTGCGAACACGCCACCCGTGCCGACATCGATCTGGCGCTGGAGCAGGGCGTGCAAGACATCGCCAGCCTGAAAATGCGCACCCGCGTAAGCATGGGCGATTGCCAGGGGCGCATGTGCGTCGGCTATTGCAGCGACCGGTTACGCCAGGCCACCGGGCGCAAGGATGTCGGTTGGCTGCGCCCGCGTTTCCCGATAGATCCGATTCCTTTTTCCGCGTTCCAGTCCGTCGGCACGGAGGCCGCTGCCCATGAGTAAGTTCTATGACGTGATCATCGCCGGTGGCGGCGTGATCGGGGCGTCCTGCGCCTATCAATTGTCCAAGCGCAAAAACCTCAAGGTCGCGCTGATCGATGCCAAGCGCCCCGGCAACGCGACGCGTGCTTCGGCCGGTGGTTTGTGGGCGATCGGTGAATCGGTCGGCCTCGGCTGCGGGGTGATTTTTTTCCGCATGATGTCAGCCAACCGCAAGCGTGAAGCCCAGGGCGCGGCGGTGGCGGTGGACGCGAGCACGCCACACATTCTGCCGGAGTCATTCTTTGATTTTGCTCTGCAGTCCAACGCCCTGTACCCGGCGTTGCACCGCGAACTCAAAGACAACCACGGGATGGATTTCAAGTTCGAAAAGACCGGGCTGAAATTCGTCATTTATGACGATGAAGACCGGCTCTACGCCGAGCACATCGTCGGCTGCATTCCGCACCTGGCCGATCAGGTGCGCTGGCTCGATCAGGCGGCGTTGCGCGAGTCTGAACCGAGCGTCAGCCATGAAGCACGCGGGGCGCTGGAGTTTCTCTGTGATCACCAGGTCAGCCCGTTTCGCCTCGCCGACGCCTACATGGAAGGCGCGCGGCAGAACGGCGTCGACATTTTCGTCAACACCAACGTCACCGGCGTGTTGCACCATGGCAGCCGCGTCACTGGAGTGCAGACGGCCGAGGAGGGCGTGTTCCACTGCAAGACCCTGATCAACGCGGCGGGCGCGTGGGCGGCGGATCTGAGCGAGTGGGCCAGCGGCATTCGCATTCCGGTCAAACCGGTCAAAGGCCAGATTCTGCTGACCGAGCGCCTGCCGAAAATCCTCAACGGCTGCCTGACCACCAGCGACTGTTACGTGGCGCAAAAGGACAACGGCGAAATCCTGATCGGCAGCACCACCGAAGACAAAGGCTTCGACGTCACCACCACTTACCCGGAAATCACCGGGCTGGTGCAGGGCGCGGTGCGTTGCCTGCCGGAACTCAAGGATGTGAATCTCAAACGCACGTGGGCGGGGTTGCGTCCGGGTTCGCCGGATGAATTGCCGATACTCGGGCCGATGCGCGGGGTGGAAGGGTATTTGAATGCCTGCGGCCACTTCCGTACCGGGATTCTGACTTCGGCGATTACTGGCGTGCTGCTGGATAAGCTGGTCAACGATGAGCCGCTGCCGCTGGATATCACGCCGTTTTTGGCGGATCGGTTTGAGGTCACGCCAGTCAAGCAAGCGCCCGAACTCGAACTGGCCTGAAACAATCCCTGTAGGAGTGAGCCTGCTCGCGATAGCAATCTGTCAGTAACGAATAAGTTGACTGAAACACCGTCATCGCGAGCAGGCTCACTCCTACATTTGGATTCTGGCAAGGCTCAGGATTTGCGTGATTCTTCTTCCAGTTGATCGGATTCGAACAACCGCGCCAGTTCCGCCCGGGCTTCCTGGGCGGTTTGCAGGACTTTCGCCGCATCGTCGTAAATCGCGTGTTGCGCCTCCAGCACCTGTTCGTCGTGGTGCTTGAAACGCTTGATCCGCGCATCGGCCTGGGCCTGGGTCAAACCGAGGCCAACCAATGTGCGTCGGCTCATTTCCAGACTTGAGTAATACGTTTCCCGAATCGCTTCAGCGCCCACATCGACCAACCGATGCACATGCTGACGGTTACGTGCCCGAGCGATGATCTTCATGTGCGGATAGAGCTTGCGCACCACCTCGGCCGTTTTGATATTGGTCTCCGGATCATCCGTGGCAATCACGAAATATTCCGCCTCGCCGACCTTGGCCGCGTTGAGGATTTCCGGGCGCATCGGGTCGCCGTAGAACACCGGCACACCGCCGAAACTGCGCGACAGTTCGATGGTTTCCACCGAGGTGTCCAGCGCGACGAACTTGATGTTCTGCGCCCGCAGGATACGCGCGACGATCTGGCCCATCCGGCCCATGCCGGCAATCACCACGCGTGGGGCTTCGGTGTCGATCTCACGGTATTTTTCCGGCACTTCCACCGGCTGCACTTTCGGGCTGACCAGTCGCGCGCAGATCAGCAGCAACAACGGCGTCAGCGCCATCGACAGGGTGATGGTCAGCACCAGCAAGTCGTACAGACGCGGCTCGAACAGGCCTTGATCGCGACCGATCTTGAACACCACAAAAGCAAACTCACCGCCGGCCGCCAACACGATGCCAAGGCGAATTGCACTGACCTTGTTCAAGCCACCGGCCAGGCGTCCGACGACAAACAACAGCGGCAATTTCAGCCCGATCAGCAGCAATGTCAGCCCCAACACGGTGATCGGCGCACTCAGCAGCAGACTGAGATTCGCACCCATGCCCACGCTGATGAAAAACAGCCCGAGCAGCAGGCCCTTGAACGGTTCGATCTGCGCTTCCAGTTCATGGCGATATTCCGAATCCGCCAACAGCAAACCGGCAAGAAACGCCCCCAACGCCATCGACACGCCGACCAGATCCATCAGCCACGCCGTGCCGATCACCACCAGCAACGCGGTGGCCGTGGAGACTTCCGGCAGACCGGTTTTCGCCACCACGCGGAACACCGGACGCAACAGATAACGTCCACCAACCACCACCACGGCGATGCCGCCGAGCACTTGCAAGGCGTGATTCAGATCTTCGGCGGTGCTGGTGGTGTGATTGCCACCCGCGAGCATCGGCACCAAAGCAATCAACGGGATCGCGGCGATGTCCTGGAACAGCAGAATCGCAAATGCCAGACGTCCATGGGGGCTGGTCAGCTCTTTTCGTTCGGCGAGGCTTTGCAGACCGAACGCCGTGGACGACAAGGCGAGTCCGAGGCCGAGCACAATCGCGCTGTTCAACGGTTGGCCGAACACCGACAACGCCAGCACGCCGATCACCGAAGCGGTCAGCAGCACCTGCGCCAGACCGACGCCGAATACCGATTTGCGCATCACCCACAAGCGTCGCGGCGACAGTTCCAGACCGATGATGAACAGCAGCAACACCACGCCGAGTTCGGAAATGTGCGCAACGCTCTGTGGATTGCCGATCAGGCCCAGCACCGACGGGCCGATGATCACCCCGGCAAACAGGTAACCGAGCACCGCGCCCAGTTGCAGACGTTTGGCCAAAGGCACGGTGAGCACGGCCGCGAACAGAAACACGACGGCGGCTTGCAACAGATTGCCTTCATGGGGCATGGGGGAACTCCTGACAACGGTACGGCGGGGGGTGACAAGGATAAGGGCTACAGCGACTTTTCATCCACCGAAGATCCCCTGTAGGAGCTGTCGAGTGCAACGAGGCTGCGATCTTTTGATCTTGCTTTTGCCTTCGAAGAAGCAAGATCAGAAGATCGCAGCCTGCGCCAGCTCCTACAGGGGATTTTCGTTGTTACTGTGATAATTGGCATCAATTGGTTACATTTATAGCCTAAGCAAATCAATCTCTGCGAGTCCCGCCATGGCCATCAACTTCGACCTCAACGACTTGCAAGCCTTCCGCGCCGTGGTCGAGCAGGGCAGTTTTCGCAAGGCTGCCGACACCGTGCGCCTGTCGCAACCGGCGCTGAGCCGGCGCATCGAAAAACTCGAAGACGCCCTCGGCGTGAAGCTGTTCGAGCGCACCACACGCAAGGTCAGCCTGACCCAGGCCGGACGCGGTTTCATGCCGAGTGTCGAGCGCTTGCTGGATGATCTCGATATCGCCCTGCTGGGGATCAGCGAGGTGGCATCGACGCGGCTGGGCCACGTCACCGTCGCCTGCGTGCCTTCGGCGGCGTACTACTTCATGCCGCGGGTGGTCGCCCGCTATCACCAGCAATTCCCGCGGATCAAGGTCAAAGTCCTCGATTCCAGCGCCCACGATGTCTTGAGCGCGGTGGTCAATGGCGAGGCGGATTTCGGTTTGAGTTTCTTGGGTACGCAGGATGCCAAAGTCGATTTCGAAGCGCTTGTGCAGGAGTGCTATGTCGTCGCCTGTCGCCGCGATCACCCGTTGGCCGGGCGCAACAGCGTGACGTGGGACGAGTTCTATCAGCAGGATTACATCTCGCTGGACAAGACCTCAGGCAACCGCTTTTTGCTCGATCAGGCCTTGAGCACCGTGGTGCCGCAGCGTCAAAGCATCTGCGAAACCAAGCATGTGACGACGATGATTGGTCTGGTCGAGGCGGGATTGGGAGTGGCGGCGGTGCCGTTAATGGCGATGCCGGGGCCGGATCATCCGATCCTGACACGTATTCCGCTGACCGATCCGCAAGTGATGCGCAGTGTCGGCATCATCAAGCGCCGGGGCCGTACGTTGACCCCGGCGGCACTGGAACTGGAGCGGCTGGTGGTGGAAATGAAAGTCCAGCCGCCAACGATCAGCGCTTGACCGAATCCAGCCCGGTGGCCTGCACGTCAGGTTGCGCAGCCGGTGCGGCGAGGTAGGCGAGCAGGGCTTTCGCCTCTTCCGGATGTTGCGCGCCGACCGGAATGCCGGCAGCAAAACGCGTCACCGACTGCACCGATTCCGGAATCTTCGCGACGAAGCTCACGCCCGGCACCGGTAGCAGTTCGCTGACCTGCTGGAAGCCCAGTTGATAGTCACCGGTGGCAACCACCGAGCCCACCGGGACTTTCGCAATCATCTTGGCTTTCGGTTTCAGTTGATCTTCGATGCCCAGTTTCTTGAACAACTGCTGCTCGATGTACACGCCGCTGGCGCTGTCGGAGTAGGCCACCGACTGCGCGTCGAGTAAGGTTTTCTTTAGATTGTCGACGCTGCTGATGTCCGGTTTCGGCGCACCTTCGCGCACCACCAGGCCGATCCGCGAATCCGCCAGTTCCACACGAGAAGCCGGGTCGACCTTGCCTTGCTTGATCAAATCATCGAGGGCGTAGCCGACCATGATTACCACGTCGGCGTGTTCACCGCGTGCGAGGCGATTGGGGATCGCTTCCGGTGCCTTGCCCATCGACGGACCGAGTTGGGTGTCGAGGGTGTTGCCGCTGGCGGCAGCGAATTTCGGCCCGAGGATTTTGTAGGCGGCGGTGAAGCCACCCGACGTCATCACGTTCAGCTGTTCAGCGTGTGCCAGGGTGCTGAAAGCGCAGAGGGCGATGGCGGCGAAGTTAAAGAGTTTTTTCATGGTCATGGTTCCTTATGCTGCGACCGGTTGCAGACGGCCGCCCGCGCGGCGATAGAGGTACAGCGTGGCGCACAACGCGCACAGCGCACCGATGCTCATCCAGTAACCCGGCGCGGCTTTGTCGCCGGTGTACTGAATCAGGAAGGTCGACATTGCCGGGGTGAAACCGCCGAAAATCGCCGTCGCCAGGCTGTACGCGAGGGAGAAACCGGCCACGCGCACTTCCACCGGCATGATCTCGGTCAGCGCGGGAATCATCGCGCCGTTGTACAGGCCGTAGATGAACGACAGCCACAGCAGCGACAGCAACATGTGGCTGAAGCTCGGGGCCTGCACCAGGTACGACAGCGCCGGATAGGTGGTGGCCAGTGCCAGCAGCGACATCGCGATCAGCACCGGACGACGACCGATGCGATCGGACAACATGCCGCCAATCGGCAACCAGAAGAAGTTCGACACACCCACCAGCAAGGTCACCAGCAGCGCATCGGACGTGCTCAGGTGCAGCACGGTTTTACCGAAGGTCGGCGCATACACGGTGATCAGGTAAAACGCGGTGGTGGTCAGGGCGACCATCAGCATGCCGCCAAGCACCACGGCCCAGTTCTGGCCGAGGGTGCGGAACACTTCGCCCATGCTCGGACGGTGTTTGCGCGCGGCGAATTCTTCGGTTTCCGCCAGATTGCGACGCAGAAAGAAGATGAACGGCACGATCATGCAGCCGACGAAAAACGGAATCCGCCAGCCCCAATCGGCAATCACGTCCGGCGCCATCCACGCGTTCAATGCGTAGCCCAGCGCAGCGGCAACGATGATCGCCACTTGCTGACTGGCTGACTGCCAAGCGGTGAAGAAGCCTTTACGGCCCGGGGTGGCGATCTCGGACAGATACACCGAAACCCCGCCCAATTCGGCACCAGCGGAGAAGCCTTGCAGCAGGCGCCCGATCAGCACCAGCGCTGGCGCAAACAGGCCGATGCTTTCGTATCCGGGCACCAGCACAATCAATATCGTACCGCTGGCCATGATCGACAGCGTAACGATCAAGCCCTTGCGGCGGCCGACATCATCGATGTATGCGCCGAGCACGATGGCCCCCAGTGGACGCATCAAAAAGCCTGCGCCGAACACCGCAAAGGTCATCATCAGGGAAGCGAACTCACTGCTCGCCGGAAAGAACACCGCCGCGATCTGCGTGGCGTAAAAACCAAACAGAAAGAAGTCGAACTGTTCGAGGAAGTTACCCGAGGTGACCCGGAAAATGGCACCGGCCCGCGAGCCGCCGTGTGGGATTGAGGCTGTCATAACAAAGGACTCCACCGCTTTTATGACGTGCGCCACGGAGAGGCAGCGCACGGTTCTTATTGAGGCGGATGGTGGCCCAGCTGTAACAGGATGTTAATTGCATTGTTGGCATGCATTGATGTGCAAAGCGGATCAATGTGCTCGACGCATGCTTTTTGTAGGAGCCGAGCTTGCTCGCGAAAGCGGCGGATCAGGCAATGACGAGGTTGAATGTATCGGCCCTATCGCTGGCAAGCCAGCTCCCACAGGTTTTCGGGGTGCCCGCAACTTTCGCTAACACCCTGGCCCCTCGTGGGAGCTGGCTTGCCAGCGATGGCGGCCCGGCTGACGACTACAATCCCTCAGCCAGCCCAGGCAAAAAACAAGGAATGATTCCCGAGCCGCGCAGTCCGAGTTCAGGTATCACACATCAATGGAGGTTCACCGATGAACAGCAAAACCCTAATCGCCAGCCTGGCCCTCGTCGCCGGCATTGCCGGGATCAGCCCACTTGTTCAAGCGGCGCAAACCTCAAGCGAGCCCACCGTTCAATCCCCGGTCAGCGACCGCGAACTCAAGGTCAACGACCGCGCCCCAGACATTTATCAACGCAGCGAAAAAGCCATCGACTGGAAAACCAAAGGCCTGAAAAAACCGGTTGATCAGGCGCAGTGGGTGCAGATCAATGATCAGTACGTCATGGTGATGATCACCAACGGGACCATTGTCGAGATGCAACCGGTTCCGCGTTGAGTCTCCAGCGCTAATTGGCCATGGACGGATGATTGCAATCGAGCGCCGTTCGGGTAAAACCCTTGGGGCGTTTCGAGTGGCTGCAAGTCAGGAGCAATCGGTTGGACAAGAAACCGCTTTATCGCAAAGTAAACACGCGCACTTGGGGGGTTCGACGTAATGAATCGGTCGCGCATTATCGCGATCAGCGCAATACCAAGACCGAGAGTCGCCGCGAAGCATCGCGAGGTTCAATGCATCCAGGCAAACGATACGGGCTGGATTACACGCCGCTGTTCCGGTTCTTGTTGTCCCGGGTGGGTGGCCATTGGGATCGGATTTTCAGTGAAGCGGTGTCTCGCCTCGATCATCCCGATCCACTGTTCTGGATGGTTGCCATTCGGGAAGATGAGCGCAAGGACATCGTCCGATTGGGCGAGTCGAGCTACTTCAGTGGCCTGTACGTCGATGAAAAGAACCATCTGCAAATCGTCAATCCCGACTTGAAGGCCGAGAACATGACGCCGGGTTGCCAGTGCTGCACTCACACCTTCAACGGCGTTCCATTTGGCCAGCCTGCGAATTGAACGGGCCATTCCAACCGCTGTGCGGGCAAAATACTGGCTGCGCTTGAACCGCTCGGCGTCGGCGGCCTGATGAATATTGCGACCTTCGGCGGCGCGGCTCAACAAGTCGCGGTATTCGGCGAGTTGCCGACGCAAACCGCGTTCGCGCCAAACCAGCAGGGCAATCATGGCCAGCATGATCGTGCCGACGGCAAGGCCGATCCAGAGCTGAATCATTTCGGCGCTGCCTGCATGGCGAATCGATCCGTGGAGTAGTGGCGGTTGGCTATGTTAATGCTTCATCACTCAAAGCGGATACAGCGTTGATCTGCGCGTGCGGGTTGCCAATGACCGGCAATTCTGGGAAAACGGCGACCTGCTGAACAATAGAGTGAATGTTATGAATGATGAACTGCAGGTAATCGATCTTCAGGTGGGCGAAGGCAAAGCCGCGGTCAAAGGCGCGCTGATCACCACCCAATACACCGGCTGGCTGGAAGACGGCAGCGAGTTCGATTCTTCCTACAGCCGTGGCAAACCTTTTCAGTGCGTGATTGGCACTGGCCGGGTCATCAAAGGTTGGGATCAAGGGCTGATGGGCATGCAGGTGGGCGGCAAACGCAAACTGCTGGTGCCGGCGCATCTGGGCTATGGCGAGCGGACGATGGGCAAGATTCCGCCGAATTCGAATCTGCTGTTCGAGATTGAGTTGCTGGAGGTTTTGACGCGGGAGGATTGATCACCAGGATAACGATCGGGAGCCGGGTAAATGGATGTAGATCAGATTATTTACAAGGCCGTCGCGTGGCTGAGTCTGGAGCATGAAGGGCGGCGAGGTCCGATTCACAACATAGAAATCGTGTTGATGGGGCTCGGCTGTATTTTCGCAATGTTCGTATCGAAAAGTGCCCTGGCAAAACGCAAAGCTTTCACGGCCAGCACTGCACAGACCTTGAAAGTGGCAACCCTGAAGGCGACGTCCTTTACCGAGAAAAGTGGACGGCAGGTCAAAATTTCAGGCGTATTGCTTGAGGAAAGTGGCGCCTACATCGTCAAAGTGACGCATGAGGATGAGGAGGGTGAAATCGAATCATCCAGTGATTCACTCTCTACGCTGGAAGACGTCGAAGCTTATCTCAGGGCCCATACGCCGTTCATCCTGGCGGATTTTCGGCGGTGAATGCGCAACTGCTTTCGCGAGCAGGCTCGCTCCCACATTGGCATGGCGGTGTACTCAATGCTGTGAGCCACCGCGAAACTGTGGGAGCGAGCCTGCTCGCGAAGAATGATTACGCGGTCGATCAGGCTGCGTGCGCCATCTCGGCCAGTTCATCGAGTTGGGAGAGAGCGGTGACGGCGCAGGCGACAACCTGTGCATCTGTTTTGTTGGTCATGGTCATTGCCTCTGGTCGGGTTCGAGTTTGTCGAGGGCGCGGTTGACCGCGAGCTCGCCGAGCATGACCACTTGCTGGATGCCTAGCAGGGTGTTGCGGTAGGGCGTTTCGAGCAGGCCGGCGAAGTCGCTGAGCATGATGCTGGCCGAGGCCATGGATTCGCAGGCGTGGGCCAGCAGGGATTCGGTGTCCATGTCCGGGGCGACGAGGAACATGGTGCTGGGCGTTCGCTGGGGTGGGGCGGGAAGTTTGAGGTAGTGGTCGAGGGCACGTTCGGCGGCCTCGTTGAGTTTTGTCGGGTCGAGCGTGGAGTAGGGGGATACTGGATCTGATTCGGTTGTGGCATCCGCTTCTGGCGGATTTGGCGTTACTTTTAACATTTCGGAGGTTTCCAAAGTGATGCTGACACCACCTCGCGACTAAACCAGAAGGTGGCAGCTATGCACAGGTTAGTCGACCGGAAACCCACCCAAACCGGCGCACCCGAAGGCGCCCTGCGCACAGCTACCATTGAGTGAGGTACCGAAATACCTACTGTCTGGAATGTTATGCAGTTTGAATAGATTACCGAGCGACTAAACCCGATCACTGAACATTCAGTGACGCGAACCAAGCTACCGGCAGCCCTCAAACCGCACAAGCCGGCGGATTCTGGCGTAGTTGTAGGCAAAGGCGCAAGGCGCTGTAGCCCGCACGATGATGCCGAAATGATTCTGCGTTTTTCCGGCCGCCAGCGCCGACCCCATAACTTTTCGACACCACAAAAACCTGTGGGAGCGGGCTTGCCCGCGAAGTGGCCGGCACATCCAGCAACTCTGCAGTCAGGTACGCCGCCTTCGCGGGCAAGCCCGCTCCCACAGGGGGGAGTTGTTCACAAAACCGCTTCCAACCCTGAACACCTGACCGGTCTTGCCATTGTCGAAGCCATCGATGATCATTCTCACCATATAGGGGTAGGAGGTATAGGTATGTCGCACATTCACCAACACAAAGACGAACTGCTCAACCGCGTACGGCGGATAGCCGGGCAGGTGCAGGCGGTCGAGAAAGCGCTGGAGGGTGATGCCGATTGCGCCAAGACGCTGCACCTGGTCGCGGCAATTCGCGGTGCGGTCAATGGGCTGATGGAGCAATTCATCGAGGCCCACGCCCGCGAACACGTTGCCCTTGCGGGCCTGCGCGACGACGAACGCGCACAGGGCGTTGAAGAATTGCTGCAAGCCATCCGCCGTTACTCCAAATAGAGCGCAGACATCATGACTCTGACTCCGAAAGCTGAACACTTCAGTCACGACCACCAGTTTCTCGGCGCTTCTCACGATGAAAATGGCCGCCGCACCTTGTGGGTCGTCGTGCTGACATTCGTGATGATGATTGCCGAGATCGCCGCCGGTTACGTCACCGGTTCGATGGCGCTGTTGGCCGACGGATTCCACATGGCCACCCACGCTGGCGCGTTGGGCATTGCCGCGGCGGCGTATGGCTTCGCCCGGCGCAACGCCCACAACCGCCGCTACAGTTTCGGCACCGGCAAGGTCGGCGATCTGGCCGGTTTTGCCTCGGCGATGATTTTGGGGCTGGTCTCGTTGGGCATTGCCGGTGAGTCCGTTTTGCGTTTGTTCCAGCCCACCACGGTGGCGTTTGGCGAGGCTACGGTGATCGCGATTGTGGGCCTGGCGGTGAACCTGATCAGTGCCTTCCTGCTGATGGGGCCTCACGGTCATGACCACGGCCACGCGCATGCTCATGGCCACGATCATCATCACCATCACGACAACAACCTGCGTTCGGCCTACGTCCATGTACTGGCCGATGCCTTGACCTCGGTGCTGGCGATTGCCGCGTTGCTGGCCGGGCGTTATCTGGGTTGGGTGTGGCTGGACCCGGTGATGGGGATTGTCGGTGCCATTGTCATTGCCAAGTGGGCGTACAACCTGATGCGCGACAGTGCTGCGGTGTTGCTCGACGCCACCGATGAGCCGGTGGCTGCAGAGATTCGCCAACTGCTGGAATCCTCCAACGACGTGCGCATCAGCGACCTGCACGTCTGGCAAGTCGGCCCGCAGGCGCGGGCGGCGATCGTCAGTGTGGTCGCGGCAGCGGATGTCACGGCGCAAGCGATTCGCGAGCGGTTGGCGCCAGTGCATGAGCTGGCGCATCTGACCATCGAGCTGCGTAACGCTTAAGCCGTGGCTGCGCTGAACATCGGGATGCGCCCGTTGAGAGACGGGCGGTACTGCCAGTGCAGCCGGTTCGGGTCGACGCCGTGAGCGAGGAGTTCGCTGACCGTCGCACTGGCGATACTCATCGCCAGCAACTGCCCCGGGCAGTGATGCCGGCCACTGCCAAAACTGAAACTGCGCCGATTCGTACGCTCCAGCAAAAACGCGTCGGGCTGTTGATTGAGCGCCGGATCGCGATTGGCCGAGGCCAGCAGCACCAGAATCACATCTCCAGCCTCGACCCGAACGCCATCAATCTCACAAGCCTGAGCCACAAACCGTCGGGTGTTTTGCACTGGCGGGTCGAAACGCTGCACTTCGGCCAACAACGCCTGCGTCGGTGCGTCGCGCAACTCAGGTTGCCGCCGCAGCGCCAGCAGCGCGTTGCCGATCAATCCCGCAGTGGCTTCATGAGTCTGTGAACAAAGCCCGATCAGATTGGCAATCAACGTTTCTTCAGCGCCGTCAAATCGCTGCTTGATCTCCGTCAGCAACGCGCTATCCGCTTGCGCCAGCAACTCGATGAAATAATCGCGCAACCGCTCCGCCGCCGAATGTGCGGCCATCAGCTGCAGGTCATTGCTCAATGGCGACAGGCAGGTGACGAAGTCGGCGGTCAGCTCACTGACGGCTCGACCCTGTGCCGGGGTGAAGCCGAGTAGCGCCGCAACCACGCACACCGGGCCGCGAAACATGGCTTTATACAGGCCGTCGGTGTTTACAGTGATCAGTCGCGCGGCTACCAATGCTCGTACTTGGGCCTCATCAATCAACTCAAGCGCAGGCTCGATCGCCGAACGCGGGCAGCGCTGACGCTCGCCATCATTCATCCGCATCAATTGCCCGAACACCTCGCCCGCCATGCCCGAAGCAATCGCCGTGGGCACCGGTTCCTGCGCCGGACGCACCCGGCAATCGGTATGCGCCAGCACCGCACACACCGCCCGGGCACTGCTGGCGACCCACAGTCTCAGTTCGTGATGAAACGTGAATCCGCCCTGAGCACGCAGTCCGGCGTAATAAGGATAGGGGTCGGCATGAGTCGCAGCGCTGATCGGGTCCATGGTTCGCAGCCTTGTCGTCGAGAAAGTGATGCGAGTATCGTCAGTGCTCAGCGGTGATGATTCGTCGGGGAGCGAAATATGCACGCAGAACATCAAGACATCGGCGTCTCGCAGGTGGCTGCCGCCATCGCGGAGCCGGCGCGAACGAAAATCCTCTGCTCGCTGATGGACGGCCACGCGCGCACCAGCACCGAGTTGGCGGCCATCGCCGAAGTCAGCGCGTCTACTGCCAGCGCGCACCTGGCCAAGCTCAAGGATCTGGCGTTGGTGCGCCTGCACGTGCAGGGTCGTCATCGTTATTACAGCTTGGCCGACCAACGCGTGGCCCAGGCGCTGGAAGCGCTGATGGTGATCGGCCAGAGCGCCACACCGACTTTCAAACCGCACACGCCGGATCGCCTGCAATTCGCCCGCACGTGCTACGACCACATGGCGGGGACGCTGGCGGTGTTGCTGCATGACCGTTTGCTCGAGGCGGGGTGGCTGGACGAGTCGGACAAGCAAGCGTATTGCTTGAGCGACAGTGGCGCGGCGTTGTTCGAAGGCTTGGGCATTGAAGTGCGGGATTTGACTACGTTGCGGCGCAAGTTTGCCTGCCCGTGCCTGGACTGGAGCATGCGCCGCCCGCATCTCGGCGGGTCGTTGGGGGCGGCGCTGTTGCAAACCGCGTTGAAGCGCAAGTGGCTGACGCAGGATCTGGACAGTCGGGCGTTGGCGTTGACCGTGGTGGGGCGCAGGGAAATCGCCGTGCGGTTTGGCGTTGAGTTGGCGAATGAAAATGGCCAGATCAAAAGATCGCAGTCTGCGGCAGCTCCTACAGGGCGGGTGTACACCCGATGAAAATCGGGTGCATCCGATAAATCCCGATCCCGAATCTACGTAGGAGCTGCGGGACGCTGCGATCTTTTGATCTTCGCTCTAAGCCGACGAGGGGTCGTGCCCAACCTTGTGCCCACGTTCGTGACGCTATACTGTATATCCAAACAGTAAAGAGCCCGCGCCATGCAAATCATCGACAAGCTGAGCATCCTCGCCGACGCCGCCAAGTACGACGCGTCCTGTGCGAGTAGTGGCGCGCCCAAGCGCAGCTCCGAGGGCAAGAGCGGGCTGGGCTCGACCGATGGCATGGGCATCTGCCACAGCTACACGCCGGACGGGCGTTGCGTGTCGTTGTTGAAAATTCTGCTGACCAATTTCTGCCTTTACGATTGCCAGTACTGCGTCAATCGCCGCTCCAGCGACGTACCGCGGGCCCGCTTCACACCCGAAGAGGTGGTGACGCTGACCCTGGATTTCTACCGGCGCAACTGTGTCAGCGGGCTGTTCCTCAGCTCCGGGATCATCCGCTCGGCGGACTACACCATGGAGCAACTGGTGCGGGTGGCGAAGCTGTTGCGCGAAGAACATGAGTTTCGCGGCTATATCCATCTCAAGACCATTCCCGACGCCGACCCTGCACTGATTGAGGAGGCGGGGCGTTACGCCGATCGGCTGAGCGTGAACATCGAACTGCCCACCGATGCCAGTTTGCAAACCCTGGCTCCGGAGAAAGACATCGCTTCGATCAAACAAGCGATGAACACAATTTACACCGGTGTGCAGACCGTTTTGAACGAACCGCGTTCGGCGAAGTTCGCCCCTGCCGGGCAGAGCACGCAACTGATTGTGGGCGCCGATGACACTGACGACAGCACGATCTTGCACAGTGCTCAGTCGTTGTACGGCAACTACCGCTTGCGTCGCGTTTACTATTCGGCCTTCAGTCCGATCCCCGACAGCCCGAAAAGCGTGCCACTGGCCGCGCCGCCGCTGATGCGCGAGCACCGTTTGTACCAGGCCGATTTCCTCCTGCGCAGCTACGGTTACCGTGCCGACGAACTGCTCAAGGGGCCGGGCAATCTGGCCTTGGACATCGACCCGAAACTGGCGTGGGCGTTGCAGAATCGCGAGGTGTTCCCACTGGATCTGAACCGCGCCGAGGCGTCATTGATCGCGCGTATTCCCGGCATTGGTTTGCGCACCACCGAACGTCTGGTCGAGCTGCGCCGGCAACGCAAGATCCGCTACGAAGATGTCGCACGCATGCGCTGCGTCCTGGCCAAGGCCAAACCCTTCATCATTACCAGCGACTACCATCCGCAGCAGGCCGAGGTCACCAGCCACTTGCTCTATCAGCAATTACGCGACCGGCCGATGCCGCAACAGATGGGGTTGTGGGGATGATCAATCTCGACTGCGACGATCTGTTCGACACCTGGCGTCAGCAGGCACGCTGGCTGCTCAGCCATGAAGTCGATCCGAGCCTGGTGAGCTGGGCCTCGGAAGGCGTGGGCGATCTGTTTGCCAGTGATGCCCCTGTGCCTGAAGGGCAAGGTCCATTTATGGCGAAGATCCCGCGTGTACTGCTCGAAACGCTGGAGCACGCCGCGCAATACCGTGGTGATCAACGCTGGAGTCTGTTGTACGAAGTGTTGTGGCGCGTCAGCCACGGTGATCGCACGGCAATGATGGCCGGTGACAAGTTGGGCAGCGAGTTGCAGCGGCGAATCAAACAAGTGCGTCGCGAAGCTCATCACCTGCATGCGTTTGTGCGCTTCATTGAACGGCCGAAAAACAGCCAAGGCCCGCAATACGTGGCGTGGCACGAACCGGCTCACGACATCCTGCTCAGCGCCAGCGAGCATTTCGTCGGGCGCATGGGCCAGCATCGCTGGCTGATCGCTACGCCGCGTGACGGGGTTTATTACGATGGCGAACAACTGATCCATCAGCGCCAATGCCCGTTGGAATGGCAGCAACTGGCGCAGAATGTCGACGATCCTCACGGTGATCTGTGGCTGACTTATTACAGCCACATCTTCAATCCGGCGCGGTTGAACGAGAAGGTCATGCAGGGGCATTTGCCGGCGCGGTTCTGGAAAAATCTGCCGGAGGGGGAGTTGATTCCGGGGTTGATTACGCAGGCGCGGATGGGCAAGCAGCAGAATGGGCAGGCGAGTGGGATTGCCAGTCGGTCCGGGAAGCGCATTGCCTTGAAATAGAAAATCAAAGATCAAAAAAGCCCCCCATCGATTACTCGATGGGGGGCTTTTGTGCATCAACGAACGTCAGATCAAACCTTGACGATCCAGCCCGCTGGCGCTTCGATGTCGCCGGTCTGCACGCCCGTCAGCTCTTTGTAGAGCTTCTGGGTCACTGGGCCGACTTCGGTTTCGCTGTGGAACACGTGCAGATGGTCGTTGTAGCTGATGCCACCGATCGGCGTGATCACTGCAGCAGTACCGCAAGCACCGGCTTCCTTGAAGTCCGACAGCTTGTCGATCAGCACGTCGCCTTCAACCACTTCCAGACCCAGACGGGACTTGGCCAGTTCGATCAGCGACAGGCGGGTGATGCCTGGCAGAACCGACGGCGAGTTCGGGGTGATGAACTTGTTGTCGTGGGTGATCCCGAAGAAGTTGGCCGAACCGACTTCTTCGATCTTGGTGTGGGTCATCGGGTCCAGGTAGATCGCGTCGGCGAAGTTGGCTTTCTTCGCTTTCGAGCCCGGCATCAGGCTGGCGGCGTAGTTGCCACCGACCTTGGCCGCGCCGGTGCCTTGTGGCGCGGCGCGGTCGTAGCTGGAGATCTGGAAGTTGTGTGGGGTCAGGCCGCCCTTGAAGTAGGCGCCGACCGGGATGCAGAAAATCGAGAAGATGAACTCGGGTGCAGTGCGCACGCCGATGTTGTCACCCACGCCGATCACGAACGGACGCAGATACAGCGCGCCGCCGGTGCCGTATGGCGGAATGAAGCGCTCGTTGGCGCGAACCACGGCTTTGCACGCTTCGATGAACTGCTCGGTGTCGACTGTCGGCATCAGCAGACGCGCGCAGCTGCGTTGCATGCGCAGGGCATTCTGGTCCGGGCGGAACAGGTTGATCGAGCCGTCCTTGCAACGATAGGCCTTCATGCCTTCGAAGCACTGCTGGCCATAGTGAAGGGCAGTCGAGCCTTCGCTGATGTGCAGCACGTTATCTTCGGTCAGGGTGCCTTTGTCCCACTCGCCATCGCGAAAGTACGACAGATAGCGTTTGTCGGTCTTGATGTAGTCAAAACCCAGCTTGTCCCAATTGATGCTTTCGTTACCCATGACACCCTCTATCACTGAACAACCGTCGAAACGGTTCAAGGCTTCTGACGTTTTTTGGATGGGCACAACAATACTTCATTCTTGAGCGGTTTCGCAGCCCGGACTATCGGATGACAGGCAGATAAATCGCGTTGTTCTCAAGAAATCGCGAGCAGGCTCACTCCTACAAGGGAATGCATTCCAAAATGTAGGAGTGAGCCTGCTCGCGATGGGGCCATCATTGCCACCCTCACTCACAGGTGGAGTGCATGGCCAAGGGCACGCAACGCCGCCTCCTGCACCGCTTCACCCAGGGTCGGATGCGCATGAATGGTGCCGCCGATGTCTTCCAGCCGCGCGCCCATTTCCAGGCTTTGCGCAAACGCCGTCGACAACTCGGAAACCCCCACGCCCACCGCTTGCCAGCCGACAATCACATGGTTATCCCGACGAGCGACCACGCGCACGAAGCCGCTTTTCGACTCCAGCGTCATCGCCCGGCCATTGGCGGCGAACGGGAAACTGGAAACGATGCAGTCCAGCCCCGCAGCTTTTGCCTCGTCCGGTGTCTTGCCGACCACCACCAGTTCCGGGTCGGTGAAGCACACGGCAGCAATGGCAGTCGGGTTGAATTCACGGGTTTTGCCGCTGATCAACTCGGCAACCATTTCGCCTTGGGCCATGGCGCGGTGGGCCAGCATCGGCTCGCCGCTCAGATCGCCGATGGCGTAGACGTTGCGCATGCTGGTCTGGCAGCGGCTGTCGATCTTGATCGCCGAGCCGTTCATGTCCAGATTCAACGCTTCAAGGTTCCAGCCCTGGGTATTCGGTTTGCGACCGACGGCGACCAGTACCTGATCGGTTTCCAGGTTCAGGGTTTCGCCCTCTGGGTCGCGCACCTGCAACGTGCCGTCGAAACCCAGCACACTGTGTTTGAGGTACAGCTTCACGCCCAGTTGCTTCAGCGCGTCATGCACCGGTTGCGTCAGTTCAGCGTCGTAAGCCGGCAGGATACGATCCTGCGCCTCGACCACGCTGACCTCTGCGCCGAGCTTGCGATAGGCAATGCCCAGCTCCAGACCGATGTAACCACCGCCCACCACCACCAGACGTTTTGGCACGGATGTCGGCGCCAACGCTTCGGTGGAGGAGATGACCGGCCCGCCAATCGGCAGGATCGGCAGATTGACGCTGGTCGAACCGGTAGCGAGTACCAGGTGCTCGCACTGGATGCGCGTGTCGCCGACATCCACGGTTTTACCGTCGATGACTTTGGCCCAGCCATTGATGACCTGAACCTTGTTCTTCTTCAACAGTGCAGCGACGCCGGTGGTCAGGCGATCAACGATGCCGTCCTTCCACTCGACACTTTTAGTGATGTCGAGCGTCGGCGCGGAAACGCTGATGCCCAGTGCCGAATGCTGACTGTGATGCCGGGTCTGGTGAAACTGCTCAGCGACATGGATCAGCGCTTTCGACGGGATGCAGCCGATGTTCAGGCAAGTGCCGCCCAGCGATTGGCCTTCCACCAGAATGGTTGGAATGCCCAGTTGCCCGGCGCGGATCGCCGTCACATAACCGCCAGGGCCGCCGCCGATGATCAGCAGCGTAGTGTTCAGAGATTGCATGCGCGCCTTACTCCACAAACAAAGTGGCAGGTTGTTCGATCAGGCCGCGAATGGCCTGGATGAAGAGTGCCGCGTCCATGCCGTCGACCACGCGGTGATCGAACGAGCTGGAGAGGTTCATCATCTTGCGGATCACTACCTGGCCTTTGACGACCATTGGCCGTTCGACGATTTTGTTGACGCCGACAATCGCCACTTCCGGCAGGTTCAGCACCGGCGTGCTGACGATGCCGCCCAGTGCACCGAGGCTGGTCAGGGTGATGGTCGAGCCGGACAGCTCATCGCGACTGGCCTTGCCGTTACGCGCGGCGTTGGCCAAACGCGAGATTTCCGTGGCGCTGTCCCACAGGCTGCGCGCCTCGGCGTGACGCACCACCGGCACCATCAGGCCGACATCGCTTTGCGTGGCGACGCCGACATGCACCGCGCCGAGGCGGGTGATGACCTGGGCTTCGTCGTCGTAACGGGCGTTCATTTGCGGGAAGTCGCGCAGGGCGACGACCAAAGCGCGGACAAGGAACGGCAGCAAGGTCAACTTGCCACGGCTGGCGCCGTGTTTTTCGTTCAGGTGTGCGCGCAATTCTTCAATCGCAGTGACGTCGATTTCTTCGACATAACTGAAGTGCGCGGCACGCTGGGTAGCGTCCTGCATGCGCTGGGCGATCTTGCGGCGCATGCCGATGACTTGAATCTGTTCTTCGTCGTTGCGCTGGGCGTAAGCAGCGGCCACCGGCGCCGAGGCGTTCGACTGACCTTGCGCCAGATAGGCTTCAAGGTCTTCGTGCAACACCCGACCGGCCGGGCCGGAACCGCGCACCAGACGCAATTGAATGCCCAGATCCAGCGCATGTTTGCGCACGGCCGGAGACGCGAGCGGGCGTTCGTCTGCTTCGCGAGCAACCATCGGGCCTTGGCAAACTGCAGCCGGACGCGGCGCGGCTGGAGCAGGTTTGCTCTCAACAACGGTTTCAACTTTCGGCGCAACCAGTGCTTCTTTAACAGGCGCAGGTGCGGCGGACTCTTTCAAGTTACCGGCCCCCTCAACTTCAATGCTGATCAGCACACTGCCAACCGCCATCACTTCACCCGGCTGACCACCGAGGGCAATCACTTTGCCGTGCACCGGCGAGGGAATATCGACCATCGCCTTGTCGGTCATCACGTCTGCCAGCACCTGATCTTCAACCACCAGATCGCCCACTTTGACGTGCCACTGCGACAGTTCTACTTCTGCGATGCCTTCGCCGATGTCCGGCATCTTGATAACGTGCGTGCCCATTCAGACCTCCATAACCCGATGCAAAGCCGCGCCCACACGGGTCGGGCCAGGGAAATACGCCCACTCTTGCGCGTGCGGGGAAGGGGTGTCCCAACCGGTGACGCGTTCGATAGGCGCTTCCAGGTAGTGGAAGCAGTGCTCTTGCACCAACGCGGCCAGTTCAGCGCCGAAACCGCAGGTACGGGTCGCTTCGTGAACGATGACGCAACGGCCGGTTTTCTTCACGGACTTGACGATGGTTTCCAGGTCCAGCGGCCACAGGCTGCGCAGGTCGATGACTTCAGCGTCGATCCCGGTTTCTTCAGCGGCCACTTGTGACACATACACCGTGGTGCCGTAAGTCAGGATGGTCACGTCTTTGCCCGGACGGGCAATGGCTGCGACGTCCAGCGGCACGGTGTAATAGCCGTCAGGCACTTGTGCCGAAGGGTGTTTCGACCACGGGGTTACCGGGCGGTCGTGATGACCGTCG
>Ga0160443_100203_pt1 | contig 76578 bp, 74 predicted proteins | sample HID1972I_E1MG_FD_108244 | JGI IMG/M metagenome (GOLD analysis project Ga0160443, IMG submission 108244) | Enriched pill bug-associated microbial communities from UW Madison campus, WI, USA - HID1972I_E1 MG | ecosystem: Host-associated > Arthropoda: Insects > Digestive system > Unclassified ... | reverse complement strand
GGCACCGAGACCCACGCCGAGTCCGATGGAGACCGGTCCGAAGCCGAGTGTCGCGACGACGATGAGGGCGAGCAGGATGCCGGGGATCGCCACGAGCACGTCGACCACGCGCATGACGGCGAAGTCGACCGGACCGCCGAGGAAGCCGGAGGTGAGACCGACCAGCCCACCGACCACGACGCCGACCAGCACGGCCAGCGCCGCCGAGACGATCGACAGGGCGGCGCCGTGCACGACCCGCGAGTACACGTCCCGACCGAGGTTGTCGGTGCCGAACAGGTGCTCGGCGCTGGGCGGCAGCAGCCGCTCCTTCGGGAAGGAGAGGAAAGGATCATGGGTCGCAAGCAGCGACGGCGCGACGATCGCCGTCGCCACCACCGCCAGCACGATCAGACTGAGCAGGAATCCCGGCTGGCGGAGCAATCCCATGCGCTGCAGGCTCATGCGTTCGCCTCCTGTGTGGATTCGACCCGTGCGCGCTGTCTTCCGAGCCGACCGGAACGACGCGTGCGCGGATCGATGACGCCGTAGGCCAGGTCGACGACGAGGTTGACCGCCGCGTACACCGCCGCGATCATCAGCACGATTCCCTGGATGACGTTGATGTCCCGCGCGAGCACGGCGTTCACCGTCATCCGTCCGATCCCGTCCCGCGAGAACACCGTCTCGACCACCGCGGTGCCTGCGGCGAGGTAGCCGATGGTCAGACCCAGGATGGTGATGGTCGGCAGCAGTGCGTTGCGCAGCAGATGCGCGGTGAAGATGCGCCGTGGAGGCACACCCTTCGCCACCGCAGTGAACACATGCTGGCTGGCCTGCGCTTCGAAGACCGCGGCCGAGAAGACCTGGAACAGGATTGCTCCGACCGGCAGAGCCAACGTGATCGCCGGCAGGATGGCACTGCCCGGCTGCCGGCTGCCCGAGGAGGGCAGCCAGCCGAGGGTGAAGGAGAAGAAGCTGATCAGCAGCAGTCCGGTGAGGAACGCGGGGATCGCGACGCCGAAGGGCGGGATCTGGAGCAGCGCATTGCGCAGCCAGCGGACCGGGGCGAGGAACGCGAGGAATGCGAAGACCGCAGCGATCACGATCGCGATGACCAGCGCGATCATGGCGATCTCCACCGAGTTCGGCAGCGTGCGGGCGATCATGTCGCCCACCGGACGACCCGTGGCGATCGAGATGCCGAGGTCACCGGCGAACAGCATGCCGAGTCGGTGCCAGTACTGGTCCCAGGGAGTCCCCGCCAGGCCGTACTGCTCGCGCAGCCTGTCCAGCGCCTCGGGATCGACGATCGTGTCGCCGCCGCTCTTGCTGGCCAGCGCCGCGAGCAGCGGGTCGCCGGGCAGGAAGGTGATCAGAAGGAACACGACCGTATACGTCGCCAGCACGACGAAGACGAACTGTGCGAGCTTCGGGCCGATGTAACGCAGCACGCGGAGTACGGCGCTCATATGGTCGTTCCCATTCCGATCCCTTCCTGCGGCGGCAGGCTCAGCCCTTGACGGTGACGTCGTAGAGAATGATCCGCGACGAGGAGTCGAACTCGACGCCGGAGACACCCTGCTGCGATGCGTGCACCTGTGCAACCTCGAGCAGCGGCACCAGGAAGGCGTCGTCGATGATGCGCTTCTGCGCGTCATCGAGGATGTCGGCGCGGGCCGCTGGATCGGCTGTCTCGGCTTGCGTGGCGAGCTGCGTCTCGAGCTCAGTATCGCCGACCACGGCCCAGCGGGCGGCGGATGCCGCCGAGAACATGACCCGGAGCACGTCTGGGTCGGTTCGGGTGAGACCTGCGCCGAGGAAGTCGAAGTCCTTCGACGCAACCGCGCCGAAGAAGTCTCCGGCGGTGACCATGTTGATCTTCAGGTTGATGCCGGCCTTGGCCAGCTGCGCCTGGGTCGCCTCGAGCACATCCTGCCCGTAGAACGCCGTGACCGAGACGCTGAGCTTCTCGCCGTCCTTCTCGCGGACGCCGTCGGAGCCCACGGCCCACCCCGCGTCGTCGAGGATCTTCTCGGCGCCCTTGAGGTCGTATGCCAAAGCGTCCTTCTGGGAGAGGAACGACGGGGTCGCCGAGCTGAGCACGCCGGTGGCCGGCGGCACCTTGCTGGAGCCGGTGAGCTCCGAGATCTCGGCACGGTCGGTCGCGAGGATCATCGCCTCGCGCACGGCCGGGTCGGAGACGATCGGACGCTCGGTGTTGGGCACGAGCGAGTGCGGGATGCCCGGGTTGGCGCGTGCGTAGATCGTGAACTCGTCCGTGCCGAAGCGCTTCTCGTCGGCCGCGGGCAGATCGAGGATCATGTCGAACTCGCCGGTCTGCAGACCACCGGTGCGCACACCGGGCTCGGGCGTGACGGCGAAGGTGATCGTCTTGATCGTCGCATCGCCGGTGTGGGTGCGCAGTTCGGAGCCCCAGTCGTAACCGTTGCGGGCGGTGAGCACGACGGAGTCGTTGGAGGTGTAGGTGTCGAGTACGAACGGTCCTGAGCCGACCGGCGTCTGGCAGCGTTGATCGGCGGGCATGACCGCCGAGGCGTCGGAGAGCAGGCCGAGCGTGATGGTGCTGGCGCCCTGAAGGAACTGCGCGTTGGGCTCGCCGAAGGAGACCTTCACGGTCGAGGCGTCCACGACCTCGGTGCCCTGGTAACCGGCCAGATACTGCGAGGCGAGCGCGGCGGTGCTGCCGAGCGCGGCCAGGGCGTCGAAATTCGTCTTGACGGTCTCCGCGGTCAGCGGAGTGTCATCGCTGAAGGTCACATCGTCGCGGAGCGTGAAGGTGAACTCGGTGAGGTTGTCGTTCGCCTGGTAGCTCTTGGCCACCCAGGGGACGATCTCGCCGGTCTCGGGGTCCTGGTCGACGAGCGAGTCGACCAGCTGCCGCCCGATGTTCAGTGCGGTGGTGAGCGTCACCTGCTGCGGGTCCAGGCATACCGGGTCGTCCTGCACGGCGATGTACAGCGCATCCTTCGCCTCGCCGTCTGCCCCCTTTCCGCCGTCTCCGGCGGAGCAGCCGGCCATCAGGCCTGCACCGAGGGCGGCCACGCCGAGGGCCGCGGCCCAGCGTGCAGATGCATGTCGTGTCGAGATGTTCACGATCTTCCTCTCAGATTCCAGCTGTTCGGGCGGCGGTCAGGCCGCGTGGGGCAGCTCGCCGTGCACGAGATGGCCTCGCGACACGACGGCGACGATGTTCTCGACGTTCAGGTCGTCGATGTTCTCCCATGGGCGGCCTCGCAGCACGACGAAGTCGGCTCCGCGGCCGGGAGTCAGAGTGCCGATCCGGTCCGCCATGCGGACCACGGCGGCAGCATCCGAGGTCGCCGCCCTCAGCGCGCGCTCGGCGCTCCAGCCGAACATGCTCGCCATGAGGCGCACCTCCTCCATCTGGTCGCCGAACTTCACGAACACGCCGTTCGCGTCGGTTCCGAGGACGAAGCGGATGCCGGCGCGGCCGGCGTCGCCGAACAGGGAGTCCCGGTAGGCGACGACATCCTTCGCTTTCGCCTGGGCCTCTTCGCCGACCTCGACGCGGCCCTCGGCGATGGCGTCGTTGATGAGCAGCGTGGGCGCCACCGAGATGTTGCCCTCGATGAGGCGATCCCACTGATCGCGCTCCAGTCCGGTGCCGTGCTCGATGGAGTCGACGCCGACGGAGAGCGCGATCTCGTTGCCTTCGGCGGAGTGGCTGTGCGCAGCGACAGGCATGCTCAGCGCGTGCGCCTCGTCGATGGTCGCGCGGATCTCGTCGAGCGTCTGATTGCGCCAGCCCACCTTGTCGCCCATCGAGAGCACGCCACCGGTGGTGAAGATCTTGATGCCGTCAGCGCCCATGCGGGCGAACTCTCGCACGAGCTTGCGGCACTCATCGGGGCTGTCGGCGGTTCGCCCGCGGTGCGGGTAGTGCGGCGGGACGAAGAGGTCGCCGTGCCCCGCGGTCATGCCGACGGCACCGTGCACGAGGATGCGCGGGCCCTGCTGGATGCCTTCGTCGAACGCACGCTTCACGGCCAGCTGACGCTCGTCGCCGGAGAGATCGCGCAGGGTGGTGACACCGGCACGCGCGGCCTTCTGCGCATTGTTCGCGATGTGGAAGACCTGCTCCTCCCACGGGGTGATCAGCGGCCAGGACGACCAGTCCGCGCGGCCCGCGCCCGAGTACGCCCCGAGGTGCACGTGGGTGTCGATCAGGCCGGGGATGACGCAGTATCCGTCCAGGGCCGCGTCGTCGGGCTCGATCGCATGGATGCGGTCGCCTGCCCAGTCGAGGCGGCTCGCCCCGAGGAAGGACTCGCCGTCCCAGACCGGGATGCCCCTGATGCTGTCGATCTTCGTCGTCACTGCGCGCTCCTCTGTGCGGGTGGACTGAAAGTAGCAGAGAATCCCCACTTGTTGATAGGTATAGCCCATACTTTGTCAACTTGTTGACTAGTTCGGGGATTGTGACGACACGGGGCATCCGTGCCGCATATGCTTGCCTGGAGCAGGGGGACGGCGATGACCGACGGCACGATGGGCGCGTGGAGCGAGCGCAGAACACGCACCCCGCTGAACGACAGTGAGCGCATCCTCAGCGGTGTGCTCCGACACGTTCGGGAGGCGGTGGCGGCCGACGCCACGCTGCCTGGCGAGCACCGGCTCGCCGAGGCGCTCGGATGCACGCGGCAGCAGATCCGCCACGCCCTGGCCGACCTGGAGAATCAAGGGATCGTCGTGCGCCGCCAGGGCGCCGCGACCACGGTCGACCCGCTCACCCTTCGGCTGAGCGCGCGCTTCGAGGCGCGCGTCGAGTACGGCGACATCCTCGCCCGCATGGGATACACCCCGTCTGTCGAGGTGCTGTCGGCATCCTTCGACCCCATCCCCGACGACATCGCCGCTCTGCTGCATCCGCAGATCGAGCCCATCGGGGCGCACATCCGGTTGCGCTGGTACGCCGACGACACCCCCGCGATGGTCGGCGAGTACATCCTGCCCATGCCTGCGGGGATGGAGCGGCCGTTCATCGACCCGACGCGACCCATCTTCGACATCGCCCACGACCTGTGGTCCGAGGCGATCGCCTGGGAGGTGGTCTCGGCCGGAGTCACTGGCCTCACCCCCGAGGAGGCCGCTCACCTCGAGCAGCCCGAGGGCGAAGTCGCCAAGATGTGGACCATCGTCGGCGCGACGCTCAGCGGCAAGCGCATCTCCTACTCGCGCGAGGTGCACCATCGCGACCTGGTGACCTATTCGTTCATCCGCTCCGTGAAGGAGCCGTGGAAGATCGGCCCGCGCTGATCCCCCTCACCCCTCGCGCGAACTCCTCCGCAGCCAGAACGCGCTGATCAGACCCAGCACCAGGAACGCCACTGCGACGACGAGCGCGCCGCGCGTGGCATCCGCGAAGCCGGTCGTCAGAGCATCCACCGCCACCTGCGTCTGATCGCCGAGCTGCGGGCCGCCGCCGGCTCGCAGCACGCTGATGGTCGTGCCGGCGGACTGCCGGGTGGTCTCGACGAGCTGATCCGCCGTGCTTCCCGTGATCCCCGCGCGATCCAGCGCGGCGGGCAGGGTCAGCGCGAGTGAGACCGAGAGCGCGGCACCGGCGAACGCCGTGCCGAGAGCCGAGCCGACCTGCCGCACGGTGCTCTGCGTCGCCGATCCCTGCCCGGAGATGTCGACGGGCACGTCGCGCAGCACGGTGCCGGTGAGCTGAGCGGATGCCAGTCCCAGCCCCAGCCCGTAGAAGACGAGCGGGATCGCGATGACCCAGCCCGGGGTGTCGCCGCGCACGACGAGGATCAACGCGACCGCGCCCGCGACTTCCAGCGCGAGGCCGATCAGCACGGTACCCGGTGCCCCGAACCTCGCGGCCAGATGGCGGGCGGCGGCTCCGGAGGCGAAGGCGCCGAACGCCATCCCGGCCAGCACGAGACCGGCCGCGAACACGTCGAGGGCGAGCGCGTTGACCAGGTACAGCGGCAGCACGAACAGCAGGGCGAACTCGCCGACGGCCACGGTCCCTGCAGTCAGGTTTCCCCACGAGAAGGTCGAGAACGAAAAGAGTCCGAGATCCAGCAGTGCGGCCCGCTGCACCTTCTCACGATGCCGCTCCCAGACGACGAAGAGCACGAGGGCGATGGCCGCGACGGCGAAGGAGACCGGCACGGCCGAGACCACGGCATCCGCAGACCAGGTCCAACCGAACACGGCCAGGTCGCTCTTCGGCGTCCACCACCCCAGATCCGGGCCCTCGATCACCGCGAACACGAGCGCCCCGAATCCGATCGCGCTCAGCAGCGCACCATCGACGTCCACGCCCGGGCGCTTCTTCTCGCCGCGGGTCTCGCGGACGGTGAACAGCGCCGCGATGAAGACGAGCGCGCCGAGCGGCAGGTTCACGAGGAAGATCCAGTGCCACGACGCCCACTGCGTCAGCGCGCCGCCCGCCAGCGGCCCGATCGCCGCCGCCCCCGAGATGACCGCACCCCAGACGCCGAACGCCGCAGCTCTGCTCCGGCCGCGGAAGATCGCGTTGACCGTCGACAGGGTCGACGGCATGATGAGCGCCGCACCGACCGCCTGCACGGCCCGCGCCCCGATCAGCGCACCGGCATCACCGGACATCGCCGCGATCAGGCTGCCGCCCATGAACACGACGATCCCGGCGAGGAAGAGCCGCTTGCGGCCCCAGCGATCGGCCAGACTGCCGGTCGACAGCAGCAGCGCGGCCAGCAGCACCGCGTACAGGCTGTTCACCCATTGCGCGTCGGTGAGGCTCAGCCCGAGGTCGCCGATGATGGCCGGCAGTGCGACACCGACGATCGTGCCGTCCAGCACGATCAGCCCGAGGCCGATCGACAGGACGGCCAGACCCAGCCAGTCCCGTCGCGTGGGCGCGGACTCGGCAGGCGTCGCGGATGCCGACATCGTCACGCCGCCAGAGGTTCGGATGCCGCGGTGCCCGGCATCCGCTCGAGCACCGCGCGGCGCAGCGCCACGAAGAACACGATGAGCGCGGCCGTGAGGAGGATGTGTCCGAGACCCGCGATCCCGGCGATCATGGCCGTGGACTCCTGACCGAGGACGGTGAGTGAGCCGTGCCAGAGCATCATCCCGGCCGTGAGGACAAGACCGGCGTTGTAGAGCCAGAAGAACCAGGAGAACAGCCGCGGGCTGCGCGTGATGGTGAACACCTTCTCGAGGATGAGCACGATCAGCAGCACGATGAAGCCCAGCGTCAGCAGGTGCGTGTGCACCACGCCGAGCTGTGTGAAGGCGCCGTCGGTGAAGTCGTTCGCCTTCGTGAACTCGCGGTAGAACAGACCGGATGCCACGCCGACGAGCAGGTAGATGAATGAGGCGTTGAGAAGTCGTTTCATGATTCTCCTTCGTTCAGGGGCGTCTAGATCAGCCCGGTCTCCTGCGCGATGTGGATCGCGCGGGAGCGGCTGTCGACGTCGAGTTTGGTGAGGATGTGGGCCACGTGGCTCTTCACAGTGGCCTCGCTGACGAACAGGGTGCGGGCGATCTCCTTGTTCGCCGCGCCGGTCGCGAGCAGCCGCAGCACCTCGACCTCGCGGTCGGTGAGCTTCGGCAGCGGACTGCGCAGACCCTGCAGCACCCGCGCGGCCAGCTCCGGTGCGAGCACCATGTCGCCGGCCGCCGCCCGACGGATGCCCTCGACGATCACCTCGGGGGCGACGTCCTTGAGCAGGTAGCCGGCGGCCCCCGCCTCGATCGCGCCGAGGATCTCGGCATCCCGATCGAAAGTGGTCAGGATCAGCACGGCGGGTGCCGGCTTCAGGGCGCGCAGCGCCGCGGTGGTGCGGATGCCGTCGATGCCCTCCCCCAGGCGCAGGTCGCACAGCACGACATCCGGATGCAGGTGACCCGACAGCGCGATCGCCTCCTCGCCGGTGGCGGCCTCGCCGACGACGTGCACGGAATCCGTCTCGAGCACGGCGCGCAGTCCGCTGCGCACGACGGGGTGGTCGTCGACGATCAGCACGGTGGTCATGGCTTCTCCTCGGGTGCGGGATCGGGTGCCGGTTCGGATGCGGGTGCGCTCGACTCCGGATGGATCGGCAGGTGCACGGATACGGTCGTGCCCTGGCCAGGGGTGCTCTCGATGTCGAGGTCGCCGCCGAGTTCGCGCAGACGCCCGCGCATGAACCTCAGCCCGTAGCTCGACGAGCCCGCCTCGGTGCGCTGCTCCCACTCGGGTACGTCGAAGCCGCGGCCGTCATCGACGATGTCCAGCCGCACGCTGCGGTCCGCGTCGACCAGGCTCATCACCACGCGGGTCGCGTCCGCATGCACGCGCACGTTCGCCAGTGCGGACTGGGCGGTGCGCAGCAGCGCCACCTCCACCTCGGTGGGCAGCAGCGGAAGCGTGTCGTCCACGTGCAGATCGACCTGCAGCCCGACCTCGTCGTGCGCGCGATCCAGCATCCGCCGCAGCGCCGCGGCGAGCACGTCGCCCTCCAACTCGGCCGGCACCAGTGCCGCGACGATCCGGCGCACGTCCGCGAGGCTGTCGCCGGCGAGCGCCTCGACCTGCGCGAGGGTGCGGGCCGCCTCGGCATCCGCGCTCCGCCCTGCGCCGGCATGCGCGAGCAGGCGGATCGACGAGAGCGCCTGCGCGATGGTGTCATGGATGTCCCGCGAGATGCGCGTGCGCTCGGCGATCGCACCGGCCTGGCGCTGCGCGAGCACGAGTTCGTCCTGCAGATCGGCCATCTCGTGCTGGGCACGGGTGAGCGAGCCGACCAGGCGCTCGCGCTCGGAGGCATCCCGCAGCAGCTGCAGATAGCCTCGCGAGATGCCGAACGCGAAGATCCCGCCGATCAGCGGTCCGAACACGTTTGCATAGCTGGTGGTCCCGTGGTGCAGGATCGGCGCGGTGATCACCACAGCCAGCACGATCCCCGAGTACAGCAGCCCCCACGGCACCGGCAGCAGGTGACCTGCGAGCAGCCACAGCAGGAACGCGACCCAGACGAACTCGGATGACACGGCGACCGCGGCGCCCCAGATCACACCGAACCCGATCAGCCACAGCACGACCAGACGTCGCGACGAGGTGCGCGAGGGCAGGATCGTGCCCGCCGTATGCCAGGCGAGGATCGCGAGACCCGAGATGATGGCGGCGGCCGGCGGGGTGCCGTCACCGATCGCGCGGACCACGCCGATCGCGGCGAGGCCGGCGGCGATGACGTGCTGACCGATCTCCATCGCCCGCACGGTCGGGCCGGAAGGGGCCGGCCCGACGCTCTCAGCGCGCGTCAGCGGCGTACTCACGAGGCTCATGGGTCCATTCTGCTTCCTGGGTCTGTTCCGCCGACGGGTGCTTCGGCGCGCCGGTGCCCTTCGGTGTGCCGGTGCCCTTCGGGGTGCCGGGCCACCAGATGCGATCGCCGATGAGGGCGAAGATCGCGGGCACGATCACGGTGCGCACCACGAGGGTGTCGACGACCACGCCCACACCGACGATCAGCCCGAGCTGGCCGAGGGTGACCAGTGGCAGCACGCCGAGCGCGGCGAACACGGCGGCCAGCACGATGCCGGCGCTGGTGATCACGCCGCCGGTGTGCGCGACCGCCTCGACCATTCCGCCCTTCGTCCCGCGTACTGCCGCCTCGGAGCGGGCGCGGTGCACGAGGAAGATCGTGTAGTCGATGCCGAGCGCCACGAGGAACAGGAACGCGAGCAGCGGCACCTGCAGATCCAGCGCGTGCTGATCGAACAGCACCCGGCTCAGCCAGGCGCCTGCGCCGATCGCGGCGACCGCACTGGCCAGGTTGACCACGAGCAGCAGCACCGGGGCGATCACGGATCGCAGCAGGATGACGAGCACCAGCAGGCTGACCGCGAGCACGAGCGGGGCGATCAGCAGCAGATCCTGCTCGTTGCCGGCGCGGGCATCGAGGTCGGTCGCCACGGCGCCGCCGACCAGAGCATCCGCATCCGGCACCGCGTGCACGGCCTCGCGCAGCTCGGTGATCTGGTTCAGGCTCTGCTGGGTGCTCGGCGCGTAGTCGCTGGTGACCATGATCTTGGTCAGCTTCTCGTCATCCGTGGTGCCGGCCGTGTGCGCCCGCACGACGCCCTCGACATCGTCCACGGCGGCGAGAACGGCGTCGGCCTGCGCCGTGTCGGAGACGATGAGGATCGGCTGCGCCTCACCGGGCGGGAAGTGGTCGGAGAGCACCTCGAGACCGATCGCGGACTCGGACTGCACCCGGAACTTCTCGATCTGGTTCAGCCCGATCGAGGTGCCGAACAGTCCGGTCGCCATCACGGCGAGCAGCGCGAGGCCGGCCAGCAGGCTGAGGGCGGGACGCTTGATGACGTGAGAGGCGATGCGGCGCCAGCCGCGGCCGTGCTCGCGGGCAGCCGTCTTGCCGGCGGCGGTTGCGGATGCCGAGGCGGGGCGCGGCACGAACGGCCAGAACACCTTGCGGCCGCAGACGACGAGCAGAGGCGGCAGCAGGAACAGCACGGATGCCACGGCGACCAGCAGCCCGATCGCGGAGGAGATGCCGAGGCCATGCGTGCCGGGGATGACGGCGAGCACTAGGATCAGCAGCGCCAGCACCACGGTCGCATTCGAGGCGATGATCGCCGGTGCCGCCTTCCGCCAGGCCGTGCTCATCGCCCGGCGGTGGTCGTCGGTGCGCAGCAGCTCTTCGCGGTAGCGGGAGATCAGCAGCAGCGCGTAGTTCGTGCCTGCGCCGAACACCAGCACGCTGATGATGCCGCCGTCGAACTGCAGATCCCAGACCGACCCGGCGGCGGCGGTGAGGCGCCCCGCGAGCCCATCGGCGAGCGCGACGACCACGAGCGGAATCAGCCACAGCACGGGTGAGCGGTAGGTGATGATCAGCAGCAGCGCGACGATCAGAATCGTCACGATCAGCAGCGTGAAGTCCGCGCCCTCGAACGACGCGGCGACATCTGCGCCGAAGGCCGGGCCGCCGGTCACCTGCAGGGTCAGCCCGGCCGGGGTGTGGTCTGTCATGTCGGCGCGCAGCGCCTTGAGCAGCTCGGCGGTGTCGGCGTTCGTCTCACCGACCTCGATCGGGGTGACGATCACCGCGGCTCTGCCGTCCTCACTGACCAGCGGGCCGGTGGAATCGGCATCCGCATGCTCGTCGAGAACGGGCAGCAGCCCCTTCAGCTCCTCGACCTGCGCGCTCGACAGCTTCGCGTCGTCAGCGCGCGAGGCGACCACGAGCACCGACTGCCGGTCGGCGTTCGGGAAGGTCTTGAGAATCTCCGCGACCTGCGTGGATTCGGCGTCGTCCGGAGCCTGCGCGTTGCCCGCGGGCGCCTTCGCGGAGCCGAACGCGCCGAAGAGGATCACCATGATCAGGACCACGAGACCGAGCGAGATCCACGCCCCGCGACGGGACGTCAATCGGTCGGAGAAATGCTGCCGCACACCAGAATCTGCCATGTCATCAACTCCACCAGCGATGGCTTCTGCGCACATCGCGAGCGAGAGTGAACTGCGTATCGTCCAAAAGGATGAGGACGAGGCGCCGGAGAGACGTCCGCCTAGGCTGCGGGAAATCGGCGGCACGATCGCGACACCGGGTGATTAGGCTGAGTTCATCATGGATGTCTTCTGGGCTTGGATCGCTGGGCACTGGTGGCTCGGGTTCGTCGCGTTCGGAATCATCAGCAGCGCAATCGGCGGGATCTCGAAGTCGTTGGAACGCTCCGCCAAGCGCCGACATGAGCGGCGTATGGAAGCGATGCGCCTGAAGGCCCAGCTGAAATCCGCGCAGTTCAGTGCACCGTCGCTCGGCGGCGAACGCGCCGCGGCGCAGACTCAGCCGGCATCCGTTCCCCCGAACGAGCTGCTCGGGCGTCTGTTCGCCGAGCACGACGAGATCACCGCGCGCTGGCTCGATTACGAGCTCGACGTCGCGAAGCTCATCGCCTTCCCGGCCATGAGCGACGGCCGCCAGCCCCTGACAGCGGCGTTCCTGCGGGCGAAGAAGACGGCGGACGCGCTGCGCCCGGCATCCGCGGATGCGAAGGTGACCGAGCAGCGGGTGACGGAGTATCTGGATGCCGTCGGCAACTACGCCGTGGCGTTCGAGGTCGCCGAGCGCGACGCCCGCCGGCTGCGCGACTCGGGCTTCAGCGTCGACGAGCGCAAGCGCCTCGATCGCGCCCAGCACATGCTGAAGGTGGCCCTCGACGACTCCGCAACGCAGGCCGAGCGGCAGGTCGCGTACAAGCGGGTGCGCGACGAGCTGGACGGGCTGATCGTCCTCTCGGACGACGCCGTGCAGGTGCTCGAGAAGCAGGTCGCCGGAGAGCTGCCGGCCGCGGCCCCTGTTCCGCCGCCGGCTCCCGAGCCCGAGCGGATGCCGCTGCGCCGAGACGATCCCCAGGCCTGATCCCCTCCGCCGACACCCCGTGTCTTCGCCGACACCCCGGGGTGCAGACGCCGGTACGACGGGGTCTCGGCGACAAGACGGGGTCTCGGCGAGCGCATCGGGTCGTAGGCTCGGCAGCATGGACAGCACACCCCGAGTCGGAATCGTGGGCGCGGGCGGCATCGCCCCGCCGCACATCGAGGGCTGGCTGGCGCTCGGCGCCGAGGTCGGCATCCTGCGCCGCACCGGAACGGATGCTCTTGCCGAGCGGTACGGCATCCGCATCCACGAGACCCTCGACGCCCTGCTCGACGCGTCAGAGATCGTCGACATCGTCAGCCCGACGCCTTCGCATCCGGACATCGCACAGGCCGCCTTCGACCGGGGCCGGCACGTGGTGTGCGAGAAGCCGCTCGCGGTCACGGCATCCGAGGCGCAGGCGATGGCGGATGCCGCGCGCGCGGCCGGCGTGCGGTTGTTCCCCGCGCACGTCGTGCGCTACTTCGACGGCTATCGGCGTCTGCACGAGCAGCGGGAGACGGTGGGGCGGATGCTGGAACTCACCCTCCGCCGGACGGTCGCCGCGCCGTCGGCGGCCTGGTTCTACTCGCAGGAGCTCGGCGGCGGGCTGATCCGCGACCTGATGATCCACGACCTCGACCAGGCGCTCTGGCTGGCGGGCGCCGTGGCCGAGGTGTCGGCCACCCAGGACCCGATCGACGAACATCCGCCGGTCTCGGCGCACGTGACCCTCACTCATGCGAACGGCGCGATCAGCCATGTGCGCGCGGACTGGTTCGAGCCCGCGACGCCGTTCCGCTCGCAGGCCGAGGTGGTCGGGGCCGACGGCTCGCTGCGCTTCGACACCGATGCGCTGGGTGCGGCACGTGAGGGGTACCTACCCCCGGCATCCGATCTCGATCCGTACCGGTCCCAGCTCGCCGACTTCCTCGACGCGATCCGCACCGGACGCGACGCGCGGGTCACTCCGGAGGACGGCGTCGCGGCCGTCGCACTCGTGGATGCCGCCTACGCGTCGCTCGCCTCGGGGCATCCGATCGTGCTCTGAGGGTCTTGCCCCGGTACACCTGCACGACTAAGGCACACCTGCACGACACAATCGCCTGATCGGTCGTGCATCCGTTCCCGAATCGTGCAGCTGTACCCGCGGCTGCGAGGCGGGGCGTGCATTCGCAGTCCGGTCAGTCCCGCATCTGTCCGGGAACACCTGCACGACCAAGACACACCTGCACGACACGATCGCCTGATCAGTCGTGCATCCGTTCCCGGATCGTGCAGGTGTGCCCGATCGCAGCCGCGGCGTCAGCCCCGCAGCGCGACCGGCCGGACCAGCACGCGGCGCCGGTCGCGCAGCCACACGTCGCCGGTCTCGCGGTGCTCCGCGCGCGTCGTGAACCGGTAGCGGTACGACACGACCCGCACCCAGCGCGGCCGACGCCCGGCGAAGGGGTCGTGGCGCAGCATCCGCAGCATCGCGGGGTCCGCCTCGAGCAGCCGCGCCAGGAACGCCGTGAACCAGTCATCGAGCGAGCGTCCGAGCGGCAGGAACCACATCAACCAGTCCAGACGCAGGTGGTACGGGGCGAACTGTCGCGGGATGCGGTGCACGTCGCCGGGTTTGCCGTGGAACTCGTACTCGCGCCAGGTCGCGGCATCCGGATCCTCGCCCTCGGTGCCCTCGACGACGTACTCGATGCGCTCCTTGGTGACCGTTCCGAACGCGCCGTAGGCGTTGGCGAGCTGCCAGCGGTTGAAACTGGCGTTCATCAACTGGCGGCGGGCGAAGAGGTTGCGCAGCGCCGGCCAGCTGAGAACCAGGCTGAGGATGCCGACGGCAGAGGTGATCACGATCCAGTAGACGGGGATGCCGGGCGCCTGCGCACTGGGCAGACTGACCGCCGAGAACCCGATCACGACCGTCGCCCAGTTCAGCCAGGCGAAGTTGCCCGTGACGATGAGCCAGAGCTGGGTGAGGATCACGATCGCCGCCGCGACCGAACCGATTATCTGCGGCACCGGTCCCGGGACCACCAGCGACAGCACCGGCGCGAAGAGGAAGAACGGCACGATCAGCTGCGCGAAGTGATTGCCCAGCACCTCGCCCTTGTGGAACCAGCGCGGCAGCAGATGCGCCTGCCTGCTGAGCGGCCCGGGCATCGGCTGGGTCTCGTGGTGGTAGGTCAGCGCGGTCAGGTCGCGCCATTCGCGCCCGCCGCGGATCTTGATCATTCCCGCGCCGAACTCCAGCCGGAACAGCAGCCACCAGAACGGCACGATCACCGCGGTCGGCGGCGGCTGGTCGCGGGAGCCCAGGAAGGCGGCGAGGAACCCGGCCTCGAGCAGCAGCATCTCCCACCCGAACCCGTAGAAGGTCTGGCCGATGCTGGAGATCGACATGTATCCGAGCCACAGCAGCAGGAAGCAGAGCATCGGCACCCACGGCGGGCCGAGCTGTGGCATTCCGGCCACCAGGGAGAGCGCGACGACGACGCCGATCGCGCACAGCACGACCAGCCGGCGATCGGTGTAGCGGATGCGGGTGAACAGCGTCGGATGCAGCATCCGCCGGCGTGCTCGTGACGATGCCACCCAGGCGAGCAGGTCGGGTGCGGGCAGCAGCCCGCGCTCACCCAGCAACGGGCGGAACTGGTTCAGCGTCGACAGGAAGGCCACGGCGAAGAGCGCCGCGATGCCCCGCTGCAGGACCTCGCGGGCGAAGCCGAAGTCGATGGCCGCGAACCCGTCCATGCCCACAGGCTACGGCGCGTCGTGCGCCAGGGGAGGGTGGTTGACAGCTGCTCGTACCGCGCACGCTCGGGAGGAGAACGCAGCGTGGGGAGGAGCTTTCACGTCGAAAGCTCCTCCCCACGGCGAGAACTCCTCCCCAACACAGGCGCGTCGCGCCCGGATGCTGCGCCCGATCAGTCCTGCGGAAGCGCGGCGACCACGTCGATCTCGACGAGGATGTTCGCCAGCTGCGAGCCGACCGTGGTGCGCACCGGGTACGGCGCGGTGAAGAACTCCTCGTACGCCGCGTTGAACTCGGCGAAGTCGCTGAGGTCCTGCAGGTGCACCGTCGACTTGACGACGTCGTCCATCGTCAGCCCGTGCACGGCGAGCACCTTCTGGATGTTGCGGAGCACCTGACGGGTCTGCTCCCCGGCATCCGCGGCGACCGCGTTGCCGTTGGCCGCATCCTGCGGACCGAATCCCGCCGTGTACAGGAAGCCGTTCGCGACGACCCCGTGACTGTAAGGGCCGGCGGGTGCGGGTACTCCCTCGGTGTGGAAACCGGTCTTCGGCATATTGCTTTCCTTTCTGTTGACAACAGTTCTGAACCCCGTGCGGGGAAGATCTCAGGCGCCGGGTTCGCGGCGCAGTCCGCGCCCTGGCAGGGCGCCGGTCGGTTCGCCGTCGGCGAGAACACGGATGCCGTGCACGAACACGTCATCGATGCCGACGGCCGGCGTGCGCGGGTCCTCGTATGTCGAGGTGTCGCCCACCGAGGCCGGGTCGACGATGATGAGGTCGGCGATCGCGCCGGCCTGAACCGCACCGCGCCGACCGAGACCGAACCGGCGCACCGGCAGCGCCGACAGGTGGTGCACGGCGTCGGCCCAGCTCCAGGTGCCGAGCTCGCGGACGTACTCGCGGAGGTACCGGGCGAAGGTGCCCGCCGCACGCGGGTGCGGATGCGCCCCGATGAAGATGCCGTCCGAGCCCCCGGTGTGCGCGGGATGGGCGAAGATGCGTGCGAGCTCGGCACTGCTGCGCGGATGCCGTACGGCCATCACCGCGCTGCACTCCAGCCCGGATGCCACCAGGGCATCCAGCGCGAAATCGATCGGCGACGTGCCCGCGCGCTCTGCGGCGGCCCGCAGGGTGAGACCGTGCGCCCACGCCAGCTCGGGAGCCGCGAGATGGGCGAGCGTGATCATGTCTGGCCAATCGGGGCCGAGGCTGGCGCTCTGCGTGGCCCTGGTCGTGCACGCTTCCCGCAGCGCGGCGCGGCGCGCGGGGTCGGCGATCACGGTGACCGCCTCGTGCTTCGGCAGCATCGACACCTCGGGCGGCAGCAGCGGCATGCCCAGCAGGGTGCAGCCGCGCACGTACGGGTAGGCGTCGAAGGTGGCATCCACCCCGGCATCCTCCAGCGCGTCCAGCTGCGCCAGCACGATGTCGGCCTCGGCGTGGAAGTGCGAGATGTGCGCCTTCAGCGGAGAGCCGGCCTCCTCGCCCGCACGGCGCGAGATCTCGGCCACCTCGGAGATGCCCGCCGCGGTGTTGGACTCGTAGCCGCCGCGCATGTGCGTGACGTACACGCCGCCCGCGCGTGCGACCGGTGCGCACAGCGCGGCGATCTCAGCGGCGTCCTGGAAGATGCCGGGCACGTAGTCCAGACCGCTCGACAGGCCCAGCGCCCCGGCATCCATCCCCGCGGTGACGAGCGCTGCCATGCGGCGACGGTCCTCGTCACTCGCGGGAGCGGAGTCGCGTCCGCACACCTCGAAGCGCACGGTGCCAGCCGGCACGAGGTAGCCGATGTTCAGCGCCGCGGCGCCGTCGGCGGCGGCGAGGTACGCCGCGACGCCGCCGCCACGGTAGGTGGGATGCGGGCCGTTGATCGCCGCGAAGTACTCGGATGCGAATGCACCGTCTCCCGGCGCAAAGGAGACCCCGTCCTGGCCGCCGATCACCGTCGTGACGCCCTGCCGCAGCAGCGCGCGGGCGACGTCGGGGTCACCGAGCAGACCGTCGGCGTGCGAATGCGCGTCGATGAGGCCGGGAAGCACGAAGCGGTCGGAGGCGTCGATCACGACATCGCCGGGCAGCGCGTCGACGACGCCGACCTGCGCCACCTCGCCGCCTTCGATCGCGACGTCGGCCGGCACGGGGCCCGCCGGGGCGATCACCGATCCCCCGCGCAGCACGGTGCGAGTGCTCATACTCAGAACCAGGTGCGGACGAGGTCGACGACCAGGTCGGAATCGGCGGACTCGACGACGGGCAGCACGCGCCACTTGTCGAACGCGGTGCACGGATGCGACAGGCCCAGCCGCACGACCGATCCGATCGGCAGGTGCTGCTCCGAGCGCACGTAGGAGTGCTGGTCGTTCATCGCCGACACCTCGGCATCCAGCGCCTGCCACTGGTCCGAAGACGTGGCGCGCCACGCCCGCGGAATGGGCAGACCCTCGTCATAAGGCAGGTCGCGCTTGCCGCCGTCGACCAGCGCCAGACCGGGCTCGGGGCTGGAGACCACCCGGGCCCAGCCGTGCATCGCGTTGACGAAACGGGGCGAGCCGGCGGGGTCGGCGGCGCCCTCGTCGAAGGGCGAGATGCCGCGGTAGAAGCCGTCGTCGTGCACGATGTACGCGCCCGAACGGAGCGTGAAACGGGTGCGTCCGTCGCGGGCCGCGCCCGCCCAGACGTCGGCGACGACGTCGAAGTAGGCGCTGCCTCCGGCGGTCACGAAGAGGTCGCCGTCGTCGTACAGGCGGCCGAGCGCCGCGTGCAGCTCCAGTTGCGCCTCGAGGTAGGAGCGCACTGCGGCGAGCGCCGCATCGGAGCGATCATGGCCGAGGCTGCCCTCGTAGCCGGCGACTCCTGCGAGGCGCAGCACGGGCGAGGCGGCGATGCGCTCCGCGACGCGCACGGCCTGCGGGATCGATCGTGCGCCCGTGCGGCCTCCAGCCGCGCCGAGTTCGACGCACACCGCGACCGCCCCTTGAGCGCCGGCGGCGAGCAGACCGCGCTCCATCGCCTCGATCGTCTCGACGGAGTCGGCCCAGCTGACGAACCGGAAGTCCGGATCGGCCAGCTCCCCGGCAAGCCAGGCCAGCGAGCGCGGATCCACGGCGGCGTTGGCCAGCATGATCGAGTCGAGCCCGAGGTCGCGGCCTGTGCGCACCTGACCCATCGTCGCAAGGGTGATCCCGGTCGCACCGGCATCGGTCTGCCGCTTCCACAGCGCGGGTGCCATCGTGGTCTTGCCGTGCGGCATGATCTCCAGGCCCCGTTCGGCGCACCAGGCCGACATGGTGGCGACATTGGCATTCATCGCCGCGTCGTCGAGCGCGATGAGAGGGGTCCAGAACTCGTCCAGCCGCGGTCGCGTCGCGAGGAACTCCGCCGCCGTCGAGCCGATCGCTCGCGCCGGCAGCCCCTTGTCGCGTGCGGTCAGGAGTGCGTTTTCCACGTGGACCATTCTGGACCCTTCTCTCAATTCGCCGAGATGCTCGGCGGAACGGCGATGCTCGTCGGGATGGCAGAGGTCGCCGCCAGCTCGTGCAGTCGGCCGGCACCCTCCACGTCGGGACGGATGGATGCCACCAGCGTGGCGATCACACCGACCACCGCGATGACCGCGGCGTACACGACGACAGGCCAGAACGCACCGCCTGCGGCGGCGACCAGTGCCGTGCAGATCAGCGGAGCGAGCCCGCCGCCGAGGGTGTTGGACATCTGGTAGCCGATGTTGACGCCGGTGGTGCGTGCCTCGGGGTCGAACATCTCGGCGAGCATCGTGGCGAGAGTGGCCTGCATCGCCACGCCGAAGACCACGAAGCCGAGGATCTGGCCGAGCCAGATCAGCCACATGTTGCCGGTGGTGAACAGAGCGAATGCCGGATAGACCATGGCGGCGAATCCCAGGCATCCGATGATGTAGACGGTGCGGCGGCCGATGCGGTCCGAGATGTGACCCCACAGCGGCGCCACGACGATCTGCAGCAGACCCACGATCATGGTTCCCGCGAAGCCCATCCACGCCGGCAGGTGCTTGTTGCCCACCATGAATCCGAGTCCGTACGTGAGGATGACGTATCCGGCGATGGACTGCGGCAGGCCGATCAGGATGCCCATGATCGCGTTCTTCGGATGCCGGAACGCTTCGACCAGCGGGTTGGCCTTCTTGCCGGCGGCGGCGAGCTGCAGGTTCTGCGTCTCGATGAACTCGTCGGACTCTTCGAGGTGGCGGCGCAGGATCACCGCGACGATCGCGAGCACGATCGAGAACACGAACGGGATGCGCCAGCCCCACTCCAGGAACCACGAGCCGGGAGTCAGGCCGAGGGCTGCCATGAGACCGCCCGAGACCACGTTCGCGACGCCGGCACCGCTGATGAGGAAGGCGCCGTACAGACCCTTCCTGCCGGTGGGCGCAGCCTCCACGACCATCGTGACGGCGCCGCCCATCTCGCCGCCGACGAAGAAGCCCTGCAGGAGCCGGCAGAACAGCAGCAGCAGCGGTGCGGCGATCCCGATCGTCTGGTCGGAGGGGATCAGGCCGATGGCTGTGGTGGCCAGGCCCATGCCGATGACCGTGCTGATCAGCACCGTCTTGCGGCCGATCCGATCGCCGATGATGCCCCACACGATGCCGCCGACGGGACGCAGGAAGAAGCCCACCGCGAACGTGGCGAACGAGGACAGCTGGGCGATCACCGGGTCTTCGGACGAGAAGAACACCGCGGGGAACACGGCCGCCGAGGCGAGGCCGTACAGGTAGTAGTCGTAGTACTCGATGAGCGTTCCGATGGCACCGCCGGCCACCGTTCGGCGCTGTTTCGGGGACAGACCGCGGGATGTGGACACAGTCGTCATCCGAGCCTCCTTGCTGGGTGAAAGTGGGCCGCGCGGGGCGCGCGGGCCTCGACGTGATGTCTGAGTGACGCTAAGCTAGCAGGCGAACAGACAATCTGTCTATCCCTCGTATTTTTTGTTCAGCCGCCGTAATTGATCTCAATGGGGAAGCGATGACGACCAGGACCGCAGCAGAAGCAGCCGTGGAGGGCCTCGCCGAGGACCTCTCGCGGCAGACGTACGACAGCGCGGAGGAGGTGCTGCGCCTGTACCGACCCGTCATGCGGGCCCTCGCGACCGCTGCGGGTCCGAGCGTCGAGGTGGTCCTGCACAACCTCGACGGCGAGGACGTCGACCTCGGGCACACGATCATGGCGATCGAGAACGGTCACGTCACCGGGCGGGCGGTCGGCGGGCCGTCGACCTCGCTCGGACTCGATGTGCTGAAGGACCGCCGAGCCGATCATGACGCGTTCGGCTACACCGCCCACACCAGCGACGGGCGGCAGCTGCGGTGCTCGTCGGTCTACTTCCACAATTCCGAGGGCGACATCATCGCGTCGCTGTGCATCAACGTCGATCTCAGCCCGATCCAGCAGGCGCGCAACGTGCTGACCGCGCTGCTGCCGGCCTCGGAGCGGATGCCGAACGCCCCGCGGGAGCACTTCGGCACCGACCTCGTCGCGGTGATGGACTCGATGATCAGCGATGCCATGCATGAGATCGGCCGGCCCGTCGAGAACATGTCCCGCGACGACAAGATCACCGTCCTGGAGCGCCTCGATCAGCGCGGCGCCACGCAGATGCGCAAGTCGGTCGAGGCGATCGCGAAGCGCCTCGGCATCTCGCGGGTCACGGCGTACAGCTACCTGGAGGAGGCCAGGGCCCGGCGCTAGGGCTTCCGTCATCATGGAGAACTCGAACCACGCAGTCGGCGCCGATGCGCCGCAAGCGCCCCCTGCTCTCATCTCCCTCGGCGAGACGATGGTGCTCGTCACGCCGCACGACGCGACGCGGCTGGCGGATGCCGACGACGTGCGCCTGACCATCGGCGGCGCCGAATCGAACGTCGCCGCGCACGTGGCAGCGCTCGGTCAGCGCGCGGCCTGGGTCAGCGCGCTCGGCGACGACGTGCTCGGGCACCGCGTCCACCGCACCGTGACCGGGCAGGGCGTCGACACCCGCTGGGTGCGCTTCGACCCCCACGCACCGACCGGCGTGTACTTCAAGGACCCGGGTCACGGCGTGCACTACTACCGCGCCGGCTCCGCAGCATCCCGGATGAGTCCCGCGAGCATCGCCGACGTGCCCCTCGAGGATGCCGAGATCGTCCACGTCTCGGGCATCACGCCCGCCCTCTCGGCATCCTGCGCCGCCATGATCGACGCGGTCATCGACCGGGTCACGACCACGGGACGCGGAGCGCTGAGCTTCGACGCGAATCATCGTGCCGCGCTGTGGGAGGCATCCGTCGCCGCGCCGGTGCTGCTCGATCTGGCGAACCGGTCGGACATCGTGTTCGTCGGCCTCGACGAGGCCGAGACGCTCTGGGGATGCCGCACTCCCGAAGACGTGCGCGCCCTGGTCGCCGCGCCCTCCCACCTGATCGTCAAGGACGGCGATGTCGGGGCGACGGAGTTCTCGAGCGCCGGCACGGTCTTCGTGCCCGCCATCCGCACCGAGGTCGTCGAGGCGGTCGGCGCCGGCGACGCGTTCGCGGCGGGCTGGCTCGCCGCGAAGCTCGCAGGCGATACGGCCGAGGAGCGATTGCAGGCCGGTCACCAGCGCGCGCACCTGGTGCTGCAGTCCACCGACGACGTGCCGGAGGCCGCACGATGACGAACACACCGAAGGGGATACTCATGGACAATTCCGGATTCGAGCAGCTGTTCGGCGGCTCGCCGCTGATGGCGATCCTGCGCGGCATGGGCGTCGAGCGGAGCCTCGCGGTGTCGACCACCGCGTGGGATCTCGGCATCGACGTGGTCGAGCTGCCCATCCAGACCGACGAGGACATCGAGGCGCTGCGCGTGGTCGCCGCCGCCGGCCGTGAGCGCGGCAAGTCCGTCGGGGCTGGCACGGTGGTCTCCGTCGAGCACGTCGCCCAGGCGGCATCCGCCGGTGCCGTCTTCACTGTCAGCCCCGGCCTCGACCTCGAGGTCGTGCGCGCCTCTCACGAGGCGGGTCTGCTCAGCATGCCGGGCGTCGCGACGGCGAGCGAGGTGCAGCTGGCGATGAAGTCCGGGCTGACCTGGCTGAAGGCCTTCCCGGCATCGGAACTGGGCACGAAGTGGCTCTCCGCCATGCACGGGCCGTTCCCGCGGGCTCGGTTCGTGACCACGGGCGGCATGAGCGCCGCCAACGCGGGCGAGTTCCTGCAGGCCGGCGCCCGCGTCGTCGCGGTCGGCTCCGCACTGGAGGATCCCGCACAGCTGCCGCTGCTGGCGGGACTGCTCGGCGGCACGGACCGGTCATGAACGACGCCGCGGTCATCGCCGCACGGCTGGCGCATGTCGAGTCGCGGCTCGCGTTCGAGATCGACGTGGTCGCCGCCGAGCGCGCGGTCGCGACGGGTGCGGCCGTGCTCGTGGACACCCGGCGGCGCGAGTCCTGGGAGCACGGGCACATCGCCGGCGCTCTGCACCTGCCCACGGCCGAGCTCGATGCGCGCCTCGGCGACCTGCCGCGCGATCGCACGCTGATCGTCTACGGCTGGGGGCCGGGATGCAATGGCGCGACCACCACGGCGCGGACGCTGCTCACCGCGGGCCTGGACGTGCGCGAACTGCTCGGCGGCTACGAATACTGGGTGCGCAACGGCTTCCCGACCGAGACCGATGGCGCGATCACGCGTGCGACGCCCGACCCCCTGGTGACCGCCGAGGGCTGAGGTCGGCCGAGCCTCGACCTCCGTTGCCGCACGCATCGGAGGAGAAAACACCGATGGGAGGAGCCTTCGTGGTGAAAGCTCCTCCCATCAGAGAGAATTCCTCCCGAGAGGGAGGGGCGATCGGAGTCCTTAGTCGGTGATCAGCCAGTCGATCTGGTCGCCGTACTCCTCGATCCACTTGTCGACCGCATCCGCCGACTTGTCCTTGTACTCGTCCGAGGTGACGAGGCCCTCGAGTGCGCCGTACTGCTCATCGTTCAGCTTGATCTTCGCGATGTAGTCCGCAGCCTCGGGGTTCGCCTCGCCGAAGCCCTTCGTGCCCAGGAAGTGCAGGCCCTCGGGCTCGCCCATGGCGCCCTTCGGGTCCTCCAGGTCCTTCACCGGGTACGCGTCGTTGGCCCAGAACGGACGCCACAGCGTGACGACGATGTCCTCCTTCTTCTTCGTCGCCTTCTCCAGCTCGGTGAGCATCGCCGCGGTCGACGAGGTGATGAGCTCGTACTCGCCCTCCAGGCCGTAGTCCGGCAGCATGTGCTCCTGCGTCTGCTTGGTCAGGCCCGCGCCGGGCTCGATGCCGATGATCTTGCCGCCGAACCGATCGGCGTTGCCCTCGAGGTCGGCGATCGAGTCGATGCCGGTGTACTCGGGGACCGCGATGGTCAGCTTGGCGTCGTCGTAGTACTTGCCCAGGTCCTCGATCTTGTCGCCGAACTTGTCCATGTAGGACTTGTGGGTCAGCTCGGGCCAGGCCGACGGGTAGATGTCGACGTCGCCCTTGGCGAGGCCGGTGTACAGCGGGCCCGCCTCGGTGAGCGTGTTCATCTCGACCGTGTAGCCGAGCTTCTCGAGCTGGTCCTGCAGCAGGTACGCGGTGCTGAGACCGTCGGTCCAGCCGGGCAGGAAGCCGAGCGTGACGGTGCCCTTCTCCGCGTCACCACCGGGCTTGTCGCCCGGAGTGTCGGTGTCGCCGCTCGCGCAGCCGACGAGAGCCAGGGAGGCGGCGGCGGTGAACGCCAGGATGCTGGTGAGCTGTCGCTTCTTCATGTGATTCCTTCTTTCGTGATGCATGACGTCGTGCGTTATGTATGGGATTTCTATTCGGGTAGTGCTGTGCGGGGTGATGCTGTCCATCCCGCGATGCGCGAGCCCTTCGGGCGGGCCCGGCACGCTGCGACTCAGGGAGTCGCGCGCTGCGGTCCAGCCGCAACGAGAACAGAGGCGGATGCTGCGGCCTCGGCTGCCTCCTGACGACGACGCTCCTGGCGGCGCCGTTCGAGGATGCCGAGCAGCGACGACGGCGAGGGCTCCGCCAGGGCCGCCGTGCACCGGTCCAGGAAGACGGCGATGAGCACGATGCCGATTCCGGCCTCCACCCCCAGCGCGATGTCCATCGACGAGATGCCCTGCACGACGAGCTTGCCGAGCCCGTCGGCGCCGGCCATACCGGCGATGACGGCCATCGACAGCGCCAGCATGATCAGCTGGTTGATGCCGGCCATGATGGTGGGCAGCGCCAGCGGCAGCTGCACGCCGCGCAGGATCTGGCCCGGGGTCGCGCCGAAGGCGTGTCCGGCCTCGACGGTCTCGCTGTCGACGCCGCGGATGCCGAGCTCGGTCAGCCGCACGCCCGGAGGCAGCGCGAAGATGACCGTGGCGACCACGCCGGGGACCACGCCGATGCCGAAGAACATGATCGCGGGGATCAGGTAGACGAAGGCGGGCATGGTCTGCATGAAATCGAGCACCGGCTTGAGCGTCGCACGCACCCGGTCGTTGCGTGCCGACCAGATGCCCAGCGGCACGGCGATCAGCACCGCGATGACGGCGGCGACGATGACCAGCGCCATGGTCTGCATGGCGGGTGTCCACAGATCCAGCGCCAGGATGAACACGAACGACAGGATCGTGCCCACCGCCAGCTTCCAGGAGCGCAGCAGCCAGGCGATCAGAGCGAAGACCGCGATCGTGGCGGGAAAGGGAGTGTCGATCAGTGCGGCCGACAGACCGTCGACGAATGCGCCGATCACCGTGGAGACGAAGGTGAACAGACCTTCCAGGTTGTCGAGCAGCCAGTTCAGGCCGGTCTCGACCCAGTCTCCGAGCGGAATACGGAATCCATCCATCAGTGCGCCTCCTCTGCGGAGTCGGTCGACGAGGGGGCGGCCGCGGCGGATGCGGTCTCGACAGCATCCTGAGCCTCAGCGAGAACCTCATCGATAACGGCCTGCGGCATCGGGTTCAGCGGCAGGGTGAGCTCGCCGGTGGCTCCCGGACCGGGGCCGAGAGCGGCGAGCAGGGTGACGCGCGGGATCACGCCGGTCAGGCGGCCCTCGGCATCCGTCACCGCGAGCGGCAGGGGCGATTCGACCGAGGGGATGAACAGGTTCATCAGCACCTCGTTCTCGTCGACGCTCTGCGGGACGGGCTTGAGGATCGACGCCAGCGAGGACTCGCCCTTGCGGACCAGCTTCACGGCATCCCGGTCGGTGACGATGCCGACGAGTCGGCGGTCGCGGCCGACGACGTACGTCGCCGACATGTAGGCGTCGCGCATCTGGCGCAGCGCCGTACGGGGGCCCGCCGTGTCGGGGATGACCGGACGCGCGCGCTCCATGACGTTCGCGGCAGTCAGCACGCGGGCGCGGTCGACGTCCTGCACGAACTGCTCGACGTAGTCGTTGGCGGGGTCGGTGAGGATGTCCTCGGGCGTGCCGATCTGCACGATGCGGCCATCGCGCATGACGGCGATGCGGTCACCGAGGAACATGGCCTCGTTGAGGTCGTGCGTGATGAAGACGATCGTCTTCTGCAGCTTGGCCTGCAGCTCGACCAGCTGCTCCTGCATCTCGCGGCGGATCAGCGGGTCCAGCGCGCTGAACGCCTCGTCCATCAGCAGGATGTCGGTGTCGGCGGCGAGCGCGCGGGCGATGCCGACGCGCTGCTGCATGCCACCGGACAGCTCACTGGGCAGCTTGTCGCCCCAGCCCTCCAGGCCGACCAGGGAGAGGATCTCCTCGGCCTTGCGCAGGCGCTCGGCCTTGCCGATGCCCTTCAGCTCGAGCGGGTAGGCGACGTTGGCGGCGACCGTGCGGTGCGGCAGCAGCGCGAAGTGCTGGAACACCATCGACACGCGGTCGCGACGGATCTCGCGCAGCGCGGCGGGGGCGGCCTTGGCGATGTCGTCACCGCCGATGATCACCTCGCCGTCGGTGATGTCGTGCAGGCCGTTGAGCATGCGGATGATCGTGGACTTGCCGGAACCGGACAGCCCCATGATCACGAAGATCTCGCCGCGGTTCACAGTGAAGCTCGCGTCGATCACGGCCGCGGTGCCTGCATCGAGTACGTCGGTTCGGGTCTCGCCGGCCTTCAGACGCTTGACCGCATGCTGCGGACTGCGACCGAAGACCTTGTACAGATGGTGCGCTTCAAGAGCGATTTCGGACACGTTTCCCCTGGCACGCTCACCTGATTCCAGGGTGCTGGTGAGCCTGCGTCGGTAACGCCCGGGTGATGTCCACAAGGCCGTTTCGACAATCGCTGTACTGGCGGCGCAGACGGGGATTTCGGATCCTCGCAAAGAACATCGACCGTACGCCCACGCCTCTTCGTGTACAGCTCGAGTCGAAAGAAGGACGCGGCCGCGGACTGGTCTTGTGGCCCCTCGACCACCTGTCTACGCTAACGAATGGCTGATCCGGTGGCAAATCTGGTTTCTGTTTTCGCGGCCTCACCGGGGGTTATGAGCGTGTCGGGATGGGTGCGACCTGCGCTCAACCGCGCCGGATGCTGCGTGTCACGGTGAATTTCGGGGTGCGCGCGACCTGCTCGGTGGCGCCGATGTCGCGGCTCAGCGCGCGGCGGTGATCGAGGTGCGAGTTGAACACCGTCCACACCTCGCCGCCGGGCCTCAGCAGCCGCGCGGCGGCCCGGATCAGGCGCTGCCCTGCGCCCTCGTGCACGCCCGCACCGAGGTGGAACGGCGGGTTCAGCAGGATCAGATCGGCGCTCGCATCCGGCAGTTCCGAGCCGGCGTCGTCGAGGGTGACCTGCACGCGGCCGTCGAGTCCGTTCGCGGCCATCGTGGCGCGCGCGGATCGCACGGCCGATGCGGACTGATCGGTCGCGATGATCACGGCATCCGGATGCTGCCGCGCGAACGCCGCCGCGAGCGCACCCGTGCCGCAACCGAGGTCGATCACGTGCGGGGCCACGACCGGGACGGAGAGCGTGGTCATGGTATCCAGCAGCGCGCGCGTACCGATGTCGAGCCTCGGCCCGGCGAAGGCCCCACCGTATGCGGCGAGGGTGAGTCCATCGTGGGTCTCGTGGATCGGGAACGGTGCGGTCCCGGACACCGGGAGGGGATCGGATGCCACGATCAGGCGCGACTTGCGCATCGCACGCTGCGGCTGCACTGAGGCGAAGGATCGGGCGAGCACCTCGTTCTGCGCGAGCGTCATGTGCTTGACGCGTCCGCCCGCGATCAGGGTCGCGTCCGGCGCGGCCCAGCGGGCCACGGCATCCGCGATCTCCTCCAGCTCGGCGAGCGCCTTCGGCAGCTGCACCAGCACCAGCCGGGCGCCATCGAGCAGCTCGGGCTCCAGCCCATGGGAGGTGAACGACCCGGCGGATGTGCCGTCGTCCGGACCGAGCGCGGCCGCATTCCGGGCGAGCGCCCGCCGACCGGTCACGAGGTCCTGATGCACGCGGATGCCGCGCAGCCCGGCATCCGTCAGCGCCAGCGTGATCGCACCGTATCCGTCGCCGATGACGGCGATCTGCCCACCCGGAACGGAGGCGTCGAGTGCGGCCTGCACGAGCAGCTCGTCCGTGGCATCCCAGGCCTGCAGGTTCGGCGCCTCGACGTCGGGGAACCGCCGCAGGCGGCTGTAGTCGAACTCGGGCATCCCCTCACTGTATTTCACGCCATCCCGATGATCTCTCGGGGGTTGACGAACACTGAACATCCATTTAGTCTACTGAACATGCGTTCAGCATCCGAGGATCTCACCGGCCGCGCCCGTATCCGCGACGCGGCGATCAGCGCCTTCGCCCGCGACGGCTTCGACGCGGTGAGCATGCGCGCCATCGCCCAGGAGGCCGGCGTCAGCGCGGCACTGATCGTGCACCACTTCGGCGACAAGCACGCGCTGCGCACCGCGTGCGACGAGTACGTGGTGGCGGCATTCATCGATGACGGACACGATCTGATCCAGGCGCCGACCGCCGATCGCATCCAGGCCGCACTGGGGGATCTCGATCGGTACGGCCCCTACATCGACTACCTCGCGCGCATGCTCGGCGACCGCTCGCCCGCCGCCGACCGCCTGTTCGACGAGATCGTCGCGCGCACCCGGCAGATGCTCGACCAGCAGCGCGAGGCCGGGCTGCTCGTCGAGATGAGCGACCCCGAGATGACCGCACTGCTGATCACGCTGATGGGGCTCGGCCCCGTCCTGATGCGCGGCCAGATCGCCCGCGCGCTCGGTGAGGATCAGCTGAGCCCCACCGGTCTCCTGCGTTCGACACTGCCGACCATGGAATTGCTCACCCATGGCATCTACGCGACCGACGCGTTCCTGACGGGAACGCGTGCGGCGATGGGCGCGGATGCCGGGCCCGGCGCGGATGCCGGGAGACCTCAGGAGGAACGATGACCGACACGATCGACGTCCGCGCTCTGCACAAGCGTTACGGACACAGCGTCGCGCTGCACGAGCTCGACCTGCAGGTGCGTCCGGGCACGGTGTTCGGCCTGATCGGACCCAACGGCGCAGGCAAGACCACGACCCTGCGGACGCTGCTCGACATCATCCGTCCCACGTCGGGTACCGTCCGCGTGCTCGGCGAGCAGCCCCGCCGGGGCGGCGCCGCGCTGCGCCGCCGGGTCGGATACGTGCCGGGCGAGCTCCACCTCGAAGGAAGGGTCAGCGGCCACCGCCTGCTCGCGTTCTACGCCGAGGTCTCCGGTGCCACCGGCGAGGCGGCCGCCATCCTGGGCGCGGCGCGCGAACTCGCCGACCGGCTGGGCGTGGACCTGAACCGGCCTGTGCGGACGCTGTCGAAGGGCAACAAGCAGAAGGTCGGACTGATCCAGGCGTTCATGCACCGACCGGAGCTGCTCATCCTCGATGAGCCGACCAGCGGCCTGGACCCGCTCGTGCAGCGGGAGTTCCTCACGATGGTGCGCGAAGCGCGCGAGGCCGGTCAGACCGTGCTGCTCAGCTCGCACGTGCTCAGCGAGATCCAGCAGACCGCCGACGAGGTGGCCGTGCTCGCCGCCGGACGGATCGTCGCGCGCGGCGACGTCGCCTCGCTGCGACTGGGGTCGATGCGGCACGTGCACGTGCTCATCGGGGAAGGCGACGTCGCGGACGTGCGCGCGGCCTTCGAGCGGATACCGGGAGTCGAGGGTCTGGAGATCGGTTTGCGGGCCGGTGACGCCGTGCAGCTGTCGGCGACGATCGAGGGCGCCATCGATCCCTTCGTGAAGTCGCTCGCGCGATACGAGGTGCGGGAGCTCACCGTCGAGGAACCCGACCTGGAGGAATCGGTCCTGCGCCTGTACGGCGATTCGGATCGAGCCGCCGCTGAACATGCGACGCGTCGATCGCGACGGAGGGGAGAGTGATCATGTCCGGCATCCTTCCGGTATTCCGACGCAGCATGCACGAGTCCTGGCGCAGCCTTCTCGGCTGGACGATCGGCATCGCCGCCGTGCTCTTCCTGTATCTTCCGCTGTACCCGAGCTTCGGGGCGAGCGACGAGATGGAGCAGCTCATCGATTCGCTGCCGAAGCAGCTGGTCGACACGCTCGGCTACAACCAGATCGCCAGCGGCGCCGGCTACACCGAGGCGACCTTCTACGGGCTGATGGGCTTTCTGCTGCTGACGATCGCGGCAGTGCTCTGGGGGTCGTCGCTGGCCGGCGCCGAAGAGAACGGCCGCGCCGAGCTCGACCTCGCGCACGGCATCGGGCGCAGTCAATACGCGCTGGAGACCGCCCTGTCGGCGTTCGTGCGGCTGGTCTGGCTGGGCCTGTTCGCCGGGCTCGCGGTGTGGGCGATGAACGGCCCCGCCGAACTCGAGCTCGAGCCGCTGCGGATCGTCGGCGCGAGTGCCGCGCTCGTCGGACTCGCCGCCCTCACCGCCGGGGCCGCACTGCTCGCCGGCGCCGCGACCGGGCGCAGGATCTGGGCGACCGGGGTCGGTGCCGGCATCGCCGTGCTCGGCTACATCCTGCAGGCGCTCGCGAAGCAGTCCGAGGATCTGCAGTGGCTGGACGCACTGTCGCCGTACTCATGGGCGTTCCGGCAGTCCCCGCTCGCCGATGGCGTGGACGTCGGCGGCCTCGTGCTCAGCTGGGGGATCGCACTCGCGCTCGTGATGGCCTCCGCTCTCGTGCTCCGCGTCCGCGACCTCCGCGGCTGATCCGGGACCGCCGGGACAATCCGCTATTGACACGGACCGGGTTAGGTGGTTACTTAGTTGAGTAAGTAACCACCTAACCCCGGAGACACCGTGATCGACGACGGCAGACCGCTGTTTCTTCAGATCGCCGAGACGATCGAGGAATCCATCCTCGACGGCACCCTGGCGGAGGAGTCGCAGGCGCCGTCGACCAACGAACTCGCCGCGTTCTACCGGATCAACCCGGCCACCGCGGCGAAGGGCGTGACGGTGCTCACCGACAAGGGCATCCTGCTCAAGCGCCGCGGCATCGGCATGTTCGTCGCCGCCGGCGCCCGCGAGGCGCTCCTGCGCGAACGCCGCTCGGCCTTCGCCGATCGCTACATCGATCCTCTTCTGGCCGAGGCCCGCGCACTCGGTCTCCGCGCGGACGACCTCGCCGCACTGCTTCGCGAACGCGCCGCATCAGCCACCACCGAAGGGAACCCCGCATGACCGCCGTCATCGAGGTGAACGACCTCACCAAGACGTACAAGGACAAGAACGCACTCGACCGCGTCTCTCTCGCCATCGAAGGCGGCGCCATCTACGGCCTGCTCGGTCGCAACGGCGCCGGCAAGACCACTCTGATGTCGATCCTCACCGCACAGAACTTCGCCACCTCTGGCGAGGTGAGCGTGTTCGGCGAGCACCCCTACGAGAACGCCCGCGTGCTCAGCCGGATCTGCTTCGTGCGCGAGAGCCAGAAGTATCCCGACGACGCGACTCCGCGGCACGCCTTCGCGGCCGCACGCCTCTTCTTCGCGAACTGGGATCAGCAGCTCGCCGAGCGACTCGTCGAAGACTTCCAGCTGCCGATGAAGCAGACCATCAAGAAGCTCTCGCGCGGACAGCTCTCCGCCGTCGGCGTGATCATCGGCCTGGCATCCCGCGCCGAGCTGACCTTCTTCGACGAGCCGTACCTCGGTCTCGATGCCGTGGCCAGGCAGATCTTCTACGACCGTCTGCTCGAGGACTACGTCGAGCACCCGCGCACGATCATCCTCTCGTCGCACCTCATCGACGAGGTCGCCAACCTCATCGAGCGCGTCATCGTGATCGACAACGGGCAGATCCTGCTGAACGAGGAGACGGATGCCGTGCGCGATCGCGCCGTGACCGTCGTCGGCGACGCAGCGCGAGTGGACAGCTGGGTCGGCGACCGCGAGGTGCTGCACCGCGAGTCGCTGGGCCGGGTGGCATCCGTGACGGTGCTCGGCCGCCTCTCCGATGCCGAGCGCGCCGAGGTCGCGGCATCCGGTCTCGACCTCGCGCCCGTCTCGCTGCAGCAGCTCATCGTCCGGCTCACTCAGAGAGCCGGCTCGACCACCCAGGAGGTCCGCTGATGTCCCGCACGCTCAACGTCGTCCGTCTGCAGCTGATCAACAAGCAGACGTTCATCTGGGTGCCCTTGATCGTCCTCGTGGCGGCCACCGTGGTGTCGATCCTGATCTATGCCATGATCCCCGGCGGCGGGCCGAAGTACGGCGGCGGCGGCCAGGCGCCGCTGTGGGTCTTCTTCGCGGTCGGCCTGTCGGCGATGACGATGACCTTCCCGTTCTCGCAGGCCATCAGCATCACCCGGCGGGAGTTCTTCGTCGGCACGCTGATCACCGCCGTCATGGGGAGCGCCTTCATGGGTGTGCTGTTCCTCATCGGCGGCGGAATCGAGATGGTGACGAACGGGTGGGGCGTGAACGGCTACGTCTTCCACCTGCCGTGGGTGTGGGAGGCGGGCCCGCTCGGTGCCTTCGTCGTCTACTTCACGCTCGCGCTGTTCTTCTTCATCGTCGGCTTCACCGGTGCAACGGTCTACAAGACGTGGGGTCCCGTGGTCGTCACCGCCTCGAGCATCGCGCTCGCCCTCGTGCTGCTCGCGATCGTGTTCGCGATCACGCGCCTGGAGCTCTGGGGCGAGACGATGGCCGGCATCATGCAGCTCGGTGCGCTCGGCATCGCGCTGTGGGGGCTCGTCGCCGTCGCAGCGTTCGCGCTGATCTCGTTCCTCGCGTTCCGCCGGGCGAAGCCGTAGCATCCGCCCGCCCCGCCGGCGTCAGATCGTGTCGTCGGCGGCGATGATGTCGATGTTCCAGACCCGGGTGTCGGGATCGTCGCGATCGGGATGCGCGAGATCGTGCGCCTCGGAGAACTCGTGGGAGAGCTCGTTGATGCGCTCCATCATCGCCAGGAACTCCGCCTCGGTCAGGCGCAGGGTCTTCTGCGTGAACTCGGCGTGGATCTCGGTGGTGCGGCCAGCGATGTAGTCCGGGGTCCATGCCAGCATCCGTCGCACGATGTCGTAGTGGTCATCCATCAGCGCCGCGAGCACGGCGTCGCCGAGGGCCGGATCATCGATGGGCGCCTCGGGGCCGCCGAGCTTGACCGAGGCCGCCTGCCCCTTCCAGACCCGATCGCGCCGGTCGCGCGCATGCTCGGGAGCCTCCACGAGCAGGCCCGCGTCGGCCAGCACGCGCAGATGGAAGCTGACCTTGTTCGCCGGCACACCCAGTGCTTGTGCGGCATCCGCGGCGCGCAGATACTCGCGCTTGGCGAGCAGCCGCAGGATCTGACGGCGCAGCGGATGCGTGAACGCCTTCAGCATCGCGGTCGTGGCGACCGTGGTCTGCTCGCCCGAGAGCGCCTCCGCCGCCGGGTCTTCCGCCTTGTCCGCCATGCCGACATTCTAATCAGAATTATTTGCGCAATTCTGCTTGCGCAACTCTTCTTGCATGATTATCGTTGCTCGCATGACAGACAGCACGCCCCGCCTCTGGCGTCAGACCCCGTACCTGCTGTGGCTCACCTCCGACACGGGAAAGGGCCTGGCCGGCACGCTGTTCAGCTTCGCCGTGCCGCTGCTCGCACTGGTGATCACGAACGATCCCGCGAAGGCGGGCATCATCGCGGCGGTCGGCACGGTCGTGCGGCTGCTCGCCACGCTGGCCGGTGGGGTGCTGGCCGACCGGCATCGCCGCATCGTCATGATGGCGCTCGGCGCGGGACTCGCGGTCGTCGCCGCCGGCGCATTCACGGCGGTCGCGCTCGCGGACGGTCTGGACTTCGTCAGCCTGCTGCTCTTCGAGGTGCTGCTCGCCGCGGTCGCGGGCCTGTTCAGCCCCGCGGGCGAGGCCGCCCTGAAGGACATCGTGCCCGAGCAGATGATGGGCCGCGCGCAGGCGGCGAATCAGGGGCGGGATGCCGCTCTGCAGCTGGCCGGCGGACCGATCGGCGGAATCCTGCTCGCCGCCGGCGGCTGGCTGATCGGCGCGGCGATGATGATCGCCAGCCTGATCTCCGCCGTCGCGGCCTGGGCCCTCGGCAGGCGTGTCGGGTGGAAGCGCGCGAGCGAAACGGGGCCTGCGCCGGCATCCGCTCTTCCCGCTCCTCCCGCCAACGGGCTGCGCGAGCTGCGGGAGGGCGTGCGATGGCTGTTCCGGCGCCCCGACCTGAGCACCGGAACCATCGTCGCGACCGTGATCAACCTCGGGCTGAACGCCGGGATCACGACGATGATCTACGCGGTGCTGCAGGCCGGGCACTCCGAGGCGACCATCGGATGGATGATGGCGGCGTCGGGCGCGGCGATGCTCGTCGGAGCGCTGCTGGCACCGACGCTCGTCCCGCGGATCGGGGCCGGGATGCTGATGATCCTGGGGCTCGCGGCCTGCACGGCAGCCATTGCGGGCGGAGTCTTCGTGGAGGGGCCGTGGGGTGTGGCGCTGCTGATCTGCGCCGCAGTGTTCCTCATCCCCGCTCTGAACGCGGCATTCAGCGGCTACACGATGGTGGCCACGCCCACGGCCCTCGTCGGGCGGGTCAACAGCGTCGGCGGCGTACTGAGCATGGGAGCCATGCCACTCTCCCCCCTGATCGCCGGATTCGGCCTGGCCTGGGCCGGGCGCTCATCCACCCTGATCTTCAGCCTCGCGCTGTGCGCGATCGCTCTCGTGATGGGTGTCGCCAGCCGCGCGCTGCGCTCGATCCCCGCCGAGGCCGGTTGGGCGGAGCACGCGAAGCAGTACGACGAAGTCCAGGCTCAGGCGGCGACTGCGCGCTGACGCCTGCCCGGCGGAACGGACGTCACCCGGCAGACTTGACCCTGACACGGTGTCAGGCGGGAGAACAGAGACATGCTGTCCATCGGAGCGTTCGCGCAGATCGGCCAGGTGACCCATCGGATGCTGCGGCATTGGGACACCTCCGGGTTGCTCGTGCCCGCGCACGTGGACGAGTTCACCGGCTACCGCTCGTACGATCCCTCGCAGCTCGACCGGCTGCATCGGATCGTGGCGCTGCGTCAGCTGGGGTTCGGACTGGAGCAGGTCGGTGCCATCCTCGCCGAGGGGATCGACGCCGACCGCATCACCGAGATGCTGCGCTCACGTCGGAGCCAGGTCGAGCGCGAGCACCGGCTCGCGGCCGAACGACTCGTCGACGTCGAGAGGCGGCTCCACCTCATCGAAAGAGAGAATCGCATGTCATCTGCAGAATTCGTCGAGAAGCCCCTGGCCGCCGTCCGCCTCGCCGCCCGGACGAAGACCGTTCCGGAGGACGAGGTCGGCCTGCACGTCGGCCCGATGTTCGGCGACGTCGAGTCCGTGCTGCCCGACCAGTGCGGGCTGCGCGACACTCCCATCGCCGAGTACGACCTCACGGACGAGGGGATGCGCATCACCGTCGGCTATGCATACAGCGGCGAGCCGATCGAGGGCATGGAGCTGATCGACCTGCCCGTCGTGGAGAGGTCGGTGTGCGGCATCCACCTGGGTCCGATGTCCGGCATCCGCGATTCCTGGCACGCGCTGCACGCCGAGATGCTCGCCCGCGGCTACGTGCCCTCCGGCCCCTGCCGCGAACTGTACGTGCGCGCCGAGTCGGAGGACCAGTCCGATTGGGTCACCGAGCTGCAGCAGCCCGTCACACGCGGCTGAGCTTCTCGGCATCCGCCTGGACGAACTCCACCCGCGCTCAGCGCAGCGGGTCGAACGGGGCGATCGCGGGGTCGATGCGGCCGGTCGTGATCTGCTCGGCGAGCAGCTTGCCGGTCGCGGGACCGAGCACGATGCCCCACATGCCGTGACCGCCTGCGACAAAGACATTCGGCGCCCGGGTGGCTCCGACCAGCGGCAGGCCGTCAGGGGTGACCGGACGCGAGCCCATCCACTCGTCCTGACGGTCGTCGAGATCGAGCCCCTGGAACATCTCGCGCACCTGCGCGATGATCGCCTGCACGCGGCGCGGCTGGAACGGCTCGTCGGGCGAGCGGAACTCCATGGTGCCGGCGATGCGGAAGCGCCCCTGGTAGGGGGTGCACGCGATGCGCTGGTACGGCAGGTAGACGGGATGCTCCTGCGGCTCGGCCGTCTCCACCGTGAACGAGTAGCCGCGACCGGCCTGCACGCGCGTGCGCACGCCGAGCTTGCGGGCGAGCTTCGGCATCCATGCCCCGGTCGCGATGACGACCGAGTCGGCCTCCATCCGCTCTCCGTTCGACAGCGCGACGACCGGTCGAGGGGTCGAGGACACGTCGGTCACCTCGACACCGGTGATCAGCTCGGCTCCGCGATCCACGACCGCGTGGCCGAGGGCCTCGACGAACGGCGCCGGCTCGAAGTAGCGCTGACCGTCCAGCCGGTAGACGTGCTGCACGGCATCCGAGAGCACCGGCGCGAGCTCGCGCGGATTCTGCAGCCGCTCGAGCGGCACCTCCTGGCCGTGGCGGATGACGCCCTCGATCTCGTGCAGGAAGCCCTTCGCGTGCGCCTTCTCCTTGAACCCGATCACGAACGGACCCTCCCGGGTCCACGACTGCACCCCGCCGTCGAGCATCTCGTCGAAGCATTCCAGCGCCATCTTGTCGATGGGAGTGAGGGATGCCATGGTGCGATCCCACGCGCGGTTGGTGCCGTGCGCGGCGAAGCGGGCCAGGAACGACCAGAGCCCGGGGTCCACGCGGAAGGGCACGTGCAGCGCGGCATCCGGGTCGAGCAGTGCTCGCGGCCCATAGGTCCACAGGCCGGTGTCGGCGAGCGGGATGGTCTTGCCGGGTGTCAGCCAGCCGGCGTTGCCCCACGACGAGCCGGCGGCGACGCCGACGCGGTCGATGACCGTCACCTCGACTCCCCGCTCCTGCAGGTGCCAAGCCGTGGCGAGCCCGACCATTCCGGCTCCGACGACGATCGTGCGCGTCATTGCGTCCTCCTGAGACACGTGGTTCCCGTCCAGGGCATGATGAAGCCCTGCTCACTGACGATTATGCGGATCCCGCGCGTGACTGTGGGGTAGGTCGAAAGATCCTGCGTATGATCGTCCTTCAGAGCGCAGATTCTGCAGTTTCGGAGAGGAAGTGAGCATGTCGGCATCCGATTCTTCGGCCTCGCGGCGGACGGCGATGGCGGATGCCGGATTGGATGCCGTCGATCGCACGCTCCTCTCCGAGCTCAGCCGCAACGGGCGGCTGTCGAACACCGAACTCGCGGCCCGCGCCGGCATCGCCGAATCGACCTGCCTGAAGCGCGTGCGCGCCCTGCAGTCGAGCGGCGTGATCGTGGGCTTCCACGCCGAGATCTCTCCCGCTGCGATCGGACTGCACCTCGAGGCGCTGATCACGATCCGCCTGCACGCGCACGCCCGGGGCGATCTGCGCCGCTTCCAGGCCTACCTCGAAGAGCTGCCGGCCACTCAGCGCGTCTACTTCCTCGCCGGTGACCGCGACTTCCTCGTGCACGTCGCGGTTCCGGATGCGGCGGCTCTGCGCGAGCTGGTGTCGGACACGCTCAGTCTGCGCCCCGAGGTCGCATCGACCAGCACGAGTCTGATCTTCGCCCAGGCCTCGGGCTCCCGCGGGATCTGAGCTCCGCCGCAGTGCTCCGCGCGCTCCGACGGCGCAGCGGCATCCGAGCGTGACTCAGTCCGCGATGCGGACCTCGTAGCCGGCATCCGTGAGGGCGTCGCGCTGGGGCGCCGGCACCGCGGCATCCGTGATCACCGTCCGGAACAGCTCCGCCCCGCCGACGTGCGCGAATGCCGCGTGCCCCACCTTCGAGGCGTCCGCGACCGCGACCGCGACCGAGGCGCGCTCGGCCATCATGCGATTCACGGCGGCCTCGGCCTCGTCGTGCGTGGTCGCGCCGTCCGCGGCCGACAGCCCGTTCACTCCGATGAAGGCGATGTCGAGACGGATGCCGGCGAGCAGCTGCTCCACGAAGGGCCCGACCAGCTCGAAGCTGCGCGGATGGATCATCCCACCGGTCACGACCACCTTGAACTCCGGACGCATGGCCAGCTGCGCGGCGATGTTGACCGCGTTCGTCACGACGGTCAGCCCGTGCTCGGCGAGGTCATCGCGCGCGGCGAGCGCCGTCGCGATCGCGTTCGTGGTGGTCCCGCCGGAGAGACCGACCACCGATCCCGGCTCCACCAGGGCGGATGCGGCGACGGCGATGCGCTCCTTCGCTCCGGTGCCGAGGTGGCTGCGGTAGCGGATCGGCAGCTCGTAGGCGACGGACTGCGCGACCGCCCCACCGTGGGTGCGGGTGAGCAGGCGCCGCTCGGCGAGGCTGTCGAGGTCGCGGCGCGTGGTGGCGGCGGATGCTCCGAAGCGGTCCACGAGCTGATCGACCGACACCTCGCCCTGGGCTGCGAGCAGGTCGAGGATGGCGGTGAGGCGGGCGGCGCGATTCATGGAGATCAGGCCTCGCCGGCCGGTGCGAGGGCGAACAGGCGCAGCATCCGCGCCGCCTCTGCGGCGACCGCCTCGCGACCCGGCGCGAGGTACTTGCGGGAGTCGACGAGGTTCTCGTCCGACGCGAGCGTCTCGCGGATCGCGCGGGTGAAGAAGCCGTTCAGGTGCGTGGACACGTTGATCTTGGTCATCCCCGCGCGCACGGCCTGCACGATCACCTCGTCGGAGACGCCCGAAGAGCCATGCAGCACGAGCGGCACATCACCACCGGAGCGTCCGATACCGCGCAGTGCGGCGCGCAGCCGTCCGATCAGCTCGATGTCGAGGGATGCCGAGCGGTCGAGCATCGCGTGCGAGGAACCCACCGCGACGGCCAACGCGTTCACCCCGGTGGCCTCGACGAAGGCACGCGCCTCGTCGGGGTCGGTGCGCACGCCGGGCGCATGCGCGCCGTCCTTGCCGCCGACCTCGCCGAGCTCGGCCTCGATGTACACGCCGGCGGCGCGGGCGCGGCCGGCGACCTCCGCGGTCATCTCGACGTTCTCCTCATAGGGCAGCCTGCCGCCGTCGAACATGACCGACCCGAAGCCCAGCTCGATCGCCTCGTCGACGAGTTCCGGGCGCTCCGCGTGGTCGAGGTGCACGGCCACGGGCGTCGCGGCACGGCGGGCGATCGCGAGGGTCGCCCAGCCGATCGGCTCGAGTCCGCCGTGGTAGTCGGCGCAGTTCTGCGAGATCTGCAGGATCACCGGCAGCTGCGCGCGCTCGGATGCCGCCACCAGCGCCTCGGCGGTTTCGAGGTGGATCACATTGAACGCGCCGAGCCCGGTGCCGGCTGCAGCGGACGCGCCCATCAGGGTGCGAGCGGAGACGAGGGTCATCGGGATTCCTTCGGTTGGGTCGGGGGCTCTTCCCGCGAGACTTCACTTGCAGCATGAGACTGCACGTCAGACGTCAGGTCTCGTGCGGGAACAGAAGTCTCGGCAGACGGGGTCGCGACGGTGAGGGCGTGCTCGAGATCGGGCCACGACGCGTGGATATCGCCGGCGAGCGGCATCAGCACCGCGGCGGCCGACCACGCGGTCGCGCGGCGGAGGATCTGCTCGGGGTCGCGGATGCCGGCATCCATCAGCACCGCGCACGCGGCCACCCCGGCATCCCCCGCCCCGGTCGGGTTGCCCGCCAGTGGCGCGTCGAGGCGGGCGTGCAGGATGCTGTGCCGTCGACCGGAGCCGGCGGACACGGCGAGCATCCCCTCGGCGCCGAGGGAGAGCAGCACGAGTTGTGCGCCGCGACGCAGCAGCTCGCGGGCTCCGTCGATCGGGTCCTCGAGGCCGGTGGCCTCCCGCAGCTCGTGCTCGTTGGGCTTGAGGACGGATGCTCCCGCGTCGGCCGCGACGAGCAGGGACGGCCCTGACGTGTCGACGATCACGACCGCGCCGGCCTCGCGCCCGAGACGGATGAGCGCGGGCAGCAGGTGGTCGGGGGTGCCGGGCGGGAAACTGCCCGAGATGACGAGGACGTCCGCGCCGTCGGCACCCGCTCCCCGCTCGCCCGTCGAGAAACCACTTTCTGCATGAGACACCTGCGCAGACGTGGTTTCCCATACAGAATGTGGTTTCTTGCGAGAAGCGCCGGCGAGCGCGGCGGCCACGGCATCCATCAGCGCGGCCCATTCGGCATCCGTCGGCGCGATGCCGTACTCGTTCACGACGGTCGTATCGCCGAGGGACTCGTCGACCAGCGCGATGCTGCGCCGCGTGGATGCCGTGACCGGCACGAGCACGTGCGGCACACCGGAAGCCTCCAGCTCGGCGGCGAACTCCTCGCCGGTCGCGCCTCCGCAGGTGGTGACCGCGACCACGGCAGCGCCCTGCGCGTGCGCGACGCGGGCGACGTTCAGTCCCTTGCCTCCTGCGCGCGCGATTCCGGCATCCGCTCGATGCGTGCTTCCGACCGCGAGCGACGCGACGTGCCAGGTGAGATCGAGAGCCGGGTTCGGCGTGACGGTGATGATCATGAGCGCACCTCCCGCGCCAGCAGGGCGGATCCGAGGATGCCGGCGTCGCCGGACAGCTCTGCGGGAACCAGTGCCGGGATGCGGTGGAAGCTGAGCCTGTCGGCGAGCCGGAGGCGCAGCTGTTCGAACAGCGCGTCGCCCGCGCGGGAGAGCCCGCCGCCGATCACCACGGCCTGCGGTGCGAGCACGGCGGTCAGCTGCGCGATCGAGAGGGTCAGCGCGTCGAGCGCCTCGTCCCAGATGCGCGCGGCGGTCTCGTCCCCGCTGCCGGCGCGGGCGAGCACCTCTTGCGCGCCGGCCACGGCCACCCCGGTCGCCTCGGTGTAGCGCCGCGAGATGGCTCCGGCCGATGCGACGGCCTCGAGGCATCCGCGTGCGCCGCATGGACAGGGCCATTCCCCGATCGGCGCGTGTCCGATCTCGCCGGCGAAGCCTCCGGCTGTGTGGGGTCGCCCGTCGATGAGCAGGGCGCCGGCGATCCCGGTGCCGATGATCAGCACGACGGCATCCGCGTAGTCCCGGGCGCCGCCGAGCACGCGTTCGGCCCAGCTGCCCGCCCGCACGTCGTGGTCGAACGCGACCGGCAGGCGGAAGCGCGTGGCCATCAGCTCGCGCATCGGGGCATTCCGCCAGCCCAGGTTGCTGCTGAACACCGCGACCCCCGCGTCGGCATCCACGATGCCTGGCACCACCAGCCCGACGGCCTCGGGGACGACATCCGGATGCTGAGCGCGCAGTTCCTCCGCGAGCTCGCCGAGTCGGGCGACGAGCGCTCCCGCGGGGTCGTCGTCACCGGCGGGCGTGGGTGTGCGACGCAGTCCGAGGGCGGTTCCGTCGGCGTCGAACAGCGCCGACTTGATGTCGGTGCCGCCCACGTCGAACGCGAGCACGGGCGCGCCGCGACCGATCGTCGCGGTGCGGACGAGCCGCTCGACGGACGAGTCGGGGGTGTGCTCGGGTTCGGGCATGACGTCCGTCTCAGTCGTCGAGGATCACGGAGCGGGTCAGGTTGCGCGGCTGATCGGGGTCGAGGCCCTTGCCGACGGCGCGATCCAGCGCCACGCGGTGCAGGCGTACGAGCTCGGCCATCGGGTCGACGGGATGCTGCACGAACCGCGCGCCGGTGGCGGCGACCTGTGCCTCGAGTCCCTCGGGCGCCGTGCCGAACTGCCAGGTGATGCGTCCGGGAGCGGCGATCGCGATCGGGCCGTGGCGGTACTCCATCGCGCTGTACGACTCGGTCCACGACTGCGAGGACTCGCGCATCTTCAGCGCCGCCTCGTGGGCGAGGCCGATGGTCCAGCCGAGGCCGAGGAAGGAGTACTGCTCGGCCGCGCCGAGCTCGGCGTCGTCGGTGCCGTCGAGCACGGCCTGCGCGTCGGCGATGGCGGGGTCGAGGTCCTCTCCGAGCGAGGCGCGGAACAGGGCGAGCGCGGTGGTCGCGAAGCGGGTCTGCACGACGGACTGCTCGTCGGCGAACGGCAGCGCGATGACGGTGTCGGCGAGATCGACCAGGGGTGAGGCGTCATCGCCGAGCACTGCGATGACCGGTGTGGTGCCCTTCACGCGCTCGGTGAGCTCGAGCACCTCGGTGGTCGTGCCGGAGCGGGTCAGCGCGACGATCGCGTCGTAGCCGCGCCCGGTGGGCACTTCGGATGCCGTGAACGCGTCGGTCTCACCGTGTCCGGCCGCTTCGCGCAGAGCCGCGTAGGACTGCGCCATGAACCACGAGGTTCCGCAGCCGACGACGGCGATGCGGGCACCGGATGCCGGCAGCAGGGCGTGCTCGGCCCGCATCCCGGCGGCGCGCGCCCAGGTCTCGGGCTGAGAGGTGAGTTCCGCGCGCATGTGCGCGCCGGCGGTGTTGGTCATGTCCGACTCCCGGGATGCAAGTTTGTGATTGTTTCATGGATGTAGCAATCAGATTATCGCATCCGAGCGTCGGGGGTGCTGAGCCCCGGCATCCGCAACTCCGGAGAAATGCATGCTTCCGGAGCGAGAGCCGACGCAGGCTCCGAAATACTGCAGATCTCCGAAGTCGCGCGACGCGCCGGGGGCGCAGGACAGGGCTCAGCGGCCCTCGGCGGCCTCGGTGTGGTGGCGGATGACCTCGGCGACCACGAAGTTGAACCACTTCTCGGCGAACTCCGGGTCGAGGTGCGCCTCTTCGGCGAGCGCGCGCAGGCGCGCGACCTGCTGCTCCTCCCGGCCGGGGTCGGATGCCGGCATCTCGTGCTCGGCTTTGAGGTACCCGACCTGCTGGGTGGCGCGGAAGCGCTCGGCCAGCATGAAGATCAGGGCGGCGTCGATGTTGTCGATGCTGGCTCGCAGGCGCAGCAACTCGGCACGGGCTTCGTCTGCGGACATGATCCTCCTCGGGGTGGGACAGATTCGACGATAGCGCGCATAGAGTGTTCCGCATGAGCGCCGACGAATCTGTGAACAGCGACCACGAGGCCGACGGCGACGCCGCCATCGCGCTCGACGAGACCGAAGCGGCAGCCATCGCCCATCCGGTCGTCGAGTCACCGACACCCAGCCGATCGTTCTGGGCGCGCATCGACAAGCCGTTCGCGTTCGGCTTCCTCGTCACGATCGGCGGGCTGATCGCCATCCTGCTGGCGATCACGCTGTCGAGCCTGTCGACCGTGCTCATCTACATCGCGTTCGCGTTGTTCGCCGCACTGGGCCTGGACCCCGCGGTGCGCTTCCTGGAGCGTCGCGGCCTCTCCCGTGGACTCAGCGTGCTGTCGGTGATCCTGGGCCTGGTCATCGTGCTGGCGCTGGTGCTGCTGATGATCATCCCCGTGGTGGTGGAGCAGATCACCATGTTCGTGAAGTCGGTGCCCGACCTGATCACCGACTTCATGCACAGCGACGTCTACGGGTTCCTCGAGAAGCAGTTCGGCGAGCAGTTCGAGCAGCTGGTCTCCGATGCTCAGAACTTCCTCACCGACGGCAAGACCTGGCAGGTGATCGGCGGCGGCGCACTGCAGGTGGGCAGCTCGATCGCCACCGGCATCTCGGGGTTCATCGTCGTCCTGGTGCTGACGCTGTACTTCGTCGCCGGTCTGCCCACCATCAAGACGGCGATGCTGCGCTTCGCGCCTGCCCGCGACCGCAAGCGCGCCCGTCAGATCACCGACCAGATCACCGACTCGGTCGGAGGCTACGTGCAGGGAATGGTGATCCTGGCCTTCGCCAACGCGATCGTCACGCTCATCCTCTACCTCTCCCTGCAGCTGCCGTTCCCGCCGCTGATGGCGACGGTGGCGTTCCTGATCACGCTGATCCCGCTGGTGGGCTCGGTGCTGTTCTGGGCGATCGGCTCGGTGATCGCGCTGTTCGCCGACCCGTTGCACGCACTGCTGTTCGCGGTGATCTACCTGGTGTACATGCAGGTCGAGGCGTACTTCCTCACCCCGCGCGTGATGAACAAGGCCGTGTCGGTGCCGGGCGCACTGGTCGTGATCGGGGCGCTCGCCGGCGGCACGCTGCTCGGTCTGCTGGGCGCGCTGGTGGCCGTGCCGGTGACGGCATCCATCCTCATCATCATCAACCAGGTGTGGCTTCCCCGCCAGGACGCCCGAGTCTGAGCGCCCCGGCGGGAGAGCAGAGGGCTCAGATGAGGCCCTTGTCCTTCAGCCACTTCGCGGCGATGTCCTTCGCCGAGGCCTGATCCACCGTCGATTGCACGTTCATGTCGACGAGGTCCTCGGCGCTGAGCGCGGCGCTGATCGGATCGATCACCTCGGCGATCTTGTCGGCGAGGTCGCTGGATGCGATCGGCACGATGTTGGAGGCGAGGATCATGTTCTTCGGATCCTTCAGCGCCACGATGTCCTCGGTCTTGAACGCCGGGGCGGCCGTGTAGATGTCGGCCACCTGCACCTGGCCGGCCAGCAGCGACTCCAGAGTGCTCTCGCCGGTGGCAGAGAAGTCCAGGTCGACGCCGTAGACGTCCTTCGCCCCGGCCGGGCCGTACGGGCGCTGCTCGAGCTCGGGAGCGCCGCCCAGCACGGGCTTGGTGGTCAGCTTCGACAGGTCGGCTATCGAGGTCAGCCCGTTCTCGTCGGCGAACTTCTTCGTCACGGTGTAGGTGTCCTGGTCGCTGGCCTGCGCGTAGTCGAGCGCGGTCAGGCCGTCGGGCAGCGCCTTCTGCAGGGCGGCGTAGACGTCGTCGGGGCTGGTGGCGGTGGCGTCCTTGTCGAGGTACTCGAGCAGGTTGCCGGTGTACTCCGGGAACAGGTCGATGGCACCGGACTCCACCTCGGGCATGTACGCGTCACGCTGGCCGACGTTGAACTTGCGCTCGACGGTGAAGCCGTCGTTCTCCAGCGCCTGCGCGTAGATCTCGGCGACGATCTCGTTGGAGAAGTACGCCTGCGATCCGACGACGACGGTGTCACCGCCGGCATCGCCCCCGGCGCTGCCGGTCGGCTCGTCGAGGGGGTTGCTGCTGCCGCAGCCGGCGAGTGCGAGGGTCGCGGCCACTGCCACGCCGACGGCGAGCGCGAGTCGGGACTTCCGTGCGTTGATCATGATGTGCCTCTCTGTGGGGATGGGGGGGTCAGGCGGCGGCGGATGCGGCGCGGTGCGAGCCTCGTCGTCTACCGCTGTCGGATGCGGGGCGAGCGGAGCGGATGCCGGCCGGTACGACCGCGCGCTGCGCGATGGCGAGCAGCAGGTCGACGATGAGGGCGAGCACGGCGACGAGCAGCGCTCCTGCGAGCACCTGGTCGAAGCGGCGCAGGGGGATTCCCTGGATGATCGGCCAGCCCAGGCCGCCGAGGTTGACGTACGCGGCGATGGTGACCGTCGCGATCACCTGCAGCAGCGCCGAGCGGATGCCGCCGACCAGCAGCGGCATGCCCAGCGGCAGCTCGACTTTCGTGAAGATCTGCCATTCGGTCATCCCGACCGCTCGCGCCGCGTCGACGGTGCGGCGGTCGATCGCCTCGAACCCGGTGTAGGCGCCGGCCAGCAGCGACGGGATGGCCAGCAGCACGAACGTGATCACCGCGGCCAGGGGCGTGCGCAGCACGCCGAGCAGCAGCACGAGCAGCACCAGGAGCCCGAAGGACGGCACCGCGCGGGCGGCGCCCGAGATGGCCACGGCGATCTCGCGGCCCTTGCCGGTGTGGCCGATCAGCCAGCCTGCGGGCAGCGCGATGGCGGCGGCCACGGCCACCGAGATCACGGTGTACAGCAGGTGCTGCCCGAGCAGTACGGGAAGGGCGTACTGCCCCTGCAGCCGGTCCGGCGAGAACAGCCAGGCCAGCGCGTCGGCGAAGAGATTCATGCGGCGGCCCTCACGATCGCGCGCTTCGAGCCGGAGCCCTTCGACGAGGCCGGGGCGCCCGTGCCGGCCCAGGGCATCAGCATCCGCCCGAAGAGCACCAGCAGCAGGTCGATGACCAGCGCGATCACGACCACCGCGACGACCCCGGCGAGCACCTCGACGATGATGCGCCGCTGCAGTCCGTTGGTGAACAGGTAGCCGAGGTTTGTGACCCCGATCAGGATGCCGACGGTCGCCAGCGAGATCGTGCTGACGGCCGCGACCCGCAGACCCGCGAGGATCACGGGCCCGGCCAGCGGCAGCTCGACGGTGAAGAATCGGCGCGGGGCGGCGTAGCCCATCGCCGTGGCCGCCTGGCGCACGTCGGGGTCGACCGAGTCCAGGCCGTCTGCGACGGCGCGCACGAGGATCGCGATCGCGTAGATGGTCAGTGCGATCATGAGGTTCGGCTCCTCGGTGGCGGAGTAGCCGAACACCGCGGGCATGAGGATCAGCAGCGCCAGTGAGGGGATCGTGTACAGCAGGCCGGTGAGCACGATCACGGGACCGCGCACCAGCCGGTAGCGCCAGGCGACCCAGCCCAGCGGGATCGACAGCAGCAGACCGACCACGATCGGGATCACGCTCTGCCGCAGGTGCACGAGCGTGAGCTGGAGGATGAGGTCCAGGTTGTCGCCGACCCAGCTCACGTCGTGCCCTCACCGCCGGCGTGCAGGACGCCCTGCGTGCGCCCCTCGGAGTCGACGACGACGGTGCCGCCTGGAGTCTGCTTGAGGGAGAGGGCGCGGTGGCCGCGCTCGGTCCCGATGAACGCCTCGACGAACTCATCCGCGGGGTTCTCGATGATCTCGCTGGGGCTGCCGACCTGGACCACGCGGGCGCCCTTGTCGAGGATGACCACCTGGTCGCCCAGGAGGAATGCCTCGTCGATGTCGTGCGTAACGAACACGACAGTCTTGTCGAGCTCGACCTGCAGACGGATCAGCTCCTGCTGCAGGTCGGCCCGCACGATCGGGTCGACGGCTCCGAACGGCTCGTCCATGAGCAGGATGTTCGGGTCGGCCGCAAGACCTCTCGCCACACCGACACGCTGCTGCTGGCCACCGGAGAGCTGGCTGGGGTAGCGGTCGGCCAGTGCGAGGTCCAGGCCCACCGTGCCGAGCAGCTCGCGGGCGCGGCCGTGCGCCTCGCGCCGCGCCACACCGTTCAGCCGCAGCACGGTGGCGACGTTGTCGATCACCGTGAAGTGCGGCATCAGCCCGGAGTTCTGCATCACGTATCCGATGCGGCGGCGCAGCTGCACCGGGTCGCCGTCGAGCACGCTCTCGCCGTCGATCGCGATCGTGCCCGCGGTCGGCTCCACCATGCGATTGATCATCCGCAGCAGCGTGGTCTTGCCGCTGCCCGATGAGCCGACCAGGACCGTGGTCTTGCGCGACGGGATCACGAGACTGAAGTCCTCGACCGCCGACGTGCCGTCGGGGAATCGCTTCGATACCGAAGTGAACTCGATCATCAGCTGATCGCGGCCCTCACGAGCCCACCTGCACGCTCGGATCGAATGCGAGGTAGCCGGAGAAATCGCGGCCGACCTTTTCGATCGCCGTCGGATACGGGTTCGGGTAGGACCACGCCAGGTCGACGTGCGTCTCGCCGTCGAGCACCAGCGAGTAGTACTGGCTCACGCCCTTCCACGGGCATGTGTACGGCGTGGGGCTCTCGACCAGCTCCCCGGCGCGCAGCGCCGAGGGCGGGAAGTAGTGGTTGCCTTCGATCATGATCGTCTCGGCGTCGTCGACCTCGGCGATCACGGTTCCTGCGAGTACAGCTCTCATGCACGTACCTCCTGGCGTCTCTTCGAGCGTAGGCGACACCTCCGACAACGGGAACGGATCGCAGAAACTTCCCGGTTCGCCGAATCCGTCACGCGGACTGCCGACCGTACCCCTCCAGCAGGCGCAGCCAGATCTCATTCATGGTCGGGTAGGCGGGCACCGCGTGCCAGAGCCTGCTGAGCGGGACCTCGCCCACCACGGCGATGGTCGCCGCCTGCAGCATCTCCGCCACATCCGGACCGACGAAGGTCACGCCGAGCAAGACATCGCGCTCGGTGTCGACGATCATGCGCGCCTGTCCGGCGTAGCCGTCGGCGTGCAGGCTCGACCCCGCCACGGCACCGAGATCGTAGTCGACGACCTCGATCTCATGGCCGGCCGCGCGGGCGGCATCCGCCGTCAGCCCCACCGAGGCGACCTCCGGCTCGGAGAAGACCACCTGCGGCACGGCGGCGTGGTCGGCCGTCGCGACGTGGCGTCCCCAGGCCTGATCGGCGACCACCTCGTCGCGCGAACGCGCGGCGATCACATCGCCGGCGGCACGCGCCTGGTACTTGCCCTGGTGGGTCAGCAGAGCGCGACCGTTCACGTCGCCGACCGCGTACAGCCAGTCGATCCCGGGCACGCGCATCGTGTCGTCGACGTCGATGGATCGGCCGGGCTGCAGCCCGACGGTCTCGAGTCCGAGATCGCGCGTGCGCGGCCTCCGCCCGGTGGCGACGAGCACCTCGGATGCCGTGACCTGCTCCCCCTCGCCCAGAGTGAGCACGACCCGCTCGCCGTCTCGGTGCACCGCGGAGGTCTCGGTGTTCAGCCGCAGGTCGACGCCCAGCTCGCGCAGACCGTCGGCGACCCGCTCGCCGGCGAACGGCTCGCACTTCGTCAGCAGTCCGCCGCGCGCGATCAGCGTGACGGCGGAGCCGAGCTGCGCGTAGGCGACGGCCATCTCCACCCCGACCACGCCGCCGCCGATGACCGCCAGCGACTCGGGCACGGTCTGGGCGCTGGTCGCCTCACGGCTGGTCCAGGGTGCGGCATCCGCGAGTCCCGGGATGCCGGGGATCGCCGCATCCGTGCCGGTGCTGATCGCGACCGCGTGCCTGGCGCGCAGCACCCGCTCTCCGGCATCCGTCTCGACCGTGACCTCGCGCTCTCCCGAGAGGCGTCCGTGTCCGCGCACCAGGTCGATGCCGGCGCTGTTCAGCCACTCGACCTGACCGGCATCCGACCAGTGCGAGGTGAACGAGTCCCGGCGCGCGAGCACCTCCGCGGGGTCCAGGCCGCCGCCGACGACGCCCTGCACGTGCTGTGCCGCGCGCAGCGCCTGCGGCGAGCGCAGCAATGCCTTCGACGGCATGCAGGCCCAGTACGAGCACTCGCCGCCGACCAGCTCGCTCTCCACGATCACGGCGGTCAGCCCGCCCTGCACCGCTCTGTCCGCCACATTCTCGCCGACCGGTCCGCCACCCAGCACGATGAGGTCGTATTCGTCGCTCATGCGTCCAGTCTCGCGCGATGCGGCGCGCTTGTCACCCGATGCGGGCCCGGCGCCGGGCTCGGGCTGGATCAGAAATGCCTCCGGGCGGGACCGGGAAGCGGCGTTTTCGATCCGCGCTGCGCCACACGGATGGAAAACGTCGGCGCGAGGGAGCGGGAACCGGCGGTTTCCATCCGCGCGGGAGGCGGACGGATGGAAAACGTCGGTACGACGGGCCTGGGGCCAGCGGTTTCCATCTGCGAGCGCAGCGGATGCCGGAAAAGGGCCGGCTGAGGCTCAGCGCGCGGGCAGGATGGCCGTCGGCGCAGGCGCCGAGGTCGTATGGCGCACCTCGCGCGGAGCGCCGGTGCGCTCGTCGAGGTCGATCGCGCTGATCGTGTTCGAGCGCTGACCGGCGACCAGCAGCACGCCCTCGTGCACGAGGTGGTGACGCGGCCAGTCCACCCCCGACTCGGCGAGCGCGAACGGCTCGAGCGTCTCGCCGGAGCCCGTCACGTGCAGCGCCGAGATCGTGTTGCTGCCGCGCAGGGCGGTGTACAGGGTCCGGCCGTCGCGCGACATCGCCAGCTCGGCGGGGAAGTCGACGCCCACCTGCGCGATCGGCGACGCGGTCGTCGCGGAGGCGAGCCCCCATCGACCGTCGCGGGCGGATGCCAGGGTGAACACCTCGCAGGAGTACTCGGTGACCACATGCAGGTGACCGCTGGGGTGCAGCACCATGTGCCGGGGCCCGGTGCCGCGGGGCAGCACGACCTCGTGGTCGACGGTCAGGTCATGACGCCAGATCCGCACCAGGTCGAAGCCGAGGTCGGTGGTCGCGATGCGCCCGTCGGGCAGGAACACGGCCTCGTGGGCATGCGAGACGCGCGGATCCTCGCCGCTCGGCATCGGGTAGGGGTCGGATGCTGCGGCAGCATCCGTCTCGGCATCCTCGTGCTCCTCGCCGAACAGAGCAGCACGCAGGGCCGCGGCCTTGTCGGGGACTGCGGGAACCAGCTGTCCGTCGTCGGCGAGGCCGTAGCGGATGATGCGTCCGTCGCCGTAGCAGCTGGCGATCAGCATCCGTCCGTCTGGTGAGACCGCGACATGGCAGACCGACTCGCCCGCCGCCACCGGCGGGCCGAGCGGGCGCAGGGAGGACTCCCCGGAGCGGGCGAACGCCTGCACGGCGCCGGCGCCCTCCAGCCCGGCGTAGACGACGTCGAGGGTCGGATGCTGCGCCAGCCATGACGGCGACGCCACCGCGGCGGCGACGCCACGATACGAGAGTGTGCGGGGACCGCCGTCCGCTGCGAGAAGGCCGATGCCCTCGGCATCCCCCTCCATGTCGGCACCGTACCCGCCGACCCAGAATCGCGTCATCGTCACTCCCTCACTACCCGTCTGTGGGGCGCAAAGGCCCCCTTCAGCACCGCTGAAACCTGCCTTTGCGCCCCACAGACGGTCTTCAGTCGACCAGGTCGTGGCGGACGATGACCTCGTCGCGTGCGGGACCGACGCCGATGACCGAGATGCGCGTGTTGCTCATCTTCTCGAGGGTCAGCACGTAGTCCTGGGCGTTCTTGGGCAGGTCCTCGAAGGTGCGCGCCTTCGAGATGTCCTCGTTCCAGCCCGGGAAGTTCTCGTAGATCGGCTTCGCATGGTGGAAGTCGGTCTGGTTCACGGGCACGTCATCGAAGCGCTCCCCGTCGACGTCGTAGGCCACGCACACCGGGATCTCATCGAGGCCGGTGAGCACATCGAGCTTGGTGAGCACCAGATCGGTGATGCCGTTCACGCGGGTCGCGTAGCGCGTGATGGGGGCGTCGTACCAGCCGGTGCGGCGCTCGCGGCCCGTCGTGGTGCCGAATTCTCCACCGGTCTGACGCAGCCACTCGCCCTGCTCGTCGAGCAGCTCGGTCGGGAAGGGGCCGGAGCCGACGCGGGTCGTGTACGCCTTGACGATGCCGACGATGCGGTCCAGTCGCCCCGGGCCCACACCCGATCCGGTCGCCGCGCCTCCGGCGGTGGCCGACGACGAGGTGACGAACGGGTAGGTGCCGTGGTCGACGTCGAGCATGGTGGCCTGGCCAGCCTCGAACACGACGACCTCGCCGCGGTTCAGCGCCTCATCGACCAGGTGTCCGGTGTCGGCGACCATCGGGCGCAGCCGCTCGGCGTACGAGAGCAGGTCGTCGACGATCTCCTCGACCGCGATCGCGCGACGATTGAAGATCTTCACCAGCAGGTGGTTCTTCTGATCCAGCGCGCCCTCGACCTTCTGGCGAAGGATGTTCTCATCGAACAGATCCTGCACGCGGATGCCGACGCGGTTGATCTTGTCGGCGTAGGCCGGCCCGATGCCGCGGCCGGTGGTGCCGATTCGGCGCTGGCCGAGGAAGCGCTCGGTGACCTTGTCGAGCGTGCGGTGGTAGGCGGTGATGATGTGCGCGTTCGCGCTGACCTTGAGTCGCGAGGTGTCCACCCCGCGGGCGTCCAGTGCCTGCAGCTCCTGGAACAGCACCTCCAGGTCGACGACCACGCCGTTGCCGATGACGGCGTTCACGCCCGGGCTGAGAATGCCGGACGGCAGCAGGTGCAGGGCGTACTTCTCATCGCCGATGACGACGGTGTGCCCGGCGTTGTTGCCGCCGTTGAACTTGACGACCCAATCGGTGCGCTCGCCGAGCAGGTCTGTCGCCTTGCCCTTGCCCTCATCGCCCCACTGGACGCCGACGATCACGATTCCTGGCATGGGAAACCCCCTGGTGCTGCACGCTGTTCGCCGGGTTTGCACCGGCAGATGAGCTGGCCCGAACGGGCGAGCCCATCCTATCGGAGGGGTCCGGATCGCTAGAGTTCGTCCATGACGACATGGTGGCCACGGGTCCGCATCGCCGCGGCGGTCCTGCTGCTGGCAGCACTGGCCAGGCAGATGCAGATCGTGATCGTGAACGCCCTCGCATCCCCCACGCCGTGGGGCTCGCACCTGCCGACGGTGACGGCGAACTTCTTCAGCTACTTCACGATCCTGTCCAACCTGTCGGCGGCGGTCGTGCTGATCATCGCCGCCGTGCACGGCATCCGGCATCGCACCTCGTCCGCGGAACCGGCGTGGCTCGCCACGGCGCTGGTGTGCGTGAGCACGTACATGATCGTGACCGGCATCGTCTACAACATCCTGCTGCGGCAGTACCCGGTCGCAGGCATCTCGGACGTCTGGACGAACGAGTCGCTGCACCTCATCGGTCCGCTGCTGCTGCTCGCGGATGTGCTGTTCGCTCCACGCCGGCGGGCGCTGCGCTGGCGAGCCGTGTGGGTCGTCGCGGCGTTCCCCGTGGTCTGGGCCGTCTACACGCTCGTCAGGGCCGATGCCATCACGGGACCGATGACCGGCGACCCGTACTGGTACCCGTACCCGTTCCTGAACCCGCACATCACCCCGGGCGGCTATCTGGGCGTCGCGGGCTACGTCGTCGCGATCGCGATCGCGATCGTCGCGGTGGGTGCGGGTGTCGTGTGGGTGTCGCGCCGGCGCGCGGCATCCGTCGCCCCTGCACCCGCCGCGACCGGCCGGCCGCGCTGACTCACCAGCGGTTGTGCACCTCTTCGGCCCAGCCGAAGATCCCCGCGAACTCGATGATCTCGCCGTCATCGGTGCGGAAGCTGCCCGACCAGTCGCCGAAGCACTGATCGGTGGAGGAGGAGAGGATGCCGAGGTTCATGCTCGAGGTCTTGTCGTAGACGGGGGTGAACACGGCATCCAGCCCGCCACCGCCGATATGCCACGGATGCCGCCAATCGGCGATGTCGTACTGCCAGTCCAGCTCCGCTCGGATCTTGTGCAGTCGGCCGTCGACGACGAACGCGTTCTCGCTCGAGCCGGTGCCGTCCGTCCACTTCGCGCCGACCTGGATGCCGATGGTGCGGCCGTGCGAGATGCCGGAACCGGCGCCCCAGTTCCAGCGGATGTCGTAGGGCCAGCGTCCGCGGCCGTGATCGAGCACGGCCCACCCGTCCAGCTCATGGGTCACGCCGTCCAGCTTCAGCGTGCCGGACGCCGGGCGCGCGACGTCCTTGACCGTGTACTGGAAGCGGGTGCTGCTCCACGGGACCACCACGGCCAGCCGCTCGTGCCCATCGGGCAGCAGGGCTGTCGCATCGAGCTCCACGCCGGGGATGCGCGCACGCAGCCGTGTGCCCTCGGGCAGCTCGTCGATGTCGATCTCGAGGTCCTTCGCACGGGCGCGACTCGGTCCCTGCTCGAGGCTCGGCGGGAGTCGTACGCCGCGAGCCGGGATGTTGGTCACGGACCGGTGCCAGGACTGCTCGGTCGCCCGATCCAGCACCCACACCTCGTGCACAGCGGCGTAGTCGATCGACGACACCGTGAGCCCGATGACATGGGTGGGGGTGGCGACGTTCCAGTACTCCCAGCGCTTGTTGCGGCCGGCGAAGCGGATGCCGTCGCGGGCGATGCCTGCGGTATCCACCAACGGCGAGCGCGCCCAGCCGACGGCATCCGGATTCAGCGTCCCGTTCGGCAGCGTCAGTGAGACGGGTTCTGTGAGCTCGTGCGCGTCGATCATGCGGTGGAGTCCTTCCCTCTCGGCCTCACCCTACTGTCGGCTGCCGGTTCGATCACGATCGAGCCGCCAGGCATACTGAAAGAGACGGAGTGCACGGATACGGGGGTGAGTCGATGACGTTCGAAGACGACTCGATGTCGGGTCTGTGGACCCCGCCCCTGCGACGCGATGCCCGCGTCGCCGCCGCTCCTCTTCCCTCCGCAGCACCCATCGGTCACGCCGCGACGAAGCCGCCTGCCGTGCACCGCGGTCGGCTCATCGCCGGCTTCGCCGCCGTGGTCGTGATCGGGCTGAGCGCGACGACGGCGAGCATTCTGACATCCGGTGCCGGTATCGCCGGGGCCACGGCCACCGTGGCAGCGGATGCTTCGGACCGCACCGAGGCCGCACTGTCCGGCGGCGAGCGCGGCGGTCCGCACGACACGGGCCGCGTCGGCGCGGGCCAGGCGGATGCCGAAGACCGGACGGATGCCGACGGGCAGTCGGATGCCGAAGAGGGGACGGATGCCGAAGACGGCGTCATCGATGCGCCGCCCGTCTCCGAGGTCGACGCGCAGACTCCGGACGCCGATGTCGACATCGTCTCTCCGGGAACGGGAACGACCGAGCCCGACGCACCCACTCCGCCCGATTCCGGCACCGCGCATCCGGCGCCGTCCACGCCCCCGGCACAGGATCCCCCGGCGCAGGAGCCGCCGGCAGCCGAGCCCGCCCCCGCACCGCCGGCACCGCATCCATCACCGTCGCCCTCACCGAGTTCTCCGCCTGCCACCCCGCCGCCGGCCACCCCGAAGCCGCTCGCGTTCACCGGCCTGACCGAGAACAGGGTCACCCTGCTCGGCATCCCGCTGCTGTCCAGCTACACGCTCTCGCTGTCGGGTGAGCCCGGCTCGCGGGCATCCGTCACCTATGGGTTGCTGTCGGCCGGATCCGTGACCTTCGACGGCAACGGCCGTGCCACCCTCAAGATCGGCGGATCACTGCTGGGCATCACGCTGAGCAACCCGATCATCCGCGCGAAGTACACCGACGGAACCGCCGGTGCGGCCGTCGAGGCCCGCCGCGACTCCATCTGACTCCCCCGGTCGCCTGCGGCAGTGGGCACCTCGCCCCATGCGTCTTCGGCGATGCGCGCCGTCTGAGCGGTTAGCCTGTTCTGCGGGGGAAGGCGGCGACCTGTCTCCCGGAACGAGGAGACGAAGATGAATCAGCCCTATCCCCCGTCCTACGGCGGATCGGCCGAAGCACCGCCCCCTCCTGCGCCTCCCGCACCTCCTGCGCCGCCCGCGCCGATCGCCCGGGATCATGCCGCTGCCGCCCCGGAGCGACGCTCCGCCGCACAGGAGGCCCCGGGCGCGACCGGCGCCACGGGCACCCCGGGCGCAACACCGGATGACCTCGCCCGCGCGCAACGCATCCTGAAGATCATCACCGACTCCTACTCGACGAAGATGGTCGGCCAGGATCAGCTGCGCAGCAGCCTGCTGATCTCGCTCATCGCGGGCGGGCACATCCTGCTCGAGTCCGTGCCGGGCCTTGCGAAGACCACCGCGGCCAGCACGCTCGCCGACACAGTCAAGGCCAGCTTCAAGCGCATCCAGTGCACTCCCGATCTGCTTCCCAGCGACATCACCGGCAGTCAGATCTACGACGCAGCGACCGGCACGTTCCGCACCGTGCTCGGCCCGGTGCACGCCAACTTCGTGCTGCTGGACGAGATCAACCGATCCAGCGCCAAGACGCAGTCCGCCATGCTCGAGGCGATGCAGGAGCGGCAGACCACGATCGGCGGCGAGATCCACGCCCTTCCCAAGCCGTTCCTCGTGATCGCCACCCAGAACCCCATCGAGCAGGAGGGCACCTACGAGCTGCCCGAGGCGCAGATGGACCGCTTCCTGCTCAAGGAGATCGTCGAGTACCCCAGCCCCGCCGAGGAGTTCGAGATCCTGGGTCGCATCGACTCGGGCGTGCTCAACCCCGACCGTCACGTGCCCGGCGTCATCTCGCTGGAGGACGTGCAGGAGCTGCAGGACATCGCCTCCCGCGTGTACATCGACCCCGCCATCCGCAACTACATCGTGCAGCTGGCCTACGTCACCCGCAATCCCGCGCCCTACATCGGCGCGGAGCGCGCGCGGTACATCAAATACGGGGCGAGCCCCCGCGCGAGCATCGCGTTCCTGCAGGCCTCGCGCGCGCTCGCCCTGCTCAACGGCCGCACGCACGTGCTGCCCGAGGACATCCGCTCGCTGCGTCATCTCGTGCTGCGCCACCGCGTGCTGCTGACCTTCGAGGCGGATGCCGAGGGGATCCGCAGCGAGGAGATCATCGACCAGATCTTCGCGTCGGTGCCCACCCCCTGACCCGAGCTCATGACCACACTGATCGCCCAGGTGAAGAGCAAGCTCTTCATCCGCTCTTCGCAGAAGTCGATGCACGCGCTCGATGGTGCCTACGCATCGCTGCTGCGCGGCCGCAGCCTCGACTTCGAGGATCTGCGGCCCTACGAGTACGGCGACCAGGTGCGCGACATCGACTGGCGCGCCACGGCGAAGCAGGGCGAGCCGCTCATCAAACGCACCAAGGCCACGCGCCGGCACACCGTGCTGTTCCTGGTGGATTCCGGTCGCGGCATGAAAGCGCTGGCCGAGGACGAGCACACCAAGCGCGATCTGGTCGTGCTGCTCACCGGGGCCCTCGGATTTCTCACGGTGCGCCACGGCGACGACTTCTCGATGGTCTACGGGGATGCCGCACAGGTGCGCCGCATCCGTCCCGGCGGCAGCGAGGGCGCACTCGAGCACGCACTGCGCACCGTCCGCAGCGCCATCGACGACACCGGTGCGCCCAGCGACCGGGATGCGCTGCTGCGGTACACCGCGCGCAACATCTCCCGTCGCACGATCGTCGTGCTCGTCACCGACGAGGCCCCGATGACCGCCGACACCGAACGGCTGCTGCGGCGCCTGAAGGTGCAGCACGATCTGCTGTGGATGACCGTACGGGATGCCGACCCGGTGACCCCCGCAGCCGTCGGGACCGCGCATCGGCGGGACGTCGACACCGGGTGGGGCATCCCCGACTTCGTGCACGGCGACGCCGAGGTGCTGGCGGAGCTGGCCGCGTTGGAGGCCGCCGACACCGCGCACCGCGACGACGTGCTGCGCCGGCTCGAGATCACCCACGCCGAGTTCGGCGGCCAGGATTCCGCGGTGCCGACGCTGCTCGCGATGCTGAATCGGAGGTCGCATGCCCGCCTCTGACGAGCTCTACCCGCCGGCTCAGTACGGCTGGGGGTGGATCCTGGTCGCCATCGGCGTCCTGCTGCTGCTCGGCGCGGCGGCGTGGCTGCTCCTCTTCCTCACCCGTCCGCGGCGCAGCATCACCCTGCCCGGCACGGCCGCGTACGCGCCGCCGGCTGGCGAGGTCCTGGAGCGGTTGCGCTCCGAGTACCTCACGGATGTGCAGCGCATCGAAGATGCATACCGTTCAGGGAATATGACTCCGAAGCGAGCGAACCTCGAGCTCAGCCGTGTGGTGCGCGGCTTCGTCAACGAGTACTCCGGGCTCGAGGCGCCGGTGCTGTCGCTCGACGACCTCGTCGAGCGCGGCGTCGATCCCGCCCTCATCGACGCGATCCGCCGGCACTACTACCCGAGCATCTTCCAGCGCGGCCCGGCGGTCGACCCGACCTACGGCGCCGAAGCCGCCCGCACAGTCGTAAGAAGCTGGCACTGAGGTGGTGACGACATGGCATTGAGCACCTGGTGGATGATCCTCGTCGCGCTCGGCGTGCTGATCGTCGCCGTGGTCATCGGCATCCTGCTCGGACTGCGCAGCCGTGAGCACGCCGAGACGGCACCGGCCGCGCTGATCTCCCGCGCGGAGCGGCTGCGCAGCCTGCCGTCGTTCCGCGCGTCGGTGCGTCGGCGCATGAGCCTGCTCGCCGGCATCCTCGTCGTCGGCGGGATCGCCGTGCTGCTCGGCGGCGCGGTCGCAGCCCGCCCCATGTCGGCGAAGACGATCCAGCCCATCGACAACAGCCGCGACATCATGCTGTGCCTGGACGTGTCCGGGTCGATGTCCGACGTCGACGTCGAAGTGCTGAGCGTCTTCGAAGAGCTGCTGAAGGGATTCGAGGGCGAACGGATCGGCCTGACCATCTTCAACAGCTCGCCCGTGCAGGTCTTCCCGCTCACCGACGACTACCCGTTCATCACGGAGCAGCTGAAGAACATCCGCACCAGCTTCGACTACCGCGACGAGACTCCCGAGCACTGGGTGGGCACGCTGAACGGCCCCGGTGCCTCGCTAATCGGCGACGGCCTCGCCGCCTGCACGATGCGCTTTGACCATCTCGAGGACGACCGCAGCCGCTCGGTCATCCTCGCCACCGACAACGAGCTCGCCGGCGCCTCGATCCTCACCGTGCAGGAGGCCGCGCAGTACGCGAAGTCGAAGGACGTGCGCGTCTTCGCCCTCAACCCGGTGCAGGGCAAGGACGCCGTCGTCAGCGCGGAGCTCACGAACGCCGCCCAGCTGACCGGTGGCCAGTCCTACGCGCTGCGCGACACGACGAGCGTGGCCGACATCATCACCGAGATCCAGAAGCAGGAGGCCACGGCGCTGAAGGGTCAGGCCCAGGTCGTGCTCGTCGACAGTCCGAACCTGGTCATCGCGCTGATGCTCGTCGCCGTACTCGGATTCCTCCTGCTGCTGTGGAGGGTGCGCCTGTGATCGTCCAGCCCGTCCTTCATCCGCTCCTGCTCGTGCTGCTGTGCGCGGCCCCTGCGGTCATCGTCGTGCGCGCACTGATGACGGGTCCGCAGCGCCCGCTCTGGGCTCTTCGTCTGGGCATGATCATCGTCGTGTTCGCGATGCTGCTTCGCCCCGGCATCCCCGGCGGCACCTCGCAGACCCTCGCGACCGACACCGACATCGTCATCGTCGTGGACACGACGGCCAGCATCATCGCCGAGGACTGGAACGGCGACGAGCCGCGGCTGAACGGGGTGCGGGCCGACGTGCAGTCGATCGTCGACACCTACCCGGGCGCGCGGTTCTCGCTGATCAGCTTCGACGCGGCGGCGCAGCTGCGCCTGCCGCTGACGACGGATGCCACCGCCCTGATGTCCTCGCTGGACGTGATGCTGCCCGAGATCACCGACCAGTCGCGCGGGTCGTCGATCAGCATCGCGAACCGGATGCTGACCGACACCCTTTCCGCGGCGGCGAAGTCCTCGCCGGATCGCAGCCGGATGGTGTTCTACCTCGGCGACGGCGAGCAGACCTCCTCCAGTGAGCCGGAGTCGTTCAAGAGCAGTGCGAAGTACGTCGACGGCGGCGTCGTGCTCGGCTACGGCACCGCCGAGGGCGGCCCGATGAAGAAGACCACCGGGCGGGCATCCCAGGGCGTCGGCGACTACATCGAGTACCAGGGCGAGCGGGCGCTGTCGGTGATCGATGAGGACAACCTGAAGCAGATCTCCGAGCAGCTGGGCGTGGAGTATCAGCACCGGAGCGCGGATGCCGAGATCGCCCTGCCCGAGGCGCCGACCAGCACGACCGACTACACGACCTCGGGAGAGGTGGGCAATGTCGTCGAGCTGTACTGGATCCTCGCACTCGTGCTCATCGCTCTGGTCGCCGTCGAGATCGTGCGTGCGACCCTGCTGGTCACCCGCCTGCGCGCACTGACCCGGCCTTCACCGTCGGGGGGTGCGCGATGACCGAGCCGATGAGTTCCGCCCCGACCCAGGCCGACGCCGCAGCAGCCCTGCTGGCCGCGAACCGCCGGCGGCGCAGCATCCGACGCTGGATCGCGATCGGCACCCTGCCGCTGACGCTGGCGGCCCTGCTCTTCGTCGGCAAACTTCTGAGCATGTACGGTTTCGCGCATCAGTCGATCACCGCGTTCGTGGCCGGCGGCTACGCCGAGTCCGAGTCCGCCGCCCGCGGCCAGGACGTCCTGAACTGGTTCGAGCCGTTCAAGGCGCCGTACAACATCGGCACAGCGCTCGCCGGGGCGGAGAAGCTCGCCGACGCGCGGACCGAGCTCGAGCGGGCGCTGCCGCTGGCGACGGGTCTGGACGTCTGCCCGGTGCTGATCAATCTGTCCCTGGTGGTCGAGAGGCAGGGGGATGCGGCACTTGTCGACGGCGATGCGGCGAAGGCTGCCGAGCTGTTCGGCGAGGCGCTGCAGATCACCGTCGACACCCCCGAGGAGTGCAGCAGCCAGGACGCGCAGGACCAGTCCCCGGATCCGAATCGCGATATGAGCGACACCCTGGACGAGAACCAGCAGCGCCAGCAGGAGAAGCAGCAGCAGAGTCAGCAGAACCCCGACCAGGATCCCGAGTCGCCGCAGGCCGAAGACGACGAACCGCAGCAGGACCAGCCTTCGCAGAGTGATCTCGACGACATCGAGGACCGGCTGAACCAGGGGGCCCAGGAGCGCGAGGACGAACTCGGTGGCGATGACGGCGGCTCCGGCGGCGGAACGGACAAGCCGTGGTAGAGCAGCAGCGCAGTCGGTACGTCGGCGGCGCCGAGGGCGCGCCGCCGCTTCCCCCTCCCGGCGGATACCACGGCGCGCGTCGCATGCCGACGGGATTGGATGCCGCTGCGGGCCTGCCCCCGGCATCCGGCGACGTCACCTACCGGGCCGCCGCACCGACCGAGAAGAAGACGGTCAACACGCTGGGCCTGGTCGCCATCTCGGCCACGGTGCTGTTCGTGCTGGTGCTGCTGCTGATGATGGGCGCCGGCGGAACGGATGCCCTGTACGGCGCATCCATGCTGGTCGTGCAACTGGTCATCGTCGGCGTGATCATCGCCGCGCTGGTCACGACGCGCGGACGGATGCTGGGCACGATCGCCCTCGCCATCACACTCGTCTTCAACGTGGCCACGGTCGGCGCGATGGGAGCGCTGCGCTCGGCGGCCACGCACGCGTACGACGGCACGAAGACCGACGAGCAGAAGCACGAGCAGGGCTATCCCGGAATGAAGGGCGTCGCCGATCACGACGTGCTGAACGGACCGTCGCTGGAGGACGTGCAGACCGAGGGCGACCAGTTGATGGCCGAGGTGCGGGCGCGCCTCACGGCGGAGTACGGATACACCTGGGTGCAGTCCGGCACGGTCGACATCAGCCCGGAGCGCAACGGCTACGGCGGCGAGTCGATGCTGCGCCGATACACATCCACGGTGTGGACCACCCAGCAGCCCGTGCAGGACATCCGGCGCAAGCGCGACGTCATGCGAGTGGTCGACCAGGTGCTCCTCGCCCGCGGCATGCCGCAGCTCTACCCTCTGAACGAGCCGGGGTCGGGCATCTCGGATGACATGGTGGCCAAGCTGTACGGGTCGAGCGACCCGGCGCGCCAGCACACCTGGGAGTACTACAGCGACACGTACCCCGAGCCGCTGCGGTTCTACGCCGACGTGTACGACCTCTCCAACGACCCGACGGGCGAGTTCCGCACCCAGCGCGAGGCGATCCAGCAGCAGTTCGGCGAGCCGCTGGAGGGCCTGCAGCTGATGGTCTTCGCCCGCGAGGTGCTGCCGGAGGCCGACCGTGCCGCCTACCAGGAGAAGCTGAAGGACTATCCGGGGTTCTGAGGCCGGTCCTGGACGGGCTCATGCGCATCGCCGGGCAGCTCGGGCTCGTCGATCGCGGGCAGGTCATCGACTGCGGGGCCTTCCAGCAGGCGACCATCGGCGGCGAAGCGCGATCCGTGCAGCGGGCAGTCCCACGAGCGCTCGGCGCTGTTCCACGAGACGATCCCGCCCAGGTGCGTGCACACGGCCGAGAGGCGGCAGGTGGTGCCGTCGACGGTGGAGACCGCGGTGGGCTCCTTGTCATACGAGCCGACGAAGCCCTCGCCCTCGTCGGGGTCCTCCTCCGGCAGGGGTCGCACGGCGCCGGAGGCCCAGCCCGACGCGAGCCGTCCGGCGACCTCGACGCCCGCGGCGACGCCGTGCACGACATCCTGCGGCAGCGTGATCCGGTGATGCAGGGTCTTCGCCCACGAGATGCTGCCGTCCAGCACGTCGGCGGAGATGCTCAGCGCCGCCGCGACCGAGTTCGTCATGCCCCACTTGTTGTAGCCGGTGGCCAGTGCCACGCGGTGCCCGGTGCGCGGCATCCATCCCACGAACGGGACGAGGTTCATCGACTCGTAGTCCTGCGCGGACCAGGCGTGGGTGCGCTCCGCTCCCGGGAAGCGCTCCTGCGTCCACTGCTCCAGGTCGTCGACGAGCCGCTGGGTGTCGGGTTCGCGGCCGACGGTGTGTCCGTTGCCGCCGACGATGAGGCGCTGCTCGCCCTCGACCGGTGCCGTGCGCAGCGAGCGGCCCGGCGAGTCGATCGAGAGGTACATGCCCTGCGGCAGTCCTCCCCCTGGCACCCGGTAGGCCTGCGCGTAGGAGCGCGACGGCTTCACCTTGGCGAAGTACAGGCCGCGGTCGAGGATCGGGATGCCGGTGGCCAGCACCACGGTGGTGGCGCGCACCTCGCCGAGGGGCGTGGTCACCCTGCTCGGCTCACCGGTCTCGACATCCGTGACGCGTGCTCCCTCGACGATCACTCCGCCGTGCGCGCGCACATCGGCGGCGAGCGCGGTGAGCACGTCCATCGGGTCGAACTGCGCCTGATCGGCCAGGCGGATGCCGCCATGCGTCTCGAACGGCAGACCGACATCGTTCACGCGCTGCACGTCGAGCCCCGCCCGACGGGAGGCCTCGTACTCCTCGTCGAGGCGTTTGCGCCCATCCGGTGACCCCGCGTACGTGAAGGCGTCGCGGCGCTGCACGTCCACACCGTGCTCGTCCAGGTAGCGCAGCATCCACTGCTGTCCCTCCCTGTTGCCCTCGACGTAGGCCTTGAGCACGCGACTCGACCCGCGCGCGAGGATGCCCGAGAGCACACCGCCCTGCAGCAGGCTGAGCTTCGCGGTGGTGTGCCCGGTGGTCACGGCACCGATCGAGCGCGCTTCGAGCACGGCGACCGTGCATCCGGCCCGGGCGAGCAGCAGGGCGGTCGTCAGCCCGGTCATGCCCGCCCCGACGACCACCGCATCGTGATGCCTGCCTGGATCGAACGGATCGGACGGAATGCGCTCGCGCTGCTCGTCGAGCCAGAGGGAGGTCACGATGTTCTCCTCACGATCGGGGACGGTGAGCGACCAGTACACCGCAGGGTCAGTGCAACGACAGGGGGCCTTGACTTCGGTGGGCTCACTCGGCAGGCGGTGTCCTACGCTTGCATCTGGCCGATCACTCGTCCGAGGCGGCACGCGAACGAGGGAACCCGGGTATGTCAGACGCACAGCAGGAGAGCGGCCGCACGCTGCTCGCGATCGACCCCCTCCTGGCGATAGACGCCGGGCAGACCGGAATCAAGACGCGGCTGGTCCGTGCCGACGGCACGGCGACCGAAGCGGTGTTCCCGGGCGTGCTCACCGACCGGCCACTGCTGCCGCAGCTGGCGGGGGTGGTCGAGTCGGCGCTGCGCTCCACCGATGCCGTCCCGCCGACCGTCACCTTCGGCGTCTCCGGACTGACGGATGCGGATGCCGAGGCGGCCGCGCTGCTGCAGCATCCGGCCCTCGCCGGTGTCGACCGAGTGGTCGTGACCCACGACTCGGTCACCTCTTTTCTGGGTGTGCTCGGCGACCGGTACGGCGCCGTCGTCGCCGCGGGCACCGGCGTGGTCACGCTGGGGGTCGGCCCCGAGCACTCCGCCCGTGTGGACGGATGGGGCTACATCATGGGCGATGCCGGCAGCGGCTACTGGATCGGCCGCGCGGCGCTGGAAGCCGTCATGCGCGCCTTCGACGGACGCGGCCCCGCCACCGCACTGACCGCCGTCGTGCAGGAGCGCTGGCCCGACCTGGAGACGGCGTACACGCTGCTGCAGGCCTCGCACGACCGGGTGCGCACCGTGGCCTCCTTCGCCGCCCCGACGGCCGCGCTGGCCGCGACCGGCGACGAGGCGGCCGTGCGCATCTGCCGCGAGGCCGCCGTCGAGCTCGCCACCGCCATCATCGCCGCGCTGCGGGTCACCGATGCCCCGGAGGATGCTGCGGTCGGCGCCATCGGCGGGGTCTTCGGATCCGACCTCATCCGCTCCACCTTCGAGGACGCCGTGCGGGCCGAGCGCCCGGATGCCCGATTCGTGCCGCCCATCGGCTCGGGCCTCGACGGCGCCGTCGCCCTCGCGGGGCTCGGTGCGCAGCATCCGCTCCGGGAGCGCTTCGCCGACCTGACGCGCTGAGGTCAGGCCTTCCCCATACGTTTCCCCGAACGTGTCCCCACACGTACGGGAGGAGAACTCACGCTCGGGAGGAGGATTCTCGCCCAGGGCTCCTCCCATCCGTGAGAACTCCTCCCCAACGAGGGTGGCGCATCACCATCCTCCGACGCCGCGCACCTCAGGCGGCGAGCGCGAGCCAGGCGGCGACCGCGAAGCCGATGACCGTGGCCAGCCCTGTGGACTCCTTCGCCTTGGACTGCGCCTCGGGGATCATCGAGTCCACCAGCATCACCAGCAGGGCACCCGCCGCGAAGCCGTTCGCGGCGGCCCGGAACTCAGGGCCGACAGCATCCGTCAGGGCGAATCCGGCGACCGTGGCGAGCGCGCAGACCACCGCAACCGCCGCCCAGAGCAGCACGACGCGACTCTTGCGCGTGCCGGACTGCAGCAGGTCGGATGCCGAGCCGATCGACTCCGGCAGGTTCGAGACCAGGATCGCCACCACCAGCGCGACGCCGACGCCATCGCCCGAGGCCAGTCCGATGCCGAGCACCAGCTGCTCCGGGATGCCGTCCAGCAGCGCGCCGACGGCCAGCGAGCCGCCGCCGGCCTGGTCGCGGGCCCTGGCCTGCCGGGCATCGAGGATGCGCGCGGCGATGTAGTAGCTCAGCGCACCGGCGGCGACGCCCGCGATGAGAGGCCCTTGCCCTGCGAGCTCGACGCCCTGCTCCCAGAGCTCGAACGCGATGGATGCCATCAGCGCGCCGGCGCCGAAGCCCAGGATGATCCCGAGCAGTCGCGCAGGCCAGCGCCGCAGCAGCGCGAGCACCGCTCCGATCAGCAGCGGCGACGCGGCCACGATGCCCCACAGGACGGCTTGTTCCATGCGTGTCACCGTAGTCGCGCCCCTGCAACCCGCACGGACGGCTCGCGACACGCCGATAGACTTGAGCGCATGTCCAAGGTGCTCCAGTCCCTCCCTGTCGGCGAAAAGGTCGGCATCGCTTTCTCCGGTGGTCTCGACACCTCCGTGGCCGTCGCGTGGATGCGCGACAAGGGTGCGATCCCCTGCACCTACACGGGCGACCTCGGCCAGCCCGATGAGGACGACATCGATGCGATCCCCGGCCGCGCACTCGAGTACGGCGCCGAGATCTCGCGCCTGGTCGACGCGAAGTCCGCACTGGTCGAAGAGGGCTTCGTCGCCCTGCAGTGCGGTGCCTTCCACATCCGCTCCGGCGGCAAGACCTACTTCAACACCACTCCCCTGGGTCGTGCCGTCACCGGCACCATGCTCGTGCGCGCCATGAAGGACGACGGCGTCGACATCTGGGGCGACGGATCCACCTACAAGGGCAACGACATCGAGCGGTTCTACCGCTACGGCCTGCTCGCCAACCCGCGCCTGCGCATCTACAAGCCGTGGCTCGACGCCGACTTCGTCACCGAGCTCGGCGGCCGGCAGGAGATGAGCGAATGGCTCGTCGAGCACGGCTTCCCGTACCGCGACTCGGCCGAGAAGGCCTATTCGACGGATGCCAACATCTGGGGCGCCACGCACGAGGCGAAGACCCTCGAGCACCTGGACGTGTCGCTCGAGAGCGTCGACCCGATCATGGGCGTGAAGTACTGGGATCCCTCGGTCGCGATCGAGACCGAGGACGTCACGGTCACGTTCGAGGGCGGCCGTCCCGTCGCGCTGAACGGCGTCGAGTTCGGCGACCCGGTCGCCCTGGTCCTCGAGGCGAACCGCATCGGCGGCCGCCACGGCCTGGGCATGAGCGACCAGATCGAGAACCGCATCATCGAGGCGAAGTCGCGCGGCATCTACGAGGCCCCCGGCATGGCGCTGCTGTTCATCGCCTATGAGCGGCTCGTCAACGGCATCCTCAACGAGGACACCCTCGCCACCTATCACGAGCAGGGCCGCCGCCTGGGCCGGCTGATGTACGAGGGCCGCTGGCTCGACCCGCAGTCGCTCATGCTGCGCGAGTCCATCCAGCGCTGGGTCGGCCTCACGATCTCCGGCACCGTCACCATCCGCCTGCGCCGCGGCGACGACTGGAGCATCCTCGACACCGTCTCGCCGAATCTGTCGTACGGTCCCGAGAAGCTGTCGATGGAGCGCGTCGGGGATGCCGCCTTCGGCCCCGTCGACCGCATCGGCCAGCTCACCATGCGCAACCTCGACATCGCCGACTCGCGTTCGCGCCTGGAGCAGTACGCCGGCCTCGGCCTGGTCGGCGGCGCCACCGGCGAGCTCGTCGGCAAGGTCACCGCAGGTGAGGCGAGCGAGATCACCGAGGCCGTCGAAGGCTCCGTCTCGGCGCCGGACGGCGTGCTCACGGATGCCGTGGATGCAGCATCCGAGCGCGCGGCGTTCGACTCCGGCACCGACTGATCCCCACGTCCACCTTCAGCCGTCGCTTCGCGCCGGCCGGAGCCTCCGGGCGCGAAGTCTCTCGGATGCCAGCGGGCCAGATGCACGACCTGGGAACGGACGCACGAGCGGATGCCGGAATCGGTCGTGCAAGTGTTCCCGGGTCGTGCAGGTGTTCCGGCGGGGACTCGGATGCTGTGAGTCCGCCGAATTAACTTGCACAGTAATGTGCAAGTTGCGTAATCTGGGCGCATGACCACCCGCACGCCCCGCGCCGATTCGCGCGCCAACCGCGTCGGCATCCTCGACGCCGCCCGCACGGCGCTCGCGCACGATCCGTACGCCTCCGTCGACGCGATCGCTCGCAGTGCGGGCCTGTCGCGCCGCACGCTGTACGGGCACTTCGACGACCGCGACGCGCTGGTCCGCGAGCTGATCGCCACCGGCGCGCAGCGGTTCAACGGACTGGCGGCATCGGTCACCGACCTCGATCCGCGGGTCGCTCTCGCCCGCCTGGCCGCACGGCTGTGGCACGAGGCCGCGCACGTGCAGGTCGCCGCGGCGCTCGCCCTCGACGAGGCCCACGTCGCCCAGACGGCCGAAGCACTCGCACCGTTGCGCCGCACCGTCGCGGACATCGTGCGCCGCGGGCAGGACGCCGGCGGCTTTCGCACCGACATCGCCGCACCGAGCCTGGCCCGGTTGATCGAGGAGATATCCCGCACGGTCGTCTCGCGCACAGACGCCTCGTCTCCGACCGCCGCCGACCTCGTCGTGCGCACCCTGCTGAGCATCGCCGGGCTCTCCTGGCGAGAGGCGGATGCCCTGCTGAAAGCGCACCCCGACGTGCTCACCCCCATGGAGGAGTCCGAATGAGGATCACCCTGGACGGCGTCTCGAAGGGTCGGCGCGGACAAGTGCTGCCCGCGATGACCCTCGGCTTCGAGACCGGCCACGCCCGGTTCGTGCGCGCCGAGACCGAGCAGCGTCCGACGGTGCTGGGACTGATCGCGTCGGGACGGATGAAGCCGGACACCGGACGCGTCACGATCGATGCCGAAGCGGATGCCGCGCAGCTGCGCCGCCGCATCGCGCTGGTCGACGCGCCCGAGGTCAGCGACCCGCACCCCGGAGTGACGGTCGCGGCCGTCGTGGGCGAGGAGCTCATGTTCGCCGGCCGCGCGGCCACGCCTCTGCATGCTCGACGCTGGCTGAGCGCCATCGGGTTCTCGGATATCGCGGGCACGCCGATCGGCGTCGTCGACCCGGCTGCGCGTGTGCGGATCCTGTGCGAACTGGCCGTGCTGCGCGATGGCGTGGAGGGCCTGGTGCTCGTCTCCCCCGATCGGCACGGCGGGCGGCCGGACGGCTGGTGGCGCATCTCGGCCGAGTTCGCCGAGCGCGGGTACGCGGTGCTGGTGATCGTGGGCGGCGCGGCGGCGGCGGTGATCGCCGGAATGCCCGAGACCCTCGGAGCCGATCACTTGTCGGATGCCGCAGACCTGTCGGATGCCGCAGACCCCGACTCCCCGGCATCCGACCCCCTCCCCTCGTCGCCGACACCCCGTGCTGCCGCCGACACCCCGTCGTACAGGCGTCCGCAGCCCGGGGTCTCGGCGACAGACCGGGGTCTCGGCGAGGAAGAAGAAGGGACGACGCGATGAAGGTTCCCTCCATGATCGCCGCGGAGCTGCGGCGTCTCACCGCCAGCCCGATGGCGGTCATCGCCCTGTTCGCCCTGATGTGCGTGCCGATCCTCTACGGCGGCCTGTACCTGTGGGCCAATCAGGACCCGTACGGGCAGTTCTCCGAGGTGCCGGTCGCACTCGTCGTCGAGGATGCCGGGACGACGGCCTCGACGCAGGATGCCGTGAACTACGGCGACGAGGTCGCGGACAATCTGCTCGATGACGGCTCCTTCGATTGGAAGGTGATGTCGGCATCAGAGGCCGCACGCGCACTGCAGGACGGCACGGTCGACTTCGCCGTCACCATCCCCACGGACTTCTCCGAAGCGCTGACCTCGGCATCCGGCGATGATCCGCACCAGGCGCGCCTCGAGCTGGAGACCAACGACGCCAACAACTATCTCGCCTCCACGATCGGCACGCAGACAGTCGAGCGCATCCGCCGCTCGGTCGCCGAGATGGTCGGCTCGGAGGCCGCCGGACAGCTGCTGACCGGACTGAGCGACGTGCGCGACAAGCTCGGCGAGGCCGCCGACGGCGCCACACAGCTGCGCGACGGGGCCGGCACCGCGCACGAGGGTGCGGGCACCCTCGCATCCGGCCTCGGCACACTCGCCGACGGCACGAAGCAACTCGCCGATGGCGCCCGCACCCTCGCCGACGGGGCCTCGCAGGTCAGCGCGGGAAATGAGCAGCTCGCGGCCAAGGCCGACCGGGCGGCGGCATTGGCGCAACGTGCGACGGATGCACTGCCGACCGCCCGCACCGACCTGGCGCAGGCGATGGCCGAGCAGGGACTGAGCCAGGAGCAGATCGACACCGTGCTCGCGAAGCTCGATCCGCTGGCGCAGAAGGTCGGCGAGGGCAACACCGCCGTGCAGGGGGCCGTCGGCAGGATCGATCAGCTCGCCACGGGCGCGGGCCAGGTCGCTGCCGGCGCGAAGAAGCTCGCCGACGGCGCCGGCAGCGCGGCATCCGGCGCAGCATCCGCCCGCGACGGCGCGACCAGCTTGCGAGACGGACTGGGCACCCTCGGTGACGGCATCGGCACGCTCCGCGACGGGCTTGCCGACGGGGTCGACGCGATACCGGCATCCACTCCCGAGCTGCGGCAGCTGCAGGCCGACACGATCGCCGACCCCGTGCAGATCGCCAACGACAAGGTGACGGCGGCGAGCGACTACGGGCAGGGCCTCGCCCCGTTCTTCGCCGCGCTGGCCGGCTGGATCGGCATCTACGCGCTGTTCCTGATCGTCAAGCCGATCTCGCGCCGCGCGGTCACCGCGCTGCACTCTCCCGTTCGCATCACGCTGGCCGGCTGGCTCACGCCCGCGGCGCTGGGCGCCCTGCAGATGACGGGGCTGATGGCCGTGCTCGGCTACCTGCTCGGCTTCGACTTCGCGCACCCCTGGGGGTCGCTCGGGGTGATGGTGGCAGCCGTCGCGACCTACACGGCGATCATCCTGGCGCTGAACGTCTGGCTGGGTTCGGTCGGACAGTTCATGGGCCTGGTGCTGATGGTGCTGCAGCTCGTCACCGCCGGGGGCACGTTCCCCTGGCAGACGCTGCCCGCTCCCCTGGCCGCCCTGCACCACGTGCTGCCGATGGGCTATGTCGTCGATGCGATGCGGCAGCTGATGTACGGCGGAGACCTGAGCCGGGCGGTCACCGACCTCGGGGTGCTCGCGCTCTGGCTGGTCGGCGCGCTGCTGCTGGCCGGCATCGGGGTGACCCGGATGACGCACCGCCGCACGCTGCGCGACCTGCAGCCCAGCCTGATCGGGTGAGGCGCCCCTATCCGGATTTTCGCACTCGGTGCACTTAGTCGAAAGTCGACAGGCGACCCGACGGACGTCCAGTCGACTGGATAGGATGCGAGGGCGCGCGCCACCCGAGACGCGCACCCGGCCTCCGTGAAACGGAGTCCCACGTCGACCCGAGAGACTTTTGCTGATGTCATCAGAAGCCACCGCCGCCCCCCGTCGATCACTCGCCGGCAGGATCGGCCGGGTCGCATTCGTGGTGATCGCCGCCATCGTCGTGCTCGCCACCGCGGCCGCGTTCTTCCTGACCTGGACGATCCAGCGCTCGTTCCCGCAGATCTCCGGCGAGGTCGCGCTGAAGGGGCTGCAGGACAGCGCCACCGTGCAGCGCGACGACCTCGGCATCCCGACCATCACCGCCTCATCCACCGACGACCTGTTCTTCGCGCAGGGCTTCACCCATGCGCAGGACCGGTTCTTCGAGATGGATTTCCGCCGGCACGTGACCTCGGGTCGCGTGGCGGAGATGTTCGGGCAGTCGCAGGTCGCCACCGACAGCTTCCTGCGCACGCTCGGCTGGCACAGGATCGCCGAGCAGGAGGTCGAGGCCCTCGACGACACGACTCGCGGCTACTACGACGCGTACGCGGCCGGCGTGAACGCGTACATGGCATCCCACTCCGGCGCGGAGCTCTCGCTGGAGTACGCCGTGCTCGGCATCCAGAATCCCGACTACAAGCCCGAGCCCTGGAAGCCGGCCGACTCGGTCGCCTGGCTGAAGGCGATGGCCTGGGACCTGCGGACCAACATCGAGGACGAGACCGACCGCGCGCTGCTCGCGTCCGATCTCGGCGAGTCCGGGCAGACGGATGCTGACGCGCAGGCCCTCATCGAGAAGGTCTACCCGCCGTACCCGTTCGACAGGAATCCGGTCATCGTTCCGAAGATCTCCACCGTCGATCCGATCCAGACGGAGGACACCGGCACCGCCCCCGCCGCGTACACCGGCGGCTCGTCCCCGGACGTGACGGGTGCTCTCACCACCGTCGAGTGGCAGCAGGCCGACAGTGTGATCGAGGCGGCGAGCATGCTGCTCGGCCCGGTCGGCGAGGGCATCGGATCCAACTCCTGGGTGGTCTCGGGCGACCTGACCGAGACCGGCAAGCCGCTGCTCGCGAACGACCCGCATCTCGGGGCCGCGCTGCCGAGCGTCTGGTACCAGGTGCAGTTGAAGTGCTCGGTCGTCAGCGAGGAATGCCCGTTCGACGTGGCCGGGTTCTCGTTCTCCGGACTGCCCGGTGTGGTCATCGGCCACAACACCCAGGTGGCCTGGGGATTCACGAACCTCACCACCGACGTGGCCGACCTGTACATAGAGAAGGTCGAGGGCGACGGGTACTGGCGAGACGGCGTGCTGCAGCCGCTCGAGATCGAGAAGGACGTCATCAAGGTCGCAGGCGGCAAGGACGTTCCGCTGACCATCCGGCGCACCGTGCACGGCCCGATCATCTCGGGCCTGACCGACGACTTCACCGCGATCGCCGATGCGCCTGCGGTCGAGGCCGGCGGCGACGTGCTGTCACTGACCGACGCCCCAGAGATCCCGCCGGGCGACTTCGCGGTCAGCCTGCGCTGGACGGCGCTGGATCCGGGCACCACGGCGAGCGCGATCTTCGCTCTCGACACCGCACAGGACTTCGACGGCTTCCGCCGCGCGGCATCCCTGTTCGATGTTCCGGCGCAGAACCTCATCTACGCCGACCTGGAGGGCAATATCGGCTACCAGGCTCCCGGCCGCCTGCCGATCCGCGGCGCGGGCGACGGGTGGCTGCCGCAGCCCGGATGGGACAGCACCTACGACTGGACCGGATTCATCCCGTTCGAAGACCTGCCGGTGTCGTACAACCCGCCGGAGGGCTTCATCGTCACGGCGAACAACGCCATCGTCACCGACGACTACGACCACTTCCTCTCCCGCGACTGGGACTACGGCTACCGCGCCGGGCGCATCAGCCACCTGATCGAGCGCAAGGCGGCGGCCGGTCCGCTGACGGCACAGGACCTGCGTGACATCCAGATGGACGACGAGATGTGGATCGGCAAGCAGCTGGCCGTCGCCATGGATGACGTGACGGTCGAGGGCAAGGGTCCGAAGGCGGCCGTCGAGCTGCTGCGCACCTGGGATGCCCAGAACGATGCCGAGTCCTCCGCCGCCGCCTACGCCAACGTGCTGTGGTCGAATCTCGCGCACAACGTGTTCACCGACCGTGACGTGCCCCTGCCGGTGGGCGATCAGGGCCGGCTCTTCACCGTCGTGGGCAGCATGCTCGGCGACCCGTCGGACCCGCTGTGGAGCAACGAGCGCCTGAAGGTTTCGGGCATGGACGAGATGCTGGCACTGTCGGCGACGCAGGCGTACGACGAGCTCTCCTCGCTGCAGGGCGAGAATGTGTCGGGCTGGAACTGGGGCAGGCTGCACGCGCTGACGCTGACGAGCTCCACGCTCGGATCATCCGGCATCGCACCGATCGAGATGCTGTTCAACCGGGGTCCGTACCCGGTCGGCGGCGGCTCGTCCGTCGTCAACGCCACGGGCTGGCGACTGGGCGAGTCGTACGCGACGACCACCGTGCCCTCCATGCGCATGGTGGTGGACCTCGCCGACTTCGACGCGTCGAGCTGGAACCACCTGACCGGTGCCAGCGGTCACGCCTTCAACAAGCACTACACGGACCAGACCGACGACTGGGCGAAGGGCGTTCAGAAGCCCTGGGCGTTCACGAAGAAGGCGGTCGCGAAGGCGACCGTCGACACGCTGGTGCTGAAGCCCGCGGGCTGAGGAGGCCCAGAGGCCAACAGCCGTGTGGGCTCGCACAGCGCAGGGGCTCACGCAAGCTCAGGTGGCCACACGCGCGAACGTCTCACGCGAGTGGCTGAACGCGATTCTCCCCTGCGCGATTCGCCGACTGACCGCCCGGTACGGTGGAGGGATGCCAGAACGCCTGCTCGCCCCCGAGGGCGCCGCTGTCGACCTCGGCGAGTTCGAGCACGGCGGCGCGACTCTCGTCTACGAGGACTTCGGCACAGGACCGCGCCCGATCGTGCTGCTGCACGGCATCGGGATGGGCCGGAGCGTCTACATCGACCTGATCCAGCGCCTGACCCAACGCGGCGGGCACCGGGTGATCGGCATCGACCTGCCCGGCTTCGGCGAGGCGCCCGAGCCGGTCCGCACGCTCACCATGGAGCGGCACGCCGACCTCGTCGCCGCATACCTGCAGTCGCGTGGGATCGCGGATGCCGTGGTGCTCGGCCATTCCATGGGCACGCAGATCGCCGTCGAGGTGGCGGTGCGGCATCCGGATGTCGTCTCTGCGCTGATCCTGGCCGGCCCGACCGTGAACAGCGCCGCACGCAGCATCCGCGCCCAGGCCGGGTACCTGCTGCGCGACCTCGTCGGAGAGCGACCGGTCGTGCTGTGGCGCGGAGCCCGCGAGTATCTGCGCGGCGGGCCGCACCTGTTCCGCAAGATGCGCGCCACCATCGTGCACGAGCCCGAGAAGGCGTACCCGCGCGTGCAGGTGCCGGCACTCGTCGTGCGCGGGCAGCGGGATCCGCTCGCGCCGATGACGTGGTGCCGCGAGATCGTGGACGCGATGCCGGATGCCCGGTTCGAGGAGATCCCCGATCACGGTCACGGCACCATCATCAGCGACTCTGGCGCGGCCGCCGAGACGATCAGCGCCTTCATCGACGCGCTCTGAGCCATCGGGCCTCTCCGCCGCACATGCTCGGGAGGAGAACTCCCGCATCGGAGGAGGATTTCCGCGCAGGAGTCCTCCCGAGAGTGAGGTCTCCTCCCGAGCAGGAGAGCGACGGACGCTATCCGGCGGCGGGCGGAGTCTGCTTCGACTCGGCGTACTCGTCGGCCACCAGGGCGCGCTGGTTGATCGTGCCGTTGCGGTAGGCCTGCCGGCCGACCATGTGCGCCGACAGGGGCGCGGTGGCGAACTGCAGCAGGATCACCGGTATCACGATCAGCAGGCCCATCAGCATCCCGCCGATCGTGCGCTGCGAGACCGCGATGGCCAGGCAGATCAGCACCACGCCGAGCACCTGCGGCTTGGTGGCCGCGTGCAGGCGCCCCGGCACGTCGCGGAAGTGCAGCAGTCCGACGGCGGCCGACAGGCAGAGGATCGCACCGAGCAGCACGAGCACCAGCACGATGACATCGGCCACCGGCTGCGGCAGCGCGAGCTCGAGGAAGGGCGTCTGGGTCATGGCGTGGGGTTGTCCCTTCGCGCGACGTAGCGGGCCACCGCGATCGACCCGAACACGGCGACGGCGGCGATGATCAGCATCACCGGCACGTTGCGCATGTGTCCGTTGAGCGCCATATCGGCACCCAGCACGCACATCACCTCGGTCAGCAGCACGTCCGAGGCGACTGTGCGGTCGAGGATCGACGGCCCGCGGATGATGCGGATCACGCACAGCAGCGCAGCGACGCCGAACACCGCCATGATCGCCATCACGAGGAAGTTCATCGCGCACCTTCCGACTCGGACCGCTGAGCCAGGCGAAGCTCGTCCGCCTTCAGCGCACGGTACTGCGCGGGCGTTCCCACCGCACGCACGATGCGGCGCTCCCAGCGGAGGACCTCGTCGCGGAATGCGTCCACATCGGCGCGACTGTGCACGCCGATGACGTGCAGGTAGAGGATGCGGCGATTGCGGTCGCTCTCCACGACCAGCGACCCGGGGATCAGCGACGCCGTCACCGCGACGTGGGTCGTGACGATGTCATCCGCATAGCGCAGCGGGATCTCGACGATCGCCGCCCCCGGCTGACGGCGGAAGTCGAACACCTGGATCGCCACGCTGACCGCGCCCATCACCACCGCGCCCAGGAACAGCACGACGAACACCAGGGCGTACCAGACGTTCACCCGCCCGACCAGTTCCACCGTCGGCAGCCGGAACACGCGGGTCACGAAGATCGCCGCCAGGATGCCGGTGACCAGCGCCAGAGGCGTGAACTGGTGCCACAGCAGCATCCACAGCAGGATCAGCCACAGCAGGAAGGGCAGCTGCAGCAGGATGTCGCGGACGATGCCGCGCTTCGATTCGGGACTCATCACCCGGCCCCCTCATCGATCTGCTGCAACGTGACGGGCTGGAGCAGGCCCGCCCCGATCCGGTCGCACAGGGCGTAAAGGGGGCCCGCGAAGACGGTCAGCGCGAGGGTGACCGCGACCATCCCGCCGGTGGCGACCGTCATGATCGCAGGGATGCGGCGGGTCTCCTGCTGCTCGTCGGCGGCCGGGGCGCTGCCCAGGTAACCGACCCGGCCCTCGATCTCGGCGAGGTCATCGCCCTCGCGCCAGAACGCCAGGTTCCAGGCGCGCATCAGCGCGTACAGGGTGAGCAGCGAGGTCAGGATGCCGCCGAAGATCAGCACGATCATGATCGGCGTGCCGACATCGGCTGCAGCCTCGAACAGGGCGATCTTGCCGATGAAGCCCGAGAACGGCGGGAGACCCCCGAGGTTGATGGCGGGCACGAAGTACAGCACGGCCAGCAGTGGCGCGGCCTTCATCAATCCGCTCACCCGCAGGATCGAGGTGCTGCCCGCTTTGCGCTCGATCAGCCCGACGGCGAGGAACAGGGTGGTCTGCACGACGATGTGGTGCACGATGTAATACACCGTCGCGCCGATCGCCTCCTCGGTCGCGATCGCCAGGCCGAAGATCATGTACCCGACGTGGCTGACCAGGGTGAAGGAGAGTATTCGCTTCAGCTCGGCCTGCGCGACCGCGCCGAGCACGCCGATCACCATGGTCGCCAGCGCAATGATCAGCAGCAGCGTGTCGATGCTGTTCGATGCGAACAACTGCGTCTCGGTGCGGATCAGCGCGTACACGCCGACCTTGGTCAGCAGACCCGCGAACACCGCCGTGACCGGCGCGGGAGCGGTGGGATAGGAGTCGGGCAGCCAGAACGACACCGGGAAGATGGCCGCCTTGATGCCGAAGGCGAGCACGAGCATGAGGTGCAGCACCAGCTGCGTCTCCTGCGGCAGCTGCGCCACGCGTTCGGCCACCTGCGCCATGTTCACGGTGCCGACCGCGCCGTAGATCATCGCGATCGCGGCGAGGAAGAGGATCGACGAGACCAGCGAGACGACGATGTAGACCGCACCGGTGCGGATGCGGGACTCCGTACCGCCCAGGGTGATCAGCACATACGAGGCGACGAGCAGGATCTCGAACCCGACGTACAGGTTGAACAGGTCGCCCGCGATGAACGCATCGAAGATGCCCGCAGCGAGGATGAGGTAGGTCGGGTTGAAGATCGAGATCGGCGTCTCCTCGACGCCGTCAGCCGCACCCTGTCCGATCGAGAACAGCAGCACCGCCAGCAGCACGATGCTCGAGATGAGCACCAGCAGAGCGGCCAGACGATCGACGTACAGCACGATGCCGAACGGCACCGGCCAGCCGCCCACCGAGATCGCGAAGGGGATGCCGGCGGCATCCACCGACACCAGCAGCACCGCGGCGATGATCGACACCGCCGCCAGGGTTCCCGCGGTCACCACGATCTGCAGTCGCGGGTTCCGGCCGTAGACGAGCGTGATGGCGGCACCCAGCAGCGGGAGCATCACGACGAGGGGCACGAGTGCGCTCATGGGCGATCCTCCCCGTCGGGCATGTCCACCGGCGCATCGTCCCGGATCGCGGGGTGGTCGCGGCGATGCAGCACGGTGATCGGCGCGGTGACCGTTCCGACGAAGTCGGTGGTGGCCTCCTCCTCCTCGGGCGTGGACTCGTCGTCGAAGAGCTCATCCTCGGCATCCGTCCGCTCGCGCATGGCGATGTCGGCCTCGTCGTCCTCGACCGTGTCGGCCTGGCCGAGCTGCCAGGAGCGGTAGATCAGGGCGAGCAGGAACGCCGAGACGGCGAAGGTGATCACGATGGCGGTCAGCGTGAGCGCCTGCGGGAGCGGATCGCTGACCGCTCCCTCCTCGCCGTGGAACGGCGCCTTGCCCGGCATCCCCATCACGATCAGCAGCAGCAGGTTGGTGGCGTTGCCCAGCAGCAGGAATCCGATGAGCACCCGGGTCAGGCTGCGCTCCATCATGGCGTACACGCCGCAGGCGAAGAGCACGGCCATGATGATGATCAGGGTCAGCGAGGCATCCATCAGACGCGCACCCCCCTGCTCTGCATCTCGATGGTCTGCCGATCGACCTCAGC
>Ga0160443_100200_pt1 | contig 77772 bp, 77 predicted proteins | sample HID1972I_E1MG_FD_108244 | JGI IMG/M metagenome (GOLD analysis project Ga0160443, IMG submission 108244) | Enriched pill bug-associated microbial communities from UW Madison campus, WI, USA - HID1972I_E1 MG | ecosystem: Host-associated > Arthropoda: Insects > Digestive system > Unclassified ... | reverse complement strand
ATTGGTGTTATGTCTTCTGATCCGCTGGGGGATATCCTTGCAGGATCCGATGTAATAGCGATCTATCGAGGCAGAATAAATGATGTAGAGATAATGCATAGGTTAGGGTTCATTAAAAAAAGAACACCCGCCGTTTGGCGGGTGATGTGGGAGCTACTGGGTTCGAACCAGTGACCCCCTGCTTGTAAGGCAGGTGCTCTGAACCAGCTGAGCTAAGCTCCCATTTATCTTTTGCTCTTTCGTTTCAGTGACCCTCCCGACTATAAGTCGGGATGCTCTGAACCAGCTGAGCTAAGCTCCCTTCGTTTTGGGAGCTGCAAATATAGCGCTGTTAGCTGATATTCAAAATTATTTTTTCATTTTTTTGTGAGCCGAACTTATAGTCGTAGTTTTACGTTTTGATTGGATAGTACGCAAACCCCATGAAACATTCGCATATATTAGTCGTAGACGACGATCCGGATGTACTAACCGCTGTACGACTACTACTTAAACAGCAGGTAAGCAAAGTCATTACGGAACATAACCCTGAACAGATTCCATCCATACTTGCCAAGGAAACGCCAGACCTGGTGTTGCTGGACATGAATTTCAAAAGCACTATCAACACCGGAAATGAAGGACTGTACTGGCTCGGCCGTATCAAAACCATCAAACCTGATTTGCCAGTGGTCATGATTACTGCCTACGGTGCGATAGACCTCGCCGTGACATCGCTTAAACAGGGAGCTGCTGATTTTGTGGTAAAGCCTTGGCAAAATGAACAATTAATTGGCGTAATTACGGGATTGCTATCCAAAAAAGATCGTAAGAAGACCGTTTCTCCGACGAAAGGCGCGGATTTGGAATTCATTGGAGAATCTGAGGTAATACTCGATTTATTATACAAGATCAATAAAATTGCTCCCACGGACGCTAATATTTTGGTATTAGGTGAAAATGGAACGGGCAAAGATCTGATCGCAAGCGCCATCCATAAGCAATCTGCGCGATCGGACCGGCCTTTTGTCAAAGTCGATGTAGGGGCTCTCACCGAAACCCTGTTCGAAAGCGAGCTTTTCGGTCACAAAAAAGGGGCATTTACCGATGCCCGGGAGGACCGTGTTGGCCGTTTTGAGACTGCCAACGGCGGTACGTTATTCTTGGATGAAATAGGTAATATCTCTCTTCAGCAGCAGGCGAAGTTACTCAGTGTGTTGCAAAACCGGCAAGTTATACCGCTTGGAAGTAATACCCCGATACCGATAGACATCCGGTTGGTGTGCGCAACCAATGTTCCCTTGGCGGATTTAGCCAACGAGAATCGTTTTCGTAAGGATCTGATCTACCGTATCAACACGGTAGACTTACAGGTGCCGCCGCTGCGGGAACGTGGTGATGACATTCTTCGGCTTGCCCGTTATTTCTTGCAAAAGTATGCAGAGAAGTATAGAAAGGCAACCGTAGACTTCGATCAGCGAGCCGCACAAAAACTTCTCAAGTACCATTACCCAGGCAATGTCCGGGAGCTCCAATATAGCATCGAACGGGCTGTTATCATGGCCGATGGTGAAATTCTCGGTACGGAAGATCTTATTTTCTCAGCCATTGAGCAAACCGCACCAAACCAATCGGCTCAAAGGCCGCTTCCCGAAGAGCATAATCTCGTTGAACTCGAGCGCATTACCATTGCTAATGTAGTCGAGAAACATGGTGGAAACATCAGTAAGGCTGCGAAAGAACTTGGAATCACACGAACCGCTCTTTACCGACGGCTGAGTAAATACGATCTTTAAAGATGCGGCGATTCCGGCGGTTGATTTTTTTCCGGGCCATACTACTTTTAGGGGCACTAACCGGACTGGCCTATTTACTGTTTAAAGAATTCTATTTATATGCCGCGCTATTAAGCCCCTTTTGCGTCTGGGTACTTATACTTAATTTTCGATCGCAATTGCGGGCGTATAAAGAGCTGGAAGAGTTTGCTGAAGCTGCCCGTTATCGCGATTTTACCCGACATTTTCCGCTCAGCTACGCAAAGGCGGAGTTGCTTCCCCTGCGGAGTGCTTTTAATGAAATAAATGGTGTTTTTAAGAAAATCAGCAGCGAACGTGAGACCCAATACCAGTATCTGCAACAGATATTGGAAATTGTTGATACCGCCATCCTGTCTTACAATGCCGATACACACGAGATTATTTGGATGAATGAGGCGTTCAAAAAGCTGTTTGGTATCCCTTATCTCCATAAGTTTGAGGCTCTTCAACGCCGGAACGAAGATCTCTATCATAAAACAACGCAGTTGGTCCCTGGCGAACAGACGTTGCTCAGCGTAAATGCGGCGCGAGGAAATATTAAGCTGTTGCTTACGGCAAGCCAATTTCAGACGATCGAAGGAAAGTTTCAATTGATTGTGTATCAGAATGTAAACGAAGCCATAGACGAAACGGAATCCAAAGCATGGCAAAAGTTATTGAGTGTGCTCACACATGAAATTATGAATTCCATCGCACCCATCTCTTCGCTGGCCGACACCTTAAAAAGCCGTTTGGATAATCTGCCCAATAACGAGGACCTCGATGACATCCGCCTAGGCACGGAAACGATAAAACGCCGAAGCGAAGGACTGCTCAAGTTTGCCGGCACCTACCGCTCATTGAATAAAATTGAACGACCCAATCTCACCAAAGTATATGCAGCTGATCTTTTCGAAAACTTATACCAACTCATGGAGCCCTCGCTCATTCAGAAAAATATCGAGCTGGACATCATCTTAAAAGATACCCAGCTACAACTGGAACTGGATATAAATTTAATAGAACAAGTACTGATTAATTTGTTGCTAAACGCAATGGAGGCTGTTAAGGAAGTGCTCAGCCCTTATATTTCGCTTACGGCATCTGCCAATGAAGGTAAACCACAGATAAAAGTAAGCGACAATGGAAGAGGCATTCCGCCTGATTTGCTGGAAAATATTTTTATTCCGTTCTTTACCACACGCAAAACGGGTAGCGGGGTAGGCCTAACATTGAGCAAGCAAATTATGTTGTTGCATGGCGGCAATATCTTGGTGCAAAGTGAGGATGGAAAAGGCAGTGTGTTTACCTTGCAGTTTTAATTATTGATCCATGAGACCATCATGATTTTTCAGACCACACGGTGGGATGAATGAAAATCTGATAGCTTCATTGCCATTAAAAAACAAATTATTAGAATGAAAATATTAATGGTGTGCCTCGGCAACATATGCCGGTCTCCGCTGGCGCATGGCGTGTTGCAGCACTTAGCGGATGAGAGAGGACTTAATTGGACCATAGACTCCGCCGGTATCGGCGGCTGGCATGTAGGCAATCCACCCGATCGCCGTGCAATTGCGGTCGCCAAGCGGCATGGTATCGATATCCGTCAACAACGTGCTCAGCAATTTCATGATGACCACTTTGAAGCATTCGACCACATTTTCGTCATGGACCGTGCAAACCTCCAGAATTTAATGGCCCGAGCCAAAACAGCCAGACAACGTGAACGGATACAACTATTTCTCACAGATAGAGAGGTGCCCGACCCCTATTATGACAACAACCTGTTTGAGCCGGTTTGCCAACTTATTACACAACGTTGCAACGAACTGATAGAAATGGGCAAATAAAAAAAGCGCCACCGAAGCGACGCCTTTCCAGATACTAAAACAAACAGTTCATACTATACTAAGTAATTTACCGTTTCCTTCAACATACCCCGGGGTGAGGATGTTATTTGTTAAAATCTTATTTTCTGAGTTCCAAATAATGTTAGTGACATAAACAATACTGTGCCAACAATCTGTATACATCTTATAAATAGCGGCTATTTTTTGTGTAGCCCGTAATAGATTTGAAAATCAATGGAATTGATTGTCGCGCTCCTTGCCAATCGGGGTACAGGTAAATAGGCAGGCACAACGTGCTGCCCGTTTTTCACACACTTTGTGGGGAATTATTCCCCAACATGTTGCCTGTATTCCCGGCATATGCTAATCAATCGGAACTTCGGAATAATCCGGAGCGCGGAAGAAGGCAGACAGCGCGAATAAATTGCATATAAAAGACAATTTATCTAAGTTTGTCCGGTGAATGCGTCGATAATCAATCGGAAATGGACCGAACTGCAAGCGGATACTGCAAAGCAGTTTGAAATGGAAAAGCCGGATGTCAAGGTCATGCTGTTCCTGATTGGTGTACAAGAGTTGGGCAAAGGCCCCATGAAGTTTACCAAAAGACAGAAGGAAGAGCTGATGCACATAGCTACCTGTCGGCTCTTCAGTGCCATGGGGTTTTATGAATTGGAGGGGCTGGATCAGGATGGCTGGCCTCACTGGCGGCTTCTCAAACCGATACCCAACTATACCCTCTTAGAGCAAGAGATGCTCCTAAAGTCTCTCATCATCGATTATTTTGAAGAAGCATGAAACGAACCCTTGCAGTATTAACACTCCTTGTTTGCTACGGCTTATCCTCCTACGCAGCGCCGCCCCACAAGTATATACGCATTGTCACCACGCAGGGCGAATGTCTGTTGAAATTATATGACGAAACGCCGCAACACCGCGACAATTTTCTCAAACTGGCGCGTCAGGGATATTACGACGAACTGCTATTTCATCGCGTCATCCGTAATTTTATGATTCAAGGGGGCGACCCCGACTCCCGTTATGCTGCGGAGAGGCAGCAATTGGGCGAAGGGGGACCAGACTATACCATTCCGGCCGAGTTCAGCGATAGCCTTTTCCACAAGAAAGGTGTGATTGCTGCTGCTCGCGACGAAAACCCAGAAAAAGCCTCCAGCGGCTCTCAATTTTATCTCGTTCAGGGAAGGACGTTTACGGATGCAGGGCTCGATAGCCTGGAGCAGTTGCGATTGGGGGGACGCAAAATCCCGGTTTATCAGCGTGAAGTATACAAAACCTTAGGTGGTACACCTCATCTCGATCAAAACTATACCGTATTCGGCGAACTCATTTCTGGTGTCGACGTTATCGACCGCATCGCCGCGGTCGAAACGGATCGCTATGACCGACCCTTGCAGGATCAGCGCATGGATATGACTCCACTTACCCGTAGGGAGGCGATCAATCTGGAACGTGAACAGGCCGGACTGCCTCCTAAAAACGGTATATTTGTTAAATTTTTGGATCTGCTCAAGCCGAAGTATTAATTTTTATCATCGTTTCCCTTGTCTTTTTTTCCGAAGACACGTTTAAAGAATCCACCCGTCTTTTCTTTTGCTTTTTTTGCGTCTTCGGCCGCATTCATGATCTTTTGTTCCCTTTCGGGGCTAATACCTGCACATTCTTTTATTCCTTGAAGCAGGCTCTGCCAAAGCGTCTTAAAAAACGAATACGTATGGGGCCGTGTATAGTTGATTCGGCCCGTGTGGTAGATGCCGTTTGCATCGGGATTGCTGTCGTTAATAATGAAGCTATTCGCTAGAAAGGATACAACTTTCATCGATCCCTTTTTACCGTTTTCCTCCGTGGTCAACAAATTAAGGCGCATATTATCATAGTCAAAGCGCAGCGACCCCCTTGAGCGGTAATCGTCTGCGGAGACATCAAAACTCACCCTTTTTATATTGGCATTGGCTACCTCTGCATTCAGTAACGGAGTTAAAATCCGATTAAGCGGCTTCCCATTCATTGGGCCAAGCAGTCCTTTATAGGTGTGAGCTCCACGCTTATCCAGCATATCAAATGCAAATTCAACATTCAATTTCCCGACATCCATGAGGTATGTTGTCAGGTCTGCCGTCATTGTTTTATTCCGGACCAGCACCAGTGAATCATTGGTCACATTGTAGAATGCACCGCTGGTTCGGTCAAAGGTGATTTTCCCTTCCTTTAGATATTTGCGGCTCACTTCGGCATAGCTGATGTCCACCTTGTTCAGCACAACCGAATCGATTTTCAGTGGCTGTTTCATTTTTAGCAGCAACTGATGGGGCGACTTGCCAATCTTGTCGGTGGGTTGCTTGGGGTATCGCAGGTCGTTGGATATGGCTACCGTGCCGCTATCGATGTGCAAGCTGCCCGCATATATTTTTTGGCTGTTTACAAAGCGCTGCAGGTCTATATCTTCTAGGCGGATGGTCGGAAAGGCGATTACAGCCATATCCTTCGCCATTTTTTTCCGTTTATAGAATTCGTCTTTACTCATTCGGGGGGCATACGTAAATCCCGTAAGCGTTACCTGTTTATATAAGGTCGCAATCTGCAGTCGATCGAAACTTACGTAATAAAAGCTGTCGGGGGTTTCATACCGAAACCCAGGCACATCCACGTCAATGGCCCGGGTGTGATAAAACCGGGTGGAATCAAATTGTGAGACGGAATCGATCAGGATGTCACTCACTTTTACATTCAGGTTGTTTAATACGGTTTCGTTGGTTGCGCTGTCCGTTTTCTTCGAAAATTTGAAGTGAATATCATTGAAGTGTATATTGCCTACACTCACTTCATTAAGGATGCCGGATATGCGTTGATAAAGCGTCTGCGTATCCCGCTTCACTACAACCGTATCGTTGTAGGCGTGGTATTTGTTCACGATGTGGATACTGGGAGTATCGATGATTATATCGTCAATCTGCAGTCTGCGATTGGTCAGAATCCGGCGGGGATGAAAACTTCGGATCCGTAGGTTCTCAATGCGGATGTTATACGCATTATCGGGCGCTTGTTGCTTGCGTTCCAGTTCGGCATAGCGTATGCTATCCACCGTTAGTCGCAGGCTTTTGATGGATGCGTTGCCGGTGATCAGGTTGAAATTCAAATCGTCGTATCCAATCAAGTAAAGGCTGTCTGTAGACTTGATGATAGCCTCTTTGATCTGCGCGTCCAATATCGGCTTCCAATGACGGCTCAAATACCAGGCACCCGCTACTACGATTATCAGCAGGCTAGTTACAATGCCAATAACCCATTTCCAAATCGATTTCATAAACTAAAAAAGTAATGCTTAATACAATAATCTCTCTTTATATACCTGATAAATGCTGACGGAGAAACAATAACTGGTTATGAATGTTTTCGTAAAAATACAGATTTGTCGGTAAATCGCTACAATGTAAAAAAACAGGAGTTAGTTGGTACAGTCGTAAAAAAAGAATTAACTTAGACAGATATATATGCGCGGTTATCATTTTTCACAATATATTCCCAGCACGTTGCCCAGGGGCAGTTTTGATGAGCTGCTGAAGCTCTTCATGCAGCTGCTGCAGTATACGGCAGGAGATGCGGGTGAGGCATTGGCTTGGCTCAATGAATTGGACAAACAATACAACTTGACGAACGACGATTACGGTATCGGCGATTTTATACAGGAACTTAAAGACAAAGGATACCTCAGTGACGACCCCGGCTCGGGAGAATTTCGGATTACGGCCAAAAGCGAGCAAACCATCCGTCAGTCTGCATTGGAAGAGATTTTCGGAAAACTTCGCAAAAGCGGTCGGGGCAACCACAACAGCAATCTATCCGGCCTGGGTGAGGAAAAAAATGCCGATCGCCGCGAATATCAGTATGGCGATAGTCTGGACCAGATCGACATGACTACCTCTATCCACAATGCGCAGGTAAACCACGGGATTGGCAATTTCATGCTCACTGAACGGGATTTGGAAGTGGAGGAGCGGGATTACAAGACGCTGACGTCCACAGTGCTGATGATCGACATCTCCCACAGTATGATCCTATACGGTGAAGATCGTATCACACCCGCCAAGAAAGTTGCCATGGCACTGGCGGAGCTGATTCATACCCGCTATCCGAAAGACACGTTGGATATTGTTGTATTCGGCAACGATGCCTGGCCCATCACTCTCAAAGACCTGCCGTACCTGCAGGTAGGGCCTTATCACACCAATACATTGGCCGGACTGGAACTGGCTACTGACCTGTTGCGTAGGCGCAAAACCCATAACAAACAGATTTTTATGATTACCGACGGCAAACCAACCTGCCTGAAGGAAAATGGCCGTTATTACAAAAACAGTGTCGGATTGGACCGTAAGGTGGTCAACAAAACGCTCAACATGGCAGCCCAGTGCAAACGACTCAATATTCCCATTACGACGTTTATGATTGCCCGCGATCCTTATCTGCAACAATTTGTCCGCCAGTTTACGGAAACGAACGGAGGCAAGGCGTTTTACAGCTCTCTCCAGGGGCTCGGCGAATACATTTTTGAAGACTACATCCGCAACCGGCGAAAAACCGTGCGGTGATTTCGCAATCGGCAATAAAATAAATCAGCAATTCAGCAAAATGACTCATATTCATACGTTAGGAGAACTCAAAAAATCAGGATATAAGCACCGAACCGTAAAAGACGAACTCAGGGCCAACCTTATCAAACAACTGCAGGAAAACAAAGCCGGTTTTCAGGGAATCGTAGGGTATGACGAGACGGTCATCCCCGAGTTGCAGACAGCCATCCTCTCCAGGCATAATATTTTGCTGCTTGGGCTACGCGGTCAGGCAAAAACCCGTATCGCCCGGCTGTTGGTTCATCTACTGGATGAATATGTGCCGTATATAGCAGGCAGTGAACTGTTCGACGACCCGCTGAACCCCATTTCGTGGTATGCCCGAAATGAGATTCAAACTCACGGCGACGACACACCCCTTGCTTGGCTGCACCGCTCGGAACGATACACCGAGAAACTGGCTACCCCCGATGTAACGGTGGCCGACTTAGTGGGCGACGTAGACCCCATTAAAGCAGCGACGCTGAAACTCACTTACAACGACGAGCGTGTCATCCACTTCGGGCTGATTCCCAGAGCGCATCGTGGTATCTTTGTTATCAACGAGCTTCCCGACCTGCAAGCGCGTATACAGGTTGCGCTGTTCAACATGCTGCAAGAAAGAGACATCCAGATTCGCGGATTTAAACTTCGCCTGCCCCTTGATATTCAGTTTGTATTTACGGCCAACCCCGAAGACTACACCAACCGCGGCTCCATCGTAACGCCGCTCAAAGACCGTATCGAAAGCCAGATCCTCACCCATTATCCAAAGAGCATCGATATTTCCCGCAAGATTACCTTCCAGGAAGCTCGCATTACTCCTGAGCAACAAACAGCTATCGAGGTCGATGGCTTGCTGAAGGATCTGGTGGAGCAGGTCGCATTTGAAGCCAGACAAAGCGAATTCATTGATCAGAAATCGGGTGTATCGGCGCGCCTTACCATCTCCGCCTATGAAAATTTGGTCAGTGCCGCTGAGCGGAGGCTGCTGATTTCCGGGCAGAAGAAGACAGTTGCCCGGCTGGCTGATTTTTCCGGTATTATTCCCGCCATCACCGGCAAGATAGAGCTGGTGTACGAGGGCGAGCTGGAAGGCCCCGTCCATGTAGCACACCGGCTGATCGGCGGAGCCATCAAAACCCTGTTCACCCAATATTTCCCCCATCCTGAGAAAGCTAAAAAGTCGAAGAGCGAAAATCCTTATGCACCTATTGTCGACTGGTTTACGTTGGGAAACGAAGTGTCACTTACCGATGTACTGTCAGCCAGTCAATACAAAAAAGCCCTCATGGAAGTGCACGGCTTACATGCGCTGGTCAAAAAACTACATCCCAAGCTGGTTGAAAGCCAACAGCTGCTGCTAATGGAATTTGTACTGCATGGGCTGGCGGAATATTCGCAACTTAGCAAGAATTACCTTCAAGGGGGCATCGGATTTACCGACATGCTGGGTAGCCTCTTCGATGGAGATTTCAGTGAGGAGGATTTTGAGTAAATTCAAAAACACCCCGGTGTTCGGGATTATCGAGTTTCGTGCTCTGTCGGTCGCCATAGGCCGTTACGTGCAAAATATTACTTTGGTTGGCAAATTGATCAAGCAGTATTCGATTGTCGATCGCGATGCGATGCACGGCGGTCACCCCCACAGCCTCCAAGTAGCACCAAGCCACATCGTCTTCGATTTCATACCCGAGGTAGCGTAGCGTTTGCGGATGGCCATTCACGGAAAGAGCCAGATGGCGCCGCAGATAATGGGCAATCAACGTATCCGTTTCACTTCTGTTTACCGGATTGATCAGATCAACCGCGGATGCATTTCCTGCCGCTTTGAGTGCAGTTTCCAGATCGTCATAAAAAATCCGGCAACTGATTTCCACGCGTTTTGCCTCTTTGTTGTAGTCAACCGCGGTGATACTTACATAAAATGGATGCAGTATCAACCAGAATACCTGAATAAAAAGGTTACTCATATTTTAACTAGTCGATTGTGTTTTCGACACAAATTAACGTAATATTGCAACGAATACCGCAACATAACGAGCAATATGCAAGACTTTGGGGTATATTTTGGATTAGGGTTACAGCATATTCTGGACCTAGCGGGTTATGATCACATTCTTTTTGTCATAGCCCTTTGCTGCACCTATTTCGTTGGCGACTGGCGGAAAGTTGTGGTGCTGGTTACGGCTTTTACCATTGGGCATTCCCTTACACTGGCGCTGAGCATTTTTAACCTCATTCGGGTCGATACCGCGTTGATTGAATTTCTCATTCCCGTTACCATTGTCATCACGGCCTTCAGCAACGTTGCGACCAAACGCAAAAGACGGCGAACGAACACCGACTGGCTTACCTATGGTTATGCGATGTTTTTCGGACTCATCCATGGCCTGGGCTTTTCCAATTACCTGCGCTCGCTGCTTGGCAAAGAAAGCAGCATCACCGGGCCATTGTTTGCCTTCAACGTCGGCCTGGAATTGGGCCAACTCGCTATTGTCTTTGTAGTTTTGATCCTTTCCTTCATCGTTACCACCATCTTACCCGTTTCCAAACGTGATTGGACGTTTTTTCTGTCGGCCGCTATTTTCGGTATCGCATTCGTGATGGCATTGGAGCGGATTTAAAAAAATACTAACTTTACCTGCAAAACACTACACACGTGAAACTATCCTATCTTCGTTTTTTTATTTTTGCGGCTTGTATGGCGGTGTTTTCCGTCTACGCCCAACGCCAAAATAACCCAGGCTCCAACCATGGCAATAAATTCGAACAACTGGGTACGTTGCTGAGCGATCCGAATGTATACCGCACCGCTTCGGGTGCACCTGGACATCAGTATTGGCAGCAGAAAGCCGACTATGTCATCGACGTGGAGGTAGACGATAATAACCAACGCGTTATTGGATCCGAAACGATTACCTACACCAATAATTCGCCCGATCCGCTTTCCTACTTATGGATTCAGCTTGACGAAAATGAGCACAAGGCCGATGCAGAAAGCAAGAAATTCGATGGAAGTTCGCTGAATGAACAGATGACTACCAGTCAGCTGCAAAACTTGATTGGCAGCGACAAGGATTTAGGGGTCAAGATACAGAAAGTTACAGACGGAGCTGGAAAAGCCCTTACTTACACCATCAATTATACCATGATGCGGGTGGATCTTCCCACCGTTTTAAAGCCCGGAGCCAAGTTTGTCCTTCAGATCGAGTGGCAATATAACATTAGCGACCGCATGGCGGAAGGAGGCCGCGGCGGCTATGAATACTTTGCCGAAGACGGCAATTACCTTTATACGATTACGCAATGGTACCCCCGAATGGCGGTTTATTCGGACTTTCAGGGATGGCAAAATAAGCAGTTTACCGGACGGGGCGAATTTGCATTGGTATTTGGCGATTTTAAGGTCAATATCACGGTACCGTCAGACCATGTGGTGGGCGCCACGGGCGAGTGCCGCAATTATGCCAATGTGCTAACGGCGGCTCAGTTGGATCGATGGAAACAAGCACAGCAAGCCGATGAACCTGTGGAGGTGGTGACGCTTGATGAAGCGCGCGAGGCGATGAAAAGCAAGGCAACCGCCAAAAAGACATGGGTATATGAAGCCAAGAATGTACGCGATTTCGCTTTTGTCTCTTCCCGCCGCCTGGTTTGGGATGCCATGCGCGTCAAAGAAGGCATTGAAGGCCATACGCCTATGGCCATGTCATACTATGGGCCTGAGGCATATCCGCTCTATCGTCCCTATTCTACGAAAGTGGTAGCCCATACGCTCAAGGTGTACTCCAAGCATACCATTCCCTATCCCTATCCAGTCGCGATTTCGGTGGAAGCGTCCAACGGTATGGAATATCCCATGATCTGCTTCAATTACGGACGTGCCGATAAAGATGGCACCTACTCGGAGGCGACCAAATACGGCATGATTAGCGTGGTCATCCACGAAGTGGGGCACAATTTCTTTCCCATGATCGTCAACTCCGACGAGCGGCAGTGGACCTGGATGGACGAAGGGCTTAATACTTTTTGCCAGTTTTTGGCCGAGCAGGAATGGGACAAAGATTATCCCTCGCGACGGGGCCCCGCCCATAAGATCGCTGACTACATGAAGCTTCCCAAAAATCAATTGGAACCCATCATGACCAACTCTGAAAACATTGTGGAGTTTGGCCCGAATGCCTACGCCAAACCGGCAACGGCGCTCAACATCCTGCGGGAAACGGTAATGGGCCGGGAGCTGTTTGACTATGCCTTCAAAGAATATGCGCAGCGGTGGGCCTTTAGGCACCCCACTCCGGCCGATTTCTTCCGGACGATGGAAGACGCCTCTGCGGTAGATCTCGACTGGTTTTGGCGCGGCTGGTTTTTCGGTATCGATCCCGTGGATATCTCGCTTGATGATGTACAGCACTTCCAGCCTGTAGGCAATCTACCGGACGCCCAAGCAACAGCAAAAGCGGCTTTTGAGAAAGATTTGAATACGGTATCGCGCCAACGTAATATGGACGAAGGAATAAATTTTGCCGTTGAAGCGGATACGAGCCTGAAGGATTTTTACAACAAGTGGGATCGTTTCGAAATCACGGATGAAGACCAACAGGCCTTTGACCAATACTATCAGTCACTGTCGCCCGAAGAAAAAGCCTTGTATGACGGCGAATACCATTTCTATCAGTTGAAATTCTCCAACAAGGGAGGCTTGGTGATGCCGATTATTTTGCAATGGACCTTTGCCGATGGCACCACCGAAATCGAACGTATCCCTGCTTACATCTGGCGCAAAAATGAAAACGAGGTAACCAAGGTCTTCGCGAAAGCGAAAGAAGTGACTGCCGTTTTAGTAGACCCCCTGCGGGAAACCGGTGATATCGACGAAGAAAACAATTCCTGGCCACACCAGCATGCACCTACACGGTTCGAGCTGTTCAAACAACAGCAGGATCCTGCACGTGGAGAATCCACCGGGCCAAATCCCATGCAGCGGGCGAGAAGTGGTCGGTGACGAATTGACGGATGAGTGGTGGTCAGTGGCGGCGGATAGCTGACGACTGATAGCCGAGTATAAAGGAAAGAGGAAAAATTGATAATTCCAGAACAAAAACTAAGGGATTTTACGGTTGATGTATTTAAAGCCATCGGTTGCTCAGGCGCGGATGCTGAGCTAGCCGCAGACGTATTGCTTGCTGCCGACCTGCGTGGGGTTGACTCACATGGCGTTGCCAGGCTTAGCGGCTACGTACGGTTATGGGAAAGCGGCCGGCTCAATCCCACACCAGTCATCCGCCTGGTGCATGAAACACCAACAACGGCCACCGTTGATGGCGATGGAGGCTTGGGGTTGGTTACCGCCCCCTTTGCCATGGATATCGCCATCGAAAAGGCACGGCAATATGGTTCAGGCTGGGTGGCTATCCGCAATTCTAATCATTTCGGCATTGCCGGTTACCATGCGCTCAAAGCCGCCGAACAGGAAATGATTGGCTATGCACTTACCAATGCGAGCCCACTGGTTGCGCCCACATTTTCATCCGAACGGCTGTTGGGTACCAACCCCATTTGCTATGCTTTTCCTGCTGGAAAATATCCGCCCGTCGTCGTAGACATGGCGACTTCCGCTGCCGCCAACGGCAAATTGGAAATTGCCGAACGGGCGGGCAAGTCGATTCCCGAAGGATGGGTGCTTGATGCGGAAGGGCTGCCCACTACCGACGCTATAGCCGTCAAAAAAGGTGGAGCCCTGCTCCCGTTAGGAAGTGATCGCGACCACGGCAGCCACAAAGGTTTCGGCCTTTCCGCCGTTGTCGACATACTCTCCGGGGTGTTGTCAGGCGCCAATTACGGACCCTGGGTGCCTCCATTTGTGGCCTACTTGCAGCCGGTGGCCGACCAACCCGGCCAGGGTATTGGTCATTTCGTGGGAGCCATGCGTGTGGATGGATTCCGTCCGGCTGCAGACTTTAAGACCAACATGGATCAGTGGATCGCACGTTTTAAACAGGCTAAGCGCATTGACGATCAACAACCCGTAATCATTCCCGGAGAGCCCGAATATGAAGCTACGCTGGATCGCCGGAAAAATGGGATTCCACTCGTTGAAGCGGTGCGAAAAGACTTGAAGGCATTAGCGTCCAAATTGGGTATCGGCCAGCTGTAAATTTTTACTCCCTAGGTACTCGTGATACCAAGGTTTTTGTCTAAGTTTGCGAGCAATGGATATGTTCGATGATTTATTGACGAGCTATCTGGAAAAGACCTGCGATGCGGAGCCTGCCTTGCTGAAACGCATCCATAGGGAAACCTATGTGAAAGAAACAAGGCCCCATATGCTGTCTGGCCATTATCAAGGCAGGTTGCTGGCTTTTCTAAGTATGTTGGTATCGCCCCATCGGATTCTGGAGGTTGGTACGTTTACGGGATATGCAACGTTATGTTTGGCCGAGGGCCTAGCTCCAGGTGGCGAAATACACACTATTGATAGCAACGTAGAATTGGAAGACCGTGTACGTGGTTACTTTGGCATGTCCGAATGGAACCACGCGATCTACTACCACATCGGAGATGCTACCGCCATTATCCCCCAACTGGATGGACCGTTTGACTTGATTTTTATCGATGCGGATAAGAAGAACAACGTTCTTTATTATGAGCTGGCCCTTGAAAAAATTCCCGCTGGCGGTTTAATATTAATAGATAATGTGTTATGGAAAGGGAAAGTGGTGGCCGATGCCGAAGATTCCCAGACCCGGCAAATTGCCGTGTTGAACAAGCAGCTCGCGGATGACAATCGTGTTGATAAACTAATTCTCCCCATTCGCGATGGTGTGTACCTGTTGCGCAAGCGATGATGAAGTTAAACCTGTTAACGCATGAAAGAAACTCGGAAGACGCTTCTAATTACCTTATCCCTTACGATCGGTTTGATTGGTGGAAATGCTGTCCGTTCGTTGGCTCAGAAACACACTCCTCAAGCCTATATCAAGCGGCATAAAGATGCTGCGGTGCGTTATATGGAGGAATACGGTTGTCCTGCAAGCATCATTTTAGCCATCGCTATGCATGAGAGCGCAAATGGGACTAGTCGTGTAGCACGGCATTTGAATAATCATTTTGGGATCAAGGGTCCAAACAACAGTAAGGTAATCCGGTCGGCCTACAAAGGGTATGCTTCTGTCGAAGAATCCTATGCCGATTTCATAGATTTTTTACAGCGGCGTAAAAGCACCGAGCAGCTGTTTGAGCAGTGCCAATCCTATGAATATCAGAAATGGGTACAAGGAATTGCCAGCTCGGGGTATGCCCATAGTCCATCTTGGTCATCGAAAGTCATCGGCATCATCCGCAAATATAACCTAGACGAGTTAGATAAACGATCAGAAGAAGACGGGACCATAGCCTCGATGGATGAAACAGACAATACCGAAGAAAAGTATACCGTGAAACAAGGTGATACGCTGTATGACATTGCTCGGAAATACGGAACAACCGTGAAAGAGCTACAACGCAACAACGGTCTTACTCATTCACGATTGCGCATCGGACAACAATTGATTTTGTAAATGAGAAGGTGTTTCTATGTATTGTTGGTTGCGGTATTGTTTTCTTCCTGCTTATCCAAGCAAGATGTGCTTCAAAACCCCCACGTAACAAAGCGTCCTGTTCCGGTACAAAAGCCGCGGGACGAGCCAAGTCGTCATCCTCCCGCACACGAACCCACGCGCCCATCCACATCATATACAAGTACATCAGGACAGGAGTATATTGGTCGCTATAAAGATATTGCGATAGAAGAGATGGAAAGGTACGGTATACCTGCCAGTATCAAATTAGCCCAGGCACTTCTCGAATCGGGGAATGGTAACAGCGAATTGGCGCGGCAATCAAACAATCACTTCGGCATCAAGTGTACCCCGGAATGGCTGGGTAAAAAAACATATCAGGATGACGATCACCGCGATGATTGTTTCCGGGTGTATAGCCGACCGGAAGATTCCTTTAAAGATCATTCGCAATTTCTGCTGCGAAAACGGTATGCGGCGCTTTTCGAGCTTGATAAAGACGACTACAAAGGCTGGGCAAAAGGACTTAAATCTGCTGGATATGCAACCAATCCGCGTTATGCAGACATGCTTGTGGAGTTAATTGAACGGTATCAATTATATCAATATGACCGGCCGGAGAGCCGAACCGAAAAAGTCAAACGGGAGGAGGTGGTACAAACCGAGATTGTTGAAAATAAACCGGAAGAATCTCAGATTGCTCAGGCTAAGGCACCAGTGCGTATCGATATCCATGAAGTAAAACAGGGGGATACGATGGCGGCCATAGCCCAAAAACATGGAATGTCTACCCGTGAATTAATGGATTTAAACGGGTTGAAAACGGAATCTGTTTTTGTCGGCCAGCTTATTCTGGTGTCACAATAAAAACGCAGTATTGCAAATTGATGTTAAATTTTTCGGCAACTGCAAACTTAGCTGTAGTTTTAGGGCGGTGAATAATATGCGTCATTTTTTTGTTGGACTGCTTTTTTTGGGTATCCCGTTTTATCATGCTGCGTTGGCTCAGACAACCATACAGGGAATTGTGTTTGACAGTCATACCAAGCAACGTATCTCGCAGGTATATGTATATAATACGGCCAATGATGATGGCGGATACAATAACACACGCGGCGAATTTTCAATTCAGGCTTCTCCCGGAGATATTTTGATTGCTGCCGCAAAGGGATACTATCCCGATACCCTGGTTGTTTCCAATAAAAATGTGGTGCTGTTCAACATGGAGCGATCTTCGATCTGGCTGGATGAAGTTTCCGTCATCGCCCGGCGGAGTCCGGAGGAGCGGCTGGAAGCGAACAAACGGGATTACAGCACCGCCTACCGTAAGGGAAATGCGGGGTCTATTTTTTCTGTAGGGCCAACCGGTGCCGGGGTAAGTATTGATGCCCTGTATAAATTGATCAGTCGTGAGGGCAAGAACTCTCGCAGGTTACAGGAAATTATCGAACTGGATTACCGGGAGTCTGTCATTGATTATCGGTTTACACCGGATTTAGTGAGCGCGGTGACGGGTTTGACCGGAGCCACGCTAGCAGATTTTATGCGGCAATACCGGCCTTCTTATTATTTTATTCTAAGTGCCAATGACTATAATTTGGCATTTTATATCCGCTCATCGCTTGCGCAGTATCGACAAAATCCCGCTGCACGCCGACTCCCTCCCTTCCCGCAAACGAATAAATAAAAACACGTGAAGAAAAAACAGCACGATATTTGTTAATTTAGCAGCAGATATGAAACGACAGTTTTACTCTTCGCTTGTGATGTTGCTAGTTGGCATTTCAATAGGCCGGGCGCAAATCTATGATTTGGATGAGTTGCGATACCGACCCGACTCCAACAGTCTTAAGGTGGAAAAATCCGAACCGGGAATACGTCCGGTTAAACTACCGATGTCCACCCTGGACCTAAAAGTGATTTATTGGCGGCATTGGTCCTCCTTTGGCATTAATGCCAATCAAGCGTCTTTCAGTGATAACTGGACGGGAGGGGGTGTTAACTCGATTTCAGTAGGGTTGCTCGTCAATCATAAATCGGACTACACACGCAATAATACTAATTTCGTTACCGAATTGATGTTGCAATACGGAAAGCAGAAAAACAGGGATCAACTACCGCGCAAAAACAATGACCGTATTTTCTGGGACAACAAGCTTTCTTTGAAGGTCTCCCAATATTGGTCGCTGTTTACCTCGCTTACCTACGAAAGCCAGTTTGATGTTGGTAATAGCTATGGACAAACCAGTGATGGGAGAGACAGTATTACGGGCATCATATCCAATTTTATGGCTCCAGGTTATCTGACCGAATCGCTCGGTATTGAATATAAGCCGGATAATACCTTTTCATTACGTATCGGCACGGGTACTGCACGGCAAACATTTATCATGGACAACCGTTTATTGCCCACAACGGAAACAGGTCCGAGATTTGGCGTCGAACCCGGGAAACGTTTTCGCAATGACCTGGCATTTCAGTTGACGGCTAACCTGGATCGTAATCTCGGTAAAAACCTCAACTTGAAGAGTCGTTACAATATGTTTGCGAATTATAACGAGTTGAGTGACCCATCTCACCGGCTAGATGCCACACTGACGGCCTCCGTCACCCGCTTGATCAACGTTACTTTGAGTGGTATCCTATTGTATGATAGCCGTTTGGATGAATCGGTGCAGACCAGCCAGACGTTGGCGTTGGGTCTTCTGTACAAAATCCCGAGATAGCGATGGCATGTGGCGGCAATTGCACGGTACATAAAGCGGTGTCGATTTTGTTGGCGGCACTGGTGTTCTCCGCATGTACCGCTAACCGTTATGCAAAAACGAATAAACAATATAAGCAGCAACTGAAGGTGCTTACCGAGCAGATGCAGGAGCCGTTGCCTTTCGGTACTCCACGTCTGATTGCTACCTACGATTCGACGACGGGCCTGACTGCCGTATCCGAGATCCCGCAAACTAAGCACGAGGCACGCCAGGTCGCATCCATTCATTTTAATCTCCGTAAGCCCAACTATGTGGTCATCCATCACACGGCACAAGACAGCCTCGAACAAACACTGCACACCTTTACCGTCCCGCATTCGCAGGTAAGCGCCCATTATGTGATCGGACGTGAAGGGGAAGTTTACCAGATGCTTAATGACTACGTGCGCGGGTGGCATGCAGGGGTCGGCAGATGGGGTACCGTGACGGATTTAAATTCCATATCGTTGGGTATCGAATTGGATAACAACGGGAAAGAACCTTTCACCGAGTCGCAGATTTATAGTTTGTTGAATCTGTTAGATACGCTGCAGCAGCGGTATAACATCCCTCCTGCCAATTTCATTGCCCATTCGGATATTGCGCCATCCCGCAAGGTGGATCCGAGCGCATTCTTCCCTTGGAAACGTCTAGCTGAACACGGTTTTGGGCTTTGGCCGGACGAGGTGCTGATGACACCTCCTGAAAATTTTAATCCTGAAGACGCACTGCGCATCATTGGCTATGATACCCGTAATCTCGAAGCAGCGATCAAAGCGTTTAAACTGCATTATATCCAGAATGATGTCAGCGGAAAACTGACGGACTATGATCTCAGTGTATTGTATAGCCTATATCACAAACGATAACGCTATTATTTATTGGGTGGACACATCTGTTCCGAGGGTTTGCTGGTTCGAGCGGGTGCCCTGAAATAGCAGGGAGAATAAGACCACTCCTGCACATCCCACGAGATTGAGCCAGAGAAAGGCCATGACGTCAAACCACCAGAAAGATACCACAACGACCTCGGTAAGCACCGCAGCCGCGAGCACGGCCTTCCCACCAGCCCGTTTCACATAGAATGCAACGACAAAAATACCCAGTATCGTACCGTAAAACAGCGATCCTAGGATGTTAACGGCCTCCAGTAGATTGCCCAGTTTGCTGGCATAGAGCGCAATGATGATGCAAAAAATTCCCCATATCAAGGTGAATATCCGCGAAGCCGACAGATATCCGCGTTCGCTGCCTGTTTTACTGACAAAACGTTTGTAGATATCGATGACGGTGGTGGATGCCAAGGAGTTGATGGCCCCGGAGGTTGCGCCCATGGAAGCCATAAATACAATGGCCACCAGCAGCCCGATCAGACCTTTCGGAAAGTTTTCCGTCACAAAGGAAAGGAAAATATAGTTATTGTCATTGGTATCAGCCAGGGTGTCGTTCTCTTGCATGAGCTGCACCAGGTTCTGCCGGATTTCCCTGGTCCGTTCGTCTGCGCCCTGTAGCTGATCACGCGCCTCCGCAATAGCTGTCTCGTCGCCGTTATCCAATGCCTCTGTTAACCGATCTATTTGTTCCTTTTTTTCTTCAAAAACAGCGTTATGTTCCGTTTTTAGTTGGTCGACTTGTGCTGCATATGGACTATTCTCAATTCTATGGAGCTCATATTTGTTGAAGAATATGGGGGGACTGTTGTATTGATAAAAGGCAAATACCAAAACGCCGATTAGCAAAATGGCAAACTGCATAGGAACTTTAAGTAGTCCGTTCATGAGTAGTCCAATGCGACTATCGCTTATAGACGAGCCGGTGAGATAGCGGCCCACTTGGCTCTGGTCCGTACCAAAATAAGATAGCTGTAAAAAAAATCCACCGATGAGGCCACTCCATAGCGTATACGGATTGCTCCAGTCGAAGGATAGGTCGATGGCATTTGCTTTACCCGACTTACCGGCAATGTGCAATGCCTTGGAAAGGCCGATGTCTCCAGGCAGCATATAGACCACCAATACGCCTGCAGTGAGCAGGCCACCAAAAATAATGGTCATTTGAAGCAGTTGCGTATACGACACCGCTTTCGTACCGCCATAAACGGTATATAGCACCACGAGTGTGCCCATAAAAAGAGTAGTATACACCACATTGATCTGGAGAATACTGGATAAAATAATCGCAGGTGCATAGATCGTGATGCCTGTGGAAAGGCCTCGTTGGATCAAAAAAAGCAATGCGGTAAACGCTCGCGTACGTACGTCAAAACGTTTCTCCAGGAACTCATACGCCGTAAAGACCCGTAGCCGATGAAAAATAGGGACAAATGAAATACTCAATACAATCATCGCCAGCGGGAGGCCGAAATAAAACTGGACGAAACTCATACCCGAAGAGTATGCCAGCCCAGGAGCCGAAAGAAAGGTGATGGCGCTAGCTTGGGTAGCCATAACAGATAGGGCTACGTGATACCACGGCAAGGACTTGTTGCCCAAAAGGTATCCGTCGATGTTACGGATACCCCTACTCTTGTATACGCCATAGGCGACAATCAGCAGTAATGTGCAAAACAACACCACCCAGTCCGTCGTACTCATCCGAAATGATTGGTGAATAAATAAAATAAGAGGATAAGCACCAGTAACCAGAGCACTACAATCCAATAAAAGCGCTTCCAGTTACGGAGAAAGGGAGGAAGTCCCTTATCGGTCATGCTCGCGCCCTTTGAGCAGGATGCCCACAAAAAAGCCGGCAAGTACCACTCCCACTACGATACCGATGATGGCACCAAGAAAACTTTCTTGGATGTATCCGCCGGTTAGTCCGCCAAATACGGCACCCAGCAAATAGAAATAGCCAGTGATGTTTTTTTCGTTGGATGGTTCTTCGATGTGTTTTTCCATGACAATACCTCGTTTAATCAATTGGGTTTTGCTAGCAAATTTACAAATAATCTGTATGCCCCGGGCACGCCGGCGGGTAATTGTCTGAAAAAAGCAAGGGATGTATAAACAAAGTTACCTTTACCATACCGGGCTACCAGCAGTGATCCGTTGCTGGGATCTTCCCCCGGATCGGCCATGCGCAGCGGTTGGTCATATTGGCTGTCGGCCTTGCCGGCAAAATACAGGCCGCGTTCCTGGATCCAACCATCGAAGTCGGCGGCTGTGATCTGATTTGGATGGTTCAGTGCCCGACTATCGGGATTTAAGATGGTTACCGGAGCCGTTTCGTCGGTCACCCGGCTTCTACTTAAGGTCAGCGGATAAGGGCCAAGGTCGGATGCAAATGATCCACTGCTTACATTATATTGCACTAGCAAGGTGCCCCCATTTTTGACGTAAGTCATTAAATGAGGCTGCATATATCGCATGCGTTCATTTACATTGTATAAGCGTACGCCTGTAACAATCGCATCATATTGCGATAGGTTGTCTGAGAGGACATCTTGTTCGCTCAGTACGTCCACACGCAATCCGATTTCCCGCAACGCTTGCGGAATTAGATCGCCCGCACCCGGTAGATAGCCGATATGTTTTGCGGATACACCGGTTTCAACTTTGCTCAGGCGGGCGGTAGCGGGGGGAAACCACGTGATGCGTGGAATATGGTCATGTGCGATCGAACGGATGGCATGGGCCGTCTCTGTTGAATCTGCATATTTCAAGATAATATTCAACGAATCAGAAAGCGATGCATTCGCTGCCGGATAGATGGTGAACTTAGAAGTGATTTCTTCGGATTTTTCCGAGAAATCCAGTGGTACCTGTTGGGGGGTTGCTCGCCAGCCCGATGGCAGATCTATGAAGGCTGTAGCAGATACATGATCCTGGGTATGCGCCGTAAAGACGACTTCCAATGTCTTGGGTTCATCGCCATTAAATACGAAGGCCTTTTGGCCAAGGTTGGCCGTTATTCGTGGCGCAATTGTCAGCGGTTCGTATACTTCACCTCTGACCGGATGGGTATATTTATAAACGATCGGACGTTCAAAGGAAAGTTCTTGGCCATTGATGCGCAGGATAATATGGGTCTTGGGTACATCGGAGTTGGTGGGCCGGCCTACATCTTCCTGGTGATTTATTGCAAAACTGCCCAAGCTATGCGGGCTCCTTAGCCAATAGGGCTGCGTGATTTCGTTAGCCGCAACGGAAGAAGACTGTTCAAAGGGATCGTTGAAAGTCAATGTCGTTTTTCCGATGGATACTTCTATATCCGGACGGCGTACGATGAATGTTGTGTTGACGGGAATCTGTTCGCCAACAGCATATTTAGCCACCGGTGCATAGCTTTCAAACCAAATTCCTCCGCACGCGATAATCAATTCTTTGATTTCTGCGGTTTTTTGTTCCCTCCAGTAGCCATCTTTTACTTTTTCGACCTCTGAGAGTAGGGAGATTAGCCCGTTGATTGAGTTTTCGGGATGTTCTTCGTCGAAGGAATCGTAAATAGCAGTGACTAATTGCGGAATGTGATCGCCACCATCTACCCGCTTCCAGGAAGTGGTAATTCCATCAAACAGTTCTTTGTCAGGAGTATCTCCCGCCAGCACCTCAAACCGCTCGATACTGTTCCCTCGTTGCCTGGCGGATCCAAACCCTTGACTTTTATGATTGGACCGGCTTTCTGCGGCGATTTCACCATAGGACTCGCCGATGAAAGGATTGTAATCGCCAATGTTTGTGAGCAGATGAGCTGAAGAGGGAGGCGATCCCTGGAAGAAACTGGATGTGTTCCAAAGCAACCGTTTCGCTTGCCAGGTGGATACCTCTGCAAGTTGCTCTGGAAACCGAGAGGGATCTGCAGCCGCTTTGAACGCTTCTATAGCCAATAGTGCTGATGCCTGATGGTGTCCATGCCCGGCTCGTTCATCGGGGGGGAAGCGCGTGATGATGACATCCGGACGGAATTTACGGATGGTCCACACAGCATCCGCAAGAATGTTTTCACGGCCCCAGAATCGGAAGGTCTCATCCCATGTTTTTGAAAATCCAAAGTCGAGTGCCCGTGAAAAAAATTGTTCTCCCCCGTCTACGCCGCGTGCTGCCAGGAGTTCCTGCGTACGAATAAGCCCAAGTTCTTCTGCTTGCTCGGTACCGATGAGATTTTGACCGCCGTCGCCACGGGTCAATGAAAGATAGCCGGTTCGGTATTGTTTCTCTTTGGCAAGCCAGGCAATGAGCCGGGTGTTTTCATCGTCTGGATGGGCGGCAAAATACAGGACGGAACCCAGGGTGTTTAGTTTCTTGATAGCTTGTTTGATTTCACCCGCGTGTTTCGGTTTTTGTGTTTGGGTGACTGCGAATAGGGGAATGAAAAAAAAGGAAAAGAAAAAGGCGATAGGACTTATGTTCATTCGAAAGTGGTTTTTTTCTTTAATGGGTTTAAAGATAAGCTTTGTGGGGAATAAAACAAAAGCCGTCCCGATGTAATCGGGACGGCTCCTGCAAATTAACAATTAAAAAATCATTTAAATCTTAAAACCGCCCTTTCGGCAAATACCAAAGAACTTTAAGAAGTTAACCTTTAACAATGGTAAAGTTACAAAAATATGTGTGATGTGACTGATCGTAAGAGGACAAGTTTTCCACAAACAACCGGTTTTAAACATTCTTACCCTTTGTCAATCGATCCGAGTACGCGCTTCATAAAGCTATTGAGCGCTTCTTTGCGCTCGACCCCACTTTTCACCAGCTTATCTACTTCGATGGCGCCGTACATATTTGAAATTAGCTCACCGATGACATCCAATTCTTCATCTTTCAGAGAGGGTACTTCGATCAGAGACTCAAGTGTCTCAATGGTTTCCAGGACGTAGTCTTGGTCGTTCTGCTCGATGAATTCAGCCAAGTGTTTAATTACGGGTAACTTCATTCAATAATTCGATTAACGGGTCAAATTTATTCGTTTGTACCTGGCTCACCAATTGACCGCCTTTAAATGCGGCAAAGGTGGGTAGGTTGTTGACATTGGCCAATTGCCTTGATTGTGGAAACCGTTCGGCATCTGCAATGACAAAAGGGATTTGTCCATTTTCCGAAGCCAGTTTTTTGAACTTCGGTTTCATGATTTTGCAATTGCCGCACCACGTGGCCGAATATTGTACCAATACCACATCATTGCTTTTTACGATGTCGGAAAGGTTGTCGTTTTCTAATTCCTGTAGCATAATAATTCTTTTTTATTAGGGGTAGCTTCCGTTCAATGGGGTGCTACCCCTATCATTTGTGTGTTGTTGCCTAGCTCAACGAAACTTGGCTGGCCAGATAGCTGGCTACGCCATCGCGGGTGGCATGCATGGCATCTTTGCCTTCTTCCCAATTAGCGGGGCATACCTCGCCGAATTTTTGTACGTGGGCATAAGCGTCGATCAACCGGAGGTATTCTTTTACGTTACGGCCCAAGGGCATATCGTTTACGCTTTCATGAAATACTTTGCCGTCTTCATCGATAAGGTACGTCGCACGGAAAGTTACGTTTGAGCCTTCAAATAAATATCCGAATTCTTCGCTCTCTTTCTCCTCGCCTTCCAATATACCCAATACGCGGGACAAATTGCGGTTCGTATCGGCCAGAATGGGATATGTCACACCTTCAATGCCGCCATTGTCTTTTTCGGTATTTAACCAAGCAAAATGCACTTCGTTAGTATCGCATGAGGCACCAACGACCAGCGTATTGCGTTTTTCAAAATCGGGTAGCGCCTCTTGAAATGCATGGAGTTCAGTGGGACATACGAACGTAAAATCCTTCGGATACCAAAACAGCAATACTTTTTTGCCTTTTTGGGTAGCTTCTTCAAAAATGTTGATAGACAAGTAATCACCGAGGTAATCAATTGCATCAACCGTAATGTTTGGGAATTTTTTTCCTGTTAAACTCATGACTATCTGTTTATTTTTTTCGAGTGCAAAGGTACGGTTTATCTCTGGTGATAATTATCGTTTTTGTCAATGGCTTATATACGTTCTCTATTGTCGGTTAATTTCCTATCGTTTCCTAGCCAGTTTTACAACGAACTTTGAATTTACACAAAAATCAATGAAGGATTATTAATAATTAATAAATAGCTAATAGGTTTTTCCCCTATAAAACCCCTATAAACCCGTACTATATACTTATAATATTATATTTAGTTCATGGGTCATTGCCCTTTCTTTGTGAAGTATGCCGGTGATAAATTGTGAAGCTTTACCAATAAAGAATTACCATTGTTTGTATAAAATCGTATTTTTGCCACGAGAATAGCTTGGCCCTGTAGTTCAACGGATAGAATAGAAGTTTCCTAAACTTTAGATATGGGTTCGATTCCCGTCGGGGCTACGTAAGGAAACGAACGAATAGGTTTGTTTCCTTTTTATGCACTTAGTAGATTGATTTACAACGGGTTATTTTTGTTTTTCCAGAGCAAAATAGTGTTCGGTTTGTTCGAAAATTCTCTACACTCCCTTATTTTGTATAATAAAACCAATAGAAAGGTGATACCGGGGCTCGATTTACCTCTTAGGTCTAATTTTATATGCTTGTCCAGTTTTATTTCGGCTTATTCTTGTTATCAAGATACTGCACGTGCCTGGAGAGCCCCGCAGTTCTTTTTACCAGCCCAGATTAAGCATACCCACGTTTGAGCAAATGTTTAGCTCCAGCCTCAAAGGCGGATGCGGATGGTACATGGAATCCAAAAGCATCTGCCAATCGATTTGTCACATTGAAAGCAAAGCATATGGCTAACGCATCCTCAATTTGCTCGGGGCTTACACCTGTTTCCAATACCGTAGTGACGTCATCGGCAGTAATCGAATGTTCTTCGGTAAGTTTTCCCAGCATTAGCAATGTAGCGCGTAACGAAGGGGGAACATCGGCACTCTGTATATCGATCAATGTCTGGTCAACTTGTTTACCGTTACGATATGCTCTGGCTGAAACTGCTGCATGCGCATTTATGCAAAAAGTGCACTCATTGTGCTTAGAAACATAGGCTGCCATCAGCTCCCGTGCTCCGACAGTCCAAGCAGACGTGCCGCGCATGGCCTGCTGTGTAAATTGCTTGGCCGGATTGCCATAAAAATCCGGACGATAAAATACCAGTTTGGCAGCATCAGGTAATGGGTATCCCGAAAAAAGTTTAATAATCGAAAACAGGATCTTTGTGCCAAATTTGTACCCATTATTTAAGATATTAAGACGCAGGGGAACCTCCTTTTTTTAAGGCCTCGGCCAACGCTGCCAGACCATTTTGATATTGTCGTGACGCCTGGCCTACGGCTGCACAAATAATGAGTTCAAATAACTGATCCTCGCTAAAGCCAGCTGACTTTACTGTATTGATATCGCTATCGGTAATTTGATAAGCATGGCTGGCTACCTTATCGATTAGTGTAGCTAACGGTTGCGGAATATCCGTATTTTCAAATACCGACAAACGCTGTTGCTTTGAACTTTTGCCATCGCCGCTCAGAATACGGTCGATTAAGCTTTTATAAAGTTGCTTATATTTCATTTTTATTTCTTTTAAAGCTACAAAAGGTGAAATTTTGTAATGTATTAAACAGCGTTAGATGATCCACTGTCCTGCAGTCTGTTTTTTTTAAAATAGGAAGCGAATATTCCCTGCATGTTAGTCTCAACCAAAGTACAAATTATTTTGCAAGTTGGTTCCATATTAAAATACTAATTGATATACCTACGCATGCATAATGGCTTCGCCATTCTTCGGGACTTGTCGTGCTTCGTTATCTTGCATCCATTGTTAGAAAGGTTTTCTTTTTTCTGTTTTTTTATTTTGGAATGAATTTTTGTACAATATTATACGGCGAAAACCTCTTGATTTTTAAGGAGGTTAGGCGTTCCAAATCTTCCAAAAAGTGTTTCGAGATTTGTTCGGTTTCGGCTACACATCTTGAAACATATAAAAAGCCTGCAAATCAAACGTTTGAAAGCTTTTTATTTTTACAACTTCCTAAAAGCCACTGAGTAGCCGTCAAACGCCAAATTTCTCAGGGCATTGTATTTATGCACATAAGCAAAATCAATCCCTTCCAACATTCGGCGGCGAACTTCTTTTATTTTCTTTACCTGTTCGTCGGTCTTCTCGATGACGAGGGTGATTTTGAAATAATCTTTCCTGCTTACGGGATAGGCTTGGAATGACGACCCACACATTAATCATTGCCGTTTTCCTGACGCCGTTCCATTGTCGACTGATCCTCTGCTATGCCTGATTTCCAGTAGGAATATGCATTTAGTTCTTCCCGCTGCCAGCGTTTTTCTTTCCGCAGGTACAGACGGATTTCTTTTACAGCGGAAAATTCTGCCGCAACGTGGGCATAACGGTTCTGTTTCGGCAATTCCAGTCTTCTTACGGCTTCGGCGAGCCCGCTTCCTTGTTGTTGATGTTGATTGTGCAACCATTCAATCTGAACGTCCGCTTTGGTTTGCAACGGCTGTTCGTCTTCCTTGCCGTACACTTCTATCAGGCAGCGCCCTTTGGCAGTTGCAGGTAGCGCTTCCAAGATAGCGCCCAAAAGCGGTATTGCCGTCGCATCACCGACCAACAGATAATTTTCTGCTTGGGGATGCAGTTCTTTTTTCCTCCCTTTCATCATCACGCCCAAAGCATCACCTTTTTGAGCACTAATGGCCCATGCGGAAGCAGGGCCTTCATCGCCGTGTGCCACAAAATCGATCCATATTTCTTTCTTTTCCAAATCAATTCCCCGATGTGTATACGTTCTTACGGTCGGACGGATATCATCGGCTTGAGGTATCCATTGTCTTTTCTCATAATCAAATTCGGGAATGTAGACTTTATTGATTCCTTTGGGCGGAATGAGAATTTTGGTGTGCACACCGATTGTGGTATTGGCGATTGCCGCCACATTGTCGCCCGTGAGAAATACACGGATATAATGCGGTGTTACGTATTCCTTTCTGCTTACGGTTAGTGCAAGCTGTATGGGTTTGAATAGTTTTGCTTCTTTCATTATAATTCATTTTTAAATTTTTATTTTTTCTCAAAGACGATATCCAAATGTCCGCTCCGGTTCGAACGTCGGATCGTTGTAGCCAAAGGGCAGGCGGCTGATTTTTTATTCGCTGCCTTTTATAATCATTGTCATCGCAAGCAAACCGCTCGCAGCACCGAAAATGTAAACCGCCTGATAGCTGAACCAACCCGCTATCAGCCCGGCTACCGGTGTTGCAAGTCCCAACGAAAGGTCAAAAAACGCGGAATACGCACCCAATGCAGTTCCGCGCATCTGTGGGCTTATTTTCTGCATAGCCAAGACACCCAATGCGGGAAATATCAGCGAAAAACCAATGCCTGTAAGGCTGCACCCGATGATGGCCATGATTTCGGAAGAGGAAAAACCAATCAAAAGCTGTCCGATGATTTCAACAACCAACGAAACCAGCGCGACCTTATAGCCACCGAATTTGTCAGGAGATGATGCGAAGAACAGGCGGGTCAGCACATAAAATACCCCGAATGCCACAAATGCAGCAGACGCATTTTCCCAATTTGTGTCAGCAAAAAGCAACGCGATGAAAGACGAAATACAGGTAAAACCGATCGATGAAAACGCCAGGCCTAGACCTTGTCCCGATACCCTGCCGATGACTTTGTAAAACGGTGTTCGGATATACGATGCATCAACAGGCAGGGCAGGAATTTTAATCGTCGATAGCCAACTCACCGCGGCAAGTAGTGCGATCGCGGCAAAAGCACCCGATTTTGCCCAATACTTTTGTAACACGATACTCAGAGGCGCGCCGATGGCAATACCCGCATACATCGCAATACCGTTCCAGGTCATTACTTTTCCGGATTTCCCAAAGCCCGCCAGACCGATTCCCCATGTCAAAGCCCCCGTTACCAACATACTTTCCGATATTCCCTGTACCAATACGACGCAAATAAGGAAAGAAAGAGTAAGCACAGCACTTGCTCCCAAAAGGGTAGCCATTGTATAGAGCATACTCGCAATCAATATCAGTAGCGATCCGATGTTACAGCTTTTCTTTGCTCCGCTGGTATCGGTGAATTTTCCGGCAAAAGCCCTCGTAAGCAGCGTGCCTACGGATTCCAGGCCGATTACCAGGCCAACCACCCAGTTGTCAAATTTCAACCCATTGTGTACAAAATCAGGTAGAATGCCCAGCATCATGCCGATGGTGAGATAAACCGCAAATACGGAGAGAATAATGGGAAAGATGACTTCGAAAAAACTGTTCCTTCTGGTGGTTGCGTCCATATTCATTCATTAAATTTTATGGATGCAAACCTAAAAAGGCAAGAGACGGAAAGCCGTAGCTTTTTAAGGGTAATAATTGGACAAATTAGGGTTTTTGATTTCTGAACGCCGAAGCAGTGATGCCTGCCTTTTTCCTGAAAAAGCGGGAAAAATACGTATGGTCTTCGTATCCGAGTTCGTAAGCGATTGCCGTTATGTCTAAATCGGTGTGGTAAAGAAGCCGTTTGGCCTCCTGCATAATTTCCTGGTGAATCCAATGCCCCGCGGTAAATCCGGTAATTTCTTTAACAACCTCGTTGAGGTAAAGCGGCGTGATATGAAGCAAATCGGCGTATTCCTTTACCTGCTTATGTGCCTGATAGTTCGATGTGATTAGCTGTTTGAATTGCGTAACAATGCTATATTTCCGGCTGCCAACAGCGTGTTCTGAATGTTGGGATTGTATAATATTGGAAGCAATCAATCCTGTGATGGTGTCTGTAAGCGAATGAAGCAGTACGGTTTTTAGCGGCATATCTTTGTCAATCAGTAACGTTTCCAAAACCGCAGTCAATGTAAAAATAGAATCGTTTTTAGATAGGACAATTGCCTGCCGGTTGTGCAGAAAAGTATCGAATATCTCGCGGTACTGCCTAGTTGCTAGCTTTGTATCTACAAAAATGAACCAGCCTTCGCTGTTGTTGGGGCCGATGTACCGATGCACCTGCCCCGGCGTTACAAAGCAAAGCATGGCATTGCTCAGGGTAATAGAACTGAAATCCAATTCCAACGAAAACGAACCTTTTTGCTAGATGATGAACATATAATGGTCGTCGCGATGAAGCGGCAGCTGTTCATCATGCGTAACGGTTTCGATGGGCACGATACCGATTCCAATCGTGTCCAGTTCGTTCTGATGCAGTAAAATTGGTTTTTTGGACATTATTCTCATAGATTCGAGAGTACCGTTTTCCTGTTACTCATATGCTGTGCTAAGATATAAAGAAAAAGGATCGGCATAAGCAACGGACGGGTGCAACTATATTGCTCAAATAATCAGGTGAAAGATTCTCATACGGTCATCCCACCATCCACAATAATCTCTGTTCCTGTCATAAAAGAAGCTGCGTCGGTGCACAGGTAAGCCACAAGTTTGGCGATATCAGCAGGATCACCCATTTTCTTCAAGGGGATGGCATTGAGCAACCAATCGTGAATACCTTTCAATGCAGCATCATCCAAACCGGTCTTCTTTAATACTTCTGTTTCATGTGGCCCCGGACTCACCATATTCACCCGGATTTTCCGTTCCGCTAGTTCCAAAGCCGCCGTTTTGGCTATGGAATTCAAAGCCGCTTTACTGGCCTGATAAATGGAGCTATTGGGTTTGTAGGTGGAAGCAACGATGGAAGAGAGGACAACGACGGAAGCCCCTTCTTGCAACAATGGGATGAATTTGCTCAGCGTAAAATATGCTCCGCGGAAATTGATATTCATCACGTTGTCGAAATTTTCTGTTTCGGCCTCCGCGATAGGGACCTGTACACCTGTAATTCCGGCATTGATAAATAAGATATCGACTTTCCCAAACTGTTTTTCCACCTTGTTACGGAATGACACAATATCTTGCAGGTTGGCCTGATCGGCCGTGAATGGAATGGCACCCAATGCTGCGGCAGCTTGCTCAATAGCCGCTGTACGCCTGCCTGTTATCAGCACTTTTGCCCCTTGTGAAATCAATTCTTTGGCGGTTGCGTAACCTATGCCACTGTTTCCGCCTGTTACGATGGCGATTTTGTCTTTCAAATTACTCATTTCTTAAACTTTTTTGCAAAGTTATTCCAAATATGATATACTTTTGTAATCAGTATAATAGAGTATATCATGTAACATAGATGGAATGGAAAGAAATCAGGAAGAAGAATTGAGGGCATTGCAGGACACGCTTTACTTTATCGGCGGTAAGTGGCGGATTCCTGTTATCAATTCCCTATGTAATGGCAACAGGCGTTTCCGGGAAATCGAGCGTAGTATACCAGGTATCACTACACGAATGCTTTCAAAAGAATTGAAAGATATGGAACTTAATAAATTGGTCAAAAGGACGGTTTACCCGGATACGCCCGTCCTGATAGAATATGAACCGACAGGGTATTGCCGTTCATTCGGAAAAATTATCCAGTCGATGATTGACTGGGGGAGGGACCATCGAAAAGTAATCGTAGAAGATAAGCATGCATACACAATCGATTAATCTGGAGGTCTCTCGTTCCATAGGGACAGTATCGGCAATTTATATTGCTCCGGAAGAACCTCAATGCATGCTGGCATTGGCTCATGGGGCAGGGGCCGGTATGAACCATGGGTTTATGCAAGCATTGGCAGGTTCGCTCGCTGAGGCGTCTATCGCTAGCCTACGATTCAATTTTCCCTTTTCCGAACAGGGGAAGGGCAGACCTGACTCACCGGTGGTAGCTCAGGCGACTATTGCAGCGGCAATTGCCAAGGCACATGAACTACGTCCCGACCTGCCCTTGTTTGCTTCCGGCAAATCTTTCGGTGGAAGAATGACCTCTCAGTACCTTGCAACCCATCCCGAAAGTATCATCAACGGGTTGATTTTCTATGGCTTCCCGCTCCACCCTGCTGGGAAGCCTGCGACCGAGCGCGCCGATCACCTCCGATTATTGGAGATTCCAATGCTTTTTTTGCAGGGATCAAAAGATGCGCTGGCAACTTGGGAGCTGATTGAATCCGTGTATCAATCGCTGCCTACGGCTTCATTGGTCAGATTGGAAGGCGTAGACCATTCCTTCAAGGCTGGAAGGGCTGACATTATATCCCGGTTGGCGGATGAGACGAGGCTATGGATAGAGCGTCTATGAGACAATATAGTCATGTTTTGAGACTGCGTGTTTATATTATGTAGTTTAAATTCATTTTATTTGTAGGCTGTGTATCGCATCAGTGCCATATTGTAAATCGACATTTATCGTTAATCATGAAGACAACGCTATGCTATTTTGCCCTGATTTTTATTATCTTTTCCAGTTGCACGAATAGCCAATCTGCACACCAGCAGGACGGAACCGTCGCTATTGTCAACCCGGTATTGCCGGGTGATCATCCCGATCCGACCGTCATCAAGATCGGTGATACGTATTGGGCATCAGCAACTTCCAATGAGTGGGCACCTTTGTTTCCGATTTATAAGTCGACCGATCTGGTCAACTGGGAACTAGCATCCTACGCATTTGCTGATTTACCCCAATGGGCGCGAAATAATTTCTGGGCACCTGAATTGGCTTACGACGAAGCGCAAAACAAGGTATACTTATATTACACCGCCCGCGACAAATCGACCGGACGCCTCGCCGTGGCCGTTGCCAGTGCATCGGCTCCGGAAGGGCCGTACGTCGATCATGGGCCGCTGGTGAGTCAAGAGCTGGGTTCCATCGATGCATTCGAAGTAAAGGACGACGAGGGTAAAATTTACTTGCTTTGGAAAGAAGATGGCAACAGCAAGGGCAAACCCACACCCATGTGGGCGCAGGAAATCAATTCCCAGCGGACGGAATTGCTGGGAGACAAGCATGAGTTATTTACCAATGATAGCGAGTGGGAAGGCCGGCTCGTCGAAGGAATCAGCGTGTTCAGGCACAATGGGTATTACTATGCGACTTATTCGGCAGGCGCATGTTGTGAGGTTACCTGCAATTATAAAACGGGCGTAGCACGTGCTAAGCAGCTGCTGGGGCCCTGGGAAAAGTACAATCAGAACCCTGTTTTGGTTGACAATGATTACTGGAAGTGTGCAGGCCACGGCACAGTAGTGGAACGAGGTGGTGATTTTTATTACCTGTACCACGCTTATAATCAAGCAGGCAGCGTATATGTAGGCCGAGAGGGGGTCTTGGAGAAGATTAACTGGACTTCAGACGGCTGGCCGGTCTTTGCTAACAATGCCAGCTATGATCGGGATGCGGCTTCGTCGGATTACAGCGACAATTTTGTTGCGATGGCGCCGGCATGGCGGTGGCGGGTCAACCAGCCTGTGGAGTATTCGGTGGACGACCACGGTCTATCGCTGACCGCGTCGCAAGCCAATGATGGGATTGGGTCGCTGATCGTGCAACCCATCACTTCCATTAACTTCGAGGTAATGGCCGATGTGGCCGCGAATACGACTGACGGCCAATCCGGTGCTTCCGTCACGATGGTCGGCGGGGCCAACAACCGTTTCGGCGCCCCCATTGCAGGCATCGGCGTTGGTGTCTTCGGAAAAGAAGTCCGGGTGTGGCGGATTGAAAAAGATGATGTACAAGTGCTACAAACGCTCGGTCTTCCGGTGGGAGCGGACATTGTGAGTCTCAAGATGGTGGTTTCCGATGGGCATATGGTCGATTTTTATTGGAAAGAAGGAGGGGAATGGCAAATAGGCCTGAAAAATTACGACGCCGCCCCCTTGGTACCCTGGGGTATGGGTTTCCGGATTGGTTTAGCCGCTAAAGGCGACAGTAAGCCTGTTTCGATTGGTCGTTTTGAAATTAAAAATTACGACGTATCGCCATCCAAGGAATGAAACACGAAGCGTATCTCGTATTTACAATCCGAAATACGCTTTTGCGTTATAATAAGAGATATCCTGGATAATTTTTCCGGTCCACCCGATATCGTTGGGCATTAACCCTTTCCTGATATCGTCGGCAAACAGATTGCACAGTAGACGCCGGAAATACTCGTGGCGTGAATAGGAGAGAAAACTGCGCGAATCCGTCAGCATACCTACAAAACAGCTAATAAGACCGATGTTTGACAAGGTATTCATCTGCTGTGTCATGCCATCCAACTGATCTAAAAACCACCAGCCCGACCCAAACTGCATTTTGCCTCTTATCCCTTCGTCCTGAAAATTTCCCATCATGGCTGCGAATACAGCATTGTCTGCGGGGTTGAGGTTATATACCACCGTTTTAGCCAAGCGGTTTTCATTATCCAACGCATTGAAAAATCGCTGCATTGCTTCGGCCTGTTGAAAGTCGCCGATGGAATCATATCCGGTATCTGGCCCCAGTTGACTAAGCTTACGGGTATTGGTATTGCGTAGTGGTCCCAAATGGAATTGCTGCACCCATTCTTTATCATGGTATAACTTGCACAGTTCGGTAAGGACCACATAGGTAAATGCTTCTTCGTATGCTGCAGCGTGGTGGTCGTCGCCGTTGAGCACTTGCTTGAATACCTCATCCAATGAGACGGGAGAGGAGGTTGCCCGAGGCAAATGATTCAACCCGTGATCTGCAATGCGGCACCCATGACGATGAAAATAATAGAAGCGGTTGGAAAGGGCATCCAAAAGACTATCCAGATCGACAATAGCGATTCCGCTGCTACTCTCAAGCTGTTGGATATATCGGCGGTATTGGTCACCCTTGCTCAGCTGAAAGGCCTTGTCTGGCCTGAACGAGGGGAGTACTTTGACGTCAAAACCCGAATCCGAAATGGCGCGGTGATGAGCCAGACTATCGGTTGGATCATCCGTCGTACCAACCATTTCCACGCCAAAATGGCGTAGCAAGCCTCGCGGAGAAAATGCGGGGGTCTGTAATTGCATGGCTGTTTGGTCAAAAATGGCATCCGCATTTTCCGGCCCCAGCAATTCTTCAATACCGAATGGATTTTTCAGCTCCATGTGAGTCCAGTGGTATAATGGGTTGCGTAACGTATATGGAACAGTCTCCGCCCATTTCCTGAACTTTTCCCGGTCGTCGGCATTGCCAGTAATGTATTTTTCTGAAATTCCCAGCACGCGTTGTGCACGCCATTTATAATGATCGCCTGCTAGCCAGATATGGGTGATATTGCGGAAGTTTGCATCACTGGCCACGGCATCGGGCGGGAGGTGCGAATGGTAGTCGATAATCGGTAAATCCTTGGCATATTCGTGGTATAGCACTTCAGCCGTGTCCGACTGCAATAGGAAATTATCAGGAAGAAAGTAGGCCATATCTATTCTGATTAGTGTTCGTTATTTTGTCCAGTGATTCCCAATTCCAATCCCCTTAATTCTGCCAGGCCGCGCAGGCGACCAATGGCTGAATAACCCGGAGCAGTAGTTTTCTCCAGGTCGTCCAGCATCTGGTGACCATGGTCCGGCCGGAAAGGTATCGGATTAGCGCGCCGCTGATTTTCGGCGATGAGTGCTTTCATGACTGCGTACATGTTTACATCGCCATCCAGATGATCGGTCTCAAAAAAGTTGCCTTGTTCGTCCTTTCTGACATTGCGTAAATGTGCGAAATAAACACGCTCTTTCACCGCATCAAAAATGGCTGGAACATCGTTCGAATTGCCGGCACCCAATGAGCCTGTACAGAAGCAGATGCCGTTGAAGGGTTTATTTAGCTCACGGATAATAAACAGCAGGTCGTCCTTGTTGCTCGCAATACGTGGTAGTCCCAGGATTGGATAGGGAGGATCGTCTGGATGGATTGTCATCCGGATACCGTTTTCTTCACAGACATCGGCGACGGATGACAAAAACCAGATCAGGTTTTGTCGTAAGCCGTCGAATCCAATGGTCGCGTATTCACGTATGCTTTCACGCAGTTCCTCCAATTCGATGCTTCGTTCTCCTGGGACACCCATAAGCACGTTGGCGTTCAATCGCTCGATCTGCTCAGGCGTGTAGGCGTCATACCTTTTTCGAGCTTCGACCTGTATGGTTTCGGGATAATCGGCGGTTGCCCCCTCCCGTTTTAATACAAACAGGTCGAAAGCGGCGAGGTCGCTCCAATTAAAATACAGAGCCTTAGAACCATCCTTCATTTCTAGATCAAGTTGGGTGCGTGTCCAATCCAGTACCGGCATAAAATTGTAACACACCGTTTTGACTCCCACGACAGCGAGATTGTATAGGCTCTGTCGGTAGTTTTCGATATAAGAATGGGCATCCGACCTGCGGGTTTTGATGGCTTCGTGCACCGGAACGCTCTCCACTACACTCCAGATGAGTCCGGCAGCTTCGATCAACGACTTGCGCTCTAGGATATCTTCCAGTGGCCATACCGCTCCGTGGGGAATGTGATGGAGTGCCGTCACAATTCCCGATGCTCCCGCTTGTTTGATGTCTTGCAGAGATACGGTGTCTGCGGGGCCATACCACCGCCACGTCTGTTCAAGTTTTTTTTTCATGCTCATACGCCGCTCCACGCGTTGAATCCACCATCGACCAAAATAGTCTCTCCCGAAATAAAACCCGATGCGTCGCTCAGCAGAAAAATCAGCGCGCCGGTTAACTCTTCGGGGCGCCCTAGTCGGCCGTACGCCGTGTTGTTGACAAATCGTTGGGCGCGGTCGGTATAAGATCCGTCGGCATTTGTAAGCAAGGTGCGGTTTTGCTCCGTAAGAAATACACCCGGAGCGATGGCATTTACGCGTACTTTGTCGCTATACCGTTGAGCCAATTCTACAGCCATCCATTTTGTATAGCCTTCAATTGCGCATTTGGCAAGGTTATAGCCCATTACGCGTGTAATGGCCTGATGCGCAGATAACGACGAAATATTCACAATAGATCCTTTCCCTTTTTCGGCAATGACGCGGCCAAAGACATGGGTTGGGATTACGGTGCCAAAAAGGTTAAGTTCTACGGCCTTCTGGCTGTCGCCGATGTTGCTATCGAACAGGTTTTGATCAGGGCCGATCGTAGCTCCTGGAATATTACCCCCTGCTGCGTTCACCAGGCCGTCAATGGTCCCCCAGGCGTCTAATATTTCATCTTTTGCTTGTTGCACTGCCTGTTCACTCAATACGTCCGTGATGACGGCCATGGCTTCCCCTCCTTTTGCCCTGATGGCGGCTACCCGTGCGTCTGCTCGTTCCCTATTGCGCCCTAATATGGCTACCTTGGCTCCTGCTGCTGCAGTAGCCAATGCAAAAGATTCACCTAAAACGCCTGTGGCACCTGTAATCACCACCACCTTGCTTGCCAAAGAAAACTGTTGTATTCCGTCCATACTCTTGTTAAATAAGGTCTATATTGTATTTAATCCCCCAATATTAGTTAAAAATGAGCTGAACGTACTTACTTTTCGAAGAAATATCTGCGAAAACGTTGTAGCCCTTTTGAACGACAAAAAGGGGAAAGGGACTCGTTTACAAAAAATTAACAATTTTATTTTAAGATGTCGTTTTAAAGCAATACTTTTGCATCCCCAACATTGGAGAGGCTTATGTCTTGAAAAATAATTAATTACAAAAAATATAGATATGACTAAGGCAGAAATTATCGCAGAGATCGCTAACAAAACCGGGTTAGAGAAAGTAGATGTCCAGGAAACGGTTGAAGCTTTTTTTAAAGTAGTAAAGAACGCAATGATTGGGGGAGAGAATGTCTACGTAAGAGGATTTGGTAGTTTTGTAGTGAAGAAAAGAGCTGAGAAAACCGCTCGTAATATTTCAAAGAATACCGCGATCATTATTCCTGCACATTATGTGCCGACTTTTAAACCCGCCAAGACATTTGTCGAAAAAGTGAAATCGGGCAACAAATAGGTTTCTGCCTTAACGAAAGCAAAGTAGGGCGCTATGCAGGAGAGGACCAAACAAATCGCAGTCATTACCTCCATTATCATTGTGATGGGGGTGTTACTGGCGCAACCGATTAAGGGATTGGTCAACGAGGACAAGGCTACCACGTCTGCTTCCGATGGTGCCTCGTCGGGAATGACGCTTGAAAACGTTTCTGCACAGGCCAAACAGGGGCTTAACGCCGGTATCATTCAAGAAATATCATCGATTGAGGCACAATTGCCGGATGCTTCGGGACCCGATAAAATTGATTTATTGCAGCAGCTTGCCGCTGAGTGGAACGATGTGAATAAGCCTGCACCATTGGCCTTTGTGTATGAGGAACTGGCTCGGCTCGATCCAAAATTTGACTACTGGTTAAAAGCGGGTGACGCCTATCGCGAAGCGTATACCAACCTGCAGGATACAGCGATGGCAACCGCTCTTAACGGGTATGCAATCAACGCGTATCAAAAAGCACTCGAATTGGAGGCGGATAATCTAGATGCCAAAACAGGTTTGGGCAGCGCTTACGTCAGTGGTACGAATAATCCCATGGCTGGGATCACACTGCTGCGGGAAGTGGTGGCAGTAGACCCTTCCCATGTTGGTGCGAACAAAAGCTTAGGCTTGTTTTCGATGCAATCACGTCAATTTGATCTGGCGATTGACCGTTTTAAGACGGTAGTATCTTTGCAGCCGGATGCCGAGTCCTATTTTTATCTTGCAACAAGTTACGAAAATATTGGGATGAAACGAGAGGCCATCGAAGCTTTTGAAAAAAGCAGGGATTTGGCTGCCGATCCAACCCTCACTCAGTTTATCAATCGGAAAATCGATGAATTGAGCAAGTAATCATTTAATTTATTCATAAAAAAAATTAGCTATGCCAAGCGGAAAGAAAAGAAAAAGACACAAGATGGCTACTCACAAACGTAAAAAACGTTTAAGGAAAAACAGACACAAGAAAAAATAATTTTCTGTTAAGTCTGATGGGAGCCCGCTTCTGAAATGAGGTATATAAATGAGCGTGATTTTGACACACACACAATTGAACTCTACCTCATCCGATAAGCAGAGGGAATCACGGGCGTTTTAAACGTATTTTATTGTTTTATTCAAAGTAGGTAACTGCGCTGGTTGTTGTTGCCTGCTTTGCAAAAGAAAGTAGCTGTTGGTAAAGGAGTTAATCATCGATTCGGCTCCCGACAAGGGAGTTACTATCGCTTTACTTCAGGACAGACAGCTTGTAGAGCTCAATAAGGAACAGGTCAACAACAATTATGCAGTAGGCGACATCTACCTGGGTAGGATCAAGAAAATCATGCCCGGCCTTAATGCTGCATTTGTAGATGTTGGGTATTCAAAAGACGCGTTTCTGCATTACCTGGACTTGGGCCCCCAAGTGCAGTCGCTCATCAAGCTTACCAAACTGGTAAAGAATGGCAGTTATAAGGAAAAACTGCTCGATAGTCTAAAATTAGAGAAGGACATCAACAAGGCTGGGAAGATATCCGAGGTATTGACCCGGAATATGCTCCTGCCTGTCCAGATCGCAAAGGAACCCATTTCAACCAAGGGCCCCCGATTGAGCTCGGATTTATCTATCGCTGGAAGATATGTTGTCTTGGTACCATTTTCCAGTGCCGTATCCATTTCTAAGCGGATCAAAGGTAATGCGGAACGAACCCGGCTCAAAAAGATTGTAGAAAGTATTAAACCCCATAATTTCGGTGTTATCATCCGGACTGTTTCCGAGGGCAAGGGCGTGGCCGAGTTGCAAAAGGATTTGCTGGATGTTATTTCCAAATGGGAGGTATTGACCAATCGGTTGCGGCTGGCCGAACCCACGCAGAAAGTGCTTGGAGAAATGGATCGGACCTCGACCATTCTACGGGATATATTGACAGATGAGTTTTCGCACATTTATGTCAACGACCAAGCGATCTTTGAAGAAACACGCTCCTATGTGCAGGAGATCTCGCCCGATCTTGAGAAAATCGTAAAGCTTTACAAACACCGTGAACCCATCTTCGAACATTTCGGGGTAGAACGCCAAATCAAGGCTGCCTTTGGGAAGACAGTGAATCTGCACGGCGGGGCTTATCTCGTGATTGAGCATACCGAGGCGCTGCATGTCATCGACGTGAATAGTGGTAACCGGACGGCAAACAAAGAAAATCAGGAGGAAAACGCGTTACAGGTGAATATGGAGGCTGCGAAGGAAATTGCGCGCCAGTTGCGTTTGCGTGATATGGGGGGCATTGTGGTTATCGATTTCATCGATATGCACAAGCCGGCTAACCGCAAAGAACTGCATGCCTATCTCAAACAATGCATGGCAGCTGACCGTGCACGCCACACGATATTGCCGCCTAGTAAATTTGGGTTGGTACAGATCACCAGACAGCGTGTGAGGCCAGAAATGACGATCGTAACCAACGAAAAATGCCCGGCATGTGACGGGACGGGGGAGATACGGTCGAGTATTGTATTGATGGATGATATCGAAAATAATCTGAGTTTCATTTTGCATGAACAAAACGAAAAGGATATCACCCTTTGTGTGCACCCGTATATTTATGCATACATCAAATCGGGGTTTATTTCCCGTCGGATGAGGTGGTTTACCAAGTTTGGCCGTTGGATAAAGGTAAAGCCGGTAGCCTCGTATTACCTTACGGAATTCCATTTCTTCAACGGGAAGGACGTAGAGATAAAATTATAGGGGATCAAATAGGGGGCAATGTCTCCCTATTCCCTCATACTCCTTACTACTTCATTAGCCATTTCGGCTATGGTTCGCATAGGCAGCCAATGAATCGTTAATCCGTCTTTTTCCATTTTCCGAAAATAGGTCATCTGCCGTTTCGCAAAGCGGTGGATCTCTGTATTGAGCCGGTTAAAAAAGGCATCATAATTGAGTTCGCCACGCAAGTATTGCGTGGCATATTTATATTCCAGTCCGTAATACATCAATCTTTCTGGAGGTATTCCACGATCTAACAGCGTTTGCACCTCGGTTAACAACCCACTTTTGAGTCGTTGCTGCAATCGTTCCGTAATGTATTGTCGACGCAATTCGACGGGAGGATTGATGCCAAACAACTGAGCTGTTATAGGCGGATGGGTTTCTGTCGGTGGAGAACGATGCAGACACCACGTGGCGATTTCAATGGCTCGGATCAGCCGTTTTTTTGTACTAGTGTCCGCATGAAACCTCGCTGGGGCCGGTATTGTATGCAATTTTTCCAATAAGGCATCCACGGATAACGGGGCGAGCGTACGCCGAAGGGCAGGGTCTACCGGCACGGTACTGTATTCAAACGGTTGCAACACCGATTGGATATACAGACCGGTTCCTCCGCAGAGAATGGGTTGCTTCCTTCGCTGCTGAATGGCTTGCAGTGCTTGGTGGAAGTCGGTGCGGTAGCGGGTCACATGATAAACTTCTCCTGCGTCCAGGATGTCGATGAGGAAATAGGGGATATCGCTGTATGCATCTAAATCTTTACCGGTTCCGATATTCATATCCCGGTATACCTGTCGCGAATCGGCGCTGATAATGGCACCATTTATACGCTTGGCCACTTCTACCGCCAATTTCGTCTTGCCGGACGCTGTGGGGCCAAGGATTACCAATAATTTCACAACACCTTGATTAACTTAATGCTGCCGCTATTAGAGATCGGTGTATAGCCCCGTTGTTTCCGTACGGGAGGCGTACTATTTTTGATTTCATCGGGAAGGGTATGTTCGTCGTACCGGTGTTTGGTATCGCTGTTTATCCAGAATACCTGCGGTGCGGTCTCGCCGACGATGGTGAAGCCGATTTTGCGATAGCTATCACCATCAGACCAATCCTTGTCGGCATAAGTCATGATGTCTCCCGGATGGAATTCGCGCTGGAATGCATCAAGTAGTTTGCTGAAGCCTCCGACAACCTGAATCCCTTGCTTATGGCAAAAGCGGAGCAGCTCAAAGGAACGATAGTCATCTGGCCGATTATTCATCTTTCTACCCCCACTGAATACGGCAATTGCCGTTAAATCGCCATTATGGAACAAGCCATAACGGTATTTACCCGGCAGTGCCACCTGTAGATGATGGGCTTGTTGAAAGGCCATTGCAACCTTTTTATCGATGCGTGCTACGACGGTATCCCGAGCGTGTACACGTTGGGCTTTCCCAGCCAATGCGGCAATCCGGGTGAGTAGCAGATCGGGTTGTGTAATCCATAGATCTTCGTCAACATGGATACAACGGGTGTCAGTATTCACCGGTAAACGGCCTTCGGAATTGTATTGGTAGTAGATGATGCTGACCGGTGCTTCGTTTGCCGATAACAAGCAAGCCGTTTCTGACAATGCGCGCAGATCGAATTCTGTATTCAATCTGTTTTGCAAAGCGGTGAGAAACTGGTAAAAAGTACTGTTGACGTTAAACATGAAAACATAGGTAAATGATTTGCAAACTAAGATAAAATTGTTTTTCTCACAAATATTTATTTTCATTTGTGTTCAAGCTTCCTCCATTTGGCGGGGTATATGCAAGTTTAAACAAACGGACATATAAAAGTATTTTTATCGTTCTTTCATTTACCATTGAAGAATAGGTTGTTGACAGATGAAACCTGCATAAATTGCCATAAACAAAAGGACATGAATAATTTATGTAAGCTTCATGGCAAAAAATAAATAAATTATATAAATGAGAATTTACAAAATTTTCAAGACAGCGCTATTTTTTATGCAAATTATCGATATTCGTATGATATGAAGAAAATCATCTTGGCAACAGGTGCCTTTTTGGTTTGTCTTTGCAGTATCCAAGCTCTTTATGCGCAACGACAAACCCAGCAGCCCAACCTGACGGTCCTACTGAATAACCATACCCGGCTGATTCCCTTGCGGGATTTGGGGAATCGAAAAATCGCGTATATAAGTCACCCCGATATATCCGCTTTCACCACGATGGGCGATGTGCTGGAACGATATGCACCGGTAAGACGGCTTGCCATACCGGAGACTGCCGATACGTATCATGACTTAGATGAGCAATTAAAGTATTATAACACCCTAATTCTGGGCTTGGAGGCGGCGGATTTAGCCAATAAACGATTTTTGCAGTTTCTTTCGACGCAAGCTGTCGGCAAGCAGGTCATTCTGACCGTATTTGGAATGGGAGCCAAATTACAGGAGCTGGGTTTCGAGCAGTATCCGATACTGTGGAATGCGGATCTAACAACGCGTTCGGCAGCGAATGCGGCCATGTCTGTATTCGGCGGAATCGCATGTACAGCCCGTTTGCCCCAGTCATTTTCTCCACGCTACGCTACAGGCGCTGGTTTTACCACAGAACAGACCCGACTTGAGTATACTGATGCAACGGACATAGGTATCGATGCCCAACGGTTGGAAACAACGATCGACGCAATCGTAGCGGAAGCAATCAGCGAACGGGCTACCCCCGGTGCGGTGGTGCTGGTGGCAAAGGGGGGAAAGGTAATTTTCAACAAAGCTTATGGGCATCACACCTACGCTGGTCGTACGCCCACGAAGGTTTCTGACCTCTTTGATATGGCTTCTGTTACCAAAATCACTGCTACGACGCCTACAATCATGCGTCTCGTTGAGCGAGAAGTTATTAACCTCGATAGTACGATGGGATACTATCTCTTGCAAGCTCAACCTACCAATAAAAAGAACACTAAACTCCGGAATGTCATGTTGCACGAGGCGGGCTTTATCCCGTATATCCCATTTTATCGCGAGCTGAAACCGGATGATCTCAGTACCGACTCATCCGCCGCCTATTCCGTCAAAGTGGCGGATGGATGTTACATCAGGACGGGATATTATCAGGATGTGATGTGGCCTACCATGCTATACTCTAAGCTTAATACCCCAGGGAACTATGTGTACAGCGATATCAGTATGTACGTCATGAAGGAGGTTGCCGAGCATCAAACGGGTATTCCCATTCAAGACTACATTCAACAGGAGTTTTATCGCCCATTGGGTATGCAAACTGCGGGTTACCTTCCCCGGCAACGTTTTCCGAAAGAGCGCATTGTCCCTACAGAAGACGATAAGGTATTTCGAAAGACGTTACTTCAGGGCTATGTGCACGACCAGGGGGCAGCAATGGCGGGCGGCATTGCCGGTCATGCGGGGGTGTTTGCCACGGCAAATGATTTGGCTATTTATGGGCAATTGTTGCTCAATCGGGGGGAGTACGGAGGGGATCGGTATTTTAAGGCAGAAACTGTAGATTTGTTTACGTCGCGGCAATCGGCTACCAGCAGACGCGGATTGGGATTCGACAGGTGGGATCCGGATACGACGAACCGTTACCCCTCCAAGTTGGCATCAGATGCTACCTTTGGCCACACAGGATATACTGGAACGTGTATCTGGATAGATCCAAAAGCACAGTTGATATATGTCTTTTTATCCAACCGTGTCCATCCAACTGTGAGTCCTAAATTAAGTAGTCTCAATATACGGGGAAGAATACAGGATGCGGTTTACGAGGCAATCAATTCCAAAAAATAAGGGGTGTATGGCCAAAACAAAAACGACCTATTTTTGCCAAAACTGTGGGTATGAGTCTGCCAAATGGCTTGGCAAATGTCCATCCTGCAACGAGTGGAATACCTTTGTGGAAGAAGTGGTGGAGAAACAAGCTTCACGGGTGCCCGATTGGCGTACGGTGCAAAGTGCAACGAGGCCGTCGAACAAGGCTGCGGCCATTCATGAAATCATCCAAACGGAAGAAATCCGTCGAGCCACAGCCGACGGCGAATTGAACCGGGTATTGGGCGGCGGTATCGTTCCGGGGTCGCTAGTGCTCATAGGCGGCGAACCGGGAATCGGTAAATCGACATTGATGTTGCAATTGGCACTTAATATGCCCAATACCAAAACACTATATATCTCCGGTGAAGAAAGCGAACAGCAGCTCAAAATGCGTGCTGAACGGCTTGCCCAGGCATCTAAAGCCGATTGTTATATCCTTACCGAAACGGCAACATCAAACATATTTAAACAAATTGATGCGGTAGCGCCGCATTTGGTTATCATTGACTCGATACAGACGCTGCACTCCTCACAAATAGATTCGGCCCCGGGCAGTGTTTCTCAAGTACGCGAATGTACGGCAGAGCTGCTCCGCTTCGCCAAAGAAACAAACATACCGGTATTTATCGTTGGCCATATAACCAAAGACGGAACTATTGCCGGACCGAAAGTATTGGAACACATGGTGGATACCGTATTGCAATTTGAGGGTGATCGACACCACGTGTATCGCATGTTACGTGCGGTAAAAAATCGATTCGGGTCTGCGTCGGAGTTGGGTATTTATGAAATGCGTGGGACGGGTCTCCGGGAAGTTTCAAACCCGTCAGAAATCTTGCTATCACAGCGCGAGGAGCAGATGAGTGGTATTGCCATAGCGGTTCTGCTGGAAGGATTACGGCCCATGCTGATTGAAGTACAGGCTTTAGTGAGCACATCTGCATACGGCACTCCTCAGCGCTCTTCCACGGGATTTGATACCCGTCGGATGAATATGTTACTCGCTGTTCTCGAAAAACGCTTTGGATTCCGGTTGAGCGCCCAGGATGTTTTTCTGAATATCGCGGGTGGCGTACGGGTGGAAGACCCGGCCATTGACCTGGCTGTCATCGTTGCCATCATCTCTTCCCAGCAGGATATATCCGTTCCGGCTACCCTAGCATTTACAGGGGAGGTGGGGCTTTCGGGTGAAATACGAGCCGTCAACCGCATTGAACAACGTATTGCTGAGGCGGAAAAACTGGGATTCGAAACCATATACATTTCAAAATACAATACCAAGGGACTAGACAGCGCGAAATATGGAATACACATTAAACCGGTATCTAAAGTAGAAGAAGTCTTTCAGTCAGTTTTCGGGTAAAATCAGCTGATTGATTTGCCGAAAGGCGTAAAAGCTAATGCCATCAGCTTGAAGTGCTGCCTTCCAAAGGGAATTCCGATGATGGTAATGCACAGCAATAGGCCGAATACAAAATGGGTGAGTGCAACCCATATCCCGCCGAACGCGATCCAAAGGATATTCATGAGCGTGTACAGACACCCTGTACCGGAGGGGGTATGTGCAACAACAGTACCAAAGGGTACCAGCGAAGCGATGGCCAGCTTGAATAACTGGATGCCAAAGGGAATGCCTATGATCGTGAGACAGAGCAACAGCCCACCGATGAGATATTCCAGAAAAATAAGGAATCCGCCAAAGATGATCCAAATGAGATTGCCCAGGAAATTCATTTTTACGACGTTAAAAATGCGAATAATTCGGACTCGTCCAACTTCCGTTGTTCACCGGATCGCATGTCTTTCAACGAAAAGCGCCCGATCTGTATTTCCTCCTCGCCGATGAGGACCACATACGGTATTTTTTTTGCATCGGCATAAGCCAATTGTTTTTTTAGTTTGGCCGAAGCGGGATATAGTTCGGCGGCGATCCCTGCAGCGCGCAATTTCTGCAGCAGCGGCAGCGCATATAACTCGGCAAGTTTATCAAAGTTGCTGAACAATACCTTGGTCGACTGCACGGTACTGGGGGGAAACAGCTCCAGTTCTTCCATCACATCGTAAATACGATCTGCGCCGAACGAGATACCCACACCTGTAAGTCCCTTCAGACCAAACATGCCTGTCAGGTCATCATAGCGGCCCCCACCCCCGATGCTTCCCATGGTTACCTCGTTGGTTTTGACTTCAAAGATACAGCCGGTATAATAATTAAGGCCTCTGGCGAGGGTGATATCAAGGTCTATAAAACGGCTGAGCGAGGCTGCATGGGCGGTCATTTTTTCTACATAACCCAACACGATTTCGATCTCTTCGATGCCTTGCATTCCGATGGCTGATGCGGCAAGCGTTTTTTTCAATTGCTCAATTTTCATCGCGACAGGACCTTCCAACTGCATGATGGGCCGCAGCGCTTCCACATCCTTTTTTGAAAAGCCTCGTTCCAGCAATTCCTTATCGACCCCATCCATGCCAATTTTGTCCAATTTGTCGATAGCTACCGTCATGGGAATAAGCAATGCTGGCTTGCCCAAAAGCTCAGCAATACCGGACAATATTTTGCGGTTGTTGAGTTTGATGGTAAAATTCGTTAATCCCAGGTTGGTCAACGCCTCGTGGTAAATGTGCACAAATTCGGCTTCATTGAGTAAACTTTCCGAACCGACGACGTCCACATCGCATTGGTAAAACTCCCGATAACGCCCGCGTTGTGGCCTGTCGGCCCGCCAAACGGGTTGGATTTGGAATCGTTTGAATGGCAGGGTGATTTCATGTTGGTGCATCACCACATAGCGGGCAAAAGGCACGGTAAGGTCATAGCGCAGTGCTTTCTCGGCAATGTGCGGAGTCAGCGATACGGAGGCCTTTTCCGTCAGCAAATGAGAAGGTGTTTTGGCTAAGTAGTCGCCTGAGTTCAGAATCTTAAAAATCAGTTTATCTCCTTCATCTCCATATTTGCCGGTAAGCGTCTGTAGGTTTTCAAAGGAAGGGGTCTGGATTTCGCGATAGCCGTATTTGGTAAAAACTGTTTTAAGTGTACTGAAGATATAATCGCGTTTTTCCATTTCAGTGGGAGAAAAATCGCGGGTGCCTTTTGCCAACGAAGGTTTCACTATTGCCATGGCGCAAAGGTAAGGCTGTAGATACGAAATACGAAATTAGAAATACGAAATTAGAAATATTGCGGAATGCCGTTGAAGTTAAAGGACGTGGAGTGCTTCGCAGGCTTTCTCTGCAGCTATTTTCTCGGCGCTTTTTTTGTTGTAGTCACGCCCCGTTCCACATACTTCGCCGTCTATTACGGCGTCGATGGTAAAGATTTTGGTACTGTCGCCTTCGGCATTTTCGGTTTGCACGAAGCTTACATCTTTGCCAGCTTGCTGGCACCATTCTATCAATCGGCTTTTAAAGTTGGTCTCGGTTTCTTCCAAAGTTTGGATATCTACATGAGGCTTGATTATTCGGCTGATCAGAAAGTTTTTGGTAAATAGGTATCCCTTGTCCAGATAGATGGCACCAATCAGGGCTTCAAATGCATCCCCTAACAATGATCCTTGTTTGTTGGGATAGTTGATCATGCGGGCGTCGTATTGGATCAGTTCATTGAGCCCCAGTTTTTTAGAGAGCTGGTTGAGGTGTGCCCGGCTCACAATTTTTGAACGCATTTCAGTTAGAAAGCCTTCTCCCTTATAAGGATATTTTTTAAAGAGCAAATCAGCGACGACCGATCCCAATACGGCATCACCTAAGAATTCAAGCCGTTCGTTGCTGTTTTTTGTGCCATCTTTAACGGGAACTGCTACGGATTTATGGCGGAATGCTAGTTGATACAAGTGCAGATTGCCGGGCACAAAACCCAATAAGTTTTTCAGCGCCCTCACGTATCGGCGATTGGACGAGAAATGCAGTTTGTAAATTTTCCAAATAGGCATCTGATGCCTTCAAATTAAGCTTCGAACTTCTTAAAAATAACGGTGGCATTGTGTCCGCCAAATCCGAAGGTGTTGCTCATGGCGGCATTAACAGGCCGCTGCTGCGCTTTGTTGAATGTGAAGTTTAGCTTTGGATCGAGGTTCGGATCGTCCGTGAAATGATTGATAGTAGGTGGAACCACATCATTTTTCACGGCCAGAATGGAGGCTATTGACTCCACGACTCCAGCAGCGCCCAATAAGTGACCGGTCATGGACTTCGTGGAGCTGATGTTTAACTCGTAAGCATGGTTGCCAAATAGTTCCAAGATCGCCATAATTTCACTGGGGTCTCCCACAGGGGTTGACGTTCCGTGCACATTAATGTAATCGATTGCTTCTTTGGTTATCCGGGCATCCATCATGGCATTAGCCATAGCTAAGCGCGCGCCAAGGCCTTCGGGGTGTGATGCGGTAATGTGATACGCATCGGCACTCATGCCGCCACCTGCCAACTCAGCATAAATTTTGGCTCCCCGGGCCTGTGCGTGTTCGAGACTTTCCAATACGATGGCACCGGCACCTTCGCCGGCGACAAAACCGTCCCGGTCTTTATCAAAAGGCCTGGAAGCGGTTTGTGGATCGTCATTGCGTGTTGATAATGCGTGCATGGCATTAAACCCGCCGATACCTGCTTCGTTGATAATCGCTTCGGACCCGCCGCTGATGATGATGTCGGCAAATCCCGTTCGGATGTAATTCAACGAATCAATCAGCGCGTGAGTAGAGGAAGCACAAGCCGACACCGTGGAAAAATTTGGACCATGCAATCCATGCCGCATAGATATATGCCCGGGGGCAATATCCAAGATCATTTTCGGAATGAAAAACGGATTGAAACGAGGCGTTCCGTCGCCATTTGCAAAATTCGTTACTTCATCCAGAAACGTCTTTAGGCCGCCGATTCCTGACCCCCATATTACACCAATCCGGTTGGTGTCCAGTTTATCGAACTTAAGCAACGCATCTGCGATCGCTTCATCTGTCGCAGCCAATGCGTAATGTACAAATGGATCTACTTTTCGGGCTTCCTTTCGCTCCATGAAATCCTCGGCGTTGAATCCTTTCACTTCACAAGCAAAACGAGTCTTAAATTTCGACGCGTCAAACCGGGTGATAGGAGCAGCGCCGCTTACTCCTTTGATTAAATTGTCCCAAAATGCCGGAACAGTATTCCCAATAGGAGTAAGCGCACCTAACCCTGTTACTACTACTCTTTTAAGCTCCATTTATTACGATTGGCCTAATGAATTTAGTTAGTTAACGTTTTTTTCTAAGTAAGCGATGGCTTGTCCTACCGTGCTGATCGTTTCAGCTTGATCGTCGGGGATAGCTACATTGAATTCCTTCTCAAATTCCATGATCAATTCTACGGTGTCAAGTGAATCGGCGCCCAAATCATTGGTGAATGAAGCCTCCGGGGTCACTTCGTTTTCGTCTACACCTAGCTTTTCAACGATAATTGCTTTAACTCTTGATGCGATATCAGACATGATTTTATAGTTTAATTGTTTAATAAATCTGTGCAAAGAAAAATAAATTTCGGCAAATAGTAAAACGTTTTTGATTTTTAGAATATTATCAGACTCGTCCCTTAAAACTGAATTATCGTTTTTATATCAAAGATTTAGCGTAATTTTTAAAAAGTGAAGTAACCTTCCATTTTATCTTCATATAATTGTCTTACCCCCCTTTTTGTTTTTGTAATTTTTTACTGTATTATTATCTTTAAATGGCAGCAAAGAAACCAATCAATTTGCTTTAATGCAAGCAAATTTATCTAAGTTTGCGCTGAATATAGAAAATACTTTGAATAAAGTCACATTAAAATATGAATTAGACCTCGATTTTGTCTTGGTTGCCATCACCTCATCTTTGAAAGACTATCGTTTGTGTTACTTTATCAACAAAGTTACGGGATTAAAGTTGCGCAAAGTTGAAGATCATGAGGTATGGATGCCGCCTCCGGCAGGGAAAATTTACTTTAGCAGTTATGCCGATTTTTCGATGACTTCTGATACCGAATATTATCTCTTAGCGAATAAAGCCGCCGAAGGAGGGTTTTTGGTGCCTGAAATGCGGCATTCGGATTACTTTTTTCTAATCCGGAATTTTATTGACGACGAGGACCTAGCCACCTTGCAGGATCAGATTGTTGGTATTCCTGACGTGGTGGTAGCCAGTGAAATCTCGCCACAAAAATTGAAATCCAAAGAAAATCTAATATTTTAGCGCCATATTTGACAAAGTGTATCAATCACACCCTAGTAACTAGAAGCACAAAAAACAAATCGATATTAAATGGAAAAGGTTCAAAAACGAACTAAGATAGTGGCCACCTTGGGGCCTGCGTCAGCCAAGAAAGAGATATTAACAAGCATGATCGCCAAAGGAGTGGACGTGTGCCGGCTTAATTTTTCGCACGGTAGTCAGGAAGACCACTTGAAAGTTATTCAGATAATCCGGGAAATTAATCAGGAATACCATATTAATGTCAGTATTTTAGCTGATTTACAGGGTCCGAAGATTCGGATCGGTAAGATGAAGGAAGGGGGAGCCGTGCTACTAAACGGTGCGCAGGTTGAAATAACGACGAAGGAGCTTATTGGTGATGAATCTAAGATTTATATTACCTATGATAGTTTTCCAAAAGATGTAAATGAAGGAGAAATCATCTTATTAGACGATGGTAAAATCCAATTGCGGGTATTACGTTCCAATCGGACTGACACCGTATGGTGCGAAGTGGTGCATGGTGGTGTGTTGACTTCTCGAAAGGGTGTAAACCTGCCGAACACCAAAGTTTCTATACCCAGCCTCACGGAAGAGGATTTGGATAACCTCGATTTTGTACTTCAGCATGATGTGGAATGGATTGGGATGTCTTTTGTACGGACGGCCGAAGATATTGTGCGGCTAAAGGAAATTATTGAGTCCAAAGGCAAATTTGCGCGGGTCATTGCCAAAATTGAGAAACCTGAAGCGATTGAAAATATCGATTCCATCATTGCTGTAACGGACGGAATTATGGTGGCCCGTGGTGACCTTGGCGTGGAAATGCCTATGGAAGATGTACCCGTGCTTCAAAAGATGATCGTTACGAAAAGCCGCAATGCATCCAAACCCGTAATCATTGCTACCCAAATGCTGGAAAGCATGATTACCACTCCGCGCCCCACACGGGCAGAAGTAAACGATGTAGCCAATTCGGTATTGGACGGTGCCGATGCCGTCATGCTCAGTGGCGAAACTTCGGTGGGTGAATTTCCGGAGATTGTGATCGAAACGATGAGTAAAATCATTGTGCACGTGGAGCGGACTTCTTATCCCTATTATAGCTCTAAGAAGTCTGACTATGAGGGTACTGAGTCGGTGATTCCCGATGCAATTTGCGGTTCGTCGGTATATTTAGCCGAAAAGACCAATGCTTCGGCGATTGTGGCCATGACCTATTCCGGCTATACGGCCTATGAAATATCCAGTTACCGACCTAACGCTGATATCTATATTTTTACCGGCAATCCGACGTTGTTAAATACGCTTACGTTATTATGGGGGGTCAAGACCTTCTATTATGACAAATTCGAAAGCACCGATGGCAGTATTCACGACGTAAATGCCTTGCTGAAATCGAAAAACCTTGTACAACCGGGGCAGATTGTCATTAATACGGCGTCTACACCGTTGCATAAAAAGGGCAAGACCAACACCATCAAGGTAACTGAAATGGAGTAGTCGCGGGTATTTATCCGAACGCATACCGATGATTTTCGGCCGCAAACAAAATATTCGTGGCCTGAATAGCGTTTTTATACTAAATTGAAAATCATTGTCATGCGATTACTCCGGATTCCCGAACGATTTGCAGTGCCCATACAGACGTTGTTTTATACCCTTACCGACAAGGAAAAAGCGCAATTGATGCAGTTAAAAACGCATCAATTGACCTACCTGGCTGCAAAAGATCTGTTCAATCTGTACGATGCGGCGAAGGCGGTGGAACAATCGGGAATAGATGGGCTGTTTGTTGAGGCGGGCTCCGCTTTAGGAGGATCGGCCATTGCCATTGGTTGGGCAAAGCGAAAACAGCGTGAGTTTAGGTTATACGATGCGTTTGGGTTAATTCCGCCACCTTCTGAAAAAGATGAAGCCGATGTACATGTGCGTTACGAAGAAATCAAAAGCGGAAAATCAAAGGGATTGGGTAACAATCGGTATTATGGATATGTCGAAAACCTACAAGCCGTTGTAGCTGCTAATTTAGCCAAGCACGGCGTACCCGTCGAAACTAATAATATCAAGTTAATCAAGGGCTATTTTGAAGACACCCTGTTCATTAGTGACCCCGTAGCTTTTGCGCACATCGACTGCGATTGGTACGCATCGGTCCTGAGTTGTTTGATTCAGATTGAACCGAATTTAGTGCCGGGGGGTAGAATTGTTTTCGATGATTACTACGAATGGTCTGGTTGCCGCTTAGCGGTTGATGAATATTTCAGCGACAAAAGCGGATACATTTTCACGACCAAGGGCCGGAAACTTCACGTTACCAAGGCTGCTTCATAGCTACCTTGGGCTTGGCTGCTCTGCTCGGCTTTCTTCTCCCTTTTCCTGTTCATCTTTCTTCCCTGATTGTTGGATGCTATCCGCAGTATCAATAGGATGGCGCCGGACGATCGGGTCGCGGTAAACATTCGGGATGGACACACTGTTGTCGCCTCTGTAGGCATTTGGTATGGGCACACAATTGTCGCCGCGATAACCGTTCGGCATTGGATAGGTGGAAAACCTTTTATTGCGCTCTCCGAATAGTTTTTCGCCGTTGTCAACAAGAACCGGCACGGTATCACAAGCCAGCTTTGGTAATAAGTTCGGCATTAAACGCAGCCTTGTGCTGTCTTCCTGGCCGAACGCAAGTACAACCGGACCAAACGCTGCAGACAAGATCATAAAAAGCCGTTTCATATTCGTTCGAATTGGTTAGATCAAAAGTAGCGAAAAAAAGCAGTATTGCTTCGTAACTCGCGTTGTTAAAATATGTTAAATGCTGTGCTTTCCCTTCAACCTTATGTATTTTTGTATAGGATGAAGCATCAGAAAAGTATTGGGTTGATTATCGGATTAATGACTGTGGCCCTTTTGGGGGTAATGGCCATGCAATATTTTTTTATCAGGCAATCGTATATCCTGAAAGCGCAATTGTTTGATGAATCGGTAAAGGCCGCACTCAATGCGGTGGCAGCAAAAGCTGAAAAAAGAGAGGTGATGCAACTGGCCAATGCTCAGCGGAAAAATAAGGAAAAGCTGGAGCGGGAACAGCGTAAGTTGGAAGAGCAACTGCGGCTTAAAACAGAAATCGAAAAACTTCGCGAAAAACAGGCTGAATTGCGTTTGGCCTTCTACAAGCAGGAAGAGGTATTGAATGAGCAGTTTCCGATCGTTATTCCCATCGAGAACAATGATTTTTACGAAACATATATCAATAATCCGAAATACCAACATCTTGTTTCCATCGACTATCAGTCAAATATCGTGATTGACAACGGGTTCCAACGGAATGATAATTCGATCGGGCTTTCCGCTGTCCGCAAGGTTCCGGTGGTTAGGGCGAAGGACGACAGCATACGATACTTTATTCCAATGGGACCCAATGCTGCCAACTCGACTGGGTTAAATTATGCGGTCAAAGCATTTGCACCTCGGCAGGACCTTAAGATGGACTATGAAATTGGTAAAAAAGAGCGAGAGCTTAAATTGCTTCAGGCCAATACCTTGATGGATACCATTGCAATATTAAGTGGAAAAAACCCACAGATCGTTGAAGATTTTGCTGCCGAAATGGAGCTCTATAAACGGCCGTTAAGCCAACGAGTCGATGTGGCTTATATCAAAAAAGAGTTGGAAAAGGAGTTGTCAAGCCGCGATATTAAATCGGCCTTTAATTTGGAAATCAAAGATAAAAACACCACGCTTTATGCATTTGCCAACTTTTCCGATGACAAACCCTCTCTGCAAAATCTTTATGTTACGGAATTGTTCCGCGCAGACAATGAGCGTTCATCGGGTCGGCTTTCGGTATATTTTCCGAACAAAGATAATATCCTCATGGGCAATATGACGGTCATGCTGTTCTCTTCGATCGCGTTGTTATTGGTGCTTCTCAGCTGTTTTACCTACACCATTTTTACCATGCTTCGTCAAAAGAAGGTTTCTGAGATGAAAACCGATTTCATCAATAACATGACCCACGAATTCAAAACCCCTGTAGCCACTATCATGATTGCCAGTGAATCCCTACGAGATCCTGAAATCGCATCCGACCAAACCCGTGCCGCGCGCTTGGCTAACATCATATACGACGAAAATGTCCGGTTGGGTAATCACATCGAACGGGTGCTCAACATCGCCCGCCTCGAAAAAGACAATCTGAAGCTGGAACACCAAGACGTGGACATGAATGATCTCGCTCAGGCTGTAGTGGATAGCATGGAGCTGCAATTGCTTAAAAACGATGCACAGGTACACATGCATCTTGATGCTGCCGAGGCGACGGTAGTGGGAGATGAACTACACCTCTCCAATGTACTTTTCAATCTGATAGACAACGCAATTAAGTACAGTCAAGAGAGTCCGGACATTACGGTCCGAACCAAGAATGCCCATAACCAAATTCAGTTAACGGTAGCTGATAAAGGCATCGGTATGAGCCGCGACCAGCTTTCCAAAATTTTCGACCAGTTCTACCGCATCCCAACGGGAAACCTTCACGATGTGAAGGGATTCGGCTTGGGCTTGAGTTATGTGAACGACATTGTAAAGCGCTGCGGAGGGAAGATACAGGTCAAAAGCGAGAAAGACAAGGGAACCTCGTTTGAAATCACGTTGCCACTTAAAGGATAGAGACACATTTTTTATGCAAAAGATACTACTGGCAGAAGACGATCCCAACTTGGGCGACATCCTGAAGGATTACCTGGAATTGAAGGGCAAATTTGATGTCGTACTCTGTAAAGATGGAGATGAGGCATTACGTCAATTTAATAAGGAGAAGTTTGACCTTTGCATATTCGATGTGATGATGCCCCGAAAGGACGGCTTTACGTTGGGTAAGGAGATCCGGAAGATCGATGCGAATGTGCCCATCATCTTCGCTACGGCTAAAGGAATGATGGAGGATAAAACCGAAGCATTTGGACTGGGCGGGGACGATTATATTACCAAACCTTTCCGTGTCGAAGAATTGCTTCTCCGTATCCACGCTCTTCTTAAACGTGCCTCCCGGGAAAAACAGTCAGAAGAAGAACTTCCTGATAAATTTCAGATTGGCAAATATCATTTTGATTATGTCGCCCAGCAGATCAGTTATCATGAGCAGAAGCAAAAACTGTCGACCAAAGAAGCTGAGTTGTTAAGACTGCTTTGCATTAAGAAAAACGATGTGCTCACCCGTGAAGAGGCGCTACTTAAAATCTGGCATGACGATAACTATTTCAACGGTCGCAGTATGGACGTTTTCTTGAGCAAGCTTCGCAAATACTTGCGTGACGATCCAAAAGTGGAAATTGTGAACGTCCACGGAAAGGGTTATAAATTATTGGTAAGTTAATTATTTTTGCATAAATCAATCTTTATCCCGATATTAGCGCCCGCTTATGGAGAAAGGCAGAGGGAATGGACCCTGTGAAGCCTTAGCAACCTGTCTGAAGACAAGGTGCTAAATTCTACCCAGATAAGGATCCGGGAAAGATAAGCAGACACAACTCGCCCTTGTGACCTCTCCCAAAAAGCAATCATTAACAGAAAGGTTGGTCTGCAGAAAGTAAGCAGACCGCCATTGATTGTATATTAAATTACTATTATACGTTATGTTAAAAACTAACAATCTGGGTTACCCACGTATCGGTGCCCTCCGGGAGCTTAAAAAGGCCAATGAAGCCTATTGGGCGAAGAAGATCGATCAGCAGGAACTGCTGCAAGCTGCGCGGATCATCCGTGAAGGCAATTGGAAAACCCAACAGGAGGTAGGAATAGACCTGATTCCTTCCAATGATTTTTCATTTTACGATCAGGTGTTGGATCTAACGCTTACCGTCGGTGCAATCCCTACACGTTACCAAGGATTTGCGTTGGAGGGGCCTTCCTCTTACAACCTGGATTTGTACTTTGCAATGGCCCGTGGTTTCCAACAGGGCGATCTTGATGTGACAGCAATGGAAATGACCAAGTGGTTTGATACCAACTATCATTATATTGTTCCTGAATTTGTAAAGGACCAGCAATTCCGCCTTACTTCAGAAAAGGTGGTCAACGAATTCAACGAAGCAAAGGAACTGGGCATCCTGACCAAGCCCGTTTTATTGGGTCCCATCACGTATCTACTGTTGGGTAAGGAAAAGGAAGCTGATTTTGATCGGATCGATCTGATTGACCGTTTGCTACCTGTATATGAGGAAATATTGGCGAAGTTGAGCGAGGCAGGAGCGGAATGGATACAATTTGACGAACCGTTCCTTGCCTTGGATATCGACGATAAGATCCGGGCGCTTTACCAGACCGTATATAGTCGCCTGTCAGCCGCTGCTAAAGGCGTCAAGCTTGCGGTTGCAACCTATTTTGAATCGCTGCGTGAGAACTCGCAAACCGCGCTTGGGCTGCCTGTACAAGCACTGCATGTAGACTTGGTACGCGGTGAGGACCAGCTGGATGATTTGCTGCGCAATGTGCCGGCCGATCTCATCCTTTCTGTGGGGGTGGTAGACGGACGTAACATCTGGAAAAATGATTACGAAGCTTCGCTTACAAAAATCAACCAAGCTGTGGATGCACTGGGTGCAGACCGCGTATGGGTGGCCCCGTCAAGCTCTCTGCTCCACGTGCCTTTCGACCTGGATTTGGAAGACAACGAACAGTCGTTGCCTGCAGAGGTGAAAAATTGGTTGGCGTTTGCCAAGCAGAAACTAGGTGAAGTACAAGATCTGGCCATATTGGCGTTGGGCGATGTTGATAAAACTACTGCCGCACATTTTGAAGCCAACAAGGCAGCACAACAAAGCCGCCGTACGTCTTCATTGATTCATCGGGAAGACGTGAAGACGCGAGTGAAAAATATTACCGATGCAGATGCACAACGGACCAGCTCATTTGCTGTGCGTAAGGGTAAGCAACAGGAAAAATTCAATTTACCGGCTTTTGCCACAACGACTATCGGCTCCTTTCCGCAGACTCGGGACGTGCGCAAATGGCGCGCTGACTTGAAAAAGGGAACCATTAACCAGGAAGAATACGACGCCTTCATTGCGGAAGAAACAGAGCGCACGATTCGTTTGCAGGAAGAATTGGATATCGACGTGTTGGTACATGGCGAGTTTGAGCGGAATGACATGGTCGAATATTTCGGTGAACAACTTTCGGGATATGCCTTTACCAAAAATGGATGGGTGCAATCTTATGGGTCGCGTTGTGTGAAGCCGCCGGTTATTTATGGCGACGTAAGCCGGCCGGTTGATATGACCGTACGTTGGTCGGCCTACGCGCAAACACTTACCGATCGGCCGGTGAAAGGTATGCTCACCGGACCGGTGACCATCTTGCAATGGTCCTTTGTGCGCAACGATCAACCTCGGTCAGAAACCACGTATCAGATCGCATTGGCGATATTGGACGAGGTGCAGGCACTGGAAAAAGCCGGCATCAAAATCATCCAAATCGATGAACCGGCCATTCGCGAGGGACTTCCCCTGCGTAAAGCCGACCATAAGGCGTATCTCGATTGGGCAGTACGCGCATTCCGTGTGTCTTCGTCAAATGTGGAAGATGACACGCAGATTCATACGCACATGTGCTACTCCGAGTTCAACGACATCATTGAGCATATCGCGGCAATGGATGCCGACGTGATTACCATCGAGACCTCACGGTCACAGATGGAACTGCTGGATGCTTTTGCAGATTTCAATTATCCGAATGATATCGGTCCGGGTGTATATGATATTCACTCACCCCGCGTGCCAAGCAAAGAAGAAATGGTGAAGCTGCTGGAAAAAGCGAAAGCGGTTATTCCTGCCGAGCAGTTGTGGGTTAACCCTGATTGCGGTCTGAAAACACGTGCCTGGCCTGAAACCAAAGCGGCGCTTGAAGCCATGGTAGAGGCAGCCAAGACGCTACGAGGAGTCGCTGAAGAGGTTTAGAATATAACCATGAAGAGCCCCGCTGACCAATTGGTTGGCGGGGCTCTTTTTATTCGGACCATCGCTCTCGGTCGAGGCTGCGAAGTTGGATTGCCTCAGCAATATGTGCGGTCCGTATATCGGTGCTTCCTTCCATATCTGCGATGGTACGGGATACCCGGAGAATGCGGTCATAAGCCCGGGCTGACAGGCCGAGCCGTTCCATGGCGTTTTTGAGCAAGACACGTCCAGACTCATGGATTTGGCATATTTGTCGTAAGAATTGGGAAGTCATCTGTGCATTGCAATGAATACGAGGGTGCGATGAAAATCGTGTCGCCTGTATTTCACGGGCTGCGGTAACCCGATTGCGAATATGGACACTTTTTTCGTTTGGGGTTGCGGAAACCAGTTCGTTGAAATTAACTGGTGTGACCTCGACATGCAAATCGATACGGTCTAGTAACGGGCCTGATATCCTACTCAGATATTTTTGCACCACTCCCGGGCCGCATATACAGGTTTTCTGTGGGTGATTGTGGAACCCACATGGACAGGGATTCATCGCAGCTATCAAAATGAAGCTTGCCGGATACGCTACGGTAAGACGCGCACGAGATATGATCATGTGTCTTGCCTCTAAAGGTTGCCGGAGCACTTCCAGTACCGAACGTTTAAATTCCGGCAATTCGTCGAGAAACAGTACGCCGTTATGCGCCAGTGAGATTTCACCGGGTTGTGGGTTGGCACCGCCGCCTACTAACGCCACATCGCTGATGGTGTGATGCGGTGCACGGAAGGGACGTGTGGTCATTAAGGAAGATGCAGTGCTTAATTTGCCTGCCACAGAATGTATTTTTGTGGTTTCCAAGGATTCCTCGATGGTTAACGGTGGAAGGATGGTCGGCAGCCGCTTAGCCAGCATTGTTTTTCCAGACCCGGGCGAGCCGATCAGAATGGCATTGTGCCCGCCAGCGGCTGCAATCTCCAAGGCTCTTTTAATGTGTTCCTGTCCGTGCACATCGGCAAAGTCGGCGTCGTCGTTATTGATGTTTTTCTGAAATTCTTCCTGGGTATTTACAAAAGTTTGCGGCGGAAGGGAGGTGCCATTTACCCAATCAATCACTTCTTTTAAATGTTTGACGCCATATACCTGCAATTTGGAGACCACAGCGGCTTCTTTGGCATTTGCGCTCGGGAGCAAAATACCCCTGAAGCCATCATGCGCGGCCTGGGCGGCGATGGGTAATACACCTTTAACAGGTTGTATGCTCCCATCCAGTGATAGCTCGCCGAGCATCAGGAACTTTGTTAATAAGGAGATATTTGCAATTTGCTTGGACGAAGCCAAAATACCAACGGCTATTGGAAGGTCATACGAAGAACCTTCCTTGCGAATGTCTGCAGGCGCAAGATTGACAACGATTTTTTGACGGGGCATGCGATACCCCGAAACCGAGAGCGCACTTTCGATACGTTTTAAGCTTTCCTTCACCGCATTGTCGGGGAGGCCCACGATGTAATACTTTGTGCCGCCGGAGATGTTAACCTCAATGGTGATGGTTGTTGCTTCAATGCCGTGAACGGCACTTCCATAGGTTTTGATGAGCATAGGCAGAAAACTGATTTCTGCCATAAAGATAAAAAGAAAATGTTAGTTCTGGTGTTGTTTCTCTTCGTATTGCTGCAGGGCTTCTTCGGCTACTTTGCGGGCGTGGTCTTGTAGCGGATAGATTTTTTCGTTGTCCTCTTCCAAAATCAATGGCTCGGCGCGGCCTATTGCCTGGCGTACATCATACAGCCATAACATGGTATTCATAAGTAGGGCTGTCAAAGCAATCAACAAAAGCAATTCGATTGTGCCGATATACTGGAAGGTGAGGGCCGTACCGATCATGAGCATGTTAAAGCAGGAAAGCACCATCGTTGCCTGGGTATGGCTCATACCGGTATCCAGTAGTCGATGATGCAGGTGATTGCGGTCTGCCATAAAAGGCGATTTGCCCTGAACCAACCTAATAACGATTACGCGCAGCGTATCGAATATCGGGACGATAAGAATCGCAATGGTAACGGAAGGAACGGATTGCACAAACGAGCCGGCGATGGGGGCAAGCTGTTGTGGTTTATTTAATTCAATGAATTGAATGGCGAGTATCGAGATAATGAACCCAATGGTGTAAGCACCTGCGTCGCCCATGAAGATCCGTGCTTTGCCGGCATTGTAACGGAGGAATCCCAATACGGACCCGGCCATGCTTACGGACAATAGCGACAGTCCGTATTCCTGCATGTAGAAAAAAAGATATCCAAAGGTCAGACTTACGATCAAGCTCACACTCCCTAGCAAGCCATTGATACCATCAATCAAATTAAAAGCGTTAATGATGAATACAATGAGAAGACTGGACAGCGGATAGCCGATCACGGGATGGATTTCCTGAATTCCAAACACACCGTAAAGACTGGTAAGTCGGATATCTGCAAAATAGACAACAATTAAGGCCGTAATGGCCTGTGCAAGAAACTTCTTATAGGGATTTAATGCCGCCAGGTCGTCTTTTAGGCCTACGAGAAAAATCAGTAACCCGGAGGCGAAGATATAGTTGGCATAGGGTAATATATTGCCGGATATACAGAGGCAGGCGGTAAATGCAAACGAGGTGAGCACCGCTATTCCACCGAGATTTGGTGTACGGTATTTATGTATTTTCCGTTCTTCCAGTGCCGGATCGTCGAAAAGACGCTTTTGATAAGCCAATTTTATCAACGATGGAACGGCGTATAATGTGACGACACATGAAAACAAAAACGAGAAAAGTACCAAGTAAATGTCTATCATATTGAATAGCGTAATAGTACAAGAAGCAACAAAGATAAGTAAATAACCAAGCTAGTGTGCCTCCCTACGTAAATAATTTGTCACTGTGCTTTATGACGAGGCGCAATATTTGTGCCACACTTTTTCCAATTGTTTTTTGTTTTTGGCAAACGATTTGCAGACTTATTTGTATATTTAACAGAATTGTGTGTGGAAAGAAGGTCATTGTTTTTTCAATTTTATACAGAATAATTATGAATGATAACGCAAAAGTAGTCGCCGCATTGTTGGCGGGATTGGCAGCAGGCGCCGCGCTCGGTATTTTATTTGCGCCAGACAAGGGTACGGAAACACGTGAAAAGTTGAATGACTCGTTAAAGGACTTAGGAGACGCAATCAAAGAACGTACTGCCGAACAATTGGAGCACCTCAATGATTTTAAAGAAAAGGTGGTCGCTGCTGTAAAATCCAAGATCAACAATAGCGATGAAGTGCTGGAAGAGGCTTTAGAAGAACACGCCTGAATATAGAAAAGGGCCCGACCCTAAGCCATAACATGGCATAGTAGCTGATTATCTTCACATCATTTGTGGGTGGATAGATGGTAGGTTTTTGCGGTAATCGGGATAGAACGCTAACGTAAGTCCTTGGTTAAACCATATGGAGGAGAGAAAATTTTCAATCAAGGGTGTATTCCAGAAAAGCAAGGAGTATATCGATACACGCTTTAAGTTATTTAAACTCAAATTGGTCGAACGATCTTCGCGATTAATTGCGAGTTTGATTGTGGATGTGGTTAAAATCGTGTTTGCCATATTTGTGATTTTCTTTTTTAGTTTGGCTTTGGGCTTCTATTTAAGTGAATTGTTGGGCAGTACCTCCCTTGGTTTTCTTGCTACAGGAGGAATATTCCTTTTGTTGATTGTATTGATTTCGGCTTTTGAGCCCCGACTGGAGCGCCTTTTCATGAATCTCTCCATTAAGCGGTTTTTACAAAAATGGAACGACGAAATAGATGAAGATGATGAGGAAGGAAAGCAAGATTAAGAACTTGGACGATCTCCGATTGGAAATAACTCGTCTGAAAAGCCTTGCCAAAGAGCAGGAAGATTACCTTAGCGACCAATATCATCTTTTCAACGATAGGTTGGCGGCTCCTGTGCGCTTTGTCAAGTCGTTGATTTCATGGGTTCCGGGTGCAGATTTGGCGAAAAATTTGTTTGCCAAGGGCAAGAAGGACGAAGATTGGGTGAGTAAGGCCCTACGGATCGGTCTGCCCGTTGTGCTCAACCGCGTTTTCCTGCGTAAGGCTGGATTCCTGAAACGGGCATTGGTCACCCTCCTATCCCAACAAGCGGTGGGTGCATTGAATAAGGACCGTATAAGCGAAGTGATAAATAAGATCGCCAATTTTATCAGCCCGACAAAGCGTGGCAAGCATACGGTTAGGAAAAAAGTAGACTATGGTATTCCGCCAGATAGCGAAACATATTAACTAACTGTTTAGGTCCGATTCTAATCTTGCCAGGAAGTCGCCGTAAGCTAACCGGATACCCGTTTTTAGTGTGGTTACATGGTGCCATCCCAAGGCGTGTAGCTTGCCGACATCCATCAACTTTCTCGGTGTGCCATCTGGTTTTGATGCATCGAATGCCAAACCTCCCTTGTAACCGACAATTTCTTTGATTAGGTAAGCTAGATCCCGTATGCTCAAATCTTCACCCGTGCCGATATTGATTAATTGGGGGTCGTTGTAAGATTCCATGAGGAACATGCAGGCATCCGCCAGATCATCGGCAAATAAAAATTCGCGCTTAGGGGCGCCGCTACCCCACACAGTGACCGTTGGTTCATCAGCTACTTTTGCCTCATGAAAGCGACGTATCAGTGCGGGCAGGACATGCGAATGTTCGGGATGGTAATTGTCGTTGTAACCATATAGATTCGTGGGCATGACCGATATAAAATTGCAGCCATACTGGTCATGGTACGCTTCGCAGAGCTTGATACCTGCAATCTTGGCGATCGCATAGGGTTCATTGGTCGGTTCCAGCAATCCGGTGAGCAAATATTCTTCTTTGAGGGGTTGGGGGGCTAGTTTGGGATAGATACAGCTGGACCCGAGAAAAAGTAATTTTTTTACGCCATGTATATACGATTGATGGATCACGTTATTTTGTATGGCTAGATTTTCATACAAAAAATCGGCCCGAAACCTGTTATTGGCTAAGATACCGCCTACCTTGGCTGCGGCTAGAAATACGTAATCTGGCTTCTGCGCCGCAAAAAAATCCGCTACGGCCTGCTGGTTGCGAAGGTCCAATTCTTCCGATGTCTGCAACAACAAATTGTAAAAACCTAATGCGCTTAATTTCCGAAGGATGGCCGAACCCACCATACCTCGGTGCCCGGCGATGAATATTTTTGCGTCTTTTTCCACGAATAGTATACGATATCATACAAAGATAAGATTATTTTTGCGTGCTGCTTCGTGGAGGTGGTAACACGACTATTGAATGCATTGGAAATATGGGAAAAGATAAACTTCGGAAGTTCGCAGAGATCGATACATTCGCTAACGTATTGCAGCTCGATGCGGGTAAGACAATGAAAGGTCAATGGGCTGCTAAGCACTTTGGTAATGAGCAACCCATTGTACTGGAGTTGGCCTGTGGCAAGGGAGAATATACCGTCAATCTGGCAAAGCGGTTTCCGGAGCGCAATTTTATTGGCATCGATTACAAAGGAAACCGAATCTGGCGCGGAGCTAAAACGGCACTCGAAGAGGATATCCATAACGTGGCCTTCCTGCGAATTCAGATCGAAACCATTCTGGATTATTTTGGCGAGGACGAGGTGTCTGAAATCTGGATTACCTTTCCCGATCCACAGCCGCAGAAAAGCCGTGAAAAGAAGCGACTTACCAACCCATCGTTTTTGACCAAATATCAGGAAATCCTGATCCCCGAAGGCATCATGCATCTTAAAACAGACAACGATGGATTGTTTGCCTACACGCAGGAAAAACTGATCGAGCTAGGGCTGGATATTCAAGCGGAAACTTCAGATCTATATCATTCAGATTTCGTGGATGGCGTATTGTCCATAAAGACCTATTACGAACGAAAATACCTTGAGACAGCCAAAAACATCAACTATATAAAGTGGAGCTGGCATTAAGTGGTTTGTGTTTCCGTTTGCTGATCTTTTCGACGTTCACGGGTTGAGGGACCTTCACGTAATAGCCTGTACCGTCGTAGGAGCGCTTGCGTGGGTGGCTCATACATGTATCGGAGCAGCAGCCTTCCATTTCCCATCCGCATGCTTCGCATTGGGTAAAATGCTCATTGCATTCGGGATTGGCACAATTGATCATACGGCTGGTGGTGGCACCACAATTTAGACAGGTAGAAACCACAGTAGGGTTTACATGATTCACATCCACGGTTAGGCGGCTGTCAAATACGTAGCATTTTCCTTCAAAATCTTTGCCGCCGGCTTCCTTCCCGTATTTGATGATGCCTCCGTGCAGTTGGTATACATCCCTAAATCCTTCTTTGAGCAATAAGGCAGATGCTTTCTCGCATTTGATGCCCCCCGTACAATAGGTGAGTATCTTTTTGTCCTTATATTGGGCGAGTTCATTGATTTTTTCGGGGAACTCCCTGAAATTTTCAATGTCCAGTGTTACTGCATTCTTGAACCGGCCGACGTTGTGCTCATAGTTAGATCGGACATCCAAGATCACCACATCATCCCGGTCCTTCATTTCCATGAATTGCTGGGGAGCGAGATGCTTGCCGGTTTTTTTCGTCGGGTCGATGATTTTTGGATCGCGCAATCCCGAATGCACGATTTCGGATTTATAACGGCAATGCATTTTGATGAAGGAAGGCTCATCCACCTCATCAATTTTAAAATCGGTGTTGGCAAATCTCGGGTCGCCGTGTACGGCATCCATATACGCTTTGCATGATTCGCGTGTGCCGGATACGGTCCCATTAAGGCCTTCGTCGGCCACGATGATGCGGCCAACCAAGCCGAGTGATTTACAAAATTGAAGGTGGTCTGCGGCAAACTGTTCCGCATTACCAATGTGGCTGTAGCAATAATACAGCAGGGTCTGGTACTTTTTCATATAGCCATTGATACCGCTGCAAACGGCGTTTAATGTATTTCCGGTGGCAAATATAGCGAATGAAAACGATTTGTCTACCGCCAGGCTGAAAGTTTGGATCGGTTTTGAACAATAGCTGCAACGCAGCCCATACTGTAATTTTACAAACCTTTTACCACCTTTTAATAAAAGTGATGGAAAATCTGCACACTTTTGCACCTTCTTAAAAATGATGATTTTATGGTGGCAAAGCGGCGTACCGGATTGATTTTAATACTGGGTTGTTTGTCGGCGTTGGGCCCGTTTTCCATTGACATGTACCTGCCGGGATTTGTGGACATCGCGGAGAACCTGCATACCTCAGAGGCTTCCGTGGCGCTTTCGTTGTCAAGTTTTTTTATAGGCATATCGGCTGGGCAGTTGCTTTATGGACCGCTACTGGATAAATTTGGTCGGAAAAAGCCGCTGTATATCGGGTTGATGTTGTATATCGCGGCTTCTTTTGGGTGCTTGGCAGTGACGGATATCAACCAGCTCATCGTATTACGTTTTGTGCAGGCCATCGGTAGCTGCGCTACGGCGGTGGCCTCCATCGCTATGGTCCGCGATCTGTTTACCGTGGAAGAAAGCCCGAAAGTGTTTGCCTCGCTGATGCTGGTTATCGCCGTATCGCCCATGCTGGCTCCTACAGCCGGCAGCTATTTGATAGCAGCATTTGGCTGGCGATATGTTTTTGTCTTCCTGGGGCTGATGGCAATAGCAATCTTTGTGGCTACGGCTCTCAAGCTGCCGGAGAGCTACCAGCCGGACCCATCTTATTCACTCAAACCTAAACCGATTATGGCCGGCTTTGCAAAGGTGCTCCGTGAACCACAGTTTTATACCTATGCCTTAATCAGTGCTTTTGTCTTTTCGGGTCTGTTTGCCTATGTGTCTTCCTCACCGGTACTTTTTATGAAAATATACCACCTGAGCAAAACCGACTACGGATGGGTATTTGCCGGGCTCTCGGTTGTATTTATTGGTGCCAGTCAGGTGAATAGCCTTATCCTTCGATGGGTTGGTAGCAAGCATATTGTCACGTATGCACTGGCGGCACAATGCGTTTTCAGTTTACTGTTTTTGGCCTTCGCTTGGAATGGAGCGATCAATTTTGGCTCAACGATTGTGTTCATCGGCTTATTCTTGTGTTGCCTAGGGCTTATCAACCCCAATGCAGCGGCACTTTCTATGGCTCCTTTCAGTAAGAATGCTGGTAGTGCATCGGCTCTGATGGGAGCTTTTCAGATGGCACTCGGTGCCGGAGCTTCGGTACTGGTCAGCCTGTTTAGCGAAGAGTCATTGCTGCCCATGCCGGTGGTCATGGCTGTTGCCTCATGCGTGGCACTCCTGGCATTGCTTGTTGGTTCGCAATTTATCCGTAGGGAGGTCGTCGAAGTGTCCGGCGGCACGTTCGTTGGTCACTGATTACGTGATGCATCCACCATGCCTATCTGCCAACGCTAACTTCTGTTTAACGGGGCTGTGAAGATGGTGGTGGCTGCAACGGCAGGTAGGTAGGAATCGTTGCGTCTGCTTGATGGATGACGACCGCAACACAGCGATAGGCGGTGTCTACTTCAAAGGCGATTCCCTCATTGACGTTGTACACGGTGTACGTCTGTCCATTTTGATCGTAAGTTTCCACGATCTGCAACGGGTACGCATCGGAGATATCGCGTAAGGATGAACCGACACCTATCGATTGGACAGTCTTGAAGCGGGGTGAGGTTACACGGATCTGTTTGATGCGCGCTGTTTCATCATTGCCCATATCGCGGGACGTGAATATAGAAAATGGATAGTTGGGTTCCGCATCTGTATACCAGATGGAGACGGCTTTGCCCATGGCCGCATCACCGAAATCAGGTTTTCCAAGCTGTTGAAATACAGCACTGTCTGCATCATCAAGCAAAAAGGTACCTGCCGACTTACCCGGTACCAACAAGTGGCCGTCCGGAAGCAGCGATTGGGAAGTGGTCGTTACAGAGTCCTGCTGGGTTTGTCGGGTGTTGTTGCCGCCGCCGCAAGCTGCAATCACAATGCCGGCGGCAAATATGCCTAAGCATTTTCGAGTCTGGTTCATAGGAATAAACATTTGCTACAAGTAGGAACGTTCACTGGGATGTTTTGTTTCGTAAAGGGCGCAGTAAATATTCCAATCCATTGAGTTTGATTTCGTACATTGTGGCTAATAGCATTCCCAACTTACCTTTGGGAAACCCTTTTTGGTGAAACCATACCAAATAGGCTTCGGGGAGATCGCAAATCACCGTATCTTTATATTTGCCAAATGGCATTTTGGTAGTTACCAATGCTTGCAGCATTTCTTCCTGTGTCATGCCTTTCTTTTGTTAGTCGTTTGTTTTACCGTGACGAATATAGTAGACTACTAGGTTGAGGGTAATGATTAAATGATTCACAATATTGGGTAGGAGGCCGTAGTGCTTGGTGAATATCCGGAATCGTTCTTTGAGGCTTTGCCAATGACGCTTTTTAGACATCCCACCTACCAGGTATTTGGCGACGAGGCGCCGGGTGTTGACAATCTTGTTCGCTTTTTTGGCCGCGCAGATAATCCAATCGATGTCTGCGCTCAGCCGGTAGCGAGGGTCATAGCGGCCGGCAATGGACCGGCGGATATAGATTGCTTGATGGCTGATGCTCATGCCAAAGCGGAAACTCCGCCAATTAAATTGGGCGGGTATAGCGTGGCGACGCAAGCCGAGCGAATGCCAATCTTCATCGTACATTTCGGTTTCGCCATAATAAATATCGGCATCTGGCGCCGAAGCGAAGACCTGTGCCACGGTATCTTCTGCGTAGATCTCATCTCCGGAATTCATGAACAGTACGTAGTCTCCTGTGGCCCGGCCGAGACCTTTATTCATCGCATCGTAAATGCCCTTGTCGGGCTCGCTGATCCATTGCGAGATGTGCTCGGCATACCGCTTAATTACATCGACGGTCCCATCGGTTGAATTGCCATCGATAATGAGGTACTCGATATGTGGATATGTTTGGCGGATGACAGATGTAAGGGTACGTTCGATGTCGCGTACGTTGTTATACACGACAGTGATAACCGTGAGTGTAGGTGCGTTCATCGGTTTTCGGGTTTTTGGACAACCAATACATTGTTATGGAAAAAGTTCATATTGGTCGGCAGTATAGCAGAAAAGATCAGCCCGCAAACGGTGATGGGTGTGATGAATAGGGGGGTGAGCATAATCCGGGCGATCTTGTTTCTGGGTAAGATATGCTGATAGACATAGGCGGCCCACATCTGGCAAAGGGTTGCTACGTAATTGGTGGTTTTGGTTTCTTTAACCAGGATGAATCCCTTTTCCGTTAGGATATGCCGAATGCCGAAAGAAGTGTAACGGGCAAAATCGTAAGGAATTTCGTGCTCATCCCATACGAACGGAACTGTTACGAGCATGTGTCCGCCGGGCTTTAGTACCCGGTGGAGTTCATCGAGGATTTCGGATAGATTGAAGATATGTTCAAACACCTCGCTCGAAAAAATACTGTCGAAGGATGTATCGTCAAAAGGCAGCGTTTTTCCATCATAGTACACATCGATGTCTTCGTTGAGGTGATCATGGCCACTTACCTCGACATCCGTACCTATGTAGGCCTGCACGTCAAAGAGTGATCGATAGGGCTTGCTTCCACAACCAAAATCCAATAGGCGCCCGTGCAGGTGCCCGCTCAGTTGTGATATATTTCGGAACAAGCCTCTCCGAATGATAAAAAAGGGATTAAAGAACAATCCGAAAAACGTTGGTTGAAACAGTGATTTGTTATATAGTCGTTTGAGTCCCGCTATCAAGTTTCCTGGTTTTTAGTAGTTAAAAATTGTGTTTTCCAACGTTGTATGGCATCGGTATCAAGGTACAATTTGACACTCATCTCCTCGTGTATTTTTTCCTCAAGCAGGTCCATACGCTGGCGTTCCAGCACGTTGAGACCAATGTCGTTGCGCATTTCAATGGCTCGGTTATCGATGCCTATGATAAGCGCTTTACGCCTTTTCTGCAGTGCCCGTATGCCTGCATGCAACCGGGTGCCCACGTATTCGCACGATTCGTTTGCAAGAAATTTATCAAAGGCAGACAGCTTAGGGGCGACGTATCTAACATCCGTAATTAAGCTTTCAATGTACGCTTGATCCTTCGATCCTTGTATCCATACATATACGTTTCGGTAATGTTTTTTGAGAATTTCCAGGAGTTGCCGGTCGCGTTCGGGATCCCGAAGGTAGTCTGTGATAGTGGTGACGACGGTATCTCTTTTTCTGGGGTTGATCTGTGAGAGGTGCGGCTCATCGAGGGCCCATACCGTGGGGCATCCCGTATTAACCACGTTATGAATACCGATCTCGTTCAGCTTCTGTAGCGTATAGTTGTCGCGCACTGCGTGGAGATAACGGCGAGAAAACAGGGCTTTATACATCCACTTAGAGTAAAGCGAAACAGGTTTATCCTGGTATTGCCACCAGCCCACCCCTAGCAACACGACTTTGCGTCGCAGCGCCATCAAATCTTTCACGCCTACTTTCCACTGTCGCTTACCGAGCGTATTGTTTTTCAGTAAATTCGTTCCACCGACCAAGGCGGTGTCGTATTTGCGGAGGGCAACCAGATCCAGCGGATGAATGGAAAAATGAGTAGGTACATTAATGACGAAATCATCGATGAAGAGTTCGTCGGAAATCTGATCTACAGCATCCATGATAATGTGATCGCCGAGGTTGGTGGTTGCAATGGATGTGTCAAATATAATTTTGGGCATGTGTATTTGTGCTAAACAACCTCTACCACCTTGTTGAATCCGCTCAGGCTAGGGTGTTTTGAATCCAGATCCGTCACTAAATAAGAAATGGCATTCAGACTGCAAACCTTCATCTTTTGCACCGAGTTTAGTTTTTCCGCAATACTGAGGATGGCTGTTTTGGCCGAACAGCGGATCATTGCTTTTTTGATTTGCACGACCTCCCAGTCGGAATCGGTGACTCCATCTTCGGCCGAGAGACTGTTCGTGCCCAACAGGCACAGATCTACCCGTATTTCGGAAAGCTGATTAATAACCTGTGAGCCTATGTTAATATTGGTATTTCTTGATAGCTTGCCTCCGATGAGGATCACATCTGCATGTGTGTGTTCAGCCAGTTCGAGCGCCACCAGTGGGCTGATGGTAAAAAAAGTGCATTGGAGGCTTTCGGGAATGATCCGTGCCAGTTCCATCAAGGTGGTGCCTCCGCCAGCCAAGACAGTCATTCCATTTTGGATGAGTTTGACGGCTTTGGTTGCAATCTGCTTTTTCGCATCGCGTGCGTATATGTTGTTTTCCTGAAAAGGATACTGAAAGGATTTGGAGAGAGCCCCGCCATATACTTTGAGTACTTTTCCATTTTCGGCCAATTCATTCAAATCTCGTCTAATGGTATCTTCAGAAACATTGAGCTGCACACTCAGATCCGAAGACAGAACCTTGTTATGTAGATTTATCTGATGGATGATAAACGCTTGCCGTTCTTCTTTCAACATGAGTTTAACCGATTATTTATTGGCGTAAAGATAGGATAAATCGGCATCACAAAAGAAATCCCAACCGTAAAATCCAAACTTCCGAGTATTAATTCACTACAACAAAAGGCAAATAAATCAAAGAAATTTGTATTATTACCGCCGATAAGAACTGTCGAGATAAGCCAAATGACGGAATCAATTATTGCAATCACCAATGGGATTGTATTTACGAACGACAAGCTGGTCAGCGGCAGGGCCGTTTTAATTAAGGGAAGTCGGGTGGTAGCTGTTGTTGCCCCCGACGAGGTACCAGATGAAGCACAAATCTTAGATGTTGGGGGCAGTTACGTTGTACCCGGATTTATCGATCTGCAAATCTACGGAACTGGTAGACGGCTTTTTTCTGCGGATCCCTCTGCAGATTCGATGGAAGAGATCGCAGATGCCCTAGTGAAATCAGGCACAACAGGCTTTATGATTACCATGGCCACGAATACGATGGGCGTCATGGATCAAGCATTTGAAGTGTTGACTGCATATCAACATCCGGCGCTATTGGGCTTGCACCTTGAAGGACCCTATCTGAATGCATCGAGGAGAGGAGCACACCCAGCGGAATACATTCGTAACCCGGATTCCGCGGAGATTGCCGCCTTGCTGGAACGAGCGGGTAATAGCCTACGGATGATGACCATCGCCCCCGAGCGGTTTACTCGGGAAACGATCCGACTGATGCTGGACAACGGTGTGTTGCTCTCTGCAGGTCATAGCGATGCTTCTTTTAAAGAGGCTACGGCAGGGTTTCGTAATGGTATCCGTGCCGTTACCCATTTATTCAATGCCATGTCTCCATTGCATCACCGTAATCCGGGATTGCCGGGGGCAACGTTCCAATCGGACACTGTCCGGGCAAGCATCATCGCCGATGGTATCCATGTCGACTATCAAACACTTTCCATCAGCAAAAAATTGATGGGCGACCGACTTTTTCTGATCACGGATGCGGTAGCGGAAACCCATGTGGGTACATATACGCACGTATTTACAGGCGATCGATATACACTACCGGATGGCACCTTGTCGGGTTCTGCCTTAACCATGATGCAGGCTGTGGCCAATTGCGTACGCCACGTGGGAATCTCATTGGAAGAAGCGTTGCGGATGGCTACGCAGTATCCAGCTTCGTTGATCGGCGCGGATGCCTACGGCCGTATTGGCCGGGACACAGTTGCCAATTTGATCGTCTTTGACAGCCAATATAACGTGAAGCAGGTTTTCTTGGAGGGAAAGCGTATATGAGAAATGTAAAAAGGCTGTTCAACCTGTTGTACTTCCAGGTACTCATAGCGATCGGCATTGGCATATTAATCGGCCATTTTTTCCCTTCGGTGGGAATACAACTGAAACCGCTTGGTGATGGATTCATCAAACTCATCAAAATGGTGATTGCCCCGCTCATTTTCTGCAGCATCGTGTTGGGCATTGCTGGGATGGAAGATGTGAAGAAAATCGGTAAAGTAGGAATTAAGTCGATGGCGTATTTCCAGGTTACCACGCTGGTGGCTATGATGTTGGGGGTAGTGGTCATCAACGGATTACGCCCAGGGGAAGGGATGCATGCAGACCCTAATACGTTGGATACGACAGAGGTGGCTGCATATCTTGAAGCAGGAAAGAAGCAAGGCGGTTTCGTTGATTTCTTGCTAAATATTATTCCGGAGAACGTTTTTGGCGCTTTGTCTTCGGGTAACTTGTTGCAGGTGCTGTTTTTTGCCGTGTTGTTTGGGTTTGCTCTTTCCAAGATAGGCTCGTATGCAGAACCGGCTGTGCGGGTGATGCAATCGTTTCTTGATGGCTTGTTTGTGGTTATTAAGATGGTGATGAAGATTGCCCCTATCGGGGCGATGGGAGCGATGGGTTTTACCATTGGCAAATACGGTATTGGTTCGCTATCGTCGTTGGGTTTGCTGATGTTAGCATTTTACCTGACCTGCCTGCTGTATATCTTTCTATTTGCAGGGGGTATGCTAAGGTATTATGGAATCAATATTTTTAAGGTGTTACGTTTCATACGAGAAGAACTGCTCGTGGTATTGGGTACATCTTCATCGGAATCGGTATTACCCGCCATCATGCAGAAGTTGGAAAGGATGGGGTGTTCACGGTCATTGGTGCGTCTGGTTATTCCGTCGGGCTACTCTTTTAACCTCGACGGTACCGCTATTTATCTAACGATGGCGGCTATTTTTCTTTCACAGGCAGTGGATATGCCCATGGGGCTGGAAGAACAATTGTTTCTGCTGATGGTACTGACCGTTACTTCTAACGGAGCAGCAGGGGTAACGGGAAGTGGTTTTATTATTCTCGTGGCAACATTGCCAGTGGTAGGTCACATTCCTGTTGAATCGGTGGCGTTGATATTCGGTATTGACCGTTTCATGAGTGAAGCTCGTGCATTGACCAATCTGATTGGCAATACAGCTGCAACTATATTGGTGGCAAGATGGGAAAATGAGCTGGATATGAAACAGTTGAAGGCGGAACTGGGTTAATCTGCTTCTTCCCCGGGTTGATCGGCCTCTTTTTCCAGATTAGCCAGTATGTTGTTTACCTCTCCTTCGGTGGCGCTTAATTTTGCTTTGCATATGCCGATCAACAGGGTCGCCCGCTTGACTTTCTCCGAAAGCTCGTCGATGGAAATCTCGCCGTGTTCGATTTCTGACACAATGGTCTGCAATTCTTCAAATGCGTCTGTATACGTGTATTGCTTACTCATGATTTGCGCTGTTCTTGTTTTGGGTATTGACTTGGGTAACGGTACTGGTAACGTGTCCTGAAGCAAAAAGGGTTTCCAAATCGGTTCCCTTTTCGACGTGCTCTGCGGTTTTCAGGGCGTGTCCGTTAATTCGCGTGATGCTGTATCCGCGATTGAGCACTTGCTGCGGATCGAGTAATTTTACGGATTTCTCCATCGCGGTTAACAGAGTTCGGTGATCTTTGAGCCCGCCTGTAGTGGCCACTTGCAATGTCTTTTGGGAGTGTAATAGTGTTTGGGTACCTTGTCGCAAGCGGTTGATGCTAGCCACATTTAACCGGATGAAATGATGTCCGATTGTCTTCTGCTGTTGACTAAGGAGGTGGATGCTGTGCAGGCGAAAATACCGGACACAATCGTTTAGTGTGTTTTGCTGAGCCAACAATAATTGACGGGTTTTGTGTATGATCACTTCCTGTGCTTGTGCGAGCGGTACGGCGAATTGGTGGAACCGTTGGATGAGGAAGTCCGCGAGTTCGCTGGGGGTGATGGCATTTTTGTAAGCCACCATTTCGCTAACTGTCTCATTGGTTGAATGCCCGATACCGGTAAGCACCGGAATGGGAAATTTAGCGATGGCCGACGCCAATAGGTAATTGTTGTAACTGGATAGTCCTACCTCTCCGCCACCGCCGCGGATAATAGCCACTACATCGTATTCTTCTACGCGTGTTGCAATATATACTAACTGATTGATGATGGACGGAATGGATTTATCACCTTGTAGCAACGCCGGAAAAAGGGTCTGCTCGAATCGATAGCCCCACGGATTTCCATCAAGTATTTTCAGAAAATCGGAATACCCTTTGCTGGTTTCTACGGATATGATTGCCAGCCGTTTTGGAACGACTGGGAAAGACAACTTTTTATTGGCATAGAAAAGACCTGCTCGCTTGAGGCGGTTCAGGCTTTCCTGTTTCTCGCGTTCGAGTTCACCCAGTGAATAGGCGGGGTCTATCTCCAGAATACGGAGGCTGAGGCCATACAGCGGATCGTACGAGATGGTTGCCTGAAATAGGATGGTGATGCCGTTTTTCAGCGGTTCGTGGATGATTTCTATAAAACGCTGGTTGATCCGTTGATAGTCGCCATTCCAAAGTACAGAGCGCATTTCCGCAATCACCTTGCCCTCTTTTTTTTCTACGAGCTCGGGGTAACAGTGGCCGGAATGGGTATAGTGGTTGAGTTTGTTCATTTCTGCTTTGATCCAATAAACCTGTTTATAGCGCTCAGCGATCGTCCGCTGAATGCTTTTGGCTACTTCCCCAAGTGAAAAAATGATCTTATCCGGTAGTTTTTCTGGCATACCCAAAGGTAAGCTTTTTCCCTAAATTCACCTTTCTTCTCCAAAAGTATCGGCATGCCTGTATAAGTTTGGTATTTTCAGGCAACATTCCTTTGTGCGTCTTGAAGTTCAAAAAACTTCACGTAACTTTGTGCCCGGAAACCTGCCGGATTTAGAAACAAAGACACTGATGAAAATGTAGGTTCCATGAGACTATCGAAAGATAAATTGCGAAGTATTCGTGAACCAGACGCAGTAAGTTTATGAATACGCTTGAAACAAGCACTGTATGAATAATGCCCTTGGGAGCAGATAACTAATGAATATTGTTTACAAATGAAATTACCCATTATCGCTTATGGCGACCCTCTTCTGAAACGAAAAGGGATAGAAATTAATAAAGACTATCCTGATTTGCAGGAATTGATAGCTAGTATGTTTGAAACCATGTATGCGGCACATGGCGTGGGTTTGGCAGCACAGCAGATTGGGCGGGCCATCCGCCTGTTTGTAATAGATGCCAGTCCTTTTGAGGATGATGATCCGGCGCTGAAAGACTTTAAGAAGGTCTTTATCAACGCGGAAATATTGGAAGAGGCTGGCGATAAATGGTCATTTAATGAGGGGTGTCTGAGTATTCCGGAAATACGGGAAGATGTTAATCGATATCCCGACATCCGAATCAGGTACGTGGACGAAAATTGGGTAGCGCACGAGGAAGACTTTACGGGTTTGGCGGCACGTATTATACAGCACGAATATGACCACATTGAGGGGAAGTTGTTTACAGAAAAGCTGAGCCCTTTGCGGAAAGCGATGATCAAAAGTAAGTTGGAAGCCATTTCAAGAGGTCAGGTGGACGTGGATTACCGGATGAAATTTCCATTACTAAAGAAGAGGGGAGGACGATAAGTCTATCCCCCAACGATCGGTAGGGTAAGCTTATATTTTACAGCGAGAAGCCGCGTAACCGAAACTACGGTGGCACTGATAAAAGCATTCAGGTTGTAATCAACTCCCATGCGGCTGAGTAATACAAATAATACGGCTCCAGAAAGGCAGGCTGTTGCATAAATCTCTTTTCGGAAAATGAGGGGGATGTCGTTCAATAGCGTGTCACGCGTGACGCCGCCCATTACAGCGGAAAACAATCCCAAAACAACTGCTGCAATACCGCTGCTATCAAATGTCAGGGACTTTTGCACGCCTACCACGGTAAAGAAGCCGATTCCTAAGGCATCAAACAGCGAAAGTGTTCTTGCCAATTTACCGAGTAGGTTTTTAGATAGAACAGCAATCAATACGCCTAGTAATATAGCTAATAAATAATTGCCATCATCCACCCATACCGGCCGTAAATTGAGAAAGATATCGCGTAGGCTTCCACCTCCGATGGCAGTAACAAAGCCGGTAAAGGCCGCGCCGAAAATATCAATATTATGACGTCTGGCTGCCATCGCCCCCGATATAGCAAACACCGTGGTTCCTAATAAGTCAATATAGTAGATAAGTTCCATGCGAGTAAGCGTTTGTAAAAGTAGCATAAATTTAGATGTTCTTCTCTTCATTCCCTGTCATCTTTGATGTCTGATCCGGAGCCGGCGTGGGGTATAATTCATCAATTCCTAAGATATCTGCTGCACACATACCGTATATATCCAGCGCTCGTAACGGCAAAACAGTGATGAGAAGAAAGTTAGAAAAGGACGAGATTGTCGTTTCGAACAAATTAAGATGTTGATTGTTAGATTTTAACGAAAATACAGGAAAAAATTTCACCACTATATTTGCAAATAGTCAATAATGCTTTTACCTTTGCATCCCGCTTCTGAGGAGGTGGTTGTTCATTGAATTTTAACAAAAGTTTTTAAGTAATACGATAGTATATACTGTCCGGTTTTAAGCCGGAGAAAGCACTTAAAAAAAAGTTAAAATAAATTTTGCAAGAATAGAAAACATTTCTACCTTTGCAATCCCAAACGGAACAGGGGTTTTCGAGAGAGAAAAAGTTCCGATCCAGTAGCGCGATGCAGCTGGTTTTTGAAAAAGGAAAATCGGCCGGTTGTGAACCGGTTT
>Ga0160443_100193_pt1 | contig 80024 bp, 79 predicted proteins | sample HID1972I_E1MG_FD_108244 | JGI IMG/M metagenome (GOLD analysis project Ga0160443, IMG submission 108244) | Enriched pill bug-associated microbial communities from UW Madison campus, WI, USA - HID1972I_E1 MG | ecosystem: Host-associated > Arthropoda: Insects > Digestive system > Unclassified ... | reverse complement strand
ATCGACGATCGACACGGCCTCGTCGGCGCCGCGGGAGGACCGCAGCCGCTCTCGCACGTCATCGGAGAGCGGCGTCAGAGAGGCATCGCGTCGGGCGAGGGCGGATGCCAGTTCGTACAGGGCCGCCATGTCGGCCACCCCGATGGCGAAGCGGGGACCCACCAGCAGCCGGATCAGCGCGGAGCCCGCCGTGGGGTCGTGGATGACACGGAGCATGGCGACGACGTCGACCACCTCGGGGGTGGACAGCAGCCCACCGAGTCCGAGAATGCGGTGCGGGATGCCGCGGCGGGCGAGGGCACCGGCGAAGGTCTGCATGTGGCGTTTGGAGCGGAACAGGATGGCGCCGGTGTGCGCGCCGCGCTCGGCATCCGACGCGTGCTCGGCGCGACGCCGCTCGAACCATTCGGCGACGGCCTCGGCCTCGTCGTCGACGGTGTGCGGAAAGGCCACGTCCACGTTCCCGCGGCCGGCGCCGGGGCGCGGTTGGAGCGCGGGAACCTCGAGACCGGGTCGCTTCAGCGGTTCGAGCACGCGGTTGGCGACGTCGAGGATGCTGCTGTCGTTGCGCCAGCTGGTCATCAGGCTGTAGGTCCTCGCCGCCTGCCGACCGGAGAAGGAGTGGCTGAAGGCGTAGAGGTTGTCGGCGCTCGCACCGCGCCAGCCGTAGATGGACTGGTGCGGGTCGCCGACGGCCATCACCGCGCTGTCGCGGAACAGGGCGGCCAGGAAGCGCGTCTGGATGACGGAGGTGTCCTGGTACTCGTCCAGCAGCACGACTCGATGCTGCTCGCGCAGCTCGGTGCGCACATCCGGGGCGGTCTCGACGATGTCGAACGCTCCGCCGACCTGGTCGGCGAAGTCGAGCACCCCCCGGCGCTCCTTCTCGGCGATGTACTCGCGCACGAGCCCTGCCAGCACCGGCATGCTGAGCAGATTCAGTGCGGCCGTGTCGACGTCGCGGTTGGTGCGGTACGGAGCGAACGCCGCCGCCTGGTCGGTGGCGATGCGCTCGGCGGCATCCAGATCCACCCGGTGATCCAGCACCTCGCCGGCGAGGCGCTGCACCGCGTCGATGACAGTGCCCAGCGCCCGGTCGATGTCCTCGAGGCCCGGCAGATCGGCGCGCAGCACCACCGCGCGGGCGATCAGCCAGGAGGCCGACTGGCTCAGCATCGCCGCCTCGGGGTCGCGACCGATGCGCGCGGCGTGCTCGCGGACGATCGCGTCGGCGAAGGCGTTGTACGTGGAGACCCGCGGACGGATCAGCAGGTCGTCGGCGGAGCGCGGCGTGCGCGGATCCCAGCCGGTGCCGAGCCGCTCTGCGAGGGCATCCAGCACCTGGATGCGCACGACCTCGCGCTGCGCGCCCGGTGCCGCATCGTGCACACGGCGGAGAGCGTCGCCCGCGACGAGCTCGGGCAGGTGCGGCAGCAGCCCGCGGCGTGCGAAGTGTCCGATCATCTCCAGGCGGGTGCCGATGCGCTCGGCGAGCTCACCGGCGGCCTTGCGTGTGAAAGTGAGACCGAGCACCTCGTCGGGGCGCACGTGCCCGTTGGCGACGAGCCAGACCACCCGCCCCGCCATGGTCTCGGTCTTGCCGCTGCCGGCACCGGCCACGACGAGCGCGGGGGTGAGCGACGCCTGGATGACGGCCTGCTGAGCGTCGGTGGGCACGGGCAGCCCGAGGGCGAGGGCGATCGTCTCCGCCGAGATCGTGGAGCGGGTCTCCCCCTCGACGGGTGAGATCGTCAGCGATGCGTCACCACCGGGGATCACGCGCTCACCGCCGGCACGGTGTGGATGCGGCACGGAGTCACGCGCACCTGGGTGTCGGCGCAATGCGATTCGACCTGGGCGGTGAAGCTGCTGGCGGCCATCCCCCGACCCGCTTCGCTGATGCGGTGCAGGAAAGCCGTGCGCGCCTCGTCGTCGAGGGTGTGCTGGTGAGCGATCCGGTACTCGGCCTTGCCGACCGTCTTCGACACGATCAGCAGGCGCGCCCCGGTGAGCGCCGCAGCCGGGGCGCCCTCGACGAGTCCCTCCTGCACGGCGATCTGGTAGGCGGCGAGCTGAGCGTGCTCGCGCACGTTCGCCTCGGTGTCGGGCTCGTACTTGCCGGTCTTCAGATCCACGACCACGACCCGCTCTTCCCCGTCGCCGTCACTCATCCGCTCCCACTTCTGCCCGCGGGCGGCCGCGTGCTCACCCGCCCCGGCCGGGTAGACCTCCACCCGGTCGATGACGCCGCCGACCACCGCTCGCGGGGTCGAGTCCGCTTCCTCGTCATCGGACGTCGCCGGCAGGACGCGCTCCTCGGTCAGATCCACGGCGAAGCGGAACGCCGCCTCCGCGCCGACCACCCGCCCGCCGTCACCGGAGCTCGCACCGAGGTAGGAATGCAGCCGCTCCACGTACAGGTCAGCGCGTCGGCGCTCCTTGCGGCCGATCCAGTCGGTCTCGAAGTCCAGCTCGGGCCAGTGCTCGTCGACGATCGCGCGCATGGCCTCCAGATCTCCGTCCGGCACCTTCTCCATCGCCTCGTGCACGATCGTGCCGATCCCCGCCGACGGGGGCGCGACCGTGTCGCCCCCCAGGGAGGAGACGACCCAGTTCAGCCCGCATTCCTCGAACGCCTCCAGCCGTGAGGGCGACACCTTCACCGGGGCCGCTGCCAGATCCCGCAGCGGAGCCGTGCTCGAGGCGGGCGTCACGCCGTACCACTCCTCGGGCGACGCCCCGGCGACGCCTGCTTCTGCGAGGAGTCGCAGCTGACCTGCGGATGCCGCCCGCTCGGCCTCGTCGACAGCGGTCGTGAGCACGCGCCGGTGCCGCGCCACGAGCCCGCGCAGCGTGATCGGATGCGCGAAGCGCAGCTCGTCCTGCTCCGCGGGCGGCGCCGGCGGAAGGAACGAGAAGAACGGGCTGGGCGTCTGGTCGTCGTCGTCCACCGCCGACACGACCAGCCGCGTGCGCGCCCGCGACAGCGCCCGTACGAACAGCCGCAGCTCGTCGTGCAGCGCGGCGCGTCGCCGGTCGAGCACGCCCGGGACGATCTCGGGCTGCCCGTCGCGCGAGGTCGCCAGCCAGTCCGCGAGACGCCAGGTCTCCAGCATCCCACCGCGCAGGCGCACGTTCGGCCAGATGCCGTCCTGCACACCCGCCACCACGACCGCCTCGAACTCCGCACCGAGCGCGGTGGCCGGAGTCATCAGGGTGACCAGGCCGGGGCGGTCGGGCGCGGAGAGGGTGTCTTCGGGCACCTCGCTGTCGAGGATGTCGCGGATGAACAGGGCGGGCTTCTCGTGCGGAGAGCGCTCCACGAAGCGCTTGGCCGCGTCGAACAGCGCCACCAGGCTGTCCAGCGAGCGTGCGATCTCCGCGCCGCCGGGCTGATCGGCAGCCGTGCGCCAGGCCGCCTGCAGCGCGGTGCCTCCCGTCGAGCGGGCGCGGTCCCATACCCGCCACAGCAGCTCGTGGATCGTCTCCCCTGCCGCTCCCGCCTCATGCACCTGCGCGAGCGTCTGCGCGAAGCGCTGAGCGACGCGCGCCTCGGGCGCATCGACGCGGTCGAACAGGTGCGGGAACTGCATCGCCTCGCGCAGGAGTTCGCGCGCGGGAGTCGAGCCCCCCTCACCCAGCTCCACATGACGCAGCCGCGCGCGCAGACGCCGCAGCCCCACGGCATCCAGCCCGCCGAACGGCGAGGTGAGCGCTTCGGCGAGCAGATCGCCGGGGCGGTCCGCCGCCTCGGCCAGTCCGAGCCGCACGATCTCGACGATGGAGCGGACGGCGCCCTCGCTGCCGAGCGGTCTGGGCACACCGGCGGCACGGGTGGGCACCTCGCGGGCCGCGAGCTCGGCTTCGAGCATGACGATCTGCCGGGTGTCGTGGGCGATCACGGCGATATCGCCCCATGCGATGCCGTCGCTGAGGTGCCAGTCGCGCACGATCGCCGCGATGCGGTCGACCTCCTCGTGCGGCGACGGTGCGATGAGTGCTCGCACGCCGTCCTCCGAGCTCTCTCCCGGCGGGCGACGATGGTCGACGCGCCCTGCGACACCGATGGCCTGCGTGACGGTGCGGGTCAGCGTCGTCAGTGCGTGGCTCTGGCGGTGGGCCGCGTCGAGGACGTGCACGTCGCCCAGCACCTGCGCCAGTTCGGCGAACAGCTGCGGGCTGGCTCCCCGGAAGGCGCCCGAGGAGATGTCGGGGTCGCCGAACGCGAGCACGGCCACCCCGCGCCCTCGCAGCGCGCGCACGAGTCGGACGCCGCCGCGAGTGAGCTCCTGGGCGTCGTCGATGAGCACAGCTCGCAGGGTCGCGAGGGGACCCAGCATCGCCGCATCCGCCGTCTGCAGGATCCCGGTGGCCTCGGACAGCAGCTCGGGGATGTCGCGATGCGACACGCGCATCCCGCCCATGACCTCGCGGTACTCGTCGAGGAAGTCCGCGGCAGCGGCCCACACATCTCGTCCCGACCCCTCCAGCTCGCCGGGGCGGATGCCGAGCTCGGTGCATTCGGCGAGAAACGCGCGCAGCTCGGACCGGAACCCCTTCGATGCGCGCACCGCCGGGCTGAGCGTGTCGGGCCAGCTGCGGACGCCGTCCTCGGCATCGCCGGCGAGCAGATCGGCGAAGATGCGGTCCTGATCGGCTCCGGTGAGCAGTGCGGGTGGTTCGAGACCCTGCTGCACGGTGGCTCCGCGCACGATCTGGAATGCGAAGGAGGCCAGCGAGCGCACCAGCGGTCCCGGCGTCGCCTGGGTGATGCGCACTCCGACGCGGTCGCGCAGCGCGGTCGCGGCCTGCCTGCTGGGGGTGAGCACGAGCACCTGCTCGGGCAGCATGCCCTCGTCGAGCAGGCGCACGACGCGGTCGACGAGGACGGTGGTCTTGCCAGTTCCCGGCGCTCCGATGATCACGCCGGATGACATCGCATCGGCGTGCACGACGGCGTGCTGGGCGGCGTCCTCTGTCATGCCCTCCACGCTAGCGGCGCGCACCGACACCGGCCGCAGCCCGGCGTGTGCGCCCAGGGCGAAATCGGCCCCGCCCCCGGCTCTGCGTCAGGGCCAGCCGGTAGAGTTGCGGGTGTTCGCAGACATCTGAGGAGAACGCGTGGAAATTCGCATCGGCATCGTCAACACCGGTCGTGAGCTGAGCTTCGACACCTCCGCCAGCGCCGACGAGGTGCGGGAGCAGGTCACCTCCGCTCTCGAGCAGAACGCCAGCCACCTGAGCTTCAGCGACGCGAAGGGCAGCTCCTACATCGTCCCCACCGCGAACCTCGCCTACATCGAGCTGGGCACCGAGGAATCGCGCCGGGTCGGCTTCGTCGCCTGACATGTACATCCTGCTTGCGCTGATCGCCGCCTGCGCACTGGGAGTCGCTCTGCACTACCTGCTGCCCAGGCGGGATCTGCGCGGGGTCGCCGTGACGCCCGCCATCACCACGGCCGCCGCGGCCGCGATCTACACGATCCTGCAGTGGAGCGGCGTCGGCGAGGACGTCTTCTGGCTGTGGGTCGCCAGCATCGGCGGCGGCATCCTCATCGCTCTCCTGGCGACGCTCGCGCTCAGCGCGCAGCGCGCGCGTCACGACGCCGCCGAGAAGCAGGCGCTCGGCATCTGACCCGGCCTCTGCTGCGGCGGCCGCAGACGGGCGGATGCTACGAGGCGAGCCCCATGGCATCCATCCGGCGTGCGTGCGCCCCCATCAGCTCGGTGTAGACCGGTTCGATGCGCTTGTCGTCGGCCTCCAGACGTCCCGGGCGCAGCGCGCCCCGGCACACCAGCAGAGTGTCGCCGACGAGTCGGCGCCCCCACATCGACAGCAGCGAGCGCCACTCGTGGTCGATCTCGATGGTCTCCTGGATGATCGTGACGATCCCGCTGCCGGCGTCGTCGCGCCGCAGGATCTCGGCGACCTGCTCCCCGGTCTCGCCGTAGCTGGACGCCAGAGCGAGGTAGAAGTCGTCCAGCATCCCGGCCGTCAGATAGACCGACAGCAGCGTCTCCTCCTGACGCTCACCGATGGTCTTGCGCCGGAACGCGTCGAGATTCTCCCGGAACGGGAGCATCACCTGCGTGGGGTCCTCACCCTGCGCGGCGATGAGCTCGACGATGCGGCGATGCTTGTCCAGCGCCGCGCCGGCGGCGCGGGAGAGCGCTTCTTTGCGGGCGAGCTCCTGAGTCCCGCGGATGCTGCGGCTCAGCGTCTCGAAGTAGCCGAGTTGCAGATATGCGGCCTGCCCGAGGAAGCGATTGAGCTCGGGAGCGAGCTCCGCGAAATCGACCCGGGTGGCGTCGCCGTTCTCGCCACGACTGCGCAGCGTCAGCGTGCGACGCTGGGGCTTGCGCTTCCAGAACCAGTTGACCACACGCCAAGACTACTGGGCTGACGGCGTGCCTCCGGTAGGCTGGTCACGTCCTGCCATCGGAGCAGGGCCCCGCGCCTGTGGCACACGTGACGGCGTGGATCCATTACGAGGCGCCTCTCGCGCGGCGAACCGCCGCGCACGCGCCGGACAGGCAGACACCTACTGTGACTACATTCGCTGATCTCGGCGCCGATCAGGACATCATCGACGCGCTCGCCGCCAAGGGCATCGTCGATGCCTTCCCGATCCAGGAGCAGACCATCCCGCTGGGCCTGCCGGGCCAGGACATCATCGGTCAGGCCAAGACCGGAACCGGCAAGACCTTCGGGTTCGGCATCCCGCTCGTGCAGCGACTCGGCCGGAATCCCGAGCCGGGAGTCAAGGCGCTGGTCGTCGTGCCGACTCGTGAACTCGCCGTGCAGGTGTTCGGGGACATCGACATGCTCGCATCCAACCGTCCGACCAGCGTCGTCGCGATCTACGGCGGCAAGGCGTACGAGGGGCAGATCGACCAGCTCAAGGCCGGTGCGCAGATCGTCGTCGGAACCCCTGGCCGCCTGATCGACCTCGCGAACCAGCGGCTGCTCGATCTGTCGAACGCGACCGAGGTCGTGCTCGACGAGGCCGACAAGATGCTCGACCTGGGCTTCCTCGCCGACATCGAGAAGATCTTCTCCAAGGTGCCCCCGGTGCGCCACACCCAGCTGTTCTCGGCGACCATGCCCGGCCCGATCGTGGCGCTCGCACGCCGTTTCATGACCAACCCGATCCACATCCGCGCCAACGACCCCGACGAGGGCCTGACGCAGGCGAACATCAAGCACATCGTCTACCGGGCGCACTCCCTGGACAAGGACGAGATCATCGCCCGCATCCTGCAGGCCGAGGGCCGGGGCAAGACCGTCATCTTCACGCGCACCAAGCGCGCAGCGCAGCGGCTCGTCGACGAGCTCGGCGACCGCGGCTTCAACGTCGGCGGCGTCCACGGCGACATGGGACAGGAGCAGCGCGAGCGCTCGATGGCCGCGTTCAAGGCAGGCAAGCGCGATGTGCTGGTCGCCACCGATGTCGCCGCGCGCGGCATCGACGTGGACGACGTGACGCACGTGATCAACCACACCATCCCCGACGAGGACAAGACGTACCTGCACCGCGTAGGCCGCACCGGGCGTGCGGGCAAGACGGGCATCGCCGTCACGTTCGTCGACTGGGAGGACCTGCACAAGTGGGCCCTGATCAACCGCGCGCTGGACTTCGGTCAGCCCGAGCCCGTCGAGACGTACTCCTCGAGCCCGCACCTGTTCAGCGATCTGGACATCCCCGAGGGCACGAAGGGCCGCCTGCGCACCGCCCCGAAGGCGGAGAAGCCGGCGTCGGAGCGCAAGCAGCGTCAGCCGCAGAAGGCCGCGGACGCCGCTGCTGAGGGCACGGACGAGGGCACCACGCGTCGTCGCCGTCGCCGCAACCGCAGCTCGACCGGCGAGAAGGTCGGCTCGACCTTCGTCGAGGGCACCGAGCAGTCCGCATCCGATTCCGGCGCGGCCACCGCGACCGTCGATCGCGACGCGGAGGGCGCCGGTACGCACGACGGCGACGTCACGCGCGAGCACCGCGACGGCAAGCCCGCCCCGCAGCGCCGCCGCCGTCGTCGTCGCTCCGGAGGAGCCGCGCCCACCGGCGCCTGACTCAGCTCTTCAGCCGCGCGATCCGTTCTTCGGGTCGCGCGGCTGTTCTGCATCCGGAAGCCATCACCTTCATCTCGGAAGGAGCTTCTCGGAAGGAGCCGGATGCCGGTTCTGCGGCCTGATGATCGGCAGATGGCTCCTTCCACCGTGGACTCCACCGGCCGACAGGACGGCGCTCGGGCACGCGAGCTGATCGCGGGCTACGGGAAGCGCGGAGGCGTGCCCGACGCGCGGTCGATGATGCGGGCGACCATCTCGTCGGCGGTGGTGTTCTCGCCGGGTCGGTTGGGTTTGCCCGCGCCGTGATAGTCGCTGGATCCGGTGATGATCAGATCATGCCGCGCGGCGATCTCGCGCAGCATCCGCTTGCCGTCCTCGGTGTTCTCCCGATGATCGATCTCGAGCCCGCCGAGCCCCTCGGCGATCAACCGCTCCAGGTACGCGACGGGCATCATCCGGTCGCGTCCCATGGTCACCGGATGCGCGATCACCGCCACTCCCCCCGCACGTGTGATCAGGCGCACCACGGTGAGGGGATCGGGCGCGTAGTGCGGTTCGTAGTAGCCCGCCCGGGGATGCAGGATGCCGTCGAAGGCCTCCGTGCGGTCGCGGACGATTCCGAGGGCGACCAGGGCATCGGCGATGTGCGGGCGGCCGACCGTGGCATCCGGCGTCGTCTGCGCGAGAACGTCGAGCCAGTCGATCGCATGGTCGCGGGAGATGTTGCGCACGATGCGCTCGGCCCGGCCCAATCGGTCGGCACGGATGCGGTCGGTCTCGGCGACCAGCGCCGGGTCGGCGGGGTCGAAGAGGTAACCGAGCACGTGCACGCTGCGCCAGTCGTGCCGGGCGGAGAACTCGATGCCGGGCAGGAAGGTCATGCCCAGCGCTACTGCGGCGTCTCCCGCCTCGACCCACCCGGTGGTGCGGTCGTGGTCGGTGAGCGAGAGCGTACGGATGCCGTGGGCATGCGCCTGGCGGACCACTTCCGCGGGCGGCTCGGTGCCGTCGGAATGGTTGGAGTGCAGGTGCAGGTCGCTCGGCCCGGTGAACGGCGAGTGCGTGCCCTGGGTCATCCTCAGAGCGTACCGCCAGGGCCGTCACAGGAGCCTCCCCTAGGCTTTCCCGCGATGCTACGTCTGCTCGGAATCCTCCTCACCGTGCTCTTCGCGATCGCGACCGCCATTCTCGTCTGGCCGCAGTTCTTCCAGCTCGAGACGACGTTCCCGCTCGCGCAGATCATCGCTTCGCGTGCGCTCGTCCTCGCGGCGTTCGCGATCGTGGTCGTGCTCGCCCTGCTGATGCTGATCGCCCGACCGCTGCGCGGCTTCGCGGCATCGATCCTCATCGTGGCGCTGATCGGTGCCGGGGCGACGGGATTCGTCGCAGCGACGCGAGGCTTGGGCACCGGGTCGCTGCCGGAGAAGACGGATGCCGCGCTGCGCGTGCTCACCTGGAACACCAACGGCGCCGCCGTCTCGGCCGAGCAGATCGCGAAGGTCATCGCCGAGCAGGACGTCGACATCGTCGCGCTGCCGGAGACGGCCGAGAAGGTCGGGGAGCAGATCGCGATCCGGATGCGGGATGCGGGAGATCCGATGTGGGTGCACCACGTGAACATCCGCCCCGACGTGCACAACGGGCCGCAGGCCTGGCAGACGACGATCCTCATCTCGGCGAAGCTCGGCAAGTACTCGGTGATCGCATCCTCGCGCGATGGATCCAGCAACACCAGTTCGGTGCCGAGCGCCGTCGCGATGCCGGTGGACGGCACGGGCCCGACGATCGTGGCCGTGCACGCCGTCGCACCGCGTCAGGAGGCGATGACCCGCTGGCGCTCGGATCTGGCGTGGATCGCCGATCAGTGTCCGGCAGGCGACTTCATCCTCGCCGGCGATTTCAATGCGACGCTCGACCACATGTCCTCCTTCGGCAGCAACGGTGGCACGATGGGCCGGTGCCACGATGCCGCCAGCGCCACGGGCAACGGGATGATGGGCACCTGGCCGGCGTCCATCCCGTCGCTGCTGGGCGCGCCGATCGACCACGTCATGGCGAGCGAGAACTGGCGGGCGACGGGCTCGGTCGTCCTGGACGACGCAGGTGGCAGCGACCATCGCGCCCTGGTCGCGCAGCTGGAGCCCGTCGGCTGACCTGCCCGGGGGCTCTCATCCGGTGCCGAGGCGAAGATGAGACAATGGACCCCATGAGCACTGCAGACAACGACACCGCCGTCGAAACCCCCGCCGAGGCTGTCGAAGAGGCCAAGAACCCTCGCAAGCAGCCCTTCCCGAAGGGCTTCCTGGACACCATCTCGACCGGGTGGGCCGACCGTCCCGAGTCGATGCCGGCGCCGCGCGCCCAGGCGGAGTTCGCCGCCGCGCGCCGTGCGAAGGTCTCGGCCGCGTTTCCCGGCAAGCGCCTCGTCGTTCCCGCCGGCTCGTTCAAGCAGCGCAGCAACGACACCGACTACCCGTTCCGCGCGCACTCCGCCTTCCTGCATCTGACCGGCTGGGAGACCGACGCGCAGCCCGATTCGCTGCTGGTCTTCGAGCCGACCGATGGCGGCCACGACGTCACGCTGTACTTCCGCGAGCGCGCCGACCGCAGCACCAGCGAGTTCTATTCGGATGCCACGATCGGCGAGTTCTGGATCGGCCCGCGTCCCTCGCTGGCCGGTGTCGCGGCCGACCTCGCTGTCGAGACCGCGCACGTCGACGCGTTCGTCGCCGGCCAGGATGACCTCGTCGTCGAGACGGATGCCGACCTCACCCGTTTCGTCTCCGAGCTGCGCCTGGTCAAGGACGAGTTCGAGGTCGCCGAGATGCGCCGTGCGGTCGCCGTCACGGCATCCGGTTTCGACGACATCATCCGCGACCTGGAGCGCGCGGTCGCGCACCCCCGCGGCGAGCGCATCGTCGAGGGCGTCTTCCACCAGCGCGCCCGCAGCGACGGCAACTGGGAGGGCTACGACACGATCGCGGCATCCGGTCCGCACGCCTGCTACCTGCACTGGACCCGCAACGATGGATCCGTCGTCCCCGGGGATCTGATCCTCGTCGACGCGGGCGTCGAGGTCGACAGCCAGTACACCGCCGACATCACGCGCACCTTGCCGGTGAACGGAAAGTTCTCCGACGTGCAGCGTCGCGTCTACGAGGTCGTGCTCGAGGCCGCGGATGCCGCGTTCGCCGCCGCGAAGCCCGGCGTCCGGTTCCGCAGCGTGCACGAGGCGGCGATGGCGGTCATCGCCAAGCGCACCGCCGAGTGGGGTCTGCTGCCGGTCACGGCCGAGGAGGCCCTGGACGCCGACAAGGGCGGGCAGCAGCGCCGGTACATGGTGCACGGCACGAGTCACCACCTGGGCATCGACGTGCACGACTGCGCGCAGGCGCGGCGTGAGATGTACTACGACGGCATCCTCCAGGCCGGCATGGTGTTCACCATCGAGCCCGGTCTGTACTTCCAGATCGACGACCTCACTGTTCCGGAGGAGCTGCGCGGCATCGGCGTCCGCATCGAGGACGACATCCTGATGACCCAGGACGGCCCGGTGAACCTCTCGGCCGACATCCCTCGGACCGTCGCCGACGTCGAGGCGTGGATCGCGCGACTGCAGGGCTGAAGTACAAGAGGCGTGGACGCGCATCGAAGCCGCCCATAGGATGCCGAGGTGGATTCCCTTCTCGACATCGACGGCAGCCGGATCTTCGTCGATGAGCGCGGGCCTGCGAACGGGCATCCGCTGCTGTTCGTCCATGGCGGTCCCGGCAACTCCTGCTGGGATTTCATGGCGTCGGTCGGTGACGCGCTCGCCGAAGCCGGGATGCGCCTGATCGGCGTGGACCAGCGCGGCGTCCTGCGTTCGGACCCTCTGCCGACAGGCACCGAGCCCACCATCCATCGACTCATCGAGGATCTCGAGGAGCTCCGCCGGAGGCGGGGGATCGAGCGCTGGACCGTCATCGGACACTCCTCCGGCGGCGCGTACGCGCTCGACTACGCGGTGGAGCATCCCCGGAGCGTCGCCGGGCTGGTTCTGGACTGCCCTGCGCTCGATGCCGACGCCACGGACCGGTTTCGGCTTCCCGTGGCCGCGTCGTTGCTGGATGACGCCGGACTGACCTCCGAAGCGGAGGAGTGCCGGCGCCTGGCCGCAGTGGATCGCCGCCTCACGGCGGATGACCGCACCTGGGAGGCCATGCTCCCCCTCGGCGACCGCTACCTCGATCTCTTCCTGCACGTTGCGGCGTCCCGCGCGCGGTATGAGCAGTTGATGGACACCGCTCCCAAGGGGCTGGATTGGTCTCGAGGGATGTCCCACCTGGTGCTGATGACGCAGATGTACCGGGATCGGCGTCCGCTGCTCGCAGGGCTCACCCGCCCGACCATGATGCTCGTGGGCGAGTCCGACATGGTGGCTCCCCCGGTCGTGCGCGACGACTACCGCGCGCTGACCGGTGGCGAGGTCAGTGTGGTTCCGGGCGCCGGTCACTTCGGGTTCGTCGAGCAGCCCGAGCGGTATGTCGAGGAGGTGACGCGGTTCGTTCGGGAGAGCGTCGCCTGATCACGACAGGATGCCCCGCATCCGCAGATCCGCACGCAACGACGCCGCATCACGGAAGTGGTGCGTATGCATGCCGAGCGCTGCGGCACCGTCGATGTTCGTGCGGGAGTCGTCGGTGAACAGCACGCCGGCGGCATCGCATCCGAGCGCGTCCAGCACGTGGGCGAATGCCCTGGCATCCGGCTTCGCGACACCGATCTCGGCGGTGTTGAAGATCGACTCGAAGTGACGGTCGAGACCGAGTTCGGCGATCTCCGCGGGTATCGTGTCGGTGCCGTTGGTGAGGATCGCCGTGCGGATGCCGGCAGCAGCGAGCTCATCGGCCAGCACGAGCATCTCGGGATCGACCGGGGCGCGCTGCCCTCCCCACTCATGGGCGGCCTCTCGGTTGCCGAGCTCATCGCCGATCCCGGCGATCCAGTCCGCACGGCTGAGCCGGCCCGTGGTGAGGCGTTCGAGCAGGGATCCCGCGAACGCGATCTGTGCAATGGTGCCTGCTGCGATCCCATGCCTCCGCTCGATCATCGCCGTCAGCTCCGGGTCGAAGTGCCGGATCACACCGTCGAGGTCGAACAGGACCGTGCTGATCATCGCTCGGTCCGCACCGGATCTGTCGGGCCGACGGAGTATTTGAAACCGATGTGGGAGTCCACGAACCCGAGGCGCGTGTAGAAGCGGTGCGCATCTGAGCGGGCGGCGTCGGAGGTGAGCTGCACCAGTGGTGCGTCCAGCTCGATCGCGGCCTGTTCCATCACCCAACGCATCAGCGCGCTGCCGATCCCCGACGAGCGCTCCGTGCTCATGACCCGGACGGCCTCGACCAGCAGCCGAGTGCTTCCCCGACGCGCCATGCCGGGGATGACCGTCAGCTGCAGCGTCCCGACCACGGCACCGGCTTGGTCCTGCACCACGATGAGCTCGTTGCTCGGATCGTCGATGATCCGATCCAGGGCGGCGGCGTACGCGTCAGCATCCTCGGCGCTCGCGACGTCTCCGCGGCCGGCGCTGATCGCGTCGTCCGAGAGGAGCCGGATGATCGGATTCAGATCGTCGCGCGTGGCTCTGCGGATGACGACGTCCCTGCCGCGTGCGCTGGCGGTGAATGGGAGATTCAGGCGTTCGATCACAGGTGACTCGTTCCTCGGGCGTCGGGTCCGGCGGCATCCGAGCATACGGGACCACCGCTGAGTCCACGAGTTCGTGAGCTGCCGCGCGCAGAGTCGGCTAGCCTCGATCCATGCCTCTCGCGCTCGTCACCGGAGCCGCTCGCGCCAACAGCATCGCCGCCGGCATCGTCCCGCGCCTCCAGGACGATGGCTGGGACGTGGTGACGAGCGACCTCGACGCGGGAGATTACCCGTGCGACCTGTGGCGGTTTCAAGTGGTGAGTGCAACACCGTTGATGTAGGCCTCTAGTGTCTGTGTGGGAGTGCGGAAGTGCAACGTTTTGCGGGGGCGAATGTTGAGGAGTCGTTGCATATCGGTGATCTCGGCGTCGGTGACGTCGTTGAAGTTGGTGCCTTTGGGGTAGAAGTCGCGGATCAGGCCGTTGAGGTTCTCGTTCGAGCCGCGTTGCCAGGGTGAGTGGGGGTCGCAGAAGAACACGTCGCATCCGGTGGTAACGGTGAAGCGGGCGTGCTGGGCCATTTCTTGGCCTTGGTCCCAGGTCAGCGAGCTCATCAATGCTTTCGGGATCTGGCCGGCCATGTCGGTGAGGATGTCGATCACGGTGCTGGAGTCGCGGGTCCCGGGCAGCCGTCCGATCATCGCGAACCGGCTGGAACGCTCCACCAGGGTGACCAGGCCGCTGTTGTCCGGCCCGACGACCAGATCCCCTTCCCACGCCCCCGGAATCGCCCGGTCTTCGACCTGAGCGGGCCGATCCGACAAGCGTGCCCCTTCCAGCCAGGGACGGTTCGAGCGGCGGGGCAGCTTGGACTGTGGGAGACGGCTGGTGCGTCCCGACCGCAACGCTTTGACGACGGTCAGCTCGTGCCGCAGTGCGCCTTTGCCCTGGATGTAAAGCGCTTGGTAGATCGTCTCGTGGGACACCCTCATATCCTCCCGGTCCGGGAACCGGGCGGGGAGCGACCCGGCAATCTGCTCTGGTGAGAACTTCTGTTTCAGCCCCTCGATCACCACCTGCCGCAACTGCCGGTTCGTCTCCAACTTCGAAGGTTTCGCTCTGGCCCGGGCGTCGCTGGCAGCCTGATGCGCGACCCGGGCGTCATAGAGCGTGCGTCCTCGCGAAGAGAGACTGCGGGTGGTGAGCTCTCGGGAGATCGAGGACACGTTTACTCCCACCGCGCGCGCGATCTGCCTCATCGACATCCCCTGCGCTAGCCCGACCTGGATCAGCGACCGATCTCCGATGCTGAGCCGTCGACCTTTCCCTGACTCGGCACCGACTCGATCCGCCGCCGATCTGGCTAGCCCACCATGACGACCATTCGCGAGTTTCACACCAGCGAGTCTGGCCCACAACGACACCTGATCCTTCGCGACGCCGTGCTGTTTGGCGACCCGCGACGCCGACACACCATCGAGCACCTCACCGAGCAATTCAGCACGCACCGTCAACGACCAATGCTTAGCCATGACACACCCCTCAGATCCAGGGTGTTGCACTCACCACCTGAACCCGCCTGTCGGATGCCGACGCACCGCCTGCGCTCATCGAACGCATCTCGCGTGAACGAGGAATGGTGTCCGCCCTCGTCCTCAGCCACGCTCACGACGTCGAGACGGGCATATTGAGCACCACAGCGGAGAGCTTCGATCGGCACGTCGCGGTCAACGCGCGGGCATCGCTTCTCCTGATCGCGGCGTTCGCTCGTCAGGTCGACTCCTCGGGAGGCGCGATCGTGGCGTTCACGAGTGATCACACCACGGGCAATCTTCCGTACGGCGCTTCCAAGGGAGCGCTCGACCGGATCGTCATCTCGGCGGCGAGGGAGCTCGGTTCCCGGAGGATATCCGCCAACGTCGTCAACCCCGGGCCGATCGACACGGGGTGGATGGATGACGAGACTCGAACGGCTCTGACCTCCCACCACGCACTGGGTCGCATGGGAACGCCGAAGGACATCGCAGGCATCACGTCGTTCCTTCTCTCGGAGGAGGGGCGCTGGATCAGCGGACAACTGCTCCACGCGGACGGCGGCTTCTCCGCCCGGTTCTGAGTCTCTCGACGTCCGGACTGCGGGTAGTTTCGTTATCGTTCTGTGACATTCGAACCCTGAAATCATCCCGAACATCTCTTCGAATGTCGGAGGCTGTCGGCACCATGGAGGTATGGCAATCGCAGCGGAGCTTCAGGAGCAGGTCACCACTCTGACCAACCTGCTCGGCGACGAGGTGTGCGCCGAGGAACTGCCGAGCACCGTGATGGATCTCGATGACGATCAAGTGCTGAACCTTCTGCGGCAGGCCGACAGACTGATGCGGGGAGCCGAGCGGGTGCGGATCGTCGCGTCCGGCATCGTGTCCACCCGCTCGAAGCGTGCGGCCGGGCACGCGGGCCTCGCGCAGAAGAACGGCCACCGCAATTCCGCATCGCTCATCCAGGAGATGACCGGCTGCTCCCGCTCGGACGCCGCGAAGGAGATCCGCGTCGGCGAAGCGCTGCTCGGTGCAACCGGCGGAGGATCTCAGGACGACACGACGGATGATGATGTGCGCGATGACGAGTCGCGGGATCAGCCCACTCCGCCACGTCCCTGGCACGCTCCCCTGTCAGATGCGCTGATGGCCGGGAGGCTGTCCAAGAACCAGCACGCGGCGATCCTCCGGGGGCTCGGAGAGCCGCCCGTTCCCGAAGCGGATCCGTCGGCACAGGAGGAATCGGATGCTGTCGCAGCAGCCATCCGTGAAGCATGGCGCCTCGCTGCCGAGCAGCTCGTCGAAGAGGCATCTGCTCGGACCGTCGAAGAACTCGGCCAGCAGGCGCGCACGATTCGCGACCGCCTCGACCCGGAGGGTGCGGCCCGGCGCTTCCACGAGCGTTATGAGCAGCGGTCGTTCCGCACGTGGAGCGATGCCGACGGAATGAAGCACGCGCGCATCGACTTCGATGACGAGTCCTACGCGTGGGTGCGCAGCATCATCGACGCAGCCTTGTGTCCTCGCCGCGGCGGGCCGCGGTTCGTCGATCCCGATGAGAAGAAGAACGCGGAAGCACTCGTTGACGATCCGCGCAGCAATAATCAGCTCTCCTACGACCTGATCATCGACCTGCTGCGTGCCGGATCCCTCGTCGACGCCACGACCGTATTCGGCACCCGGCAGGCCGGAGTCCGGCTCGTGCACGTGCTCGGCGACGCGAACGGCGGTCACACCGAGGACGACCTCGTGCACCTCCCGTCCTCGGTCATCGATCAGCACATCTGCGACACGTCGACCGTGGACGTCACGGTCGACAGCTGCGGGAATCCTCTGGACCTCGGGCGTGAGCATCGTCTGTTCACACCGCGACAGCGCATCGCGCTCGCAGTCCGAGACGGCGGATGCCGATGGCACGGATGCGACCGGCCCGCCTCCTATTGCGAGGCTCATCACATCGACGAGTGGCAAGCCGATCATGGCAGAACGGACATCGACCGAGGCATCCTGCTGTGCAGGTACCATCACATGCAGTTGCACCACGGCGGCTGGCGCATTACTCGCGACGCCAGAGCAGAATTCCTGCTCCACCCACCGGGAGGCGCACCAGCAATCCAGCTTCGACCTCGGCTCGCGCTCCGGTACGCCTGGGATGACATCGCCCCACCTCCGCAACGTTTCAGACCGGCGGCATGACGGTGACACTCACCTGCAGGCACAACGGGCGTCGGGGTCGGCGCTGCACCCTGGGACTTGCACCGTCGAGCGGCTGGTCCGCGGTGCCGGAGAAGCCGACGCGCGCGGGTCTGCTGGGCTCGCCGGCACCCACCGACGCGCCCGGGGCCACTGGGGACTGGTGCCACTGGGGACTGGTGCGACTCGGTGCACTGCGTTGACTGCGTTGACTGGGTCCAGTGGCTCGACAGGGGCCACAGGGTCGACCGGGGCCACGGGCCGATCGGGGCCACAGGGTCGACCGGGGCCACGGGCCGATCGGGGCCACAGGGTCGACCAGGACCACGGGCCGATCAGATCCACGGGCCGATCAGGACCACGGGCCGATCAGATCCACGGGCTCGATCAGGTCCATCGGGTCCACCGGGTCGATCGGGTGAATGACGCACCGCAGCAGGCTCGCGTCTGCGGCATCCGACGTATCCGACGTCTGACGTGCCTAAGGTGGCTGACGTGTCCTTCAAACGATCCGCCGTATTCGCGAGCCTGCCGCTCGCGGCCATCGGGCTGTGGCTATGGGCGGAAGCCGTCGACGAGCGAGCCAGCCGAAGAAGCCTCGGCGGACTGCCGAGCGACGCCGCCCGAAGCGCGAACCGTCGCGAAGCGGTCGTCGTACTCGGATACCGGAACCGCGGCGAGCGCGCCAATCCCGTGAACCGATTCCGGGTGCGCGCAGGCATCCGCTCACTCGACTCGACGGTCGCCGACAGCATCCTCATCCTCTGCGGCGGCGCAGTCGGCAGCTCCACCCCCGAAGCCGTCCTCATGCAGCGCTATGCCCGAGAAGAGCTCCACCATCGCGGACGCATCATCCTCGACAGCACCAGCCGCTCCACCTGGCAGAACATCGCCCACGCGCTCCCGCTCATCGAGCACGCGACCACGATCAAGATCGTCTCCAACGCGCCGCACGCCGAACTGGGCCGCCAGATCCTCTGGCAGCAGCGGCCCGACCTCGCGGAGCGGCTGATCCGCGGTGGCGAACATCGCTTCGGAGAGGCTCCGGCGCTGAAGATCCTCGCCGCCCTGCGCGCGGTGCAGTCGCAGATCTCCGGTGCGTGGCGGGCAGCCGCCGACGCGCGGGAGTGAGCACCAAGGTCGTGAACGACCCTCTCAGTGGCCTCGGTCAGCGCTCCGCGACGACCTCGACCTTGAATCCCCGCGCATCCTCCAGCCACCCCGCGTAGTGATCAGGCCCACCCGCATGCGGATACCGGTCCTCGTAGAGCGGTACCCAGCCATGATCCGGCGCGGTCTGCATGAGCGCGTCGACGGCATCCGGGCCTCCCCCGCGGAACGCGAGATGGTTCACGCCGGGCCGGCGCCGGTCATGCTCGGGCGAGGAGAGGTTCGGCGACGTCGTCAGCGTCAGGTAGCTTCCGCCGGCCGACCAGGACTCTCCGGCCTCCCAACGCTGCACGGACTCGAAGCCCAGCTCGGTGAGCAGCCAGCGCCAGGAGGTGTCGAGAAGCTTCAGGTCGGCGACCCACACCTCCACATGATGCAGACCAGGCATCATTCAGCGCCCCTCGGACAGGAACGCAGCCACCACCGACACCACCGAGGCGCCGACCTCATCCGCGGGACGCTTTCGGCCCTTCACCTCGAAGGAGTGCCCGCCGCCCTCGAACCAGACGATCCGGGCATCCTGACACGACGCCACCGCGTCCTCCAGCTGGGACAGCGGTTGCACGAACGGGTCGTTCGTGCCCTCCACGAACAGCTGCGGCGGGCGCACGGCGGGCAGGTGCTCGACGCGCGGCTTCTCCGGCTTCCCCGGCGCGTGCAGCGGATAGCCGAGATACACCAGCCCGTCCACGTCGAGGCCCTCGGCAGCCGCCATCGACGCCATCCGTCCGCCGTACGACTTGCCGCACGCCCATACGGCGGCATCCGGCGCTTTCGCACGAATCGAGGAGATGACAGCACGCCAGGTGAGGATCGCGTGCCCAGCGGGCCCCGGCATCCGTCGACCCGCCTCCACGTACGGGAAGTTGAACCGCACCGTCATGAAGCCCTCGACACGCAGAGCCGCGGCGAAGCCCACGAGAAACGGGTGATCCATCCTGGCACCCGCGCCGTGCGCGATCGCGACCACCCCGCGGGGGTGCTGCGCGGGTTCCTCCCAGGCAGCCGACACCGCGACCTCGCCCGATGGCAGCTCGACCCTCACCGTCATGCCGCGCGCCTCGGGAACGGAAGACGCACGAGTTCACCCCGCCGAGCCTGCAGCGTGCCCCGCACGACGACCACGAGGTGCACGACGCACACGAGCACGTAGAGGACGATCGGGATGCCGAGCGGCAGGAAGCCGACCGGCTCGGGCGTGCCGAACAGGCGCGGCACCGACAGCGTCAGCTGCAGCACCAGCAGCGCTGTGGAGACGAGCAGGAAGCCCGCACCCCAGCGACGAGCGGATGCCGCGTTCGCCTTCGCCAACGGCCCCTGACGGGACAACGACCCGTATGCCGCGACCATGGCCCCACCGGCGGCGAGCGAGCCGAGCATCGGCACCGGCAGCAGCACCAGCAGCCCCAGAGCCCAGGCAGAGACCCCGGTCGTCGTGCGGCCGGGCGTCGTCATCGCGTCTCGGGAAGAGCGGTACCGCCCTCGTTCCCGGAGTCGGGCTGCTCAGGCGCAGGAGACGCCTCGGGCGCAGCAGGCTCTCCAGGCTCAGCGGGCGCGGCAGGCTCAACAGGCTCAGGCGCGCTCTCCGCACCCGACGCCGCCTCCGTGCCCGGAGCCGGAATCCGCTCGCCGAACTGCGGCGGCTGGCTCAGGTCCACGCTCGGCCGCGGCGTCACGGCGCGCTCCGTGCCCATCACCTGACGGGCCTTCGCCAGCGAGGCCGCCTGCACCCGCACCTCGTAGTGATCGGCGAGCATCTGCGTCATGCTCGCGAAGTCGCGACGACGACGCACGATGGAGTACGTGATCAGGCTCATGATCATGCCCAGCGCGACACCGACCAGAATGAAGCCGAGGAAGAGCGAGATCGGAGCATCCGGGTTGCCGAACAGCATGATCGCCGAGAGCACCAGGCCGATCAGCACGCCGTTGATGGCGCCCGAGCGCGCAGCGGCGGCATAGCCGAGCCGGCCGGTCACCCGCTCCACCGTGCGCACTCCCTGCCCGACGATCGCGATCTCGCGGGCGGGGATCTCGCCGGCGATCAGCTTCGACACGGTCTTCTGAGCAACCTCGTAGTCGCGCGTCGACGCCACCATCTCGCCGAGATCGCTGCCCTTGGCCGTACGATTCATCATGCTCATCGTCCCATTGTCCCAGACGCACCCCTGATGATCCTCCGACGGTCCGCGCGACGTCGCCCCGACTACGCTGGAGCACGTGAGCACACAACGGGTATTCGCGGCACGCCTGGCCGGCTGCGCGGTCTTCGACCCCGTCGGCGACCGGCTCGGCAAGGTCCGCGACGTCATCATGGTGTACCGCAAGACGGCCGCCCCGCGTGTGATCGGCCTGGTCGTCGAGATCCCGGGCCGCCGACATGTGTTCCTGTCCATCGGCCGCGTCACCTCGATCAGGTCGGGTCAGGTGATCAGCACCGGCCTCATCAATGTGCGCCGTTTCCAGCCGCGTCCCGGTGAGGTGCGCGTGCTCGCCGAGTACCTCGGCCGCCGCGTCATGCTCGCCGACGGCAGCGGAAGTGCGGTCGTCGAGGATGTCGCGATCGAGCAGGACCGGCACGGCGAGTGGGGTATCACGCAGCTCTTCCTGCGCAAGCCCCGCACCAGCGCCTCTCCCTTCGCGAAGGGTCCGACCACGTTCGCCAGCTGGTCCGAGGTGACCGAGCAGCAGCATCCGGGCGAAGCGCAGTCGGCGGAACAGCTGGTGGCCACCTATTCCGAGCTGCACGCCGCAGACCTCGCCACGACCCTGCTCGACCTTCCCGAGCAGCGCATGATCGAGGTCGCCGAAGAGCTGCCGGACGAGCGCCTCGCCGACGCCCTCGAGGAGATGCCGGAGGGCGACCAGGTCGGCATCCTGGACCGCCTGGGCGACGAGCGCGCAGCCGACATCCTCGACGAGATGGAACCGGACGACGCCGCCGACCTGCTCGCGCAACTGCCGCCGGAGCGGCTCGAGCAGCTGCTCGCTCTGATGGAGCCCGAGGAGGCCGAGGATGTGCGCACGCTGCTGCGCTACGGTCCCGACACCGCGGGCGGTCTGATGACCACCGAGCCGATCATCCTCTCCGCGGATGCGACGGTCGCCGAGGCGCTCGCGCTGATCCGCCGCCACGAGCTGCATCCCGCTCTCGCCGCAGCGGTGTTCGTCACGCTCCCGCCGTTCGAGACGCCCACCGGGCGCCTTCTGGGCGTCGTGCACTTCCAGCGGATGCTGCGCTACCCGCCGCACGAGCGGCTGGGCGCGATCCTCGACGACAACCTCGAACCGGTCTCGGTCACCGCCTCCGCCGCCGAGGTCGCCCGATTGCTCGCCAGCTATGACCTGGTCTCGCTCCCGGTCGTGGATGCCACGCACCGCCTCGTCGGCGCGATCAGCGTCGACGACGTGCTGGATTACCTGCTGCCGGACGACTGGCGCACCCATGACACCGAACAGGCCCATCACGACGGTGCAGCGGCAGAGACGGGCGGTACGCGATGATGGCCCGCTCCCCCAGCCTGGACACTCCCCGCGGCCGCGCCGGAGCGCTGCGTTCGTCGGCCCCGTCTCGCGACCGATTCGGTCGCTTCACGGAGTGGGTCGCCCGCGCCATGGGCACACCGGCCTTCCTCGTCATCCTCACCCTGTTCTGCGCGGCGTGGATCGTCTGGAACACCCTGATGCCCGATGCGGTGCGTTTCGACGACGCAGCCCTCGGCTTCACCGCACTGACGCTGATGCTGTCCCTCCAGGCCTCGTACGCCGCGCCCCTCATCCTGCTCGCGCAGAACCGTCAGGACGACCGCGATCGGGTGCAGATCGAACAGGACCGGCAGCGCTCCGAGCGCAACCTCGCCGACACCGAGTACCTGGCCAGGGAGGTCGTCGCACTGCGCCTGGCGCTCGAGGACCGCAACGCCCAGACGATCACTCGCGACGTGCTGCGCCAGGAGCTCAGGACCCTGCTGCACGAGCTCGAACGCGAGCCGGCCGCGACCGACGAGAGCACACCGTGACGAGCGCCGAGCGGGTGCGCGGCGCCGTCGGCGCCGTCACCGACCCCGAACTGCGCCGCCCCATCGGCGACCTCGACATGGTACGCGAGATCACGGTGGACGGCACGACCGCGCACGTTTCGATCGTGCTCACCATCGTCGGCTGCCCGATGGCCCAGCGCATCGAACAGGATGTCCGGGCGGCCGCCGCATCCGTCCCCGACATCACCGACGTGGTGGTGGACGTGGGTGTGATGACGTCCGACGAGCGTCGGGCGCTGACCGAGAAGCTGCGTGACGGACGCCCGGTGCGCGAGATGCCGTTCGGACCGGAGTCGCTCACCCGTGTGATCCTGGTCTCCAGCGGCAAGGGCGGCGTGGGAAAATCCACGGTCACCGCGAACCTCGCCGTCGCCCTCGCGCAGAAGGGGCTGCGGGTGGGACTGGTGGATGCCGACGTGCACGGCTTCTCCATTCCGGGCCTGCTCGGCATCGCGCCGGGGACTCAACCGACCCGCATCGACGACCTCATGCTGCCGCCGGTCGCCCACGACGTGAAGACGGTGTCGATCGGAATGTTCCTGCGCGAGGGCGAATCGGTGGTGGCCTGGCGCGGCCCGATGCTGCACCGCACCGTGCAGCAGTTCCTCACCGACGTCTTCTTCGGCGACCTCGACGTGCTGCTGATCGACATGCCGCCGGGCACCGGCGATGTCGCCATCTCTATCGGTCAGATCCTGCCTCATGCCGAGGTGCTCGTGGTCACGACACCGCAGCCGGCGGCATCCGACGTGGCGATCCGCAGCGGCCTGGTCGCCCGCCGCACCGGCCAGCGGGTGATCGGCGTCGTCGAGAACATGACGCCGTACACGCTTCCCGACGGCACGGTCATCGACCTGTTCGGCTCAGGAGGCGGCGCGGAGGTGGCCCGGGTCCTCAGCGAACCCGGGGATCACGGCACGGCGGCAGAGCAGGTGCCGCTGCTGGCATCCATCCCGCTCAGCCCCGCACTGCGTCGTGGCGGCGACAGCGGGCATCCGGTGGTGCTGGATCAGCCGGAGGATGCCGCCGCGCAGGCGATCATCGCTCTCGCGGATGCGATCGCGCATCGCGGGCGCGGGCTGACCCGTCGTCCGCTGCCGATGAGTCTCACCTGACGCACGTCGGATGCGGCGGTCAGGTCGCCTCGACGTCGAAGGGCGGCGGCGTGGCGCGCGTGAATGCGGTGCGCATCATGGGCGCTCGGGGCGGCTCCACCGGATCGGTGGCGACGGTGGTCGGCACGGAGGGTGCGCTGTCGAACGCCGGCTCCTCGAACAGCGCATCGCGGATGATGCGACGCGGGTCGTACTGGCGCGGGTCGAGCTTGCGCCAGTCGACCTCGTCGACCTCGGGCCCGAGCTCGTCCTTCATCTTGGTCTTGGTGTCGCGCAGGTACTCCGCCGCACGTCGAGTGAACCTCTTGAAGGCCTCCGCGGCCTTCGGCAGCCGCTCCGGACCGATGATGAGCACAGCGACAATGCCGATCAGCAGCAGCTTGTCCATGTCCAGGCCCCAATTCATCCCCCCAGGCTACCCGTCGCGCCTCCCCTCCGGATCCACTCCCGCCGCATAACCTGTCAGTGACCCCATTCTCAGGAGAGGACCATGAGCGAACACGACGCGAACGCCCGATTCGCCCGCGAGACCATCGTGGAACCCGCCGCCATCGCCCGCGCCCGCACGCACGCCGTGGAACTCGGCGCCTCCCCGCTCAGCCCCGAGGTCGGCGCACAGCTCGCGGTACTCGCCGCGGCATCCGGTGCACGCTCCATGGTCGAGATCGGAACCGGGGCCGGCGTGTCGGGACTGTGGCTGCTGCGCGGTGCGCCGCAGGCGGTGCTGACCACGATCGACAACGAGCCCGAACACCTCGCCGCGGCGCGGCAGGCCTTCGCCGACGCGAAGGTCCCGCCGGCGAAGGCACGCTTCATCACGGGCCGCGCGGCCGACGTTCTCCCGCGCATGAACGAGAGCTCCTACGACATCGTCCTCGTCGACGCCGATTCGGAGAACGTCATCGAATACGTCGAGCACGGGCTGCGTCTGGTGCGCACCGGCGGGTTGGTGCTGGTGCCCCGGGTGCTGGCGGGTGGCCGCACAGCGGACCCGGTGCAGCGCGACGCCGTCACCTCGGCCTACCGATCGCTCGTGCAGGAGACCCAGGAGTCGCCTGCGGTGCTGGCCGCCCTGTCCACGACGGGTGAGGGCCTGCTGCAGCTGTCGCGCATCTCGGAGTAGCGCACGGGGCGGAAGAAGGACGGATACGAAAGAAGGGCGATGGATCACTCCATCGCCCTTCTGCGTTATCCCGGCTCAGGCAGGGTTCACGACTGCTGCAAGCACGTCGTGAAGCTCCTTCGCCTCGGCGTCGTTCACGGAGACGACCAGACGGCCGCCTCCTTCGAGCGGAACGCGAACGATGATGAGTCGCCCCTCCTTCACGGCCTCCATCGGCCCGTCGCCGGTCCTCGGCTTCATCGCTGCCATCGTGGCTACCTTTCCCTCGGTGGTATGACTCAAGTTTATCGTCAGCGGGCTGACACTGGTGCATCACGAGGTCACAAAGCGCGCACGGTCAGGCTGTGCGGGGTCTCTGTCCAGCCTAGGGAACCTGCCAGAAAGTCTGCGCGAGGCCATACATCGACAGGATCCAGAGCCACTGCGCCAGCAGGCAGAGCCCCAGCATCCCCCACCGCCAGCCGCGGGAACGCGGCACGGCCAGAGCTCCCCAGAGCGGCGTGAGCGGGATCAGCAGACGCAGCGTGCTGGACTGCGGGAAGAAGACCGCGAGCAGGTACAGCAGGTAGCTCGCGCTCCACAGCCGGATGTCGGATCCCAGCCGTCGCACGGCGCGTGCGCGCAGCAGCATCCAGGCGGCGCCCGCCACCAGCGCCGCGAGCAGGATCCAACCGGACCAGGCGGGCAGTCCCGCCTGCCCCATCCAGAACTCGGCGCCGCGCACGAAGCCCTCGAAGGGGAAGAAGTCGGCGCTCGCATCCGGCAGCCAGTTCCGTCGCCATGCCAGCTCGGTCTTCAGGTAGGCAGACGGATCACCGGTCACGAGGGCCGCGATGATCTGCCAGGAGAAACCGATCACCGCACTCACCAGCCCCAGCGCGATGATGTGCACCGTCTGACGCACCGGGAGCGGCTCCCGCTCGCGCCGCACCCACCGCACGATGCCGTGCAGTGCGAGGAACAGGGAGAAGGCGAGGATGCCGGGACGGGTGAAGCCCATCAGCGGCAGCACGACGTACAGCGGCCAGTAACGGCGCACGGCGACGAGGTCGAGCGCGACGAGGAGCAGCAGCACGAACAGGATCTCGGCGTAGCCGACCTGGAAGAGCGCCGCCAGCGGGCCGCTGGAGAAGAACGCCACCGCCCACAGAGCGGCGACGGAGCCGATGCGGCGCCGCAGCAGCCGGTGCAGCATCAGGCAGGCGAGGAATCCGGCCGTCAGCGACACCAGCAGCGCCCCCGTCGCCCAGTCGCCCATGCCGACCCAGTGAGACAGGTACGCGTAGGCCGGCATGAAGGCCCAGGCGTTCTCGCCCACCGCACCCGTGTCGGTCATCGGAAGCGAGGACGGGTAGCCGTTCACCGCCACCCACCAGTACCACTGCGCGTCCCAGCCGAGCACGAAGTCGCGCAGGCTCGGCGCCGGCCCGAACCGCGATGCGGGGCCCGAGACCTGGACCGCGAGCATCAGGAAGCCGGTCGTCACCAGCCGGGAGAGCAGGTAGACGATCGCGATGCGCCCGACGACGGGCAGGCGCGCCCAGCGGCGGACGCCCGAGGTCAGGACGCCATCAGCCACGCGCGCAACCCGCGTTCGACCTCTTCGATCTGAGCGAGCGGAACCCGCTCCTCGTCATGATGCGCGAGATGCGGGTCGCCGGGGCCGTAGTTCACAGCCGGAACCCCCATCGCCGAGAAGCGCGCGACATCGGTCCAGCCGTACTTGGCGTGGGCCTCTCCGCCGACCGCCGCCAGGAAGCGCTGCGCGATGGGCGCGTCCAGACCCGGGCGGGCGCCGGCTGCGGCATCCGTGATCTCCACCTCGAAGCCGGCGAATGCCGCGCGCACATGCTCCTCGGCATCCGCGATGCTCTTGCTCGGCGCGAATCGATAGTTCACCTCGACCTCGCAGAGGTCGGGGATGACGTTGCCCGCGACGCCGCCGCGGATGCTGACGGCATTCAGACCTTCGCGGTATCCGAGCCCCTCGACGGCGATCTCCCGTGCGCGGTACTCGGCCAGTCGCGCCAGGATCGGCGCCGCACCGTGGATGGCGTTCTCCCCGACCCAGGAGCGCGCGCTGTGCGCCCGCACGCCGCGGACGCGGACGGTCGCGCGCATGGTGCCGTTGCATCCGCCTTCCACGCGTCCGTCGGACGGCTCGCCGAGGATCGCGAAGTCCGCCTCGAACAGGTCGGGACGAGCGGATGCCAGCAGGAACAGCCCGTTGCGGGACTCGTCGACCTCTTCGTTGTCGTACCACATCCACGTGATGTCCGCCTGCGGCGCGGTCAGCTCCGCCGCGAGCTTGAGCTGCACGGCGACTCCGGCCTTCATGTCGACCGTGCCGCGGCCCCAGATGAAGTCGGTTCCCTCGATCCGGATGTCGCGGGTGGGGACGTTGTCGTTGATCGGGACGGTATCGATGTGTCCGGCGATCACCACACGCTGCGGACGGCCCAGCGAGGTGCGGGCGATGATGGTGTTGCCGTGGCGGATCACCTCGAGGTGCCCGTACGCGCTCATGGTCTGCTCGATCTCGTCGGCGAGGCGGGCCTCGTCGCCGGAGACGCTCGGAATGTCGCAGATCACGCGGGTGAGGGCGGCGGCGGACGCAGTCAGATCGAGCACCATGGCCCCAGCCTATGCGCTGCGTCACACACGCAGTATCCGCATGTCCGGCCGCGATAGCGTTATCGGATGAGCACCGCACGCACAGCTTGGGGCATAGGCCTGCGAACGATCGCATCCGACGGAACCGTCCTCGACGCCTGGTTCCCCGAGATCGGACTCGGCGAGCCGGATGCCGATTCGACGGCCGAGACCTGGCAGGCGCAGGCGGGTGCCGACGACCGGCGCGCGGTGAGCATCGAGCCCGTGCAGCTGAGCGTCGAACTCGGCTCCCCCGTCTCATCGACCGAAGACGCCTACCTGCGCCTGCAGGTCCTCTCGCGCCTGCTGGTGCGGCCGAACGAGCTGAATCTCGACGGCATCTTCGGCCACCTGCCCACCGTCGCATGGACGAACGCCGGACCGATGCTGCCGGCGGACGCGGCACGCCTGCGGCCGACGCTGCAGCGCCACGGGATCCAGGTGCAGGGCCTGGACAAGTTCCCCCGATTGACCGACTACGTCCAGCCCGAGGGCGTGCGCATCGCCGACGCGTCGCGCGTGCGGCTGGGCGCGCACCTCTCCCCCGGCACCACCGTCATGCACGAGGGCTTCGTGAACTTCAACGCCGGGACGCTCGGGGCCTCCATGGTCGAAGGTCGCGTTTCGCAGGGCGTCGTCGTCGGCGACGGGAGCGACATCGGCGGCGGCGCATCGATCATGGGCACGCTGTCGGGAGGCGGCTCGCACCGCATCTCCATCGGCGCGCGCACCCTGCTCGGCGCGAACGCCGGCATCGGCATCTCACTGGGCGATGACTGCATCGTCGAGGCCGGCCTGTACATCACCGCGGGCACGAAGGTCGTGCTGGTCGACGCGGCCCCGCGCCCGGAAGGCGGCCGGCCGAGCATGAAGGCCGCCGAGCTGTCCGGTCAGGACGGCCTGCTGTTCCGCCGCCACTCCCTCACCGGAGCCGTCGAGGTCGTCCGCCGCTCCGGCGTGGGCGTGACCTTGAACGACGCGCTGCACGCCTGAACCCCACCGACACCCCGTCGTGTCGCCGAGACCCCGTGCTGCGGATGTCCGCAGCACGGGGTCTCGGTGCGAAGCCGGGGTGTCGGCCATTGCACAGGTCCGCCCGTACCGGACTGCTAGTGTTGACACGATGCCTCTCGCGAAGCGAGACGTCTGCGTCGTCGAAACACTCCCGCACCGCCTTCGGGCAGCGGTCTCATCGAGCGGCGAAACGATGCGCGATCCCGCGCCGTCGCCCACTTCCGCAGATTCCCTGCGCCTTCCACGGAGATACTCCTATGCCTTCCTTCCTTGATCTCGGCGTGCCCGCCGTCCTCGCCGACGTGCTCGCAGCCGACGGCAAGACCGACGCGTTCGCCATCCAGCGCGACACGCTGCCCGATTCCCTCACCGGCCGCGATGTGCTCGGCCGCGGTCGCACCGGCAGCGGCAAGACCATCGCCTTCGCGCTGCCCCTGGTGGCGCGCCTGGCGGCATCCGGCGCGAAGACCCGCGCCAGCCACCCGCGCGGCCTGGTCCTCGCCCCCACGCGCGAGCTCGCCTCGCAGATCGCCGCTGTCGTGGCGCCCCTCGCCGCGGCCGCCGGCATGCGCGTGACCACCGTGTTCGGCGGGGTCAGCCAGCGCCCGCAGGAACAGGCGCTGCGCGCCGGTGCCGACATCGTCGTGGCCTGCCCGGGCCGCCTCGAAGACCTCATGAAGCAGGGCGTCGTCTCGCTGGACTCCGTCGAGGTCGCCGTGCTCGACGAAGCCGACCACATGGCCGACCTCGGCTTCCTCCCCGGCGTCACCCGCATCCTCAACGCCACGCCGGCTCGCGGCCAGCGACTGCTGTTCAGCGCCACGCTGGACCGCGGCATCGATGCACTCGCCAAGCGCTTCCTGCACAACCCCGTCAGCCACGAGGTCGACGAGTCCAGCGTGCCCGTCGGAGAGATGACGCACCGCGTGCTCGTCGCCGCCGATGCGGATGCCAAGAAGCGTCTCGTCGAGGACCTCGCGTCCGGTGTCGGCCGACGCATCCTCTTCACCCGCACCAAGCACCAAGCCAAGAAGCTCGCGAAGCAGCTGAGCTCCGCCGGCATCCCCTCGGTCGATCTGCACGGCAACCTCGGTCAGAATGCCCGTGAGCGCAACCTCGCGGCATTCAGCGCCGACCCCGCCGCCGGCGGGGTGCGCGTGCTGGTCGCCACCGATGTGGCAGCCCGTGGTGTGCACGTGGACGATGTCGAACTCGTCGTGCACGTCGACCCGCCGGTCGAGCACAAGGCGTACCTGCACCGTTCGGGCCGCACCGCCCGCGCGGGCGCCGCGGGCACCGTCGTGACGCTGACCCTGCCCGAGCAGCGCCGCGACGTGAAGGACATCCTGCGCAAGGCGCAGATCTCCGTGGGCCTGGAGGACGTCACTCCCGCGATCGTCGCCGAGCTCGTCGGGGAGCGCGCCGCGAAGGTGAAGTACGTGCCGGCCCCCGTCCAGCCTCAGGGCAAGCCGAAGGCCAAGTCCGGCCAGGGACGCGGCAACGCACAGGCCGCAGGCTCCGGACGCGGACGCTCCGGCGGTCGTGGCGGTCGCGGTGCGGGCGCTCAGAGCCAGGCCGGCGGCGGGCAGCGCGACCAGGCTCAGCCCCGTCAGCGCAGCGGTGGCCAGGGCCGCCGCACCGCGCAGGTCTACAGCACGACCTCCGCCGCCCCCTCGCAGGGGCACTCCCGTGCCGGCTCGCGCCGTGCCAGCCGTCCTCAGGGCAACTGAGCGCCGAGCCGTCCCCGGACGCAGAAGAGCGGCCCGCCACGAACCTCTCGGTTCCTGGCGGGCCGTTCTTCCATCAGTGCCACTGCGTCGTCCACCGTCAGCCCTCGAGCGCCTTGGCGCGCGCCGCGACGTGCTCGGCATCCGAGATCACACCACGCGCATGCAGATCATCCAGCTCGGCGAGTCGCTGCTCGATCGACGGGCGCTCGGACACCGCATCCGAGGGACGCAGCAGTGCGCTGCGACCCACCTGCGCGGCGATCTGAGTGTCCATGGTCAGCGGATCATACCCGGCTTCCTTGGCGACATTCCACTTGCGGACGGCGACGACGATGATGAAGATCACGACGCCCGCGAACAGCAAGCCGAACAGGACGAACACCGCGCTCAGGTCGGGCCCGGTATCGAAGAAGACATCATCCATGAGCGCATCCTATGACGGACGGCACGGACTTCACGGTCAGCGGCGCGGGAACTCCCGCTCGCCCGCGCCGATGTACAGCTGCTGCGGGCGACCGATCTTGGTCTGCGGGTCGAGGTTGAGCTCACGCCACTGCGCCAGCCAGCCGGGCAGACGGCCAATCGCGAACAGCACGGTGAACATGCGCGTGGGGAACCCCATCGCCTTGTAGATGACGCCGGTGTAGAAGTCGACGTTCGGGTAGAGGCGCCGCTCCTTGAAGTAGTCGTCCGCGAGGGCGATCTCCTCGAGCTCCTTGGCGAGATCCAGCAGCGGGTCGCTGACGCCGAGCGAGGCGAGCACCTCGTCTGCGGCATCCTTGACGAGCTTGGCGCGCGGGTCGTAGTTCTTGTACACCCGGTGGCCGAAGCCCATGAGCTTGACGCCCTGCTCCTTGTTCTTCACCCGCTCCACGAAGCGCTGCACACTCTGACCCGAGTCGCGGATCTGGCCCAGCATCGTGAGCACGGCCTCGTTCGCGCCGCCGTGCAACGGCCCGGACAGCGCCTGGATGCCGGCCGAGATCGACGCGAATTGGTTCGCACCGGTCGAGCCGACCAGACGCACCGTCGAGGTGGAGGCGTTCTGCTCGTGGTCCTCGTGCAGGATGAGCAGCAGCTCGAGCGCCTTCGACATCACCGGGTTGATCTCATACGGCTCGGAGTTGACGCCGAAGTTGAGCTTGAGGAAGTTGTCGACGAAGCTCAGCGAGTTGTCGGGGTAGAGGAACGCCTGGCCGACGCTCTTCTTGTGCGCGTACGCCGCGATGACGGGAAGCTTCGCGAGCATCCGCACCATGTTGAGCTCGACGTGCTCGGGGTTGTTCGGGTCGGTCTGACCTTCGTAGTACGTCGACAGCGCGGCGACCGCCGAGGACAGCACCGACATCGGGTGCGCGGTGTGCGGCAGCGCCGTGAAGAAGTGCTTCAGGTCTTCGTGCAGCAGTGTGTGCCGCCGGATCCGCTCGTCGAAGTCGGCAAGCTCATCCGGCGTGGGCAGCTCGCCGTAGATGAGCAGCCAGGCCACCTCGAGGTAGCTGCAGCTGTTCGCGACCTGCTCGATCGGGTATCCGCGATAACGCAGAATGCCCTTGTCGCCGTCGATGAACGTGATCTCGGACTTGGTCGACGCGGTGTTGACGAATCCGTAGTCCAGACCGGTGTAGCCGGTCTGACGGGTCAGCGTCGAGAAGTCGATGCTGCCTGCACCGCCGGTGGATGGCAGCAGCGGGAACTCCGCGGTCGTGTCACCGATCGAGAGAGTCGCCTTATCGGGCTGAGCTGAGCTCACGCCAACCTCCTGTTGCGCCTGTGTCGTCGTGGACGATGTGCGGCGCCGAGCGCCTGCCGATGATCGGCCGCATCGCCTTTACAGCCTACCGGCGCGTTCGGCCTACTGTGACAACCGCCAAGAGATCGCCGATACCACGACAGCATTCCGACAAAATCAACCGGCGGATGCCGCGAGCCGGGCGGCCGCCTGAGCGACGCGCTCAAGCGGCGCGGTCAGCGACAACCGCACATGATCGGTGGAGTGGTCGCCGTAGAAGTGGCCGGGGCCGGCGAGGATGCCGAGCTCTGCGAGCCGTTGCATCGACTCCCAGGCGTCCCGGCCCTCGGTGGCCCACAGGTACAGCCCCGCCTCGGACCCGTCGATGCGGAGTCCTGCGGCGATCAGCGCGGGCAGCAGCAGCTCACGCCGCCGCCGGTAGAGCGCCTTCTGCGCGGCGACGTGCTCGTCGTCGCGCAGTGCGACGGCCATCGCATGCTGCACGGGTGCGGGCGGCATGAGGCCGAGATGCTTGCGCGCGGTCAGCAGCTCGCCGACGACCCTCGAGCATCCGGCGACGAAAGCCGCCCGGTAACCGGCGAGGTTGGACTGCTTGCTGAGCGAGTAGACGCTGAGCAGGCCCGATCTGGTGCCCCCGGTCACGCGCGGGTCGAGCACCGAGGGGATCGGCTCCGACGCCCAGGGCCCGTCCCAGCCCAGCTCGGCGTAGCATTCGTCGCTGGCCAGCACGGCACCGAGCTCGCGGGCTCGGCGCACCGCGGCGGCGAGCTCCTCGACCGTCCAGGTGCGCCCGTCGGGGTTGCCCGGGCTGTTGATCCAGATGAGCCGGGAGCCCTCGGGCCAGTCGGCGGGATCGTCGGCCGCCACCGCGGTGGCTCCCGCGACGGTCGCTCCGACCGCATACGTCGGGTAGGCGACCCGCGGATGCACGACGATGTCGCCCTCACCGAGGTCGAGCAGCGCGGGAAGCAGTGCCACGAGCTCCTTGGAGCCGATCGTGGGAAGCACGTTCGCGACGGTGAGATCGGGCACGCCGCGGCGACGCGCGTACCAGTCCACGATCGCCTCGCGCAGTGCCGGGGTGCCCACGGTCTGCGGATAGGAATGCGCATCCGTCGCCTCGGCGAGCGCCGCGCGGATCACCGCGGGCGTCGGATCGACGGGCGAGCCGATGGAGAGATCGACGATGCCCTCAGGATGCGACGCGGCGAGCTCCCGATAGGGCTCGACCGCGTCCCAGGGATAATTCGCGAGGTCGCGGACTCCCACTCACTCCCCCTGCGGGGGCAGGGCCGACACGACGGCGTGATCGTAGGGCAGCACGCCCACCTTGGCGGCGCCGCCGGGAGAGCCGAGCTCGTTGAAGAACTCGACGTTGGCCTTGTAGTAGTCGGCCCATTCCTCGGGAAGGTCGTCCTCGTAGAAGATCGCCTCCACCGGGCACACCGGTTCGCATGCGCCGCAGTCGACGCACTCGTCGGGATGGATGTACAGCATCCGATCACCCTCGTAGATGCAGTCCACGGGACATTCGTCGACGCAGGCGCGATCCTTCACGTCGACGCAGGGCAGGGCGATCACATACGTCACGCCACCAGTCTACGACGCGTCGTGCGCGCTCCGGCCGTCGGCGGCCGTGCGCGCCGAGAGATCACGCAGCCGTGACAGGTCGGGCCAGGCGACGATGAGTGCGACCAGGCCGGCGGCGACGTACATCCAGATGTTCCCGAGCGGCGTGTTGGGCACGACGACCGAGCCGCCGGGCCCGCGCTGCGAGATCACCAGGATCAGCACCATCATCCCGATCCCGGCCGCGAGCGCGGCCCACCGGTCTCCGGTCAGCGCGCGCAGCGCGATGAGCAGGCCCGCGCAGGCGATCGCACCGAGGATGAGGCCCACCGGGATGGGGCCGAGGACGTAGCTGTGCGCGATCGTGGCGGCCACGCCGTAGACGGTGCCGATGACGAGCGCGGCGATCCAGGAGAGGCCGCGGGAGATCAGGGTTCGCACCGGAACAGAATACTGCGCGAGCCTGTCAGACCGCCCAGCCGACCAGCCGCAGCACTGCCGCGACGGCGGCGGCGGCGACCACCACGACCAGGAACGACTGCCGCATCCACAGCAGTCCGGCTGCGACGAGCACGGCCGGCACCCTGGCATCCACCAGGATCGCCTGTCCGGCTCCCAGACTCTGCACGGCGACCAGCGCGGCCAGCAGCGCGACGGTCAGCAGGTCCGAGATCCGCGCCGGCCTCTCGGCCTCCAGCAGACGGGACGGGATCAGATAGCCGAAGGCTTTCAGCGCGGCGCAGATGCACGCCGCGAGCAGGACCGCACTCCACACGCTCACTTCGTCTCTCTCCGGTCGCTCAACGCATCGCATGAGAGCACCTCGTCGGCGGGTGCGATGTCGTTGCGGCCGAGCCAGTTGAACCAGCCGACGACGATCGCGACGACGGCCGCCACGAGCACGGGCAGGCCGGGCATCAGGACCGGGGTGAGCGCTGCCGCGACAACGGCGGCGGCCACGCCGACGACGATCGCCTGGCGCTGCTTCAGGCGCGGCCAGAGCAGCGCGAGGAACGCGGCGGCGGCCGCGGCATCCAGACCCCAGGATCTCGGGTCGCCCAGGACGTCGCCGAGCAGAGCGCCGGCGAGGGTGGTGAGGTTCCAGCCGACGAACACACCCAGCCCCGTGATCCAGAACCCGAGGCGGCTCAGCGAGGGCGCAGGCTGCGAGATCGCGACGGCGGTGGACTCGTCGATGGTGATCTGCGCGGCTCCCGCCCGCCGCCAGAAGCCCTCTCCGATGATCGGTGACATCCGCATGCCGTAGGCGATGTTGCGCACGCCCAGCAGCACCGCGGATGCGATGGCGGACGGGAGGGCGGCGATGCCGCCCGCGCCGAGCACGCCGATGAACGCGAACTGGGATCCACCGGTGAACATGAGCAGGCTCAGCACACAGGTCTGCCAGACGTCGAGACCGGATGCCACGGCGAGCGCGCCGAACGAGATGCCGTACGCGCTGGTGGCGATCGCGACGCCGAGGCTCTCGCGCCAGACCTCGCGCGCGGGTGAGACGGACACCGCCGCACCTGTTCGATCCACTGAACGCATGACCAACATTCTGAACGCATCGCGCGTTCAGGTCAAACCGAACGATCGTTTGCGATACTGAACGACATGGATCTGCGCGAACGCATCGCCCATTCGCTCCGTCGCGAGCGCGAGGCGGCCGGGATCTCCGTGTCCGAACTCGCCCGCCGTGCGGGGGTGTCCAAGGCGACGGTGTCGCAGCTGGAGAGCGGCGCCGGAAATCCGAGCGTGGAGACGCTGTGGGCGATCGGCGACGCCCTCGGAGTGCCTTTCTCCACTCTGGTGGACGAGCGCACGACGGCACCGCGCCTGATCCGGCTGGGCGACCACGCCGGGGTCCCCTCGTCCGCTTCTCCGTACCTCGCGACGCTGCTCTCGGCGGCCGCGCCCGGCACGCGCCGGGACATCTATCTGATCCAGGCCGAGCCGGGCGAGCCGCGCCGATCGCTCCCCCACCGCGCCGGCACCACCGAGCACGTCGTCCTGGTCTCGGGCGAGGCGCTGATCGGCCCGGCCGAGAATCCGGAGCTGCTGCATCCGGGCGACTACCTCTCCTACCCGGGCGATGCTCCGCACGTCTTCGAATCGCGCGCCGATGGCACCAGCGCGGTGCTGATCAGCGAGCTGCGCTGATCAGCACCGGCCATGCTCAGTACCAGTTGACCGCCTGGGAGTGCGACCAGGCCGCGCACGGCGAGCCGTACGCGCGCTTGATGTAATCCAGGCCCCAGGAGATCTGCGTCGCGGCGTTGGTGCGCCAGTCGGCACCGGCGGATGCCATCTTGCTGCCGGGAAGGGCCTGGGGGATGCCGGTGGCACCGCCGTTGCGGTTGTACGCCTGGTAGTTCCAGCCGGACTCCTTGTTCCAGAGGCTCGAGAGGCAGGAGAACTGCCCGGCTCCCCAGCCGTAGCGCTCGGCGGCCATCCGACTCGCGGTCGCCCTGGCGCCGGCCGGGGTATTCGCCGCCGCCAGCGCCTCTGCGGCCTTGCGCTCGGCCTCCGCCGCCTTCTCCGCGGCGACGCGCGCGGCCTCGGCGCGGATGCGCGCCTCCTCGGCGGCCTTGGCCTCCTTCGCCGCGGAGAGCGCGTCCTGCAGCGCGGCGGTCTGCTGCTGCACGCCGACGGTCCCGCGGACCACGTCGTCGGTGAGGTCACCGAGTTGCTCCCCGGTCATGCCGTCCGACGCCTCGATCGCCTTCACGTCGTGCTTGAGGTCATCGATGTCGACGGCGGTCAGCGCGCCTTCGACGCGCACGTCGGACGCCTCGACCACGTGGTTCAGTGCGACGGCGTTGGTCAGTGCGATGCGGCCGGCGTCCTCTGCGGTCGATGCCCGGTGCACATCGACGTCGGACGGCGCGGCCAGTGCCGGGGCCGCGACCAGGCCCGTGGCGGCCGCGGCTGCGAGGACGGCGCCGACGGCGAGTCCGATCACAGGACGGCGCATGGCGGAGTGGGCTGACGCCGCGCGCACGACTCTTTCGGACGCACGGGTGCTCAGGGAATGATGCATAAGGGTGGTTTCGACTTTCGGGTCGTCGTCATGCCCGGCCCCTCGGGCGGGGCTGCTCATCGGGAGCGGTCACCCGGGCACAAGCATCGAGTCTGCCGGGCGTTCCTGGACGAAACCCCTCGCCGACCTGGACATTCCTTGGCCGCCCAGTGGGAATTCCGGTTCCGACTTCCCAAGAAGATGTGTTATGCGTTCGTTATCATTCCGGTCCGGAGACGACGAAGACCCCGACCGATGGCCGGGGTCTTCGCGTGTCGCTGCGGGTCAGACGTTGGCGTCCTGACGCTTCTGACGGGAGGCCTCGCGACCACGGACGGTCTGGTCCAGGATCACCTTGCGGATGCGCACCGACTCCGGCGTGACCTCGACGCATTCGTCGTCACGGGCGAACTCGAGGCTCTCCTCGAGCGTCAGCAGACGCGGCGGGGTCATCGACTCGAAGGAGTCGGAGCTGGCCGCCCGCATGTTGGTCAGCTTCTTCTCCTTGGTGATGTTCACATCCATGTCATCCGCGCGCGAGTTCTCGCCGATGACCATGCCCTCGTACACCTCCTGCGTCGGCTGCACGAAGAACGACATCCGCTCCTGCAGGGCGATCATCGCGAAGGGCGTGACCACTCCCATGCGGTCGGCGACGATCGAGCCGTTCTGACGGGTCGTGATGTGACCGGCCCACACGTCGTAGCCGTGCGAGATCGCGTTGGCGATGCCGGTGCCGCGAGTGGTGGTCATGAATTCGGTGCGGAAGCCGATGAGCCCGCGGGACGGAACGATGAACTCCATGCGCACCCAGCCGGTGCCGTGGTTGATCATGTTGTCCATGCGGCCCTTGCGGTTCGCGAGCAGCTGCGTGATCGCGCCGAGATACTCCTCCGGTGCATCGATCGTCAAGTGCTCGTAGGGCTCGTGCACCTTGCCGTCGACCCGCTTGGTGACCACCTGCGGCTTGCCGACGGTGAGCTCGAAGCCCTCGCGGCGCATGTTCTCGACGAGGATGGCCAGCGCCAGCTCTCCGCGGCCCTGAACCTCCCAGGCATCCGGACGGCCGATGTCGACGACCTTGAGCGAGACGTTTCCGATCAGCTCGCGGTCCAGACGGTCCTTCACCATGCGAGCGGTGAGCTTGTGCCCCTTGACCTTGCCCATCAGCGGCGAGGTGTTCGTGCCGATCGTCATCGAGATGGCCGGGTCGTCGACGTGGATCTGCGGCAGCGGACGGACGTCTTCGGGATCGGCGATGGTCTCGCCGATGGTGATGTCCTCGAAGCCGGCGATCGCGACGATGTCGCCAGGAGCGGCGGATTCGGCCGGGTAGCGCTCCAGGGCGCGGGTCTTCAGCAGCTCGGTGATGCGGGCGTTCTGGTGCGTGCCGTCGGCGCGCACCCAGGCCACGGTCTGGCCCTTCTTCAGGGTGCCGTTGAAGACGCGCAGCAGAGCCAGGCGACCGAGGAACGGGCTGGAGTCGAGGTTGGTGACCCAGGCCTGAAGGGGCGCCTCGTCGTCGTAGGACGGCGCGGGGATGTGCTCGAGGATGGCTTCGAACAGCGGCTCGAGGTCGTCGTTGTCGGGCAGGCTGCCGTCGGCCGGACGGTTGCGGGATGCCGCACCATTGCGTCCGGAGGCGTAGACGACCGGCACGTCGAGCAGCGCGTCGACGTCGAGGTCGGGCACGTCGTCGACAAGGTCGGATGCCAGGCCCAGGAGCAGGTCCTGCGCCTCGGCCTCGACCTCGGCGATGCGGGCATCGGGACGGTCGGTCTTGTTGACGAGCAGGATGACGGGGAGCTTGGCCTCCAGCGCCTTGCGCAGCACGAAGCGGGTCTGCGGCAGCGGTCCCTCGGAGGAGTCGACCAGCAGCACGACGCCGTCGACCATGGACAGGCCGCGCTCGACCTCACCGCCGAAGTCGGCGTGGCCGGGGGTGTCGATCACGTTGATCGTGACCTCGCCGTCCTTCGCGTGCACCCCCTTGTAGGTGATCGCGGTGTTCTTGGCGAGGATCGTGATGCCCTTCTCGCGCTCGAGATCATTCGAGTCCATCGCCCGTTCGTCGACGTGGGCGTGCTCGCCGAACGAGCCCGTCTGCCGGAGCATGGCGTCGACGAGAGTCGTCTTGCCGTGGTCGACGTGCGCGACGATAGCGACGTTGCGGAGATCAGAACGGAGGGCGTGCGCCATGCAGGTGTCCTAAGAGGATTTTGTGGGATGCGCCGGGATGCCGACGTTCCAGGATAACGTATGCTGGCTGACCGGCCTCTGATCGCAGCGATAGCATCGGGATCGTGACTTCTGCTCCCTCCCGCACCCGCCTGTGGTGGGAGATCGCGATCGTCCTCGCGCTGGGCCTGGGCCAGTCCGCGATCTACTCGATCGTGCAGCTGGCCTACCGTCTCACCGACTCCACTCCCCTGGCCGATCAGACCACCACGCTGAACCCGCCGCGCAGCGACCGCGAGGTCTTCGACTTCATCTACCAGGTGCTCTCGATCGGCTTCGCCGTCGTTCCGGTCCTGCTGGTCTGCTTTCTGCTGTGGGAGTCGCGACGGCCTCATCTCTCAGCGCTCGGGCTGGGCGGCACGGGGTACGCCCGCGACACCGCTCAGGGCGTGCTGCTCGTGCTCGCCATCGGCATCCCGGGACTCGGCCTGTACCTGCTGGGCCGTGCGCTGGGCTGGTTCGTCGCCGTGAATCCCGGTGGCCTCGACACGCACTGGTGGACCGTGCCGATCCTCCTGCTGTCTGCTGCGCGCGCCGCGATCCAGGAGGAGTTCGTGGTGCTCGGCTATCTGTTCGCGCGCCTGCGTCAGCTGGGCTGGGGGCCGTGGCCCATCATCGTGACGACCAGCCTGCTGCGGGCCAGCTACCACCTGTATCAGGGACCGGGTGCGTTCGTCGGCAACTTCGCGATGGGGATGCTGTTCGGCTGGCTGTTCACGCGCACCGGCCGACTGATGCCGTTCCTGGTCGCGCACTTCCTGATCGACGCGACGGCATTCGTCGGATATCCGTGGGCTGCGGCGACGTGGCCGGCGCTGTTCGGACTGCCCGGTTGATCCCCACGCAATCGACCAGTGCTCGGGAAGTCGAGCCGGTCTCATGAGGTGCAGCGTCAGCGTGTGAGGGCCACGGCGATCGCGGCCCACACGATGAGGACCAGCAGTGCCCCGAGCGCGGCCCAGTCCCAGCTGCGGCGGATGGGCGCATCGGCGGCCGAGAGCGCCGCCTTCCAGCGCTCGCGGATGTCGGAGAGCTCGTGCACCCCGGACGGCGCCTTGGCGCCCTCCACCTCCAGCTCCTGCTTGGTCTGCCGGCGTGGCCGTGAACGCGCAGGCCCGCCCATCGCGGTGATCGTGGTGCCGTCATCGAGCCGGAACTCCAGCTGCCAGCGGAAGTCCACATCCTTCACGTGCGACCAGCCGAAAGTCGTGCGCCGCAGCAGGTTCTGCACCACGACGCCCTGATCGGAGACGCGCAGCACCGAGGCGGCGGATGCGGCGTAGATCACCCAGAGCGCGATCAGCACCCAGGGTGCCAGCAGCAGCATCTGCGCGAACCCCGCACGCACGACGGCATCACCGAGCAGGAAGACGGCGGCGAGCGCGGCGATGGCGAGGAAGACGACTCCCGTCCACGCGCGGAAGATGCGCGGACGGGAGTCATCGGCCTCCTGGTGGGGAGAGCTCACAGACCTCCCCCGCCGAGCGGGATCGAGGCGCCGGGGATGGCATCGAGCAGCCGCTCGGTGTACTCCTGCTGCGGGTTCGCGAAGATCTCGTCCACCGAGCCCTGTTCGACCAGCTTTCCCTTCTCCATCACGGCGACCAGGTCGCTGGACACCCGCACCACCGCGAGGTCGTGCGTGATGAACAGGTAGGTCAGCTGCAGTTCGCTCTGCAGCTCCGCGAGCAGCCGCAGGATCTGAGCCTGCACCAGCACGTCGAGCGCCGAGACGGCCTCGTCGAGCACCACGACCTCGGGCTTGAGCGCAAGGGCACGGGCGATCGCGACGCGCTGGCGCTGCCCACCCGACAGCTCGTTCGGGTAGCGGGATGCCACCGCACGCGGCAGCGAGACCTGCTCCAGCAGCTCGAGCACCCGATCATGCCGGGACGCGCTGTCGCCCACCCGGTGGATCTCCAGCGGCTCGGCGATGGTGCTGCCGATGTTGCGCAGCGGATCCATCGAGCCGTACGGGTCCTGGAACACCGGCTGCATGCGACGCCTCAGCGCGAACGACTGCGCCGTGGAGAGCCCCGAGACCTCCTCGCCGCCGACTTCGATCCGACCGGACGTGGGCTGCTCGAGCTTGAGCACCATCCGCGCGACGGTCGTCTTGCCCGACCCCGACTCCCCGACCAGCGCGAGGGTCTTGCCCCGCGGGATCGAGAAGCTGACGTCGTCGACGGCACGGAAGTCCTCGCTGCGGAAGCCGCCCATGCGGATCTTGAAGTCCTTGGTGAGCCCCTCCACTCGCACCATCGGCGGAGCATCGATCTCGGCGGCGGTCTCGATGCCGCGATCCTCGACCACGGCCTGGATGCGATGCGATGCGATGCTGGGGGCGGCGGCCACCAGGCGCTGGGTGTACGGATGCTGCGGGTTCTCGAGGATCTGCCGGCTCGGGCCGGACTCGACGATCTCGCCCTGATTCATCACGATGATCTTCTCGGCGCGTTCGGCGGCGAGGCCGAGGTCGTGCGTGATGAGCAGCACCGACGTGCCGCGCTCGCGCGTCAGCTCGGCCATGTGGTCGAGGATCACGCGCTGCACGGTCACGTCGAGCGCCGAAGTGGGCTCGTCGGCGATGAGCAGGCGAGGGTCGGCCGCCAGGCCCATGCCGATCAGCGCACGCTGGCGCATTCCTCCGGAGAACTGGTGCGGGAACTGGTGCAGCCGCTTCTCGGCATCGGCCAGCCCCGCCTGCTGCAGCACCTCGATCGCGCGTCGTCTGACCTCGGCGCGTCCCTGCGCGAGACCGTTCGCCCGGATCGCCTCCTTGACCTGGAAGCCGATGCTCCACACCGGGTTGAGGTTGGACATCGGGTCCTGCGGCACGAAGCCGATGTCGCGTCCGCGCACCTGCTCCATCTCGCGAGAGCGCATCGTGGTCAGCTCGCGGCCCTCCAGCGTGATCGAGCCGCCCGAGACGCGGCCGGTGCCAGGCAGCAGGTTCACGATCGCGCTCGCGGTCGTGGACTTGCCGGATCCGGACTCCCCCACGATGGCGACGGTCTCGCCGGGGAACACGTCGAAGCTGACGCCGTGCAGAACCTCGCGCACCCCGCCCTGCCCGCGGAAGGTCACCTTCAGATCGCGCACGCTGAGCAGCGGCGCGTCATCGAATACGGCGCTCATCGGGTCGCCCTCGCCCTCGGGTCCATGGCGTCGCGGACGAGTTCGCCCAGCATGATGAACGCCAGCACGGTGATCGTCAGTGCGATCGACGGATAGATCAGTGACATCGGTGCGATGCGGAGACTGCGCTGCGCATCGCTGATGTCACGGCCCCACGACATCACGTCTCCGCCCATCCCGACGCCGAGGAAGGTCAGCGTCGCCTCGGCGACGATTCCACCCGCCATCGCCAGCGTCGCGAGCACCAGCAGAGGTGCGAGCGCGTTCGGCAGCACGTGCGAGGTGAGGATCTTGAACCTCCCCAGCCCCAGGGCCGTGGACGCGGTGACGAACTCCGCCTGGCGCACGCGCAGGATCTCCGCCCGCACCACGCGCGCCGTCGACGCCCAGGCGAAACCGCCGATGGCGAGCGACATCGTCAGCACGTTGCGGTACTGCGCGAAGACGGTCATCACGACGACCGCCGCGAGGATGTAGGGGATCGAGAAGAACACGTCGCCGATGCGAGACAGCAGCGAGTCGAGCCAGCCGCCGTAGTAGCCGGCCAGCGCCCCCATGACGAGGCCGATGCCTGAGCCGATGATGGTCGACAGCAGTCCCACACTCAGCGAGGTGCGCGCACCCCACACGATGCGCGCGTAGATGTCGCATCCCAGGAAGGTGAAGCCCAGCGGGTGGCCGGGCTCCGGCCCACCGTTCTGATTCGCCAGCAGGCATTGGTCTGTCGGCGAGGTGTGTGTGAACAGCGTCGGCCACACCGCCATGAGCAGAATGACCGCGACGATCGCCATCGAGATCCAGAACAGCGGACGGCGGCGCAGGTCGTACCAGGCGTCGCGCCAGAGGTTGGACGGTTTGCCGCTGACCCGCACGGCGTCGGTGGGCGGCTGCTCCTCGATGACGGGTGCGACGTAGTGTTCGATTCTTCGTTGCGGCTTGGCGGATTCAGGCATAGCGGATCCTCGGGTCCAGCAGGCCGTAGAGCAGATCGACGACCAGATTCACGAGCACGTAGAGGATGACGAAGACCGTTACGAACGACACGATGGTCGGCCCCTCGTGCTTCAGCGTCGCGGCGAACAGGGTGTTGCCGACGCCAGGGATGTTGAAGATGTACTCGGTCACGGTCGCACCGACCAGCAGCACGCCGAAGTTGGTGGCCGAGTTGGTGATGACCGGGATGAGCGAGTTGCGCAGCACGTGCACGGGCAGCACCCGATAACCGGGCAGCCCCTTGCTGTAGGCGGTGCGCACCCAGTCCTGGTTGAGCGTGTCGAGCACCGAGCCGCGCATCAAGCGCATGCTGGTCGCGTACAGGCTCAGGCCCAGCACGATGGCCGGCAGCCACAGATCACCCCAGTCGTTCTGCCCACCGACCGTCGGCCGGAACCAGCCCAGCTGGATGGCGAAGACGTACTGCGCGATGAAGCACATCACGAAGATCGGCATCGAGAGGAAGATCAGCGAGACCACGAGGTTCACATGATCGGACGCCTTGCCCTTGCGCAGCGCGGAGATGGTGCCGACGATGATCGACAGCAGGAACTCGATGCCGATGGCCATGACGGCCAGGCGGCCGGTGACCGGCAGCGTGCGCTCGAGCACTGCGTTGACCGACTGCCCGGAGAAGGTGGTGCCCATGTCGCCTTGGAAGATGCCGAGCATGTAGTAGTAGTACTGCACCAGGAAGGGCTGGTCGAGGTGATACTGCGCGCGCACTGTGGCGAGGAGTGCTTCGCTGGGCGGCTTGTCGCCGAACAGCGCGAGGATGGGGTCTCCCGGCATGAGGAAGACCATGGCGTAGATGAGCAGTGTGGAGCCGAAGAAGACCGGGATCAGCTGAAGCACCCGGCGCAGGATGTAGGCGAGCATCCACTCTCCTTCCGTGGAGGTGAGATTGCGGGATGCATGCCATGAGGCGGCGACTGGAGCGTCGCCGCCTCATGGCATGACCTGCGTTACTTCTTCGACTTGGTGATCTCGTAGTACAGCGGGACGGAGTTCCAGCCGAACGTCACGTTCTGGACGTCCTCACTGAAACCGCCGTTCACGTTCTGGTACCACAGCGGGATCGCCGGAAGGTCAGTGAGCAGCTGCTCCTGAGCCTTCTTGTAGTCCGCCAGAGCAGCCGACTCGTCGGTCGCCGCAGCGCCGTCGGCGAGCAGCTTGTCGACGTCGGCGTTGGAGTAGTCGCCGTCGTTGGAGGAGGCGCCGGTCGCGTACAGCGGGAACAGGAAGTTGTACAGCGACGGGTAGTCCGCCTGCCAGCCCGAGCGGTTCGCGGTCTGGATCGTGCGCTTGCCGCTGGCGTCGCGCTTGTTCACGTCGGCACGCAGGGTGGCGAAGTCGACGTAGGCCTTGCCTGCGGCGTCGATGCCGAGCGTGTTCTTGATCGAGTTGGACACCGCGTCGACCCACACCTGGTGGGGTCCGTCGGAGTTGTACGCGATCTCGAAGGTTCCCGACCACGGCGAGATCTTGTCGGCCTCGGCCCACAGCTTCTTCGCCTCGTCGGGGTTGAACTTCAGCACGTCGCCACCGTCGAGCGCCTCGCCGCCGCCGTCGATGACGGGGGAGGTGAAGTCGACCGCCGGGGTGCGGGTGCCGTTGAACACCTTGTCGGTGATCTCGTCGCGGTTGATCGCCATCGACAGCGCCGCGCGACGCAGCTTGCCCTCTTCGCCGGAGAAGTGCGCGACCTGCTCGCCGATCGTGAAGGACTGGAAGATCGCAGCGGGCTGGTTGACCGCGCGGTCACCGAGCTCGTCCTGGTACACGGCGAGCGAGGACTCCGGGATCTGGTCGATCACGTCGACGTTGCCGCCCTGGAGGTCGGCGTACGCCGCGTCGAACGAGGCGTAGAACGTGATCGTCAGACCGCCGTTCATCACCTTGCGGTCGCCCTGGTAGTCGTCGTTCTTGACCAGGTCGATCTTGACGTCGTGCTGCCATGCGCCCTCGCCGGCGAGCTTGTACGGGCCGTTGCCGATGGGGTTCTCACCGAACGCCTTCATGTCATCGAAGGCGACATCGGGCAGCGGGTAGAACGCCGAGTAGCCCAGACGGGTTGCGAAGTCGTTCGCGACGGGCGAGGTCAGCTCGATCGTGAAGCTGTAGTCGTCGGTCTTCTTCAGGCCCGTGAGTTCGGAGTCCGCCTCGGCGTTGAAGCCGACGATGTCGGCGAACCACGACTGGTTCAGCTGCGCGTTCGACAGCTGCGCGCCCCAGTTCCATGCCTTGATGAAGTTGTCGGCCTTGACCTCGGAGCCGTCCGTGAACTTCTGGCCCTTCTTGAGCGTCACGGTCAGCGTGGTCGGGCTGTCGACCGTGATGTCCTGCGCCATGTCGTTGACGAGCTTGCCGTCGCCGTCGTAGTAGGCCAGGCCCGCGAAGATCGAGTCGAGGATCTTGCCGCCGCCGACCTCGTTGGTGTTGGTCGGGATGAGGGCGTTCTCCGGCTCGGAGCCGTTGGTGGTGATGATCGCCGTGGCGTCGACATCACCGCTGCCCGAGTCTCCGCTCGGCTTCGGTGTCGAACCTGACGAGCATCCGGCGAGCGCCGTGACGCCCGCCACCAGAAGTGCCGCACTCGCTAGTGCGATCCGATTGCGCTTCACTTGTGTCCTCCTATGGACGTTGGAGCGATAACCGCCCTCCGCTTGAGAGAGCGGCGCATGTTCCCGATCCTAGATCGGGTTGGGTTCCGTGACACGTCGGCACCCGGAACTGTTATTCACCCTTAACCGAATCCGACCCGCCGCCTCGGTGGCGGGTCGGATTCCGATGAGTCAGGCGAATGCCTCGATGGGTGGGCAGGCGCATACGAGGTTGCGGTCTCCGTACGCCTGGTCGATGCGGCGCACCGGCGGCCAGTACTTCGTCGCGACCAGGGCGTGCACCGGGTACGCGGCCTCCTCACGGGTGTACGCGTGCGTCCACTCCCCCGAGATCAGCGACGTCGCCGTGTGCGGTGCGTGCACCAGCGGGTTGTCGTCGGCGGGCCAGCGGCCGGCTGCGATGGCATCCGCCTCGGCCTTGATCAGGATCATCGCCTCGATGAACCGGTCGACCTCGCCCAGGTCCTCGGACTCCGTCGGCTCGACCATCAGCGTTCCCGGTACCGGGAACGACATGGTCGGCGCGTGGAAGCCGTAGTCGATCAGGCGCTTGGCGACGTCGTCGACGGTGATGCCGGTGGCCTCCTTGAGGGGACGCAGATCCAGGATGCACTCGTGCGCGACGCGGCCCTGCTCCCCCGTGTACAGCACCGGGAAGTGATCGGCCAGGCGCGCGGCGATGTAGTTCGCCGAGAGCACGGCGGCCGCCGTCGCATCCCGCAGGCCGTCGGCGCCCATCATGCGCACGTACGCCCACGAGATCGGCAGCACGCCCGCGGAGCCGTAAGGGGCACCAGAGACGGGACCGCCCGCGAACACGTGGCCGCCGGCGTGCACGTCCTTCTGCGCCTGCGGGTGACCGGGCAGGAACGGTGCGAGGTGCGCCTTGGCCGCCACCGGGCCGATGCCGGGTCCGCCGCCGCCGTGCGGGATCGCGAACGTCTTGTGCAGGTTGAGGTGCGAGACGTCACCGCCCAGGTCGCCGAAGCGGGCATAGCCGAGCAGCGCGTTGAGGTTCGCACCGTCGACGTACACCTGACCGCCCGCGTCGTGCACGGCGGAGGTGATCTGCACGACCTGCTCCTCGTACACGCCGTGCGTGGACGGGTAGGTGATCATGAGCGCCGCGAGGTTCTCGGCGTGCTGGGCGATCTTGGCGCGCAGGTCGTCGAGGTCGACGTTGCCGAGCTCGTCGGTGGCGACGACGACGACCTTCATGCCCGCGAGCACGGCGGATGCCGCGTTCGTGCCGTGCGCGGAGGACGGGATCAGGCACACCGTGCGGTGCGCGTCGCCGTTGGCGAGGTGGTGCCCGCGGATGGCCAGGAGCCCTGCCAGTTCGCCCTGCGAGCCGGCGTTCGGCTGCAGCGAGACCGCGTCGTAGCCGGTGACCTCGGCGAGCCAGGCCTCGAGCTGGTCGATCATCGCCAGCGACCCCTCGACGTCCTCGCCAGGGGCGAACGGATGCAGCTGCGCGAACTCGGGCCAGGTGATCGCGGCCATCTCGGTGGCCGCGTTGAGCTTCATGGTGCACGAGCCCAGCGGGATCATGCCGCGATCGAGCGCGTAGTCGCGGTCGGCGAGCTGCTTGAGGTAGCGCATCATGGCCGTCTCGGAGCGGTGCGCGTGGAAGACCGGGTGCGTGAGGTACTCGTCCTCGCGGTGCAGCGCGGCCGGAAGCGCGTTCGCCCCGTCAGAGAAGCCGAAGACGCGCTCCTCCTTGCCGCCGAAGAGCACAGCGACGCGGTGCAGATCGGTGAAGGTGGTCGTCTCGTCGACCGAGATGCCGACGGTGTCGGCATCCGCCCGGCGCAACAGGATGCCGGCCTCGTGCGCCTGCGCGACCAACGTGTCGGCGCCGCCCGCGACCCGCACGTTCAGGGTGTCGAAGAACGCGTCGTGCACGACATCCGCTCCGGCCTCGACGAGCCAGTCGCCCAGCACCGCGGCCTTCGACGCGACCTCGGAGGCGATCGCCCGCAGCCCGTCGGGGCCGTGGTAGACCGCGTACATCGACGCCATCACGGCCAGTAGCACCTGGGCGGTGCAGATGTTGGAGGTGGCCTTCTCACGGCGGATGTGCTGCTCGCGCGTCTGCAGCGACAGCCGGTACGCGGGGTATCCGCTCGCGTCGACCGAGACGCCGACCAGGCGGCCTGGCAGCTGGCGCTCCAGGCCCGCGCGCACGGCCATGTAGCCGGCGTGCGGTCCGCCGAAGGCCATCGGCACGCCGAAGCGCTGGGTGGTGCCCACGGCGACGTCGGCGCCGAGCGAGCCGGGCGAGCGCAGCAGGGTGAGGCCGAGCAAGTCGGCCGCGACCACGGCGATGCCGCCGGCCACGTGGGCGGCGTCGATCACGGCACTCGGGTCCCAGACCCGTCCGGAAGCGCCCGGATACTGCACGAACACGCCGAACAGAGCCTCGGGCAGCTCCTCGCCGGCCGCGAGGTCGCGCTCGACGAGCTCGACGCCCACGGCATCCGCCCGGGTCTTCAGCAGCGCCTTGGTCTGCGGCAGGGCGTCGGCGTCGATGACGAAGACGTCGGTCTTCGCCTTCGAGGCGCGCCGCGCCAGCAGCATCCCCTCGGCGACCGCCGTCGACTCGTCGAGCATCGATGCGTTCGCGGTGGTGAGGCCGGTGAGGTCGGAGACCATGGTCTGGAAATTGATCAGCGCCTCGAGCCGGCCCTGCGAGATCTCCGGCTGGTACGGCGTGTAGGCCGTGTACCAGGACGGATTCTCGAGCACGTTGCGCTGGATGACCGAGGGCGTGAACGTCCCGTAGTAGCCGAGGCCGATCATGGCCCGGTTGACGGTGTTGCGGTCGGCGAGCGCGCGCAGCTCGGCCAGCGCCTCGGCTTCGGAGGCGGCGACGGGTATGACGGAGTCCGCGGCGGGCTGCGTGAAGATGGACGCCGGCACGGCCTGGCGCATCAGCGTCTCAACGGGCTCGGCATCCGACCCCGCGACGCCGAGGGCGTCGAGCATCCGTCGCTGCGCGTCGGAGGTGATTCCGATATGACGATCGGCGAAGGAGACCACTCTCAGCCCTTCGTGATCGCGATGTAGCTGTCGCGGTCCAGCAGACCGTCGAGCGCACCGTCGGCGATGGCGACCTTGATCAGCCAGGCGTCCTCGAACGGCGAGGCGTTCAGCAGCGCCGGGTCGTCGACGACGGCCTGGTTGATCTCGGTGACCGTTCCGGCCACGGGGGCATAGAGCTCGGAGACCGACTTCGTCGACTCCGCCTCGCCGAACACGTCTCCGCGGGTCAGTTCGGTTCCCACTGCGGGCAGTTCGACGAAGACGATGTCGCCGAGGGCGTCAGCGGCGAAGTCGGTGATGCCGATCGTCGCGGTCTGGCCGTCGGCGGCGACCCATTCGTGCTCTTCGCTGTACTTGAGTGTGGTGAGATCGGTCATTTCTTCCTCCGGTAGAAAGGCAGGGCTGTCACGGTCGCGGGGATCCTCGTCCCACGCACATCAAGGAATACTGCGGTCCCCTCCTCGGTGGAAGAGGGATCGACGAAGGCCATCGCGATGGGGTGGCCGAGCGTCGGGCTGAGGGCGCCGCTGGTGATCTCTCCGATGACGAGGCCATCGGCATCCACCACGGCGTAGCCCGCACGACCTGCGCGGCGACCCTCGGCGGTCAGGCCGACGAGCACGCGGGCACCCTCTGCGGGCGTCACAGCGTCTTTGCCGACGAAGCGCTCCTTGTCGGCGACGACGACGCGGCCCAGTCCTGCCTGAGCCGGCTTGATCTCGCGCGAGAGCTCGTGGCCGTACAGCGGCATCCCGGCCTCCAGACGCAGGGTGTCGCGTGCGGCGAGGCCGGCGGGCACGAGGCCGCGCGACTCGCCGGCGGTGAGCACGGCATCCCACAGCGCCTCGGCGTCGGCGGAGGCGACGAGCAGCTCGAAGCCGTCCTCGCCCGTGTAGCCGGTGCGTGCCAGCAGGAGGGGCTTGCCGTTGTATGCGGCGCTCGCCCAGGAGTAGTACTTCTGCTCCGCCCACGGCACGCTGACCTCGTCGATGCCGGCGACCTCGGTGAGGATCTGCTCGGCGGCGGGACCCTGCACGGCGATCAGCGCGTAGTCGTCGGAGACGTCGTCGACGGTGACGGTCAGACCCTCGGTGCGCGCGGAGAGCGCCTCGCGCACGGCATCCCGGTTTCCCGCGTTGGAGATGATCAGGAAGTCGTCGTCCTGCAGGCGATAGACGATCACGTCGTCGATGATGCCGCCGTCCTCAGCGAGCAGCAGTGAGTACTTCGCCTTGCCTATCGTCATCGCGGAGAGCCGCCCGGCCAGCGCGTGGTCGAGGTAGGCGGCGGCATCCGCGCCCCGCACCGTGAACTCGGCCATGTGCGAGATGTCGAAGACGCCCGCGGCCTCGCGCACCGCGTGGTGCTCGGCGAGGTCGGAGGTGTAGCGCACCGGCATCTGCCAGCCGCCGAAGTCGGTGAAGGAGGCCCCGAGCGCCTCATGGCGCGCGCGGAGCGGGGTGTAGCGCGGGCTGCTGCCCGATGCGTCGTGCAATTCGGTCATGGAGTTCTCCCGGTCAGGTCGGGCAGGACGGCGTCGTCGTCCTCGGAACTCCCCCTCTGTCATCGTGCCTGAGAGCTTCGCCCGCTCAAAGAGGGGCTTTCACCGTCGGCGGATGCGTGAGCATCTCTTTCCAGAGCGGCCGGACCAGCACGGTAGGGGTACCTGAGAGATTGGCGGGGAGGCTTGCTCCTTCGGTGCCCGGCTGCGCTCACCGGGCTCTCCCGCACAGGTCATCGGCCTGTGTTCAGTTAGGACTCCAGCATAGCGGCCGCCCGGCCTCATCTATGCTCTAGTTCGTGACGAGAACGACAGGCGAGAACGACGCGATCCGCGTCGCCGTGTCGACCGTCATCTTCTCGCTGCGCACGGCACCAGAGGGCGACCGCCTGATGCTGCCGCTGGTGCCCCGCACGCGGCAGCCGCACCTCGGGGCGTGGGCACTGCCGGGCGGCTGGCTGGATGCTGCTGAGGACCTGGATGCCGCGGCATCCCGCACCCTGGCGGAGACGACCGCCCTGATGCCGAGCTACCTCGAGCAGCTGTACACCTTCGGCGACGTGGACCGCGCGCCCACCCGGGCGATCTCCATCGTCTACTGGGCGCTGCTGCGGTCCGATCTCGTCGACGCGCAGCGCTCGGCCAGCGGCGCACCGGAGAACGTCGAGTGGTTCGACGTCGATGCCATCCCGCCGCTGGCGTTCGACCACAACCGCATCGCGGAGTACGCCCTCGACCGGCTGCGCAACAAGGTCGCCTACAGCCGCATCGCCGCGGGCCTGCTGCCCGATGAGTTCACCCTCACCGAGCTGCGCGAGGTGTACGAGGCCGTGCTCGGCAGGCGCCTGGACCCCTCGAACTTCCGCCGTCTGCTGGAAGGGTCCGACGAGCTCGTGCCGACCGAGTCGTTCCGCACCGGCAAGCACCGCCCCGCGCGCCTGTACCGCTACGCCGCGGACTGACCTCCGGCATCCGCCCCCACTCGGCACCCGACACCCGGCACCCGGCACCCGACACTTGTCGGCTCAGAATACGGATGTCGGCTGAAACAGCCGGTCTGAGCCGACATCCGTCGTTTCGAGCGACAGGTGTCCCGCCGCGTCATGCAAAACGACTCGGATTGCACTTCTGGTCATATCGACATAATCTGTTCCCGCACACTAAGTGTCGAAGTGACTATAAGGCGGCGCCCGATGTCCACACCCCTCCTCTCCCCCGAAATAGATCCCTCGGTCGATCACGCCCTGCAGGCGATCATCACCGGATCCTCGACGGAATCCACCTGCACCACCGACCTCGCGACAGGGCCATGGAACTTCGACATCCGCCCCGGCTACGGCCCGGGCTCATCGATGGGCGACGTCATCCCCACCGGCGCACCGCGGCAGGGCGAGATCCCGTTCGAGTACCGGGATGCCGATGAGGACGAGCTGCACGAGCGGATCCGGGCGGCCAAGCAGACCCTCGGCGACCGCGTGGTCGTGCTCGGACACTTCTATCAGCGCGAGGAGGTCGTCCGTCACGCCGACTACGTGGGCGACTCCTTCCAGCTCGCGAACGCCGCGCTGGAGCACCCGGATGCCGAGGCGATCGTCTTCTGCGGCGTGCACTTCATGGCCGAGACCGCCGATCTGCTCTCCGGCCCGGAGCAGTCCGTGATCCTGCCGAACCTCGCCGCCGGATGCTCCATGGCCGACATGGCCGATATCGACCAGGTGGAGGACTGCTGGGAGCAGCTGGCCGAAGTTTACGGCCCGATGGATCAGCCGGATGCCGACGGCCTCGTGCCCGTCATCCCGGTCACCTACATGAACTCCTCCGCCGCGATCAAGGGCTTCGTGGGCCGGCACGGCGGGATCGTGTGCACCTCATCGAACGCCCGCACCGTGCTGGAGTGGGCTTTCGCCCGCGGCCGGCGGGTGCTGTTCTTCCCCGACCAGCACCTGGGCCGCAACACCGCCAAGGCGATGGGGGTGCCGCTGGAGCAGATGCCGATGTGGAACCCGCGTCAGCCGCTGGGCGGGTCGACGGTCGCACAGCTCGAGGACAGCCGGGTGATCCTCTGGCACGGCTTCTGCTCGGTGCACCGCCGGTTCAGCGTCGCCCAGATCGACCAGGCCCGCGCCGAGCACCCCGGTGTGCGCGTGATCGTGCACCCGGAGTGCCCGATGGAGGTCGTGGATGCCGCAGACGAAGCAGGCTCCACGGACTACATCCGCCGCGCCATCGCGGGAGCGACGGAGCCGACGACCTTCGCGATCGGCACGGAGATCAACCTCGTCCGGCGGCTGGCCGCGCAGTATCCGCAGCACGAGATCTTCTGCCTCGACCCCGTGGTCTGCCCGTGCTCGACCATGTACCGCATCCACCCCGGCTACCTCGCCTGGGTGCTGGAGGAACTGGGGGCAGGCACCGTGCAGAACCGCATCCGGGTCGCGGATGATGTGGCGGATCCGGCGCGGCTGGCACTGGAGCGGATGCTGGCGGCGAAGCCGCGATGAGGGCTCTCGTCGTCGGCGCGGGCATCGCGGGGCTCACCGCGGCGCTGCGCGCAGACGCACTCGGGCATGACGTCGAGGTGCTCGTGAAGGGGCAGCTCGGCGAGGGAAGCACCGCGCACGCGCAGGGCGGCATCGCCGGTGCGTATGGACCGGGCGACTCGGCGGCGCTGCATGCCCTCGACACCGTGCACGCCGGCGACGGCCACGGCGACCCCGCGGCGATCGCCGCGCTCGTGGATGGAGCGACTGCCGCGATCGACGCACTGATCGACGCCGGCGTGCAGTTCGACCGCGCCGCCGACGGGACGATCGCACGCGGACTCGAGGCCGCGCACAGCCTGTCGCGCATCGCCCACGCCGGAGGGGATGCCACGGGCCGGGCGATCTCGGATGCACTGACCGACCGCCTCAGTGCGAGCAGCGTGCGCGTGCGCGAGCAGGCGTTCGCCGCGGATCTGCTGGTCGACGGCGGCAGCGTGCACGGCATCCGTCTTCTGGATGGCTCGGAGATCGAAGCGGATGCCGTGATCCTGGCCACCGGCGGTGCCGGGCATCTGTATCCGTTCACCACCAACCCGGCGGGCACCACCGGCGACGGGATCGCGATGGCGCTGCGCGCCGGAGCATCCGTCGCGGATCTGGAGTTCGTGCAGTTCCACCCGACAGTCCTCATCGATGATGCGGGCTCGTTCCTCATCTCCGAGGCTGTGCGCGGAGCGGGCGCCGTGCTGGTGGACGCCGACGGTCGGCGGTTCGTGTTCGACGACCATCCGGACGGCGAGCTGGCTCCGCGTGACGTCGTCGCGCGTGCGGTCGCCCGGCAGGCGCTGGCTCAGAGTTCGCCGGTACGGCTGGATGCGACGGCGCTCGGCGCCGAAATGCTCGCGCGCCGCTTCCCCACGATCGATGCCGAGCTGCGCCGGCGCGGGTGCGAGTGGGCGCAGGCGCCGGTGCCCGTCTCGCCCGCCGCGCACTACCTGATGGGCGGCGTCGCCACCGACACCGAGGGACGCGCCTCGCTGCCCGGGCTGTGGGCGGTCGGCGAGACCGCGCGCACGGGTGTGCACGGCGCGAACCGGCTGGCCTCCAACTCCCTGCTGGAGGGCGCGGTCTTCGGAGCCCGCGCCGCCGAGTCGCTCGGGGCATCGCCCGTCTTCGAATCGCGCGAATTGCTCGATTCCGCACCGAAACACCGCAACTCGAGCGATTCGAAACGGGATGTGCCGTTCTCGCGCACCGCACTGCAGCGGATGATGTGGGAGCAGGTCGGGCTGCTGCGCGATGACGCCGGGCTCACTGATGCCGTCCGCACGCTGCACTCCTGGGACGCACCTCACCCGCGCACCCCGGCCCAGCAGGAGGATGCGAACCTGCTCGTCGTGGCGCGCGCCGTGGCATCCGCAGCCCTGGCCCGCACCGAATCCCTCGGCGCCCACTTCCGTCTGTCCCCCGCCCTCAACCAGCCCGCCCTGATCGGAGCCCGATGATCACCCCGGCCACCCTGCACCGCACCGTCAGCGCCGCGCTGGAGGAGGACGCCCCGTGGGGCGACATCACCAGCATCGCGCTGCTGCCGGCCGACGCGCACGCCACAGCCGATCTCATCGCACGCGAAGCGGGGGTGTTCAGCGGAGGCGAGGTCTTCGCCGCCGCGTTCACCATCACCGACCCCTCCGTGCAGGTCGACCTGCACGTGGCCGACGGCGACCGGTTCGACGAGGGAGACGCACTCGCCTCGGTGTCGGGCCCGGCGCGCAGCCTGCTCACCGCAGAACGGGTCGCATTGAACTTCACTCAGCGGATGAGCGGGATCGCCGCACTCACCGCCGCGTACACGGATGCCGTGGCCGGCACCGGCGTGCGCATCGCCGACACCCGCAAGACCACGCCGGGGTTGCGGGAGTTCGAGCGGCACGCGGTGGTCTCCGGAGGCGGCAGCAACCACCGCCGGTCGCTGTCGGATGCCGTGATGGCCAAGGACAACCACCTGGAGGTGCTGCGACAGGGCGGCCGGGATCTGGCATCCGCTCTGCGCGAGGCACTGGCGCGTCTGCCGCACACCACGCACGTGGTGGTGGAGGTCGACCGGCTCGATCAGATCCCCGCGGTGCTCGACGGCGGGGCCGACACTGTGCTGCTGGACAACTTCTCGCTCGACGACCTGCGCACGGCCGTCGGCGTGCTCGCCGGAAGGGCCACGGCCGAGGCATCCGGGGGCGTGACTCTCGACACCGTGCGCGCCATCGCCGAGACCGGCGTGCAGGTGATCTCGGTCGGTGCGCTCACCCACTCCGCCCGCGCGCTGGATCTCGGACTCGACCTGCGGATCGCCTAGTGCTCTATCTGGATCACGCCGCGACCTCACCGGTGCGTCCCGAGGTGCTCGAGGCGATGCGCCCCTACCTGACGGATGTGTTCGGCAACCCGTCGAGCCATCACACGGCGGGCGAGGCCGCAGCGGTCGCCGTGCAGGATGCGCGCGAGCGCGTCGCGGCGGCGCTCGGCATGCGTCCGGCCGACATCGTCTTCACCTCCGGCGGCACCGAGGCGAACAACCTCGCGGTCAAGGGCATCGCGCTGGGTGCGCTGCAGGTCGACCCCGCGCGTCGTCACCTGATCACGACCCCGCTCGAGCACGAGTCGGTGCTGGAGTCCGCGGACCATCTGCGCCGTCTGCACGGCGTGCACACGACCCTGCTTCCCGTCGACGAGCAGGGTGTGCTGCATCCGCAGGATCTGGATCAGGCCCTGCGCGACGACACCGCGCTGGTCAGCTTCGCGCACGCCAACAACGAGATCGGGACGGTGCAGGACGTCGCCGCGCTGACGGCGGTCGCCCGCGCGCGGCGCGTGCCGGTGCACGTGGACACCGTGCAGTCGGCGGGCTGGCTGGACCTGCGCGAGCTGGGTGCGGATGCCGGGGTCGCGGCGATCTCGATCGCGGGCCACAAGCTCGGCGCGCCCAAGGGAACCGGTGCGCTGGCGGTGCGCACCCGCGTGCCGCTCGAACCGCTGATGCACGGCGGCGGGCAGGAGAACGGCCGTCGCAGCGGCACCGAGAACGTCGCGGGTGCCGTCGCCCTGGCCGTCGCCCTCGACCTGGCCGAGCGCGAGCGGGAACAGCGCGCCTCGGCGATCGAGGAGACGACGCAGGCCTTCATCGCCGGTGTGCTGCAGTCGGTGCCGCAGGCGGCCCTGACCGGTGCGCCCGATCAGCGTCTGCCGAACCTGGCGAGCTTCACCTTCGCCGGGACCAGCGGCGAGGCGATCCTGCTGGAGCTGGAACGCCGCGGAGTGATCTCCTCCAGCGGATCGGCGTGCGCGGCCGGCAGCGACGAGCCCTCGCACGTGCTCGTGGCCTGCGGCATCCTGCCCGAGGTCGCGCAGACCTCCGTGCGCTTCACGTTCGGGCGTGCTCCCCTGCCGGCCGGTTCCGGCGCGCACCTCGCCGCACTCGTCGCGGCCGCCGTCAGCGCTGTCGCGGGCTCCTGAGACGGACGCCTGTCGCGGGCTCCTGAGACGGACGCCTGCCGCGGAGATATGCGCTTCGCGCGGAAGAATCCCCCGATTCCGCCCGCGCGAAGCGCACGGATCCGCACGAAGCGCGCGGCCGGGAAACGCGGTCAGTGCTGCGCGGCATCCCACCAGTCCAGCACCCGCGTGCCGATCAGCGTGAGCCACTTCGACGGCTCGCCCTGCGGTGCGTCGATCTCCACCCACACCGCCCCACCGGGCCGTTCCCCCTGCAGCCAGACGCCGTCCGGTGTGCGCGCCGCCCGCACGATCTGCACCGCCTCGGCCAGGCGCGGATCGGGTTCCGCCCCCTCGAACCGCGCGGCGGCACGGAAGTGATCCAGGGCGGCGAGGGCACTGTACTGCCACCGGCTCGGCGCGATGAGATCCGTCACCCACGGCCCCGCGAGCTCGCCGGTGGACAGCCGACGCATCAGATTCCGCTCCAGCAGATACTCCTCCCCGCCGTGCCGCGCGTCGCGCAGCGATGCATCACCGGTGATCCGCTCGTAGGCCAGCATCTCGACAACCGCGTTGAGCGTGGAATGGAACGACGAGCGCACCGAGTTCCCCTCCTCCGCCTCGCAGTTCCACCCGCCGTCGGCGAGCCGGTGCGCCGGGAACCAAGCGGCCAGCGCCGACACATCCGCGCCCAGCCAGGCACCGGTCGCCAGCGTGAACGCGTTGATGCAGACATCGACCTCACCCTCCCAGTACGGCCGATCCTCGTACTCCCAGCGACTGTTCTCGGCCAGCTTCTCGGCCGTTCCGGCCAGCACCCGCGCATCCAGACCGAACTCGCGCAGATCCCTCAGCGCCCAGGTCGTCGCGATCCAGGGCTGCGCCCCCTCCTCCCGTTCGATGATCCCTCGCCCGGAGAGATCCTGATCGCGGGAGGGGAAGTACGCCCCGCCGGCCCACTGACCGTCCAGATCCTGCTGGGAGAGGATCCGCGCACCGAACCCCTCGGTCGCGATGCGTGCTCTGGTCGCCTCCCAGACCTCTTCGGGCGCACCCAGCAGGTCGCGCTCCACCTGCCATCGCAGCGCCGGGTCCGAGCCGAGCAGCCAGTCGATCCTGTCGTTCGTCAGCGAGGTCATGTCCGCACGATACGCCGACCATCCGGCCTCCGGAACCCTCGGTGCGCCTTAGGATCGAGGTCGTGGATCCGCTCGTCACCCTGATCGTCCCGGGACGCGACATCGCCTCCTTCGCCCCGGCCGCGATCGCCTCGCTGCGGGCGCAGAGCGAACAGCGCTGGCGCGCACTGCTCATCGACGACGGCTCGGTCGACGACACCGGCGCGGTGTTCTCGGAGGCCGCGGCATCCGATCACCGCTTCGAGGTGCTGCACCACCACGAGGCTCGCGGCCTCGGCGCCGCCCGCAACATCGGCCTGGACCGCGTCGACACCCCGTTCGTCGGGTTCCTGGATGCCGATGACGAGCTCACTCCGAATGCGCTCCGCCTGTGGCTCGGTGCCCTGAACGCGTCCGGCAGCGATTTCGTCGTCGGCGCGTACGTGCGCACCCGCGAGACCGCCGGCGAATACATGCCCGGCCGCGTGCAACCCTGGGTCGCTCAGGCCACGTCGCCGCGCCGTCTGGGGGTCACCCTCGCCGAGCACCCGAACGCCTCGGCGAACATCGTCTCCTGGTCCAAGCTCAGCCGCGCGCACGTCTGGGACCGGCTGCGCTTTCCCGAGAACGTCGCCTACGAGGATCAGATCGTGGCGCAGCGGATGTACGCCGAGGCGCGCGCCTTCGACGTCATCCCCGACGTGGTGGTGCACTGGCGACTGCGCGCCGACGGCACCTCGATAACCCAGAGCAAGGGGCATCTGCCCGTGCTGCACGACTACCTGGCAGCACTGCGCGGCGGCATCCGCGTGCTGCACGAGGCCGGCCTGACCGCGGCGGTCATCGCACGCCTCGACCTGATCCTCGCGATGGATCTGCCGCCACTGCGGCAGATCGCGAAGGTGCATCCTGACCCCGCCTACCCGGCCGCGCTGGACGCGTTCGAGAGCGAGCTGCGCGCCCTCCCCGAATTCGCCGCCATCCATCCCGACCCGGCCCTCGCTGCCGCCCTGGCCTGGTGAGCCCCATGAACGCCTACCTGAACTCGCTGTTCTCGCTGCAGGGGCGCACCGCCGTCGTCACGGGCGGCTCCTCCGGCATCGGCCGGGCAATCGCCACGGCGCTCGCCCGAGCGGGAGCTGCGACGGTGATCGTCGCGCGCGGTCAGCAGCGCATCGACGACACCGTGCGGGAGCTGACGGGTGCTGGATGCCGGGCCACCGGCGTGATCGGCGACCTCAGCACCCGATCCGGAATCCGCGATGCCGCGGACGCCGCCGCCGAGCCGTTCGGCGAGCCCGACATCCTGGTCAACTCCGCGGGCGTCAACATCCGCCCGCAGATGCCCGAGATCACCGAGCAGGACTGGGACCGAACGCTCACGGTCAACACGCTCGCCCCGTTCCTGCTCGGCCAGCGCTACGCGCCCGGAATGGCGCAGCGGGGCTTCGGGCGCCTGATCCACATCAGTTCGCAGCAGGCGCATCGCGCGTTCGTGTCCAGCGGCATCTACGGCGTCTCCAAGGGTGCGGTCGAATCACTCATGCGCAGCGAGGCCGAGGCGTGGGGCGGCACGGGCGTCACCAGCAACACCCTGGTGCCCGGCTTCGTCCTCACTCCCCTGAACGCCCGTCTGCAGCAGGATTCCGCCAAGATCGCCGAACTCGCGGCGCGCACCATGATCGGCCGCAACGGCCTGCCCGACGACTTCGCGGGAGCCGCGGTGTTCCTCGCGGGTGCCGGGTCGGCCTACGTCACCGGACACTCGCTGTTCGTCGACGGCGGACTGTCGGTGCACTAGTCGGACGAGGGCCACACGTCCTCGAGGGGCACATGGGGATCGATGCGCGCAGCAGCGACCTGCTGGGCGGCCAGCTCGGCGTACAGGCCGCCGGCGGCGAGCAGATCGGCGTGCGTGCCGGACTCGATGATCCGCCCGGCCTCCAGCACGTGGATCGCGTCGGCGCCCATCACCGTCGACAGCCGGTGCGCGATGGATATCACCGTACGGCCCTTGGCGGCCTCGTCCAGTGCCTCCTGCACGACGCGCTCGGAGACGGTGTCCAGTGCGGAGGTCGCCTCGTCCAGCAGCAGCACCGGCGGGTCCTTGAGCAGCACACGGGCGATCGCGATGCGCTGCTTCTCGCCGCCCGAGAGACGATAGCCCCGCTCGCCGACCACGGTGTCGTAGCCGTGCTCGAACCCGGCGATGATGTGGTGGATGTTGGCCGCGCGGCAGGCCTGCTCGAGCTCGGCATCCGTGGCGTCCGGCTTCGCGTAGCGCAGGTTCTCGCGGATCGTGGAGTGGAACAGGTAGGTCTCCTGCGACACGATGCCGATGTCGTCGATGATCGCGTCCTGACGGAGATCGCGCACGTCGGCCCCTGCGAAGCGCACGGTGCCGCCGGTGGCCTCGTAGAGTCGTGGCGCCAGATACAGGATGGTGGTCTTGCCCGCCCCGGACGGGCCGACGAAGGCCACATGGCTGCCGGGTTCCGCGACGAATGAGACGCCGTCGAGCGTCGCGCGGGAATCGTCCGCGGCATCCGGGTAGCGGAAGACGACGTTCTCGAATTCGACGCGGCCGCGCGGCCCGGGAGCGGATGCCGTGCCGATGGCGTCCGGGGCGTCGCTGATCTGCGGCACGAGGTCGAGGTACTCGAAGATGCGCGCGAACAGCGCCTTGGAGGTCTGCAGATCCAGGGCGACGCGCATGAGGCCCATGAGCGGCATGAGCAGCCGGGCCTGGACCGTCGTGAACGCGACGATCGCCCCGGCCGTGATCTCGGGCGCACCGCCGCTGAGGAACAGACCCGCGACCAGGTAGATCACGGCGGGCACGCTGGACATGAGTACCTGCACGACCGCGAAGAAACCCTGACCGCTCATGGCCCGGCGCACCTGGAGGCGCACCTGGTTGCGGTTCTCGTCCTGGTAGCGTGCCGACTCGGTGCGCTGACGGTTGAACGACTTCGACAGCAGGATCCCCGAGACGCTCAGCGTCTCCTGCGTGATGCTGGTCAGCTCCGAGAGCGACTCCTGCGTCTCGCCGGCGATGCGTGCGCGGATCTGCCCGACGCGCCGCTGGATAAGCACGAGGATCGGCATCATCACGATCGCGATCAGGGTCAGGCGCACGTCGATGACGATCATCGCGACCAGCGAGGCGATGACGGTGACCGTGTTGCCCAGGATGCTGGTGACGGTGTTCGTCAGCACCCCTGACACCCCTCCGACGTCGTTCTGCAGCCGGGACTGGATGACGCCGGTCTTGGTGCGGGTGAAGAAGGCCAGCTCCATGGCCTGCAGGTGCTCGAACAGCTTCACTCGGAGGTCGCCGGTCACCTCGTTGCCGACTGTAGATGTCAGCCAGGTCTGCGCGACGCCCAGCGCCGCCGAGAGCAGGAAGAGTCCGATCATGATGCCGACCAGCACGGTCAGCAGCGAGATGTGCGGTCCGCCGCCGGCGAGCGGGAACAGCGCGTCGTCGAAGATGCGCTGCACGAGAAGAGGCGGGACGACGGCGAGCCCGGCCCCGACCACCACGAGCAGCGCAGTCATCATCAGGCGCGCCCGGTAGGGCGCGAAGAGTGCGACGACGCGTCGGCCCAGGCCGCGCACCTCCGGAGCCGAGGCGTTGAGCTTTCGCTGCGCGGCCTCATCCACTCCGCGGAATCCTGCGCCGCGTCCGCCCCCACCCATGCTCATCCCCTCAGGTTAGTGCGCGCACCCGACAGCGGAATGAAATGTCGGTGCGAGCGGTTACGCTGTAACGCTGACCGACGCACGACCGCGCACGTCGGCATCCGTCTGTCGACCATCCCGCACATCGCATCCCCGAGGAGCCCCATGTCTGCCGTCCACACCGGCACCTCCCCCGTGCAGCGCACGACATCCGGCTTCATCCCGGCCAAGGACATGGCCGTCATCTGGGTGCTGCTCGCCGCCGCCTTCGTTGCGATCCTCAACGAGACGACGATGGGCATGGCGATCCCCCATCTGATCACCGACCTCGGGATCACGCCGCTCGCGGCGCAGTGGGTGACGAGCGCCTTCATGCTGACCATGGCCGTGGTGATCCCGATCACCGGGTTCCTGCTGCGCCGATTCACGACCCGGCAGATGTTCCTCGCCGCGATCACGCTGTTCTCGCTGGGCACGCTGCTCGCGGCCCTGGCGAGCGGGTTCGTGATGCTGCTGGGCGCGCGCATCGTGCAGGCATCCGGCACAGCCGTGATGATGCCGTTGCTGATGACCACGATCATGAACCTGGTGCCCGCGGCGTCACGAGGACGCATGATGGGACGCGTCAGCATCGTGATCTCGCTGGCACCCGCGATCGGACCGACCATGTCGGGATTCCTGCTCGACCACTTCGGCTGGCGGGCGATCTTCGTCGTCGTGCTCCCGATCGCCCTGGTCGCGATGTTCATCGGATGGCGTTGGCTGACGAACGTCGGCGAGACCACTCGCGCGCCGATCGATGCGCTGTCCATCGTGCTGTCCGCCTTCGGCTTCGGCGGACTCGTCTACGGTCTCAGCCAGATCGGCGGCCTGGGCGAGGGAGCCAGCTGGGTTCCGCTGGCGATCGCCCTCAGCGTCGGCGTGGTGGGACTGAGCCTGTTCATGTGGCGTCAGGTCGTCCTGCAGAAGGACGACGATGCGCTGCTCGACCTGCGCGTGTTCGCCTCTCGTGACTTCTCGCTGTCGATGACGCAGATGTTCCTGCTGTCGCTGGCGTTCTTCGGCGCCATCACGATCATCCCGCTCTACCTGCAGGACGCCCTGGAGCTGAAGGCGCTCGACGCCGGACTGATCGTCCTGCCGGGAGCCCTCGCGATGGGACTGCTCGGCCCGCTCATCGGCCGCATCTACGACAACCACGGCACGCGCATCCTGCTCGTGCCGGGGTCGATCCTGGCCGCTGCGATGCTGTGGCTGTTCACGACGCTGACGGTCGACAGCTCGGTGTGGTTCGTCATGCTCGCGCAGACGCTGCTCTCGGTCGGCCTCGCACTGTCGTTCACTCCGCTGTTCACGGCCGCACTGGCGTCGCTGAAGCCGAAGTTCTACTCCTACGGCAGTGCCGTGGTCGGAACCGTGCAGCAGGTCGCGGGTGCCGCCGGCATCGCCGTCATGATGGCGATCTTCACCGCGTCCGTGAACGCGGGCGGAGGCACCGGCGTTCCCGGCGCGGTCGCACAGGGAACCCGCGTCTCACTGACGATCGGTGCCATCATCGCGACCGTCACGATCGTGGGCGCGTTCCTGATCCGCAAGCCCGAGGACGACGGAGAGGGCCCCGCGGAGCACGGCGGTCACTGAGACGGCACGGGTTGCGACAGCGGGTGCGGCCGCCGCGGTCAGTCGTCTGACGGCGCCTTCTCCGGCGAGGGCAGCACGCAGTAGCCGTCGGCGCACAGCCCCGCAGCCGCGTCGGTCTCGAGCAGCTGCAGGGACGGCGGCGCGGATGGCGCCGAAGTCTCTGTGACAGGAATCTGCTTTTCAGCCATCCCTCGATGCTACGCCCTGCCACGGGCATCGGCGCCGCCTGCGCAGCGTCCCCGGTGAGCATTTCCGTTCCGCGTCGCAGGCTCTACAGTGGGATCACCCGAATCCGGTCTGCGCACTCCGAGGTGCGCAGACCGTCCCGCGCACCGTCGCGCCTGAAAGGATGCCAGTGAGCACCGTCGCTCCCCCTCGTCCCGCCGTCCGCCAGACCGGTCTGCTGACCTGGCTCTTCCTGCTCAATGCGGCGATCCTCACCGTGTACGCCGCGTTCATCGTGATCCTGGTGCCGGATCAGATCGCGCGCATCGATGAGCAGAACAAGGTCGCCAACCTCGCGATCGTCATGACCGCCTCCTCGATCGCGACGATCATCATCCACCCGCTCATCGGCGCCCTGTCCGACCGCACGCGCAGCCGGCTCGGCAGGCGCGCGCCGTGGATGCTCCTCGGGGGCGCGACCGGGGCGCTGTTCACGATGCTCCTCGCCGGGGCGGGAACGATCTGGGCGGTGTGCCTGTACTGGGTGCTGATGATGCTGTGCGTGAACTCGGTCGCCACCGTGGGCTCGGCGATCGTCCCGGACAGGTTCGCGCGGGAGCGCCTCGGTGTGGCCAGCGCCGTGGTCGCACTCGGGATCTTCGTGGGCATGGGCGGCGGTGTCGCTCTCGCGGGCATCGCGGTGAACAGCATCGGCATCGGCTACGCCGCGTTCGGCATCGGCTTTCTCGTCGTATGCGTGCTGTTCGTGGTGTTCAACCGCGACTTCTCCTCGCTTGACGTGCGCCGCGAACCGTTCTCATGGCGCAGCTTCCTCGCGGGCTTCTGGGTGGATCCCCGACGCCACCCGGACTTCTGGTGGGCGTTCGCCGGCCGCTTCTTCCTGATCCTCGCGTACCAGAGCGTTCAGTCCTACCTGCTGTACATCCTGCGCGACTACATCGGTCTCTCCGATTCCGAGTCCACGGCGATGAGCACGCTGATCACCGCCGTCATGCTCATCGGCGCTCTGCTGACCACCTACTTCTGCGGCCGGATCTCCGATCGCACCGGGCGGCGCAAGATCTTCGTGTTCGTGTCGTCGCTGATCATGGCGGTGTCCCTGCTGATCCCGCTGCTGCTGCCGTCCTTGACCGGCATGTTCGCTCTCGCCGCCGTCTTCGGCGTCGGCTACGGCATCTACATGAGCGTCGACACCGCGCTCATGAACGAGGTGCTGCCCGCCGCCGACCAGGCCGCCAAGGACCTCGGCATCCTCAACATCGCCACGGCACTCCCGCAGGCGTTCACCCCCGCGCTCGTGGGAGTGCTGATCCTCATCTCGGGAGGCTATGCCGCCGTCTTCATCGCGGGCATCGTCTTCGCCGTGCTCGGCGCGCTGACGGTGATCCCGATCAGGAGCGTGCGATGACCGTCGAGCCGGATCGCGAGATCACCGCGCCCGTCGCCCTTCTGACCTCACGCGGCCTGCAGAACCCGGATGCGATCGGATGGGCGCGCACGTCGCTGATCGACACGGATGCGGTGGGCCGTGGCATCCGCGGCTGGGGGCGCACCAAGCGCTGGGAGTACTGGGCGATCACGACGCCGACGCACATCATCGCCCTGACCATCGGGGCCCTGGACTACGCGAACGTCCGCGGTGTGTGGGTCCTGGATCGCGCCTCGTCGGAGGAGATCGACCTGTTCGAGATCAGCGCCCTCGGCTTCGGCGTCGATCTGCCCGGAACGCTGGGCCGAGGGCCGGCGCGCTCCATCGGCCGCAGGGCGACGCTCGAGTTCACGGATGCCGAGGCCGGGACGCTGCTGCTGGCCCGCACTCCCCGCGTGAAGGTCGACGTCGTGGCGAGCCTGCCGCCCATGCATGAGGCGATGGGCACGGCCGCGCCGTTCAGTCCCTTCCTCGCGGAGTTCACGGTGAAGGATGTGGATCGACCTGCGCACGGCACCATCGAGATCGACGGCGTGGTGCACGAGGTGCCGACCGGCTCGTCCTGGGCGCTGCTGGATCATCTGCGGGGCCGGCTGCCCTACCGCACGCACTGGAACTGGGGAGCCGGGTCGGGGATGTGCGGCGGGTACCGGATCGGCCTGCAGCTCGGCGGTGGCGGTCCGCTCGCGATCCGCCATGGCGTCTCGCAGAACGCGTTCACGGTCGATGGACGCGTCCACAAGGTCGCGGCACCGCTGGACTGGGAGTTCGACTCGTCGGACTGGTCGGCGCCCTGGCGGGTTCGCAACGATCGGATGCAACTGGAGCTCACACCGTTCCATGTTCGCTCCAGTCGCACCGACATGCTGGTGGTCGCATCGATCGCGAACCAGAGCTTCGGCCACTGGTCCGGTCGGGTTCGCACCGACGACGGCACCTGGCTCGACATCGACGGCATCGTCGGATGGGCGGAGGACGTGCACAACCGATGGTGAGCGTCGGCCGCCGGTCAACCGGCTTCCCCTGCCGCCCGGCAGCCGATACCGTGCTGAATCATGAACTCAGAGGCTGTTCGACCCGGTGAGACCCCTTCGGTGCGCGCTGATCGCAATTGGAGCGAGCTGATGCAGGAGCTGCGGGTCATGCAGACCGGCACGCAGATCCTCACCGGGTTCCTTCTGGCCGTCGCCTTCCAGCCTCGCTTCGCCGAGCTCGATGACATCCAACGCGCCCTGTACATCGCACTGGTCCTGCTCGCAGCGACGGCGACCGTTCTCGCGCTGACGCCGGTGGGACTGCACCGGATGCTGTTCCAGGAGCGCAGGAAGATCCAGCTGGTGCAGGTGGCGGACCGACTGGTCAAGGCCAACCTCGTCGTGATCGGTGCGGTCACCGTCGGCGTTGTCGCGCTGATCCTGGACGTCGCCGTGAACCGGACCGCCGCGCTCGTGGTCGCCGCGCTCGGCGTGATCGTGATCCTGCTGCTCTGGGTCGGCCTGCCGCCACTGCTGCGCCGTCGCTCGCGGGGCGCATCGGAGCAAGAGCATCCGCAGCCGCCGCACATGTGAATGGCCTCCGAGTACCGGTCCTCAGGTTGAATCACCGGAGGGAGTGCGGAATCGTGGCCCGGACACCGCGCTGAACGGTGCGGTGTCCCGCAACCGGAAGGAGAGCTGCATGCTCACCCTGACCGACAACGCCAACACCATCGCCGCGACGATCGTCGCGCAGCAGAGCACGACGCCGGATGCGGGACTGCGCATCCATTCGTCGGGGACGGCGGACGAACCGCGTTTCGCGGTGACCATCGCGCCCACACCCGAACCCGGCGACGCCGTCGTCGGCGACGAGGACATCCGCGTCTTCCTCGAGGAGGCCGTCGCGGAGGCCCTGACCGACAAGGTGCTGGACGCCTCCGTCGATGAAGAGGGCTCGGTGTCGTTCACCCTGCTTCCCCAGCCGGCCTGAGCAGGCCGATCTCAGCGCGAGGGTCGTCGTCCGCACTTCGGACGGCGGCCCTTCGTATGCCATCGTGCGCATGCCTCCTCACCTACCTTGGAGACATGCTGCGCCGTCTCCTCTCGCGTCTGTTCTGGACGTTCAGTCGCTGGACGCTTCGCACAGAGCCCGTCCCGACCCGACCGACCGTGCTGGTCGGTGCACCGCACACCTCGAACTGGGACTTCGTGCTCATGCTCGCCATCGCCTGGCGGCTCGGCATCGATCTGCGCTGGCTCGGCAAGAAGAGCCTCTTCACCGGATGGCGCGGCCCGATCATGCGGTCGCTCGGCGGTATCCCGGTCGATCGCGGCGACCCGGGCCGTGTCGTCGGCGATGCGGTCGCCGGGGTGCATGCGGGCGAGGTGTTCGGCCTGGTCGTGACGCCCGACGGCACGCGCACGGGCCACACGCATTGGAAGTCGGGCTTCTACCGCATCGCCCGTGAGGCGCGGATGCCGGTGACACTCGGCTACGTCGATCGCAGCACGATGACCACGGGTCTTGGACCGACGATCGAGCTGACCGGCGACGTCGCGGCCGACATGGACCGCATCCGCGCGTTCTACGCCGACAAGTCCGGCCTGCGCCCGGAGCGCCGCGTCGAGCCGCGTCTGCGCGAGGAGACGGCTGCGGACTGAGCGGCAGCATCCGGTCCGCTAGACGCGGGACGCGCGCCGTCGCATTGAGCCGGCGAGCACCGTCAGCAGGCGATGCAGCATCCCGATCGACACCACCGCCCACACGATGACGGCGACGATGAGCGCCACGCCTCCCACTGCGCCCGCCGCGGGCAGCGCGTCCGCCTCGCCGAGCGACAGCGAGGCCACGGCGAACATGCCGATCGGGAACACCATCGACCACAGCGACGGCACGTAGCGCAACGGCACGCGGTGCAGCGCATGCCGCCAGACGCCCGCACCGACCAGCAGCGGGATCAGCCACAGACAGAACACCCAGAAGACGACCACGGTCGCCGCGATCAGCGGGCGCACCGCATCGACCAGCGGCGTGTGCTCCATCTGCACGATGGCCGCACCTGCGACGACGGCGATCGCCAGTGCGCCCATCGAGACCCAGTACGCCGGATCGAACTGCGGCGGTGTGACGCCGTGGTGCACGACGCGCAGCAGCACGAGCATGGCCATCGCGGCATAGAGGACGACGCCGACCGACCAGGCGAGCACGGCCAGCAGTCCGACCCACGGCGCGAAGGCGGCGTCCACCTGCGGCCGCAGCTGCGCCATGCCGATCGCGAGCGATTGGCTGGCGACGGCCCAGATGAACCAGGTGCCGTCGGCGCGCGCGAGGATCGGCTTGCCGTCTCTGGTCATCAGCACCTGCCAGGGCAGCACGTAGCCGAAGACGAACCAGATGAGGCCGGCGAACAGGAACAGCGGCACGGCGACCGCGATGAGCCCCTCCTGAGCCAGTCGCACGCCCAGCACGTCGGTCGCGGCGACCACGGTGAAATAGGCGAAGGCGATCTCGGGGTCGCGCAGATCGTCGACGACCCGATGCCAGTAGGCGATGGCACGCCAGATGTAGAGCGCCCACAGGATGACGTACAGCGCGGCCGCGGCCCAGAGGAGCGCGACGGAGAGAGAGCGGATGCCGGCGGTGTGCAGTCCGATGGACACGATCCCCGTGCCCATGACCGCCGCGAAGTATCCGGGTGGCAGGTGCGCGACGGCTTGGCGCACGGGAGACGACGGTTCCCTGTCGGCTGTCGCCGTCGCGCTCATCGCCGCGTCACCTCCAGGTCTCGGCTTCACGGGATCAGCCGTCCGCTCCAGTATCTCGCGTGCGTGAGCTCCCGCTCGGCCCGTGGCCGGGTCAGTCCCAGTCGAGGTACTCCTCGATGACCACGGCGGTCTCGATGGGATGCGTGGCCGGGAAGTAGTGATCGGCGTGCGGGATGCGCGTGATGCTGGCGCGCTCGGGCGCGGTGGCCTGCAGGCGCTCGGCGTTCACTGCGGGAGTCGCATCGTCGTCGGATGCCTGGATGATGAGCACCGGGATGCCGGGGGCCAGCGCGATCTCCACATCCTCGACGCCCAGCAGCAGCAGGCCGTTCACGCGCTCGTGATGCTCTGCGGCGAACACCCGCGCGATCGTGCCGCCGAAGCCGTGGCCGCCGATCCATGTGTCGGCGATGCCGAGGTGATCGAGCACGGCGAGCGCATCGGCCGCGCGTACGCTCTCGGAGAGAGCATCCGCCTGGGTCCGCGCACCGATCCTGACGACCCGGAAGCCGGCCTCCTCGGCGAGATAGTGCGAGACCACTCCGAGACCGTCGGCTTGAAGCTCGCGGCTCGTGACCAGTGTCAGAGTGACCGGTCCTTCGCCTTCATCGACGAACGGCACGGCGCGGCCATCGGACTCGAAAGTGCTGATCTGCGTCACTGGGGCCTGCTCTCCTGCGTGTCTCACGGTGATCGGTCAGCGCACCGACTGTGCGATCCGCCTTGATCACCGTATTCACGCAGTCGCCCGCAGACAAGTTCGCGTCGTGTCGAGAGCTGTCTGCGGGCGGTGGCGAGAGCGTCAGCGCCCGGCGGGTGTGCGGTTTTCCGCGCTGACCATCCAGGCGAACTGCTCGAGCTTCTCGATGATCGCGTGCAGAATATCGGCCGAGGTCGGGTCCTCCTCATCGACTTGGTCGTGCACATCGCGCATGGTGGCGACCGTGGTCTCCAGCCGCTCGGTGATCAGCCCCACGGTCTCCTGCGTCGACACCTCTCCGGCAGGGAACTGCGGCAGCGACGTCGTCTGGGCGACCGTGGCGCTGCGTCCGTCGGCGGTCGCGTGCAGTGCCCGCATCCGCTCGGCGACCGTGTCGCTGAAGGTGCGAGCCGCCTCGATGATCTCGTCGAGCTGCCGGTGCATGTCGCGGAAGTTGCGGCCCACGACGTTCCAGTGCGCCTGCTTGCCCTGCAGTGACAGCTCGATCAGGTCGGCCAGCACGGCCTGCAGGTTCGCCGTGAGCGTCGGCGATGCCGTGAATCCCTTCTCGGCGTTCTGGCGCCGTGTGGGCTTGGCGGCGGGCTTGGTCGCGGTGCTCTTGGTCGCGGACTTCTTCTTCGTGTCGGCCATGCTCTCTCCTCGCACTCCTCGCCGCTGACAGCGGCGATCGAACATGTCCGTCAAGCTATCCGCCGGCTGTCGGCACGATCGAGGGGGTTGACATGGTCCCCCGGGCGCATCAGCCGGCTCGTCAGCTCCGGGCGCGTCAGCGCCGGCTCGTCAGCGCTGCGAGCCTGTCCGCATCGGCGGAACCGGCATCGGCGTGCAGGGTGACCAGGAACAGCCCGTGCGTGCCGTCGATCGCCATCCGCTCCCGATTGACGGTGAGCGTGCCGACCCGAGGATGATCCAGCGTGATCCGGTCGCCGTACTGGCCCTGCACGTGATGACGAGCCCACGCGGCTCGGAATTCGGAGCTGGACTCCGACAGCTCGGAGACGAGCCGGATGAGCTCGGAGTCCGCGATGTCCTCCCCCATCGTCTGACGCAGATTCCCGACGAGGCACTCGGTCGCCCGCTTCCACGCCGGCATCAGCGCTCGCTCTTCATCATCCAGGAGGAGGTCGCGCAGACGGTTGCGGCCCGCAGTCAACCGCGGCGAGACGGCTCGCGCGGCGGCGTTGGCGGCGACCACGTCGAATCGCTCGGTCTCGACGAAGGCAGGCACCGGCAGGGCGAGCAGCAGGCTCTCCGCGCCGGGCGGGAGCGTCTGCGGCCGATGTCCGGACGTCGCGTTGCCGGCGGCGAGGGCATGCACATGCGCCACGTGCGCGTCGTCGAGCTCCAGCACGCGGGCGATCGCATCGAGCACCTGCGCGGACGGACGGCGATCGCGCCCCCGCTCGAGACGCAGGTAGTAGTCGGCGCTGATGCCCGCGAGCAGCGCCACCTCTTCGCGGCGCAGCCCGGGCACCCTGCGCACGCCCATCGTGCGCAGCCCCTTCTGCTCGGGGCGCACCTGCGCTCGCCTCGCCTGCAGGTAGGCGCCGAGCGGGTTGCGCAGCTCTCGAGCGACATCGGGCGGCAGTACGTTCGTCCGCTGCCGCCCCAGCAGGGTGGGTCCTGTCGGACCCCCGTCCGAACGGGACTCTCGCTGCGGTGTCTCACTGTGCATACCGTGGGCAACGGCGCACGCACGCAGAGTATTTCAGGGTGACGCCGCGTTGCGGCATCTGCGGACCGCCGCCGGGCGACGAGCGCTTCACGAAGGGAAGCCGTCATGAGCATGATCGGGATCATCGGGGCCGGCGAGATGGGCAGTCAGCTCGCCCGCGCGGCCGTCCGGCACGGACACCGCGTGGTGCTCGCCAACTCGCGCGGCCCGCACACGCTGGGTGCCGTGATCGAGGAGCTCGGGCCGCGGGCGAGAGCGGCGACCGCAGCGGATGCGGCGAAGGCCGGCGACTTCGTCATCATCTCCGTTCCACTCAAGCTCGACAACGACATGCCGGTGGAGCAGCTGGCGGGCAAGGTCGTCCTCGACACGAACAACCACATGCCCTGGCGCGATGGCGTCTTCGCCTCCGTCGTCTCCGGCCGGCAGACGGTCCACGAACTGCGCCAGCAGCAGCTTCCCACCTCGCGCGTGGCCAAAGCATTCACTCACATCCAGGCTCCCCGGTTGTTCGAGCTCGCGCGGCCGGCGGGGACGCCCGGGCGCCATGCGCTCTCGGTGTCCAGCGACCATCCGGATGCCGTAGAGCTGGTCACCCGGCTGCACGACGAGTTCGGCTTCGACACGGTCGACAACAGCCCGCTGGGCGAGTCGTGGCGCACGGAACCCGGCCAGCCCGCGTGGAACGCGCACCTGCACCAGACGCGCGACGAGCTGGCCGCGCACCTGCGTCTCGCCCGTCGTCGCGTCAGCCGCCTCTGATTCGACGGTCGCCCTGGAGCGACGGTCGCCCTGCACTGGATGACGCACCCCTCGTGGCGACGGCGAGTGCGGCAGACTGGTTCGGTGGAAGACCTGCGCGTACTGCCGGGGCCGGGCGCGCCCCATGGCCTCGTCGTGCCGGCGAGTGAGCTCATCGAGCAGTTCTCGCGGTCCTCCGGCCCGGGCGGTCAGGGCGTGAACACCACGGATTCCCGCGTGCAGCTGAGTCTCGACCTTGCGACGACGCGGGCACTGAACGATGGGCAGCGTCGCCGCGTGCTCGACCGGCTCGCGCCGAGGCTGGCGGGCACCGTACTCACGATCAGTGCGAGCGAGCAGCGATCCCAGCGGCAGAACCGCGTAGCCGCGAGGGAGCGCCTCGCCGAGCTGCTGCGCGATGCGGTCATGCCGAGCGCAGTTCGGCGCGCGACTCGTCCGACGAAGGGCTCTCAGCGGCGACGGCTCGAGGGAAAGCACCGCCGTTCCGAGACCAAGAGCGGACGGCGGCGGCCGTTCGACACGGAGTGAGCCACCGCCCGGTCACTCAGTCAGCGCCGGTGCGGCCTGCGCGAACGAGGCGATCGACGTCGGCCATGACGAGATCGCCATGCACCGCGGAACCGGTGGTGACTCCGGAGGCACTGGAGGTGATGACCATCGCCATCGGCTGGCCGGCGTTGCCGGCGACCCAGACGCCGGGCACCGCCGTCATTCCGCGGGGATCGGCGGGGATCTGCGTGCCGAACGGCGTCTGCTCGGGAGTCCCTCCGATCGATTCGTAGAGCTCGGTGCGCGCGTGGAACCGCGGGGCGACGACGGCTGCATCGATGTCGATGCGCTCCCCTCCCTGCAACTGCACGGCGCGCACTTCCGCGTCCTCCACGACAAGCTCCTCGATGCGCCCGCGCACCAGCGGGACACCTGCTGCGGCGAGCATCGCCGACTGCTCCTCGGTGGGCTCGGGCGCCTCGTGCAGAAGCACGGTGACCTGATCGCTGAGCTGACGGAACAGCATCGCCTGGTGGATGCCGACCTCGTCGCGGCTGAGGACGGCGATGCGCTGGTCGCGGACCTCCCATCCGTGGCAGAACGGGCAGTGCAGCACCGTCTTGCCCCATCCCTCGCGCACCCCGGGAATGTCGGGGAGGTCGTCGACCAGCCCCGTGGCCAGGATGATCCGGCGTGCTCGGATGCGCGGTCCGTCGCTTCCCACCTCGACGGTGAAGTCATCGATGGCCCCGGACAGTGCGGTCACGCTGCCCGCGATGATCCGCACGCCGTAGGACTCGGCCTCTGCGCGTCCCTTCGCCAGCAGCTCGCGTGGCGCGATTCCCTCGTGCCCCAGGACGTTGTGCGCACCGTCGGCTGGGGCGTTGCGCGGCTGACCCTCGTCGATCACCACAACACCTCGCCGGGAGCGGGCGAGGATGATCGCGGCGGCGAGTCCGGCGTAGCTGCCGCCCACGACGGCGACCTCCGCGTCGAAGTCTCTCGCCCGGGAGGAAGCGCCCTCCGCCTGCGGCCGGACCGCGACCCAGACCGCGCGACCGGACCGGTGCGAGACCGGCGATGTGCCGGCGCGAAGCGAGGCGATGACCTCCTCCAGTGCCGCCTGGTCATCGCCGACGAGCTCACCATCCCCATGCCCGCGGAGCCGATGCTCCAGGTACTGCACGCCGTCGGCGGTGGATGCATCCACGACCAGCTCGTGCTCGTGCCGTTCGGCCGACGCGAACCCTGCGTCGGCGAGCAGTTCCAGCCAATCGGTGCGTGCGTAGCCGTGTGCGGTGCGCGCCGCGTGGATCCGCTCGTGCAGTCCGGCGAGTCCACGGCCGAGATCGTCGGGGGCGAATCGCGGTTCCCCCGCGAGCTCGGTCAGGACGATTGCTCCGCCAGGTCGCAGCACGGAGTATGCGCGGCGCAGCGCCCTGGAAGGGTCGTCGAGGTGGTGCAACGACAGCGCGGCCCACACGAGGTCGGCACCAGGCGCGATCTGGATCGGCCAGTCATCGTCCAGATCGACACGACGCGTCTCCACGCGATCCGCGACCTGTGCCTCCGTGGCTGCGGTGCGCACACGAGAGAGAAACTCCTCGGAGACATCGAGCGCATGCACGCGGGCCGTGGGAAAGCGCCGGGCGAGCGCCACGGCATCCGCTCCGACGCCGGAACCGAGATCGACGATGCGCAGGACGGGCGCATCCAGGGCGTCCTGCGCCCGGTCGAGACTCGCATCCCGCAGTGGGGCGCTCAGCCGCGCCTCGAGCTCGAGATGCTCGGCGAATCCCTCGGGAAGCTCGTGCCACGGCTGATGTGCGGAGTGGTGATCGCTGTGCGTCATTCGGACAACGCTAGGCCCGCCACCCTGTTTGCGCATAGGCTCTTGCATATGACGCAAGAAGATGCCGACTCGATCGTCAGGCAGCGCATCCGCGGACTTCGCGTCGCCCGAGGGTGGACGCTGGATACTCTCGCTGCCCGCTGCTATCTCTCACCGTCGACGCTCAGTCGCATCGAGACGGGTCGCCAGAGAATCGTGCTGGAACAGCTCGTCGCGATCGCGAAGGCGCTGGGGACATCTCTCGATCAGCTCGTCGAACCCGAGGGCGATGAGGATGTCGTCATCCGCCCCGAACCCGAGACGGTGGGCGGCGCGACGTTCTGGCTGCTGTCCCGCGAACGCGACCGACGGGGCGTCACGATCGGCAAGATGCGCCTCACCGAGGATCGAGAGACGCCGACACCGCAGGTGCATCCGGGCTACGAGTGGTTCACCGTCCTCAGCGGCACCATCCGACTCACCCTGGGCACGCGAACCATCCTGGTGCTGCCGGGGCAGGCGGTCGAGTTCTCCACCATGACCCCGCACCGGCTCGAGGCGCACCGAGGTCCGGCGGAGATCCTCACCATCTTCGATCATGACGGCGAACAGGCCCACCTTCCCGGCCATCGCCACCAGTGAGCGATCGGTCCGGTCGAACGCTTCACGGTCCCGCCCTCGGTGACCTCAGCGTAGAGTCCGAGGAGGAGCCGCCTCGGCTCCCCGATGATGGGAGGCCGGATGTCCGGCACCGACCAACCGTCCACTGCAGCTCGCCCGACCCTGTCGGTGGGAACTGCGCCGAGCAGCGGCCTGCTCTCGCTGGGTCTGCTCGCAGGGTCCTCGATGGAGAACGAGCGGAGGCTGCCGCTGCATCCGCACCACCTGGACCGGATCGACCCGGACGTGCGTGCCCGGATGATCGTCGAGCACGGATACGCCTCCGATTTCCAGATCGAGTCGGGCTATGTCGAATCGCGTGTGGGCCGAGTCGCGGCACGCGCCGAGGTGATCGAGTCCGCTGACGTCCTGCTGCTGCCGAAACCGCAGGCGGCGGATGTGGAAGCGATGCCCGAAGGCCGCATCCTGTGGGGATGGCCGCACTGCGTCCAGGACTCGCAGATGACGCAGACCGCGATCGATCGCCGGCTCACGCTGATCGCGTTCGAGGCCATGAACCACTGGACCCGCAAGGGCGAGTTCAGCCTGCACGTCCACCACAAGAACAACGAACTCGCGGGGTACTGCTCCGTGCTGCACGCGCTGAGCCTCACCGGCTCCACCGGAGTCTACGGTCCGCGCCTGAGCGCGGTCGTGATCGGCTTCGGGGCGACGGCGCGAGGAGCCGTGACCGCTCTCAAGGCCCATGGAATCCATGACATCCAGGTGCTCACGCAGCGCGAGGCCTCGGCCGTCGGCTCGCCGATCCACAGCGCCCACATCACTCAGCTGCACACGGATGACGGACCCACCCACCTCAGCCGAGTGCAGACGGAGGACGGCGAGATCCTGCTCCCGACCTTTCTCGCGTCGCACGACATCGTCATCAACTGCACTCTCCAGGATGTCGCGGCACCCATGACCTACCTGCGCACCGAGGATCTCGGAGAGTTCGCGTCCGGCAGCCTGATCATCGATGTCTCCTGCGACGAGGGAATGGGCTTCGAATGGGCCGTGCCCACGGGGTTCGACGATCCGATGTTCACCGTCGGACAGGGCGTGAACTACTACGCCGTCGACCACAGTCCGTCGTACCTGTGGAACTCCGCCACCTGGGAGATCAGCGAGGCGATTCTGCCGCTCCTCCGCACAGTGCTGGAGGGCCCGTCCTCCTGGGCGAAGAACATGACCATCTCACGAGCGATCGAGATCCAGGACGGTGCGATCAGGAACCCGAGCATCCTGAGCTATCAAGGTCGCGAGGCGGACTACCCGCACGCACGAGTCGCCGGGCTGCCTGTCTGAAACAATCAGCTATGCCGATCCACTACCCTGCTCCACTCGAACCCGGTGACACGATCGCTGTGACCTCGCCATCCAGCGGGATCACCGACGACTACCGCGCCCGACTCGACGTCGCGATCTCGGGGTTGCGGGCCCAGGGCTTCCGCGTCGTCATCGGCCAGTGCATGGACGGCACCGGCCACGTCAGCGCTCCCGTACGTGACCGCGCCGATGAACTCACGCGGTTCCTGACCGACAGCACGGTGCGGGCGATCATCCCGCCCTGGGGCGGGGAGACCGCGATCGACCTGCTCCCGCTTCTGGACTGGGATGCGATCAGCGCCGCCGACCCCACCTGGTTCATCGGGTTCTCCGACATCTCGACGCTCATCACGCCCATGACCGTGTTGACCGGAGTGGCGACGCTGCATGGCAACAACCTCATGGACACCCCGTATCGCGTGCCCGATGGGCTTCTCAGCTGGATCGACATCAGCACCGGGAAGGCGACGGACACGTTCACACAGACCCCGCCCGGCCGCTTCCGCTCGGGCGGATGGGACGACTACGTCGGCCGCCCCGATGTGTCGGAGATGACCCTGGACACGGCCGGGTCGTGGACCCGCTTCGACCAGGCAGAGGGCGACGTCGATGTGGCCGGTCGCCTCGTCGGCGGATGCATCGACACGATCAGCAATGTGGCGGGCACCCCCTACGGAGACCTCAACGCGTTCGCGAATCAGCATGCACCCGAGGGACTCATCGTCTACCTCGAGGCGTGCGAAGAGTCCGCCCTGTCGATCTGCCGCTACCTGCACGGCATGCGCCTGGCAGGCTTCTTCGATCGGGCGAACGCGGTGCTGATCGGCAGGACCGGCGCGCCGGACAGCCCGACCATGACGCAGCGCGAGGCCGTGCTCGATGCACTCGGCGATCTGGGCATCCCGATCATCGGCGATGTGGAGTGCGGGCACGTGCAGCCGTTCATGCCGATCGTGAACGGCGCGCTGGGACGGGTGCGCTTCGGCAACGGGGGCAGCTCGCTGGAGCAGACACTGGCCTGACCGATTCAGCCCTCGATCCGCCATTCGTCCTCCTGCCGGACGAAGACGATACGCATGTGACGGCGGTCCACGGAGCCCTGCCAGAACTCCACGCGCTCCGGCACGACCCGCCAGAGCCGCCAGTCGTCAGGATCGACTCCGTCCTGCGCTGCAGCGCTTCTGGCTCGCAGATCGGCCAGGCTCTCTTCGCGGGAGGCTTCGACCGCGCGTCCACGGACGCGAACGGACCGCACGACCGGCTGCCACCAGAACGTGAGCGCGGCGTGCGGGTTGGCATCGAGCTGCGCGCCCTTGGAGCTTGATCGGGTGCTGGCGAACGACCAACCGCGCTCGTCGACGTCCTTCAGCACCAGGATCCGCGCATCGGGCACGCCCCCGGCATCGACGGTCGACAGCGTCATCGCGTGAGGTTCGGCCGCGCCCGCCTGTCGAGCGACGCCGAGCCACTCGAGGAACAGCGCAACCGGATCGTGCGGCAGAGCTGCGAGATCGAGCGTCGACGCGTTGCCCGACAGGGATGGCAGTGAGCGCAGGAGGGCCCGGGTGTCGGCGGTCATGCCGATGGTGCCTTCCGATAGTGCATCGCGACCGCGCCGTTGCTGAGCTGCTCCGTCGAGACGAGTTCGAGGCGGCGCGTACGGTGCAGCCCGCGCTGGAACAGCGTCGGTCCGTGGCCGGCGATCACGGGATGCACGAGGAAGCGGTACTCGTCGATCAGATCCAGTCTGTCCAGCTCCGTCGCGAGCAGTCCACTGCCGAGGAGCACCCCGTCGGGCGTGCGGTCCTTGAGCTGCTGGACCGCGGCGTGCAGATCACCGACGAGGTGGTGACTCTTGGTCCACGGAAAGTCGGTGCGGGTCGTCGAGACGACGTATTTCGGCTTCGCTTCGAGCTTGGTCGCCCACTCGCGGATCGCCGGCGGCGCATCGACATCGCCGCGTGCGACCGACGGCCAGTAGACCTCCATCATCTCGTAGGTGGTGCGACCCCAGAGCATGGCGCCGCTGTCGTCCATCAGGCGGGTGAAGTAGGCATGCGTCTCGTCATCCGCGATGCCCTCGCGGTGATCGACGCACCCGTCCAGAGTCACATTCAGGCTGAAGGTCAGAGCCATACGGCGAGTCTAGATCTCGACGACTGCCGCATCGGAAGAAGACTCCTCAAACGGTGACCGATCCGAGATTCAATCTGTGACCGATCCGAGATGGCAGGAGAGACTGGATGCCATGACAACAGCCATCGAGCAGTGGGAGACGGCCGTCGCCGATCTCTGGGCGCGCTTCGACTCGTTCGATCGCGAAGAGGGCGTCGCAGCGATGCGCGTGTTGGCCGACACGTGCCCGGCCAGGGACGGCAGAGCCGCGTTCGAGCTTGCCGGCATGTACGACTCGATGGGCTTCGAAGCCGAAGCCGGTGCCGAGTACGAGCGCGCCCTCCAACTCGGTCTCGACGAGGCTCGACACGCACAGCTCGCCGTGCAGTACGGTTCCACGCTGCGTAATCTCGGCCGACTCGATGAGGCGATCGCAGTTCTGCGGACAGCGCCCACGCACGAGTCCACAGGCTCGGCACCCCGCGTCGTGCTGGCTCTGGCCCTGCACAGCGCCGGGCGCAAGGACGAGGCGCTGCGCGTCGCGATCGAGGCGCAGATCGATGCCCTGCCCCGATATCAGCGCTCGATGCGCGATTACGCCCTCGCGCTGACCCCCTCTATCTGACCGGGTCTCCCGCTGCGGGGTCAGGCCCGGAGTCTCCATGAAGCTCGGCATGAGCATCCAGCACCTCATCGACGAATGCCGCAAGCTCGGGACCCGTCTCAGGTGATCCCAGCCAGCGGTCGACGGCGAGGTACATCACGGTGACGGTGAGGTCGGCGAGCAGTCGGGCTGAGACCTCATCTGCTCCTCGCGCGATCAGTCCGGCCTCGGTCACACCGGAGAGCTCGTGCCGTTTCCCGAGCTCGCGCTCACGCAAGGTCGGGTCGGTCGCCACGATGGCCCGCACCCGTCGCACATGGTCGCGCCCGGTGAACTGCTCCGCAGCGGCCCGCCGCAGAAGGTGGCGGACGATCTCGATCGGCGCAAGTTCTGCGGGCGCATCCTGGATGACCTGCTGGGCGTAAGCGGCCATCGCACCGTCCACGAACAGCACTTCCCGCTTGTCGGCGAAGTGCCGGAAGAACGTTCTGGTCGTGAGGCCTGCCCGCGCGGCGATCTCCGGCACGGTCGTCGCCGCGAATCCGTTCGCTTCGAACAGCTCCCAAGCGGCTCTCTCCAGCCGGCCGCGGGAGTCCGGTGCCCATCTCGCCATACGACGACTCTAGTTGATGACATGCTGTGTCATCAACGTGCTACCGTGATGTCACTTCATGACATCAATTGCGGAGGCATCGAACCATGGAACGACTCGACGAAGTATGGGTACTGGGCGCAACAGGTCGGACCGGCGCCCTCACAGCGGCGATCGTCGCCTCTCGCGGCGCCCGGACCGTGTTGGTGGGAAGGAATGCCGCACGGCTCGAAGCGACAGCAGCCGACACCGGCGCGGCGAGGGCGCTGACGGCGTCTGACCCGCTCGCCATGGCCGCAGCGATCCGACGCGAGAAGCCCGCGGTGGTGGTGAACACGGTCGGACCGTTCACGACCACGGCGGAACTGCTGGCCGAGTCGTCCCTGCCGACGACGTCCTACCTCGACATCGCCAACGACATGACGTCGGCATCCGCGATCATCGACCTCGATGCGAGGGCGCGTCAGCACGGTCGAACGCTGGTGACGGGTGCCGGCTTCGGCGTGGTCGGCACCGAGGCGCCGCTCGCGCTTCTGTGCCAAGGCGGCGCCACCCCCACCAGAGTTCGGGTGGATTCTGTGGCGTCGATGGCGATCCCCGCGGGACCGATCGGTCAGGCCTTGTCCGACACCATGATCGGGATGCTCTCGGAGTCCGGCCGGCGGGTCGCCGACGGCCGGCTCGTCCAGACCCCGATCGGCTCGTCGCCTCTGCCTCTCCACCTCCCCGACGGGGGCAGGGTCACGACCGGCGCTTGGCCCTCCGGAGATCTCATCGCCGCCCACCGCACCAGCGGGGCATCCGAGATCATCGCAGCGACGACGGAGGTTCCGACCAATCGGGCCGCCCGCATCGGGCTGCCCGTGGCGAGAGCGCTGCTGCGCATCGGCGCGCTGCGTCGTTTCACCACGCACCGGATGGCCGGCATGAAGATCAGCGACCGCCCGATGCCGCGACCGAGCACGTGGGGTCACGCCTGGGCGGAGTGGGCAGACGGACGCACGCAGCATGCCTGGCTGCGCGCCGGGGAGGCCGGCGACTTCACGGCACGCGTTCTGGCCGAATCAACCCTGCGCATTCTGAACGGTCACGCGATCGCGGGCGCGGGCACTCCCGTCCAGATGCTGGGCCTCGACCTCGTCGAAGCGGCAGGAGGCGAGGTCTACCTCGCCTGATGAAGTCGATCGCATTGCGAGTGCAGCATCGGCCACACCTCGACCCGGCGGTTGCATGCCCGGGACCCATCGCTCGCAAGCTTCACCGCGGTGTTGCGGTCTGCCGATTCGATGATTCAGAAGCCGCCGAAGAACTCCTTCGACT